>ERZ824598.324-NODE-324-length-80349-cov-5.043017_pt1 | contig 80349 bp, 65 predicted proteins | sample MGYA00519934_ERZ824598 | MGnify/ENA primary metagenome ERZ824598 (study PRJEB31778, sample SAMEA3449177) | human gut metagenome | biome: human gut; feature: human-associated habitat; material: faeces | place: United Kingdom | collected 2010/2012 ... | reverse complement strand
CCTTTTCGTACAATATGAAACCCTCGCTGAAGCGCGTGCCGCCCATAGAGAAGGTGATATGGTCCGACTCCCCGGTATAGACCTGGTGATCTATCTGCCCTCCTACGGCATAGGGAGGTATGTTGGAGACGAGCTTGCAGACGTCGGGAAGGCTCTTGAGGCGGGGATCCGTCTCGCCTTCCGCCTCCTCCTGTCCGCCGGCATCGGCGGCGTATGCGCCCTCGGGATAGAGCACCGCATCCACTACCGCCGCATAGAGGCTCTGCTCGGACTGCTCGGTATGGAACGACAGCTGCTCGCATCCGCTGACATCAAGCACCACGCGCTTCGCTATGTCCGTCTGCGACACCTCGTATTCGTAGATTATCTTCCCGTCCGCCCTGACGGTGATCCAGCCCTTTCCGCCGCTGCTGTCGTCGTTGTCGACGGGGCCGAGGAGCATGCTAAGCTTCTCGTACTGCCCGCGCAGGTTGAAGTACGACGCACCGGGCTGCACACCTATGAAAGCCATGCTCATATTGCAGACTATGCCGTAGTGGTACTTGCTGCCGTTGACATAGACGGTCTTGTATTCAAGGTCGGGAGACACGCAGAAATGGTTGTACTGGGCATAGGGCGCGAGGTCTTCGACGAGCCTGGTCACCTCCGGAGTACCGGAAAGGAGGTTCCCGGTCTCCACCGGCGTCTCGCCTTCCTTCCACAGGGTCGCCTCCGCGAATCCTATCTCGTCTTCGCCCTTGACGAGCACGAACTCGAGCTCGCGGGCACCGCCTATATCCAGTTTCATGCGTCTCGGGACATCATACTTGCGCACGACCTCGTCGGCGATCTTCTTCCCGTCGGCATAGACAGTCACTATGGCCGGCTCGTAGTCGAGGGACTCGGGGTCGTATATGCGTCCGAGCACGAACATCAGGGATTCATACTCTCCGTCGAGCCTGAACTTCGCGAAGCCCGGCTTGTACGGCCCCTGCGAGGCACCTATCGTGAACCCTCCGTACCAGTCGAGCCCTCCGGTCAGGTTCATGGGCTGCCGGCCGCCCGAATGCCTGTAGGAGCGGTACATGTACGACTCCACCGGAGCCAGTTCGTCTGTAAGATAGCGCGGCTGCGCGTCGGTCCGCACCGCGGCGACGGCAATCAGCGCGAGTACACACAGCAGTCGTCTCATAAGCATCTATGATTTCAGAGTTCCTCGTATACCAGGGCCCTTTTCTTCAAGAGCGTTTCCTTGTCATACAGGGCGCCCAGCTTGTCCAACGCCCCGGCGGCGAGCCTTTTCTGGAGGTCTGCGTCCGTTGCGAGCGATATCATTGCAGAGGCGAAGTCTTCGGCCGTCTCGCATATCAGGCACTCTTCCTTGTCACGGAAATCCTGCCCTTCGACGCCCTTGGCGGTGGTTATGAACGGAGACATCGAATGTATAGCATCCAGTATCTTTATCCTCATGCCGCTTCCGATCCTCACGGGGACTACTGAAATCTTGCCGTTGAGGAAGGCCTTGAGGTCGTCTACGTAGCCTGTAAACACGATTTCGGGACATTTCCTGGAGAAAGACCTGACAAGGCTGCGTTTCCACTGCCCGACGACATAGAGCCTGAAAGGGAATCCCTTTTCGCGGAGCAGGGGGACGATACTCCTGCAGAACCACACCATGGCATCAAGGTTAGGAATATGCGCGGCACCGCCTACGAACGCGAACTCGCTGCCGCATTCCCTGAAAGGCATATCGCCCGCTTCGCTTATCACGGCAGGCGAGACGCTTATCCTGTCTGCAGGAATATATTCCGAGAGTATGTTCCTGTCGGTCTCGGTAAGGGTTATGACCCTGTCGAACGAGGCTATCTCGGAGAGTTCCTCGTTCTTCTTCCTTTCGTAGAGGACCCTGTCGTTCCATGTGACATCTTTGAAGAGCGACATCTCGTTGGCAATACGCACGAACTGTATCTCGTGCTCCACGAAGACAGTCTTCACATCCGCGGGGAACAGCATCCTGAAGGGGAAGTGCGAGTAGAATTCCACCTGGACGCAGTCGAACCGTTCCCTCTTGCACAGGTCGTGCACATACTGCATGAATCCGTCGGAGAACTCCGGCATGTCCGCATAGAGGACCGATGTAAGCTTGAACAGGTCGTCCCTCTCCGCCACGCGGACTATGTGGCGTCCCGGCCAGCGCTTCATCTTCCTTCCGGACGAGGCGTTGACATACGACAGGACGCTCAGATAGGTGTTGACGGGAGGGAAGGATCCGCGGACCCTTGCGACATCCGTGCACGGGAATACCTTCACCCTGCCATTCCATGCCTCCTCAAGTTTCCTTGTCTTGCCGCCGTCTCCGGGCCATGCCGGATACAGTACGGAGATGTCGTGGATGTCCTTAAGATAATCCACCATGGAGAAAAACGCCTGGTTACCGCCGGAATAGAGCGGATAGGGGATGAACGGTATTATGATTAGAATTTTCATAGATGGAATTTGATTTTTATCCTGGCCGCCTTCAATGCGGAAAACCTTCCGAGGGCCGAGCATATCTCGTCGAGCCCCTGCCGCGAACATTTTCCGTCAAGGGATACGGTCAGTATACATTTGACATAGGCATACAGCACCTCGGAAAAACGGCGGTTGCGAAGCTCCGGATAGTTGTCGTAGAGATGCCTGATGAATCCGGCGGTCGCAGTCTCCTTGTCCCTGTCGTACAGCCGGCTGTTGGATATGTTGTTTCCCGTGACGTTCCGCCAGAGCACGGGCAGTCCCGGAACGGGAGTCACGCCGCCCTCGAGCGAGGCCATTCTGAACCATGTGGCGTCGTCGGAGCACCACGCATGGGGGAAATGTACGAAACCGCCGCATTTCCCGTACAGCGCCCTCGAAAATATGTATTCGCATGTAGCGGAGGAAGTCCTCCCCGAAAGCTTGTCGCAGAGCATGTCCACTGCATCCGCGCGACCTTCAGCGAGTGGCGGATTGCACCTGAGCACGCTTCCGCCCTCGTCCACCACGGCCAGCTGCATGCGGAAGAATCCGCTCCCGGGACATTTCTCCCGGGCTTTCATGAACCTTTCCACCGCATCGTACGGCAACATGTCGTCGTCAGAAAAAAGATGTATGTAGGGTTCTTCCGAAGACATCGCTATACACCTCTCCCAATGCGCCGAAAGGTCCGTTCCTCCGAGGTTGTCTTCGAACTTCCTGTAGACGATATCGATGCTGCCGGCATACTTCGACACTGTTTCTCCTATATCTTCCGGAGAACAGTCGTCTCCGACATAGACGGTGAAATCCATGCAGCTCTGTCTCGCCAGTGAATCGAGAGCGGTTCCCAGAAATTTCCCTTTATATGCAGGTATTATGATGGCGAGTTCCTTGTTCATCACGACTGCAAAGATAATAAAGTTTCTCAAGGCGGCCATGCCATGTATTATAAGTTGCCTAACTGCAAAGCGTTTGCTATCTTTGCCGCCCTATGAGACTGAAAATGCCGAATATCATTCGCCAGGTTCTTGCGGCTGCCGCCGTGCTGCCCGCGGCCCTCCTCTCCGTCTCCTCCTGCCAGAAACAGGAAGCGCTGCACTATTCTCCCGAAGACCTCGAGATGGAGATACTTATAAAGGATTATCTGGAAACCGACTATTCGTCGTCAATAGGCAATGTGACCATCACCCCGGACAAGGTCACGGTCAGCGGACATTATTCGGGAAGAGGAAAGTTCTATGTTGCGGAAATCCCTCCGTACATGGACCTTCTAAGGCTGGACGAACCCCTAAGTGTATTCAGGCCGGATGAGACCTCGTTCTCGTTCGAGACTGCGCGCTATGTCGAGACGGAAGGAGGAATAAGCTACGACCGGTTGCTCTCGAAATGGGCCATATTCGAGGAGGGCACTGACGGAGACATACTTGTCTCGGATGCGAGGTATGCTGATGTGGTACCTGCCGTATCTTCCCCGGAGCCGGTACCTCTACGGGGCAAGAAAGGCATAGGCGGCATATTCATGAACGACAGGATCAGCGATTTCGACGAACTCTCGGCCGGCAGTGCCACGCTCAACCTTTTCGTGACGCAGTTCACCTACCTTTCGCCGGGCGACGGAAGGATAGCACACGAATACGGCGGCAGGACCTACTGGTTCGACGAGAATTTCATAGTAAACAACCTCGACAGGGTGCTCGAGGAAACCGGCAGGCGCAATATGTGCGTGGCAGGGATACTGCTCGTGCAGAACGAATCCACGGCAATGGACAAGGAGCTCGCGAGACTGCTCACGGATCCGGGATACACCGGCGGGGGAACCCTGATAATGCCCAACATGACCTCTCCCGAATCGGTCAACTGCTTCGCCGCCATAGTCGACTTCCTCGTCTCCCGCTATACCCGCGAAGACGGCAGATACGGGCGGATATCGCACTGGATAGTGCTGAACGAGGTGGACGGCGCCTCCTCCTGGGCCAACATGGGCACACGCCCCCAGTACTACTGCACCGACTACTATATCAAGGTGCTCCGCCTCGTGAACAACATACTGCGCCAGTACGACGGAAACGCCGAGACCTTCGCATCGTTCACCCATTCATGGACGCTCGCGGCCCTCGACTATCCCGCCAGGGACATGATAGAGACTATCGACGCCATGGGAAAGAAAGAGGGCGACTACAGGTGGGCGCTGGCCGTACACAGCTATCCCTGGGACCTCCTGAACCCCCGTTGCTGGGAATGCCCGTACTCTACGCCGTCAATGGATGCGCAGTGCGTCTCCTTCCGCAACCTCGAAGTGCTCGACAAGTGGATAAGGATGCCTGAACACAGGTACGGGGGCACGCTCAAGCGCTCCGTATGGCTCTCCGAGGCGGGACTCAATTCGAGGTCGTACTCCGAAGCCGACCTTGAAGAACAGGCGGCCGGCACGGCCTACGCCTGGAAGAAGGTCGAGGCCCTCGAAGGCATCGACGCATGGCAGTGGCACAACTGGTTCGACAACACGGGCGACGGCACAGGCGCCATGCTCGGACTGAGGAAGTTCCGTGAAGGCTACGGCGGAGAGGCAAAGCCCTCGTGGCATGTGTTCAAGGCCGCCGGTACCGCAGACGAAGACGCATGTTTCAGCAGATACCTCGGCTATCTCGGCCTGGGGAGCTGGGACGAAATCATGTATGAAGACGCAGACATCGACTGAAGCGGATGCAACTTCCTGCCGTCAGCCTGCATCTCGTAGTGTCAAACCTTGTAAAACAAACAGAGATGAAAAACCATAAGCTGATACTTTCTGTCTCCGCAGCGGTACTTCTGTTCGGTTCCGCCGCCTGCAGGCCGGACAACCCCGTGCCCGATCCCGACCCTACGGAAAACTATGTCTGGATAGAGCCGAATATCGAAAGGACAGGCGCGCATGTCGCCCTCCTCGAAAAGCAGGATGACGGAAGCTACCTGATAGAGCTGCCCGCGAGCGACCCCTACATATACTTCTTTCCCTTCGAGGAAGACCTCCCCGGAGAAAACACCGTGCTCGCCTTCGAGTACAAGGCCGAGAACGCCATAGACAGGACCCAGTGCTTCTTCATAGACGCCGAGGAGGGACTCAATGCCGCTCATGCGCAGGACGGTCCCGGAGCCGCCGCCACCGACACATGGACTCCGTATTCGGTAAGGATGAAGACGGCCATGGCCGAATTCAGTTGGGGAGAAGAGGGGGACTACCTTCGTCTCGACCTCGGAGAGTCGATAGTCCCCGGAAGCACCATACGGCTCCGCAACATCTGCATAAGGCCCATGAACGCCTCCGAACAGGCGGAGCAGGACAAGGAAGACGATGCCGCCGGGGAGAAGGACAGGTATGCGCAGGGCATACTCGACTATCTCGACAGGGACTATGCCTCGGCGATCGGCTCTGTCTCCGTCGGTGCGGACAAGGTAAGTGTTTCGGGAACCGTATCCGGCGAAGGGACATTCTTCCTTGCAGAGATTCCGGTATTCGAAGATATCTTCTCCATGACCGTGGTTCCGGAGCAGTACAGGCACGAACTCGGCTCGTCTTCATTCATGGTCGAGCTCGACAGGATCGCCTCGTACGGCGGCATGGACTACGACAGGCTGCTTTCCAGGTGGGCCGTGTTCAGGGAGGGCGACGGCAGCGACGAGCTCGTCTCGCATGCGGCGTATGCCGATCCGGATCTGATATACAATATCGGCCCGGACCTTCCCCGGATTGAACTCAGGAACAAGAAAGGTCTCGGAGGCATCGTGCCGAGAGGGGGAATGCTCGAGCAGGAGATAGCAGACCTGAACCTCTCGAGCGCCACAATCAACCTGCTTCCCCTGTCGTATATGAGCCTCACCCCGGGAGGAGACTATACCGTCGCGCACGAGTATCTCGGCAAGACCTACTATTTCAACGGGGCGAGAATCGAGGCCGAGATAGACGAACCGCTCAGAATCGCCTCGAGGCACGGCGTTTCCGTGGCGGCGATACTGCTGATACAGAACGCCGCGCAGAGCGCGGACCCCTCTCTCGGCGCCCTGATGCAACACCCCGACTACTCCGGAACCCTGTACACCATGCCCGCCATGACGACTCCAGAATCGGTACACGCCTATGCCGCGATGATCGACTTCTTCGCCTCGAGGTACAGCGCCTCGGACATGCGCATCTCCCACTGGATAATCCACAACGAGATTGACGGAGGAGTCCACTGGACCAACATGGGCAGCGATGTGCCCCTCGCCACCTATATGGACACCTATCTCAAGTCGATGAGGCTGGTCTACAACATCGCGCACCAGTATGACCCCAATGCAGAGGCATTCGTATCGCTCGCCCACGGCTGGACCGAAGAAGCGGGAGGCGGATGGTACAAGGTCACGGACATACTGGACATGATGAACCGCTACAGCAGGGCCGAGGGCGACTTCTTCTGGGCTCCGGCATACCACAGCTACGGCGTCGCCATATCGGATCCGAGGATATGGCTGGACGAGAACGTGTCATACTCCATGCAGTCCCCCAATGTCTCCATGAGGAACCTCGAGGTCCTCGACAGGTGGGTGAAGACTCCTGAGAACATGTACCGCGGAGAGATTATGAGGAAGGTATGGCTCTCCGAAGCCGGAGTAGGCTCGGGCAACACCAACGACCCCTACGGCGACAATACACTTTCCGACCAGGCCGCCGGCTTCGCATACAGCTGGCTCAAGATACAGGCACTCGACGGCATCGAAGGCCTCCAGTGGCACAACTGGTTCGACAGCATGGAGGAGGGCGCCAAGCTCGGACTGAGGAAATACGACGACGGAACCTTCAATGGCGAGGCGAAGCCGGTATGGTACGCATATCAGAAGGCCGGCGAGACGGATCAGGACGAATACTTCGACAGCCAGGGCTATGCAGAGACGGTAGGCTCCGATTGGGGCGTGATACACGAGGTGACCGACTGACGGCCGGGGTTCAGAAGCCTTCTTTCATCTCAGCTTGTTCTCCTCGAAATGCCGCCTCGTGCGCAGGAAATACCAGCACACGCCTGCGGCATTGACCCCGAGGGCGGCCCAGAACGCCGTGTGATAGCCGAAATGCTCCGAGAGCAAGCCTCCCAGCAGCACCCCGAGCCCGAGTCCGGCATCCCACGAGGTGAGTATCGAAGAGTTGGCCGTACCCCTCTGGCTGTTCTCTGCGAGGTTGATGAACATGTTCTGGAACGCCGGGTACATGTGGCCGTTGCCCAGGCCGATTATGAAGGCCGAGGCATAATATCCGAACGGGGTCTTCAGGGCCGCGAACACTAGATATCCGGCCAGCGAAGCAAGGCAGCCGACCGAGGCGTTGTAGCTGACCCTGTTGGCCCTCAGGGCCTTGGCTCCCGTAAGGCGAGAGACTATGAGGCCGACGGCGAAGAGAGAGAAGAATATTCCCGTGCCGCCGGTGATGCCGAGCTCCTCGCGCCCGTAGATAGCCACATAGGTCGACACCACTCCGTAGCTGAACGAGAAGCACAGCATCGCGAGAGCCTCCCTCCAGCCCTTGAGCAGGAAGAAACGGTCGAGCGATAGTACCTTGCGGTCGGGGTTGAAGTCCCTCGGAGGCAGCTTTATCGAGGCGTCCACGGCCAGTCCCGTGAAGGAAATGGCGGTAGAGAGCCAGAAGAGCGCATGGTAGTCGCCGTCGAACGCATGCAGCATATATATGGCGAGCACGGGACCCAGCGCGGTAGCGAGGTTGTTGCTCAGCCCGTAATATCCTATGCCCTCGCTCCTGCGCGAAGAGGGGAGCACATCTATGGCCACGGTGCTTGCCGCCACGGTAGTCGCCCCGAAAGGCGCCCCGTGCAGGGTCCTGAACAGCGTGAACATGGTCATGCTGCCCGCCACGATATAGCCGAAGAACAGCAGGCAGAAGAAGAAGTTGCAGACCATAAGCACGACCTTGCGCGGATAGTTGTCCACCACATAGCCGCTGAACAGCCTTATTATCAAGGCCATGACCGTATATCCCGCAAGCGCCATACCTATGGCGTCGTTGCTTGCGCCGAAGGTGTCGCTAAGGTACAGCGGCAGCAGCGGCACGATCAGGGTGAACGAGAAATTCAGCAGGAAATTTCCCGTCCACACCTTAAGGTAGTTGGCATTCCACAGTCTGTCCTTCATCTCACTCATCCTGCGTTCCGGCCATGAAGGCCCTCTCGACCGGGCTCATCATGAAGACGAACTCGTAGTCGCCGTACATGACCCGGTATTCCGGCCTCGCTATCGCGCCCCAGCTGTTGACGCAGCCGAGCCCGGCCTGCACGAGGTCTATGCACAGGTTGGTCAGATCGGCCTCGGGAACCTCGGGAGAGTGCCCCTGCGCCTTGTGCAGGCCCTCGTCAAGCGAGTCGACAGTATAATGGAGGGCGGAGGCGGAGAATGGCGCGGCGGCCCTTATCTCGAGTCCGCGGCCTTCGGCGTTGAAGATCTTCCACCAGCGTATGTCGCTCTTGGTTCCCGTCTCCTGGGGACGGATATAGGGATAGAACTGTTCGTCGACGCTCTGGCGGTAGATGCCTAAGTCGGCGCAGCTCTTGCGGTCGGCGTAGTTCTCCATGGGCCCGCGGCCGTAGTATTCCACGGTCTCGAACTCTCTCGGCATCGGAAGCTGCATTCCGAAGCGGAACATGTCGGGCACCGCGTCCCTGCCTTCGGCCCCGACCTTCGCCTTGTCGGCAAGGAGCCTTTCCCTAACAAGCACCGCTCCTTCGCCGTTTACGGTATAGCTCAGTTCGAGAGTGGCGAAGACTTCGGGCATCTCGATAGCGGCGGTCACGACAACGGTGCCGTCACCCTTGGCGGCCTCGAGCGATACGAGCCTCATCTCCGGCTCCTTCCATACCCGGTACCTGCGCTGCAGTCCGGCGCCGAAATCATTGTCGGTCGGAGCCCTCCAGAAGTTGGGCTCGAGGCTCGCGCCTTCATCGAGGAACTGTGTCCCGTCATTCTCGTAGCGGGTCATCATGCCGCTGCGGCGGCTGAAATCGATCCTGAAGCCGTCTCCCTGCACGATAAGGTAGTTGTTGTCGGATTCTATTATCTCGGGAACGGAGATCTTCTCGTTAGGGCCGCAGAGAACCTCGGTCGAAAGGCCGCGGCTCTCATAGGGCCTCAGGCACAGCTGCTCGCGCGCCGCGCAATGTCCGGCCTCGAGCAGTCCCTCGGCCTCCTTCAGGCAGAATCCGAGGTTAAGCAGCCATTCCCCGCCCCGGGAGACATCGCCATAGGGGATTCCCAGGGCGGCACGCTGCCCGGGACCTATGTGCGGCAGTTCCTCCACTACGCCGCTCCTCACCGGACGCCCGTCGTGCAGGAGAGTCCATTCGAGACGGTATGCGTCGAGACTGCGGAACGAATATTCATTGTATATCTCTATTCTACCGTCATCCGCCAGAGTCGCGTGTATGTCCTGGTATATCCTTCCTACCTCGTATGCGTGCGGGTTCGGAATCCTGTCCGGACCGATCAGCCCGTTGTCGCAGAAGTTCTGGTCGGAAGCGTCGTAGGGGTTGAAGTCGCCTCCGTAGGCATATATCATCCTTCCGTCGCGTCCCGTCCACCTTATCGACTGGTCGACGAAGTCCCAGATGAATCCTCCCTGATACTTGGGATAGCTGCGCACTATGTCCCAGTATTCCTTGAAACCGCCCTCGGAATTGCCCATGGCGTGCGCGTACTCGCACTGTATCAGAGGCTTCTGCTTTGTGTCGTCCTCGCAGTAGCGTATGCAGGCGTCATAGCCGTAGTACATGGGGCAGAATATGTCCGTCTTACCGTCGTATCCCGCCTGCTCGTACTGCACGGGACGCGACGGATCCTCGGCCTTGATCCAGTCGTAGGCCGCCTCGAAGTTCGGGCCGTATCCGGCCTCGTTGCCGAGAGACCAGAATATTATGCTGGGGTGGTTGAAGTTCCGCTGCACGTTGCGCATGTTGCGTTCCATATGGGCCTGCGCATAGTCCTCGCGCCTCGAGAGCGAACTCTCGCCGTATCCCATGCCGTGGCTCTCGATATTCGCCTCGGCCACCATATATAGCCCGTAGCGGTCGCAGAGCTCGTACCAGTAGCTGTCGTCGGGATAGTGGCTGGTGCGGACAGCGTTGATGTTGAAGCGCTTCATCAGCTGCACGTCCTGCAGCATCCGCTCGCGGCTGACCACATATCCGCCGTCGGGATCCATCTCATGCCTGTTCACGCCCTTGAAGAGCACGCTTTTTCCGTTCACGAGAACCTGCGAATCCCTTATCTCTATCTTCCTGAAGCCCACTCCGACAGGAATGGTCTCTCCTCCCGCCGTTGCCAGAAGCCTGTACATGTATGGGGTTTCGGCCGTCCACTTGCGGGGCTTCTCCACCTCGAAGCTGTAGTTGCCCGGAGAGGATACCTCCCGCGAAAGCACTTCGTTACCCTCGGCATCGAGCAGGGTAAGCGTGACATCTGTCCTGCCTTTCCCGCTCAGCTCTATCTCGAGCACGCCGTCCTCATAGCTTCCGTCAAGGCCACCGACGACCCTGATGTCCTCGATGCGCCGCTTCTCCCGGGCGTAGAGGTAACAGTCTCTCGCTACACCGGAATATCTGAAGAAGTCCTGGTCTTCGAGATAGGTGCCGTCGCACCAGCGGAACACCTGGAAGCAGATAAGGTTGTCCTCGCCCGGGCGCAGGTAGCGCGTGATGTCGAACTCGGCCTCGAGCTTGCTGTCCTCGCTGTAGCCTACATACTTCCCGTTGACCCAGAGGTACATGTTGGAAGTGACCGAACCGAAGTGCGCGATTATGTCTTTTCCGCTCCAGCCTGCCGGGATCTCCACGACCCTGCGGTAGCTTCCCACATGGTTGCCCTTTTCGGGCACGAGCGGTGGATTGTTCCTGTACTGGTTGCGCCAGGCATAGCCCACGTTAAGGTACACCGGGTCGCCGTATCCGTTGAGCTCCCATACGCCCGGCACGTTCATCTCGTCCCAGTATCCGTCGTCGTAGTCCTCCCTGAAGAAGTCCGTAGGACGTTCCCAGGCGTTCTCGGTCCACGCGAACTTCCATTTTCCGTTGAGGGGCAGATAGTTCGACGAGGCTGTAGGGTCGGCGAGCAGGGCGGCCTCGGGGCTCTCGTATGCGAAGTACGAAGTATGCATGGGGGCCCTGCCGTACGAGTTCACCCGCGGATCCTTCCATTCGGTGAAGGTCTGCGCACCGGCGCACAGTCCGGCCGTGAACATAAGCACGGCTACGGACAGGATGTGTCTGAGAAACATAGGCGTCAAAGGTTTTGGAAGTCAAATATAGTGAATTTGTCAGGAAATAATCCTATATTTGCTCCTCGCCATTATAAATATACCACAAATGACAGCGCTCTGGCAGCATTTCGACCTCTTCCTCATAATCATGTCCGCACTCGCGGCCGTGGTGTTCGTCTGCCTCTTCTTCGTAGACGCCGGATACGGCAAGTTCTACACGAAAAAATGGGGCCCGGCCATAAGCAACAAGACGGGCTGGGTGCTTATGGAGTCGCCGGTGTTCATAGCGATGCTGGTGCTCTGCCTGTGCTCGGAGCGCCGGGACGAGCTTACGCGCCTTGTGTTCCTGATAATATTCGAGACGCACTACTTCCACCGCGCGTTCATATTCCCCTCGCGCATAAGCGGAGAGAGCAGGATGCCCTTCAGCATAATCCTTATGGGCATGATATTCAACACGGCCAACGCCTTCATGCAGGGAGGGTGGATTTTCTATGTCTCGCCTGAAGCGATGTACGGCCCGCAGTGGCTGCTCTCGCCGCAGTTCATCGCGGGACTGCTAGTGTTCGTCGCCGGAATGGCGATAAACATACAGTCCGACAACATAATCAGGAACCTGCGCAAGCCCGGCGACTCCAGGCACTACCTGCCCAAGGGCGGCATGTTCAGATATGTCACCTCCGCCAACTACTTCGGAGAGTTCCTCGAGTGGGTGGGATTCGCCCTGCTTACCTGGTCATGGGCCGGGGCGGTATTCGCGCTCTGGACCTTCGCGAACCTCTGCCCGAGAGCGGCCAGAATATACGAGAAGTACAGGCGCGACTTCCCGGACGAATTCGACGCCACGAGACTCAAGCGCATAATACCGTTCATATACTGACGAAACATGATTGAATCGAAAATATTCACGCCCTGCAACATAGGGCCCGTGACCCTGCGCAACAGGGTGATACGCTCGGCCGCCTTCGAGAACATGGCCTACCACAACAGCCCCTCCCAAGACCTTTTCGACTACCATACCGCGGTGGCACGCGGCGGAGTGGGCATGACCACGGTCGCATACGCCTCCGTCTCACGCAGCGGCCTCTCGTTCGACGCCCAGCTCTGGATGAGGGAGGAGATAGTACCCGAACTCCGCAGGCTCACGGACGCGATCCATGCCGAGGGGGCCAAGGCCTCGATACAGCTCGGACACTGCGGCAACATGACCCACCGCGCCACCTGCGGATGCACTCCGGTAGGCGCGTCCACGGGCTTCAACCTCTATTCCCCGACCTTCGTGCGCGCCCTGCGCAGGGACGAGATCTACGCCCTCGCCGACGACTTCGGCAAGGCGGTGAACCTCGCGCGCAAGGCCGGCTTCGACTGCGTCGAGATACACGCCGGACACGGCTACCTCATCAGCCAGTTCCTCTCGCCCTACACCAACCACCGCAGGGACGAGTTCGGAGGAAGCCTCGAGAACCGCATGCGTTTCATGAAATTCGTCATGGAAAAGGTAATGGAGGCCGCAGGCGATGACATGGGCGTAATCGTCAAGGTCAACATGCACGACGGCTTCAAGAAAGGCATGCAGACGGAAGAATGCATAGAAGTCGCCAGGGAGCTGGAGAAGACCGGCGCTCATGCGTTGGTGCTCTCGGCCGGGTTCGTGAGCAAGGCGCCCATGGAGGTGATGCGCGGGGCGATGCCTCTCAAGACTCTCAGGTACTACATGGACATGAAGAAGTTCTGGTGGCTCAAGGCGGGCATCGCGCTCGGAGGACGCCTGCTGATTCCGACCGTGCCGTACAGCGAGGGCTATTTCCTCGAGGAGGCCAGGAAGTTCCGCGCGGCCCTGAAAATGCCGCTGATATATGTTGGCGGACTCGTGTCGCGCCGCAAGATGGAAGAAGTGCTCGACGCCGGATTCACCGGACTGCAGGTGGCACGGGCCCTCGTGCGCGACACCGACTTCGTGAACAAGCTGCGCAGCGGCGAGACGGAATGCAGCGCCTGCGGGCATTCGAACTACTGCATAGGCCGCATGTATACCCTCGAGATGAAGTGCCACAGCTGCGTAAGGGACCTGCCTGCGGGCCTCTGCAGGGAAGTCGAAAAAGCTGAGCGGAAATGGAAGGAAGCAGACAGAAAAGCATAATCATCACCGGAGCTTCCGGAGGCATGGGAAGCGCCGCGACAGAGGAGATGGCCCGCCGCGGATACAGGGTCATAATGGCCTGCCGTAACCTCGAGAAGGCCGGCAGGGTACGTGCCGGAATCCTCTCCCGCGTGCCCGGGGCACGGCTCGACATCGAGGAGCTGCACCTCGACTCGTTCGCATCCATAAGGGACTTTGCCTCAAGGATGAGCAAGGAGGCTCCGCTCGATGCGCTCTTCAACAACGCAGGTGTCCTGCCGAGACATTATTCGCTTACCGTCGAGGGCTACGAACAGACCCTCGGGGTGAACTACATGGGTCCCTGGCTGCTCAGCAACCTGATCCTTCCGCTGCTCGGAGAAGATGCCGGCATAGTCAACATGGTCTCCATTTCGGCGAAGGCCGCACGGCTGGACAGGAACTTCTTCGACAGGGGAGAAAGGGACTTCCACCAGCTGCGCACCTACGCAGACACCAAGCTCGCGCTGATATATTTCTCGATAGCCCTCGCGCAGAAGAGCGGACGCAGGGTGAACATGGCCGACCCGGGGATCGTCGACACCGACATGATACGGCTCGGCCGCTGGTTCGACCCGCTGACCGACATATTCTTCCGTCCCTTCTGCAACAGTCCGCACAAGGGAGCCATGCCGGCCGTGAACGCGCTGTGCTCCGGCTGCAACATGCAGATATTTTCAGGTAAAGGCCACCGCGATGTCCCCCGGGAGCTCATGGAGCACTCCGGCGACATTGAATGGCTGTGGAACGAGACCCTTTCCAGGGTGTCCGCTCAGAAGAAATAGTATTCGTTCTGCGGAACCTCCTTCTCCTTGGAGAGCTCGATGAACCTTTCAGCGACGATGCCCGCGGTCTCGGAGATTATCGAGATGCAAGGGCGCTTGCGGTAGAATTCCTCCGTCCTCGTCGAAGGGGTCGGCCCCTCTTTCACGCGCCTGTCCAGACCGAGCAGCTCGCGGCAGATTATGCTGCCGCCGTTCCTTTCCTTGAAGGTCTCGGCAAGTTCCTGTACCAGCGCATAGTTGTTCTTCCGGGCGTCCTTGACGTCGGGATTATCGGCAGGGGAGATGAACCCCGAGAGGCATACCGCCGCACTGAAACTGCCGCATACCTCCCTCATGCGCGCCATACCGCCTCCGAAGCCGGAGCCGATGACAGAGAGCACCTTCGCGGTGGCGAGCTTGTTGAGCTCGAGCACGTCCGCGAATGTAAGAAGCACTGACTGACAGCAGTTGTAGCCTTTCCGGAAGAGGTCCGCAGCCATGCGCTTGCGGTCTTCCACGCTGAAATCCTGAGGTAACACCATTTTCATATCATTGTCCGATAAAGCTTCGCATGAACGATGTGCGCGGAATATCCTTGTCCGACACAGGAACGAAATAGTGCAGGAACATGAGGAGCCTGTGGGCTTCTCCGTATTCCGGGCAGTTCTTGGGAACCGTGGAGAGTATCGCCTCCGCGTGGCTCCTGAGCACGGCGAACTCCACGAGATAGGACGAGTTGAACAGCACGTCGGCGTCTTCCCGGTAGGGGTATATCCACTTCACTTCGGCGCGCCTGACGTTGGGCCAGTTGGATATCGTCTGCCTGGCGCTGTACGACCCCAGGTTGTAATCCCTTACTATGCGGCGCAGGAGCCTGTTGTCGCTCGTCGGGATGCAGTTGTGGTCATCCAGCGATATGCTGGTTATCGTATTGATGAATATCCTGAATTTCCTCGAGTCGGGAATCCTGTCGAGCAGGGCGGGGTTCAGCGCATGTATGCCCTCTATCAGGAGCACGGAGCCTTCCGACAGCCTGAGCCTCTTCCCCTTGAGCTCGCGCACCCCGGTCACGAAGTTGTATTCGGGCACCTCGACCTCCTGCCCGTCCACGAGCCTGAGCACGTCGCTCTGGAGGTAGTCGTGGTCGACGGTCTCGAAGTTGTCGAAGTCGTAGTTGCCGTCGGGGAGCTTGGGCGTGTCGAGCCGGTTGACGAAGTAGTCGTCGGTAGAGAACGACACCGGCTTGAGCCCGCAGGCCTTGAGCTGCACGCTGAGCCTCCGGCAAAAGGTGCTCTTGCCGCTGCTCGTAGGCCCGGTGATGAGCACTATCCGCACCGGCTCACGGCTGTAGTAGCGCCTTTCTATCTCCTCGGCTATCTGGACTATCTTCTTCTCCTGCAGGGCCTCGGCCACCTGGATAAGGTCGGTCGCCTTTCCGGCGAGGCAGGCCTCGTTCACGTCCCCGACGTTCGACAGCCCCATTATCCTGTTCCACCTCTGGGTCTCGGTGAACACGTCGAAAGTCTTGGGTTGCTCGTAGAACGGCGCCAGGTTCTCGGGCTGATGCCTGTCGGGAACCCTAAGGAGCATTCCGCCCCTGTAGGCCGTAAGATCCCAGACCTTGAGGTAGCCCGAAGAGGGGACGAGCGAGTCGTAGTAGTAGTCCGCCGTGTCGCCGAGCGTGTAATAGCTGATATACACCTCGCCGCAGGTCTCGAGCAGCTTGACCTTGTCGTGGTAGCCGAGCAAGCGGAACTTCTCTATCGCCTCGCCGATGCGAACCTCGTGCCTGCGGAAAGGGATGTCCTTCTCCGCAAGCGCCCGCATGCGGCCCTTCACCGCATCTATATCCTCCGACGAGAGGGGAGTGCCGTCACCCTTGTCGAGGGTGCAGAAATACCCCTTTGAGATTGGCCTTCTCAGGACGACGCCGCATCCGGGAAACACGTCCTGCGCGGCCTTTACGAGCAGGAAGCACAGCGAACGGCAGTAGGCGCTGCGCCCGCTGTAGGAGCGGTAGTCGAGGAACTCGACGTCCCTGTTGTTGAACACGCGGAACTTGAGGCCTTCGCCGACATTGTTGACCTTTGCGGAGATTATGTCGTAGGGGCGCTCGAAGTCGAATTCCGGAAGCATCTCCAGAAGGGTGGTGCCCTCCTGGAATTCCTTGTAGGTACCGGTATTCCTGCAATAGATCCTAAGCATCTCGAGTAAGGCTTCTATTAACAAAAATACGAAAATTTTCGTACCTTTACATAAAAAGAACACGCAAAATGAGCCGACTGCACATCATAGACCACCCGATGATCCAGCACAAGCTGACGATCATGCGCGACAGGACCACAGGATCCAAGGATTTCCGCGAACTTCTCAGGGAGATCTCCCTGCTCATGGGCTACGAGGTCACCCGCGACCTTCCGCTCGAAGACGTCGAAATAGAGACGCCCCTGTGCCGTATGACGGCACACAAGGTTTCCGGACGCAAGCTGGCGATAGTGCCCATACTCCGTGCCGGACTCGGAATGGTGGAGGGGCTCAGGACCCTCGTTCCCGTGGCAAAGGTAGGCCATATCGGACTCTACCGCGACGAGAACACCCACACGCCCGTCGTGTATTACTGCAAGCTGCCCGAAGACATCGACCGCAGGCTGGTGATAATAACCGACCCCATGCTCGCGACCGGAGGCAGCGCCTGCGACGCCATAGACATGCTCAAGCAGAAAGGCTGTACGAACATACGCCTGATGTGCCTTGTCGCCGCTCCCGACGGGGTGAGGAAAGTCATGGAGAGTCATCCCGATGTCGACATATATGTCGCCGCGGTAGACGAGAGGCTGAATTCCGACGCCTACATCGTTCCCGGACTCGGCGATGCCGGCGACAGGATCTTCGGAACGAAGTAAGGGTTCCCGTCCGCAAAAGTATTATACGCACGCGTTATCGCTTGCAAGTTCCTGATATACTTCTGAGATGCCTCCTGGTATGCCTCCCGGGAAGCGTTTACCCCCGTTGATTAGCTTCCCGGGAGGCATACCAGGAGGCACAAGCGGGTAGAAAGTCGCATATCGGGCGCAAGAGGGCGCATATAGTGGGATACTTTTGCGGACAGACGCTGGAAAAATCCCGAAACCTGCACGCCGAAACCGACTGCGGCCGGAACCCCGCTCAGGATCCCGGCCGCAGCGAAGCCGCTTTCCGCAACTCAGAAGTTATCGTAATACTTGGCATCCCGGGGCGTGACCTTCGACATGTTGTCGAGCACGTCCTGGTTGGTCTTGTACTCGTCCATAAGCTGGAGCATGAAGTTCATGGCCTCGGTGGGGTTCATGTCGGCGAGCAGCTTGCGCAGTATCCATATCCTCTGGCCCTGGTCCTTCTGGTAGAGCAGGTCGTCGCGGCGGGTGCCGGAAAGCAGCACGTTCACGGCCGGGAAGATACGCCTGTTCGCAAGGGTGCGGTCGAGCTGGATTTCGGAGTTGCCCGTTCCCTTGAACTCCTCGAATATCACGTCGTCCATCTTGGAGCCGGTCTCGGTGAGGGCAGTCGCGAGTATCGTGAGCGAGCCGCCGCCTTCGATGTTGCGGGCGGCGCCGAAGAACCTCTTGGGCTTCTGCAGGGCGTTGGCGTCGACTCCTCCGGTAAGCACCTTTCCGGACGCGGGCTGTACGGTATTGTAGGCACGGGCGAGCCTCGTTATGGAGTCGAGGAGTATCACCACGTCATGTCCGCATTCCACGAGCCTGCGTGCCTTCTCTATCACCATGTTGGCCACCTTCACATGCTTCTCGGCCGGTTCGTCGAACGTGGACGCCACGACCTCGGCCTTGACCGAACGCTGCATGTCCGTAACCTCCTCGGGACGCTCGTCGACAAGCAGCACGATTTCGTAGACCTCGGGGTGGTTGTCGGCGATTGCATTGGCTATACTCTTGAGGAGCAAGGTCTTTCCCGCCTTGGGAGGCGACACTATCAACATGCGCTGGCCTTTTCCGATAGGGGAGAACATGTCCACGATACGGCAGCTCTTGTCCCTCTCGTGGCCGTTTCCGAGCAGGTTGAACTTCTCTTCGGGGAAGAGCGGGGTGAGGAAGTCGAACGGAACCCTGTCGCGGATGAACTCGATAGTGCGGCCGTTGACATACTTGACGCTCACGAGGGGGAAGTACTTGTCTCCCTCCCTGGGAGGACGGATCTCGCCCGTTACTGTGTCTCCGCTCTTGAGGGCGTTGGCCTTTATCTGCTGCTGGGAGACATAGATGTCGTCGGGAGAATTGAGGTAGTTGTAGTCGGAAGAACGCAGGAAACCGTATCCGTCGGGCATGATCTCCAGCACTCCCGTAGCCTCCACGGTGCCTTCGTACTGTATCTGGCGGGGCCTCGGCTGCTGGAAGCCGTTCTGGCCCCTGCCCGCATTCTGGGCCGCCTGCCTGTCCGGCATCGCCTGGCCCTGGACCTTCTCGTTGACCTTCGACTGGACCTTCTCTATCACCTTCTCTATGTCCTTGTCGTCAGGCCTGCGGCGTCCCCTCTTTCTGGAACCCTGTTCCTGCTGCACGGCCTGTCCGTCGGCGGAAGCCGGAACGGGAGCGGCCGCTTCGGCGGGTTGCTGCGCGGGAGCTGCCGCATCTGCGGCCTTGGGGGTTTCTTCGGCAGTCTCGGCAGCGGCCTTGCGCCTCGTACGGCGGGGTTTCTCAGCCTTCTGCGCGGGCTCTGCACCCTGGGGAGCCGCCCCTTCGGCGGAAGGATCTCCCTTCCTGCGGGCCTGGTTTGCGGAAGCAGGCTTCGCCGCATCCGCATTCTCCTGTGCGCCCTGCGCCTTCTCCGCAGCCGGGGCCGCCTCGTCCTTTTTCACCTTGGGCGGACGGCCGCGCCGCGCCTTGGGCTTTTCGGCGGAAGGCTTCTTCGCCTCCTCGAGCGCCTGCGCGTCGATGATCGCATAGGCGAGGTTCTCGCTGTCGAGTTTATTTATCGATTTGATGTTGTATCCTGCCGCTATCGCTTCGAGCTGTTCTCTGGTCATACTGCTCAGCTCAAACAGAGTGTGTGACATAATATGTGAAATTTGAATTTGCCGTGCAGACGGAAACTGCAGCGGAAATGATTTGACTGTGCAAATATAGTCAAAAATTCTAATTATCCCAATAGCTGCTGCTCTTCTTGAACCTGAGCAGGTCGGCGAGCGAGGCCGCATTGGCGGCGATGCGGAAGCTGTAGGACTTGTATGTTCCGGTAGGGATCCAGCTTACGGAGATGTTGAAGCAGTGCAGGTCGTAGGTGGCGCTCAGCTGCGTCGCGGTCATCTTCCTGGCCACGAAGTCGAATCCCGTACTGAGGTTTATGGACATCTTGGGAGTGAGCTGGATGTTGCCCCTGGCGCTCAGAGTGGCCCTGATGTCGTTCTTCTTGCGCAGCAGTTGCGCCTGCTCGTCATAGGTATAGCGGGGCGTCATTCCGAACGAAGCGCTGAAATTCACGGACCAGGGAACATTGGGATTCGTATAGTACAGCCATCCGTCGGGGATGAACTCGCCGGTGACGGGATGATAGTAGTTGCGCTGGTAGTATCCCGCGGCCCCGCTCGTGCCTCCGGATGTCTTCGAACCGTCGTTGCCCTCTATCTTTCCGTCGCCGGAGATAGAATAGGAAGCCGAGGCGCTCAGGCTGTTGAGACGCCCTATGCCCTGCCCGGAGGCTATCGCGAAACGGTCTATCCTGTTGCCCCTCTCGTCCATGGCATAGGGGTCGAGGCTGGCGCTGGCGCTGATGTTTATCTTGTTGAAGAGGTTGGTCGACATGCTCATCGATATGACCTGCATCTTGAACTCCTCGGCAAGGAAATTATATCCGGTGGAGATGTTGAACTGGTCTATGAGCTTTATCTTCTTCGTCCCGGTACCCGTAGTGTCGGCATAGTCCCTGACCTTGGCCTCGAGATTGTTGCCTATGTTTATGGTCGCGCTCGCCGACTGCCTTCCGGATGTCGGTATGGAATACATCTGCCCGCTGTATATGTTGTACTGGTAGGTCTTGTCGGCACCGGACGCGTCGGTATACTCGAGAGTGCGGTATCCGTTGGAATATGTCCCGAGGTCAGGCACATAGCTCAGCGACAGGCTGGGTGAAATCACATGCCTGATTGCCTGCAGCTTGCCTTTTCCGAAGTTGAACATACCGTAGATGCGGGTGCTCAAGGAGGTGCTGAACGAATAGTCCTGGTAGATTCCGAGGGTGCTGAACTGCCCCGAAGGCCTTTCCTCCACGCTGTCCGTCTCGGGATCGTACTCGTAATCGGTCTTGGAGAAGAACCACTTCTGGCTGTAGCTCACCCTCGGGGCGAAGCTTATGTACTTGAAAAGCTGGAAAGTGGGAAGGCCTATCGTGAAGTCGTGGCTCATTCCGTTCTGGAACTTGTCGATAAGTCCCGGCTCCTTGAACTCCGACGCCTTGAAGTTTATCTTGTTGCTGAAGGCACCCTTGTAGGCGAACGATATCTTCTCGTAGAACCTCTCCTTCCCGACCCTCTGCTTGCGCTTGAACGGATACAGGGTCGTCACCGAAAGGGTGAGGTTGGGCAGCGTGAACGAATACGACGAGTCCCTGGAGTTCTGGGAGTGCAGCGCGTTCAGGCTGAGGTTGACCTTGCCGTCCCAGTTCTTCGAGAACGAGATCGACGAACTGGCCTGGTTCTGGAGGGCCTGGTCTATGCTCGTGGAATTGTAGCGGTTGTTCGAAGGGCTCTTGATGTCGACTGAGGCGCGGAATGTCATTCCCGGCATCGCCTTGGAGTCCTGCGAATGGTCCCACCTTATGCCGAAGTTGCGCATCTGGTTGAACTCGGGCGTGCCCTTCTCACCGGTCTGGTCGTTGGAGAAGGTGATGTTGAACCCTCCGTTGAACTTGTAGCGCACATTGTAGCGCGAACTCACGTTGAGCGCCCACGAGCCGAGCGTGTAGTAGTCTCCCGTCACCTGCAGGTCGAGGTGGTCGCCGAACACGAAGTACATTCCGAGACCCCTCATGTAGAATCCTCTGGCCTGCTCCTCGCCGAAGGTCGGCATCAGCAGTCCCGTAGCCCTCTGCGGACGCTTGGGGATGAATCCGAACGGGATTCCCACGAAAGGAAGCTTGACATCCTCGATGACCAGGCACGCCGGCCCGAATATGGTCTTCCTCGAAGGGTTCTGCACCACCTTGGCCGCGGAGAGCGAAAGGTAGTAGTGCGGATGTTCGGCGTCGCACACGGTATACTGGCCCTTGGTGATGTTGATCGAATTGTCGTCCATCATCTTTATGTTGCGGCCCCGCAGTATGCCCTCGTCCTCGCTGGTGACCATGTTGCTGATCCTCGACTTGCGGGAGTTGAAGTTGTAGCGCAGCTCATGCATGTCGTAGGTCTTGTTCCCCTGGGTCATCTTCGGCCTGCCTACCCACTCGCCCTTGAGGCTGTCGTAAGTGCCCCGGGCATAGACCGTCCCGGACTTCATGTCGTACTCCATGTAGTCGGCCGTGAGCTCCATGTCCTGGTACTTGACCGACACGTCGCCGTAATAGTATATCTTGCGCTGTCCGTCGCTGAAGACCTCGACCATGGTATCCCTGGCCGTCGAGAACACAGGCATCTCGAGAGAGCTCTTCGAAAGCATGGAAAGAGAGTCTGCCCTGCGCAGGGAATCAGCCCTGTATATCGAATCACGGCGTGCGAGCGTCGCGGAGTCGGGAGCCGCGACCTTCTTCTCTATGCGCATCCCGTAGGTGCCTCCGCCCCTTCTCGGACGCGTATTCTGCGCAGAAGACACACCGGTCGCCAGGGAAAAGACCAGTGCCAGCAGGCAAAATATGTATACTCTTCTGCTCAAATGCCAAAGATTTCGTATATTCGACTGCGTCGCATATACTTGTGCGCCTCGGGACAACAAATTTATTTGTTCTCCTCTCAGCTTATTCGTATATTTGCAGTCTACAAAAGTAATACAATTTATTTAATCACCCGAACTTGAAGCGCATAATTTGTCTGCTTGCATTCCTGACGGCCGCATGTCTGCGCATGTCTGCCGACGGGACGGGACTGCGCACGGTGGTAATCGACGCCGGGCACGGAGGCAAGGACTCCGGCTGCGTCAGCCGTGACGGCAAGACCTATGAGAAGACCCTTGTCCTCGACATGGCGACGACCCTCGCCGACAAGATCCGTTCCGCATATCCCGACGTGAAGGTCATACTCACGCGCTCGACAGACGAATACATCACGCTCAACGGCAGGGCGGACATCGCCAACGACGCCAAGGGCGACCTCTTCATATCGATACACATCAACTCCTTCGACAAGACAAGCCCCAACGGATATTCCGTGCACATACTGGGACAGGCGTCGGACAAGCACAAGGACCATGTGGACGTGTGCCGCAGGGAGAACTCCGTGATCCTGCTCGAGGACGACTATACCACCAAATACCAGGGCTTCGACCCCAACAATCCCGAATCGTTCATATTCATGAGCCTGATGCAGAACTCGCATCTCGAGCAGAGCATGCGTTTCGCGCAGATAATCAGCGAGAACCTCAAAGGCGGGCCCATAAAGACCGACAGGGGGCTGTGGCAGAACTCGTACCTCGTCCTGTGGCGGGCGGCAATGCCGGCGGTCCTCGTCGAGCTGGGCTTCATATCCAACGCCTCCGATCTCGCGATACTGCGCCAGCAGTCCAAGCGCGACGACCTCGCCGACAGGCTCTTCCGCGCATTCAGGGAATACAAGGCGATATACGATTCCAGCGTAAGCCTTGACGGACTCGGGGAATCGCCCGCAGGCGGGGCAGCCTCCGGAGGAGGAAGCGCCGCGGCGGCGGACGTCCCGGCCCGGGAAAGGTATGCCGTGCAGATACTGGTCTCCTCGAAATACTACAGGCCCGGCGATCCCGTCTTCCTCGGCTACGAACCCGAGGTCGTCAGGGCGGGCAAGTACTATAAATATTTTATAGGTGTCACGGAAAACCTGTCCGAGGCGAGGAAGAATCTCAAATCGATTAAAAACGAATATTCGGACGCTTTCCTCGTGAAAATACAGGGCGGAAACATCTCTCCGGTGAAGTGAAAGGCGCTCCTGGCGCAGTGTGCCCGCGATTTACCAGTTTATAAAGATTATAAATTGATAAAGGGTCTACCTGTCAAATACTTACCGATTTAACATTTTTGCAACATATTAACTTACAGATATTTAAATTGATAGCCCCAATGACTGGGCTATTGTTAAGATAAGGCAAAAAAAAGTAAAAATCAATCTTAATCGGATAAATTTTTCAAATTTTTATTCCCCATTTTTGCAGTGCAATCCGGACGACAGCTTCGTTCCGGTTTATTTGTCCCCGCAAATGGAAATAACAGAGAGACATATCGGCATATGGGAAGAGTGTCTGCATATCATGGAGCAGATACTCGAACCGCAGCAGTTTTCGACTTGGTTCAAGCCGATACGCCCGCTGTCTCTCGACGGCTGCACCCTCACGGTCGAGGTTCCGTCCGACTTTTTCCGTGAATACATCGAGTCGGCCTTTCTCGACGTGCTCAGCAAGACCCTGCGCAGGGTCATAGGGCCCGAGGCCAGGCTGCAGTATTCGGTGCGCACGGTAAAGGACCGTCCCATGAGCATTCCCGGACAGAGCGTGCCTACTCCGGAGAACCCTCCTGTCACCATAGCCACGCCTCCTTCGCAGATGCCCAACCCGTTCGTATATCCGGGACTGCACAGGCTGAAGATCGACCCCAGGCTCAAGCCCGAGTACTGCTTCGACAATCTGGTGGAAGGGGAGTGCAACAGGCTTGGAGTGACCATAGGCAACGACATTGCCGACGCTCCCGGGAAGACGGCGTTCAACCCGCTCTTCATATTCGGCGGCTCTGGTCTCGGAAAGACCCACCTTGCCCAGGCCATAGGCATAGCGATCAAGGAGAAGTACCCCGAACTGGTGGTGCTGTATGTCACGGGCAACGAGTTCAAGACGCAGTACATGACCGCGCTCAACGTGCTCAACAAGCTCACCGACTTCATGGCATACTACATGAAGATAGACGTCCTCATCGTAGACGACATACAGGACCTGCTCGGTCAGGGCAGCCAGAACGCGTTCTTCAATGTGTTCAACCACCTGCACCAGAACAGCAAGCAGCTGATATTCACTTCCGACCGCGCTCCCGTGGAGTTGCAGAACTTTGAGGAGAGGCTGCTCTCCCGCTTCAAATGGGGTCTGTCCGTCCCCCTCGGCCGTCCGGACTATGCGACGCGCCTGAAGATGTTGCGCAAAAAGGCCGAAAGGCAGGGGGTGAGCATCCCTGACGAAGTGCTGGAGTTTATCGCCGACAAGGTACGCACGAACTTCCGCGAGCTGGAGGGAACGCTCATATCGCTGATAGCGTACTCCTCTGTCGAGCGCAACAAGAGCCTGCTGGAGCTCGCGTCGGAAATCACGGAGTCGATAATAGGGGAGGAGAAGACCGAAATCAACATAGACAAGGTCGAGAGGAGCGTATGCGAGTACTTCAACATAACCCGGGAGGCCCTGCTGTCGAAATCGCGCAAGCGCCAGATAGTGCAGGCTCGCCAGATAGCGATGTACCTGTGCCGCAACCTCATCTCCAACTGCTCGCTGGCCACGATAGGGGCAGAGATCGGAGGTAAGGACCACGCCACGGTCCTGCATGCCTGCACGACGGTCTCCGACCTGATGTCCACAGACAGGAATTTCAAGAAATACGTCACCGACATCGAGTCCATGCTCGCGCCGGCAGACAGATAGTACACTAAAATATACCGAGACCATGTTCCGGATCGCACCATCAATCCTGGCCGCGGACTTCCTTCACCTTGAAAGGGATCTGGAGTCGGTCAACAGAAGCGGCGACATCCTTCATCTCGACGTGATGGACGGTTCGCTCGTGCCCAACATATCGTTCGGATTCTCCGTGATAGACCAGCTCGCCCCTGTCGTAACAAGACCCATGGACGTGCACCTTATGGTCGTCGAGCCGCAGCGCTGGTTCGAGAAGGTGGCTGCCGACGGAGTCTCCTTGTGCTCCTTCCACCTCGAGGCCGCAGGGGAGAGCACGTCGGAATATATCGCCCGCATACATGCCCTCGGGATGAAGGCCGGAGTCGTGATAAACCCCGACATCCCCGTAGAAAGGCTCTTCCCGTACATAGGCGAGGCCGACTACTTCCTGCTGATGTCGGTATTCGCCGGCTTCGGAGGGCAGAAGTTCATTCCCGAGTCGCTCGGAAGGGCAAGGATCCTGCGCGCTGAGATAGACAGGCGCGGCGCGGACGCGCTGATCGAAATGGACGGAGGGATAAACATGTCCACGGTGTCGTCAGTCCGCGAGGCGGGAGTAGACATAGCCGTTGCAGGCAGCGCCGTCTTCAAGGCTGAGGATCCCGTGGCGGCCGTCAGGGCTCTTCGCGGAGAATGAACATGTGCTCCCTGAACTCGGAATCTAGGGCCTTCCGTCCTGCATCCGAAGAGGCCGCCGCATAGCGGGAAGCGAGGCGGGCCCTGAGTTCCACGAGCTCCACGGAAAGCGCATAGTCCATTCCCGTAAGGTCTTTCATGGATACCGGATTGGGCAGCTGCGGAGGCCAGGCCTCCTCGTTGACATTGAGCCCGATACCGACTATGCTGGCATCCATGTATCTTCCCGTAACCTTGTTCTCGATAAGTATTCCGCATATTTTCCTTTCTCCGACCCAGATGTCGTTCGGCCACTTGATACGCGAACCGATTCCCCTGGAGCCGAGATAGTCTCTGAGCGCGAGCGTGGTTATCTGCGTTATCACGATTGCATGCGAAGCTTCCAGAAGATAGGGAGCGTCAGGCCCGAACCTATACAATATACTGAAAGTAAGGTTCTTCCCCGGGGTGGAGAACCAGCTGTGCTCCCCCTGCCCGCGGCCACGGGTCTGCTCCCTCGCGGCAATGATTGACAAATTGGCAGACTGCGGGTACCTTTCCCTGAGCACACTGTTCGTGGAATCTACGGTATCCAGCCACAATATGTCGGCATTTTCACGCGGTGGTTCCATTTTTGTTGTATCTTTGCGGTCACAAAATTAAACAAGATGGCTCAAAAACCCAACAATAATAATAGAGGTTCCGAAAGGAAGACCATAAAGATAAACCTTTCATCGATCCTGTACATAGCCCTGCTCGTATGCATCGGCTGGATGCTTTTCCGCAACAGCGGAGTTCCGGCCAAGAAGATAGAGTGGGCACAGGTTCAGGAAATGGTCCTGAGCGGGGATGTCAAGGACATCCATTTCATACGCAACGAATACAAGGGCAGCATCTCGGTAAGGCCGGACAGTCTCGCCAAATATTCCAGCTTCTTCCCCGAGGGGAAATTCCCCAAGAGCTCCCCGCAGTTCTATTTCCTGACCTCTTCCAAGTTCGACCCCGAGAAGGAATTCGCAGAGCTCAACTCGCAGCTGCCGGAGGAGGGCCGTATCCCAATATACATGGAGAACAAGACCAACGTATGGGGAGGCATGCTTGAATGGATACTTCCGCTCCTGCTGCTTATACTGCTGTACAGCTGGATGTTCCGTTCAATGTCACGCCAGATGGGCGGCGGCAATGCGGGCGGAGGAGGAGGTATGAACCCCTTCAACGTAGGCAAAGCCAACGGCAAGCTTGCGGACAAGGACAAGGTCAATGTCACCTTCAAGGATGTCGCCGGACTTTACGGCGCCAAGGAGGAGGTCATGGAGATAGTGGACTTCCTCAAGAATCCCGGCAAGTACACCGCCCTCGGAGGAAAGATTCCCAAGGGAGCCCTGCTCGTAGGGCCTCCGGGCACCGGCAAGACCCTGCTCGCGAAAGCGGTGGCAGGCGAGGCCAACGTGCCTTTCTTCAGCATCAGCGGCTCCGACTTCGTGGAAATGTTCGTCGGTGTGGGAGCAAGCAGGGTGCGCGACCTGTTCGCCCAGGCAAAGGAAAAGGCCCCGTGCATAGTATTTATCGACGAGATCGACGCCGTGGGGCGCGCGAGGGGCAAGAATGTCGGCTTCTCGTCCAACGATGAGCGCGAGAACACGCTCAACCAGCTGCTTACGGAAATGGACGGATTCGGCACCAACAGCGGCGTCATAGTGCTTGCCGCGACCAACCGTGCCGACATACTCGACAAGGCCCTGATGCGCGCGGGAAGGTTCGACCGCCAGATCCATGTGACGCTTCCCGACCTTAACGAGCGCAAGGAGATATTCAAGGTGCACACGCGCAAGCTCAAGCTCGCCCCGGACTTCGACATCGAGGCCATAGCCAAGCACACTCCCGGCTTCTCGGGGGCGGACATAGCCAATGTCTGCAACGAGGCTGCCCTCGGAGCGGCGAGGAACGGCAAGAAGTCGATAGGCAACAAGGACTTCGCCGACGCAGTGGACAGGATAGTCGGAGGCATCGAGCGCAAGAAGACCATAATGTCGCCCGAGGAGAAGAGGCTTACGGCTTTCCACGAGGCAGGACACGCTGTCACCGGCTGGCTGCTTCCCGGATGCGACCCCGTGCTCAAGGTTTCTATCATACCCCGCGGACAGGCCCTCGGCCTTACCTGGAGCCTGCCTGACGAGAAGGTGATGATGTCCAAGTCCGACATGATGGACGACATGTGCTGCCTCGTCGCCGGAAGGGTGGCCGAGGAGATAGTCAACGACGGAGTGCCGTGCTCCGGAGCCCTGAACGACTTCGAACGCATGACCAAGATGGCCTATGCCATGGTAAGCTACTACGGCATGAGCCCCAAGGTAGGCAACATCTCGTTCTACGACGCCGGGGGCTACGGCTTCACCAAGCCTTTCAGCGAGAAGACGGCCGAACTCATCGACTCCGAGGTGAAGGCGCTCGTGGACGAAGTCACAGGACGCACCCGCAAGATACTCTCCGAGCATTGGGAGGGAGTCAAGGCTCTCGCACAGATGCTTATCGAGAAGGAGGTCATAATGGCCGACGACATCGAAGCCCTGTTCGGCCCCAAGGCCGGAAAGCACGGCGAGGACCGTCTCAAGGCTGCCGGTGACGAGTCCGTTGACGCAGCTCGGGAAGAACCCGCAGACGGTACTCATGGACAGCATGAGGAGACGGCCTCAGACGCCGGCCTGAAAACCGGTGCCGACAGTACGGCTGAAGAAGGGTCAAAAGATTCCGGAAATGAATAATTTCGCTGTCAGGACACTGTCCGGCGCAGTATTCCTCGCCGTAATGGTCTTCTGCATCATCTGGGACAGGATGCTTTTCGGCGCCCTGTTCCTTCTTGTATTGTATTTTGCCCTGCGGGAGTTCTATGCCGTTTCGCTCGGCGCAAGGTTCGCATTCCAGCAGAAACTGGCGCTGCTCGCCGGCGCGGCTGCGTTCGTGCTCGTATGCTGCCACTGCTTCTACGGCATGAAGGCCTCCTATATCAGCCTGAGCCTCGTCCCTCTGCTGCTCATACCGATGTTCAGCGTGTTCGAGGGGGTCAGGGAGGACTTCGCCGACCTGTCCATGCTCTATACCGGCCTGCTGTACATAGCGCTTCCGATAGCACTCTCTCCGCTCATCATGATGGACGGGGATATATATGACGGGTGGACGATGCTCTCGTTCTTCATAGTGATATGGGTTTCCGATGTAGGAGCCTACTGCCTCGGAACCCTGTTCGGGCAGAAAGAGGGCTCCCGCAAGTTGGCGCCGGAAATCTCGCCCAAGAAATCATGGTGGGGATTCTGGAGCGGGCTGGCGTTCGCACTCGCCGCCGCGGCCGGGCTGCACTTCTGGCTGTGGGCGGATATACCTATGGTCCACTGCCTTGCGCTCGGCGCGATAATCAGCGTGGCAGGCGTATGCGGCGACCTCTTCGAATCGCAGTGGAAACGCCACTACCATGTCAAGGATTCCGGCTCGATAATCCCCGGACACGGAGGGATGCTCGACCGTTTCGACAGCAGCCTCGTGGCCATACCGGCCGCCGCCGTATATCTTAGCGCTTTCGGACTCCTATGAGAAGGATCGACAGGAACTCCAGGGGAACCCTCGCAGCCGTCTTCCTCGGCAGCGCGGGCGTCGCGGCCGTATTCATAATCTTCGTGCGCATTCCCTGGCTCGTATATCCGATGATAGCGATGCTGGTATGGCTGTGCGCATGGCAGCTGGCGTTCTTCTCCGTGCCCGAGCGCAAGAGGGCCGGAAACGCCCGCTCCGTGACCTCGGTAGCCGACGGCAGGGTAGTGATACTCGAAAGGACATACGAGCCCGAGTACCTCAAGGAAGACTGCATACAGCTGTCGGTATATATGAACTTCTTCGACGTGCATGCCAACTTCTGGCCGGTAGACGGCAAGGTCAGCTATTACCGCTACTATCCCGGAAAGCACATGCTGGCGTTCAAGCCCAAGTCGTCCGAGGAGAACGAGCACAGCTGCGTCGGGATAACCACCGCCGACGGAACGAGGATCTTCTTCAAGCAGATTGCCGGAGGATTCGCGAGGCGCATCGTCTGCTACGCCAAGGACAGTACCGAATCCATGGCCGGCCGGCAGTGCGGAATAATAAAATTCGGCTCGAGGATAGACATTTTCCTGCCTCTCGACGCCGAAATCAAGGTCTCCAAGGGAGACTATGTGCGTGCCTGCGAGACTATACTCGCAGAGCTCTGAGTTCCTCGCGCAGCCTCTCCGCCGATTCGAAGACTATCCCCTCCATGCCTAAGGCGCATGCCGCGCGGACATTCTCGGGCCTGTCGTCCACGAACACGCATTCTCCGGGCACAAGCGAATACCTGTCGAGCAGTATACGGTATATCCGTTCTTCAGGCTTCAGGCATCTTTCCTGTCCAGACAGCACATATCCGTCGAGCAGCCCGAACACGGGATAGCGGTCGCGCACGAGGGGGAAGGTCTCCGCAGACCAGTTGCTGAGACCGTACAACCCGTAGCCCTTCGACTTCAGTTCGCAAAGCAGCGGTTCCATGCCGGGAATCTGCTCTCCCATCATCTTCTCCCACTGCCCGAAATACATGCGTATCTCCTTTTCCCACTGAGGAAAGAGCCTGACCCTCTCCTCAGTCACCTCGGAAACGGGACGGCCGGCATCGGCCGAAGAATTCCACTCGTAAGGGCATATCTCCCGGAGGAAGTAGTCCGTCTTCTCCGCATCGCCGAAATACGGCCCGTACAGATGCCGCGGGTTCCAGTCCACGAGCACTGCCCCGAAATCGAAGACTATGTTGCGTATCATCGCTACCTCTTGCGTGTGGTGACGAGTATCACGCCGTTGGCTCCGCGTACGCCGTAGATCGAAGCCGACGCCGCATCCTTGAGCACGTCTATCGACTCCACCATGTCGGGGGTCAGACCCGTGAGGTCGTTTACCTCCATGCCGTCGACGAGAACGAGGGCGTAGCCGTCGCCGCTGATCGTCCTCGTGCCGCGGACACGGAACTTGTTGCCGACCACCATGACTCCGGGAATCTTGCCCTCGATATAGTCGTAGATGTCGGTGAACGATGTCTTGTCGTCTACCTTGAGCGTAGATACGGCGTTGGTGGTCTCATCCCTGGTGGTGGTGCCGTAGCCGATATTGATAGGGTCGTCTCCACCGTGATCGACCGATATGACCCTGTTCGACGTGCCGCATGAGCACAGTGCAAGGGCGAGGACGGATGTCAATACAAGATGTTTCATATTGTCGCGTTTTTCCAAATATACGTAAATACCTTGAAACTTCTTCATAAAACATGCCTGATTTAGCGGTTTAGCGGTTTTTCGAGCATTACCCTCCATGTCCGCCCTTGCATATTTCAGGATGCGCTAGGTATTGTCCGGTAAATATTGTCTGTGTATAGCCTTCGGGAGACTGTTCTTCGGGGTTTATGTCTCCCGAAGGCTATACACAGACACATACATAGACTATACCCAGGTATATACACAGACATATACACCGGCAAAACAAGGGAGAACATAAAATAAACTGCAAGCCGAGAGCAGTGTCGGAACTTGTTCAGGCAATGCCGAGGCGCAGCGTGATTGTAAACGAAGTTTAAAATATGTTGCATATGAGACAAGGGGTAATATTACGGATAATCATTACCTATTTGAGAAAAGGTTTTGGAATTAAACGGAAAACCACTATATTTGTAATCCTTTACGGTGCGTTGGCCGAGTGGTCAGGCACAGGTCTGCAAAACCTGTTACAGTGGTTCGATTCCGCTACGCACCTCAAAAGGACGGCCTAAGATTGCATTACGGCCGTCCTTTTGTCTTTCCACACTGAACGCTTCCGCCCATGTATTCCGAACTCCTTGTCACCGCAATACTCTTTCTGGCCGTCTGCCTCGTCATAACCCTCCTCGACGCCCTGGTGTGCCTGCTGCTGTGCCTTGCCGGCGGCATCTCGTTCAAGGTGGCGTTCTGCCGGGGTCTGCTCGCGCTTCTCGTACCCGCCGCGGTGCTCGCATGGGGAATCATCGTCGGCAGGAACCACTACCGGGTCAGAGAGGTCGAACTCCGCTTCGACAATCTGCCCGAAGCGTTCCGTGGCTACCGCATAGTCCAGCTCTCCGACATACATTCCCGCTCGTTCAGGCACAGGACGCGGTCGCTCCGGCGGGCCGTAGAGAAGGTGAACTCGCTCGGTGCGGACCTGATAGCCTTCACGGGCGACATAATCACCATAAGTCCGGACGAACTTGACATCACCGCCCCCATACTGAAAGAACTCGAGGCGCGTGACGGGGTAGTCTCGGTGCTCGGGAACCACGACTACGGCGTGTATATGACCCCCGGAAAGGGACTGCGCCACACCGCAGGCTGCACCGCCGAAGTAGTGCGCAGGGAGCGTCAGATGGGCTGGAGGGTACTGCTGGACGAGAATGTGACGATAACGAGAGGGGACGACACCCTCGCCGTCGTGGGCGTACAGAACACGACCCCTTCACCGCATTTCAGGTCGGCCGGAGATCTGCAGAAAGCCTCGGAAGGTACGGAAGGCCTGTTCCGCATACTGCTGAGCCACGATCCCATGCACTGGGACATGGAAGTCGTCGGCAAGGACTATCCGCTTACGCTCTCCGGCCACACACATGCGATGCAGTTCTCCCTATTCGGCTGGTGTCCGAGCAGATATATGTTCAGGCAGTACAGGGGCCTGTACGAAAAGGGAGGGCAGAGGCTGTATGTCAACATCGGCCTCGGGGAGACGATATTTCCCGCGCGTATCGGCACGCCGCCTGAAATCACGCTGATAACCCTGCGCTGAGCGGCATCACGCTCCGTCAGGATCAGGTGCGGACGGCTCCAACGCCTCCAGAAGGAAGCTGACCGGGCGAAATCCGTCGTTACAGGAGATCATCGCGGAATGCGGATCCCTCATCCAGCCTCCGAAGAAATCCCCGCCGCCGCGCGAAAGTTCCTCGACGAACTCCCTCATGGAGCCCCACGCGCTTTCACACAAGCCTTCCGGCCTGAGCCCGCCCCTTGAAATGAAAACCTGTCCGGTGCACACATCGCACGTGTGTTCGATAGGGTTCTCGTACCTTTCGATAAGATCCGCGTAGCAACTCCTGCGCATTGCGGTTATCCTTACATCCTTTTTCATACGGTTGGTATTTCATATCTTCTGGAGAAGTCCGGCACATCCGCGGACATAGTCCCTCAGGGCGTCGCCCTCGACAATCTCGATCTCCCTGGCAAGCCCGCATACAAAACGGCCAGCGCCCTGCATCCCGCAGACTTCCGTATCCAGGATCCATGCGCCGCCGGAATCCGGCTCCAGGTCGCGCGCGGCGAGGGGATATTCCTCCACCAGCAGGTTCTTGGCATACAGCGAAAGCCTCAGACGCACATGCACCGTATGGTCGGAGGTCATCCTGAAGATGTCGGTAGGGGACTTGTGATGCTCCGCTCCGCAGGTCCATTCCTCGTCAAGCACCAGGACATCCGATATCCTCGAGATCTTGAAAGTCTTGTTGCGCGAGTCCTCGAGGTCATAGCCCCAGATGTCGGCATAGTCGGCGGTGAAGGCAAAGGGTTCTATGCGGCGATCCCTTATCGTATGGGAGTTGCCGGACTCATAGTCTTTCAGGATTGCCTTGCGCCGCTGCTCCACGGCCCTTCCGAGGGACTCAACGATAGCGGCGCTGCCCCTGCTGTCCGCGAAGTCGGCTATGCCCGTGGACCTGTATATGGCGGAAAGCTTCTGCCTGAGGTTGGCCTTCAGGCTGTTGGTCGGAGCCAGCCTGTCTATCAGGGAATTTACAAGATATGCCTCTTCCTCCGAGAAATAGACCAGCTTGTCTATCTCTACGGCGTCTTTGGGCAGCCTGCACAGCTTGTAGATGTCCCCTGAAAGCTTGTTTACCGCAAAACCCGCGCTGCGCAGGGTATCGATATAGCGGTAGACGGTCCTGGGCGACATGCCGAGCCTGTCGGCGAGTTCGCCTATGCTGTAGTTGACATTGCCCGAGAGGTATTTCATCAGGCGCAGCAGTCTTTCTATCTTCGGTTGGTCCATAACTTTGCTGGTCGATAACTTTTCCTGTACCGGCCCGAATTTAGTCATTTCCGTCGACAATACGGCGTCTGTCCCATGCCTGTGTGAAAATATCGTGCTTGGCCGAGTATGTGCCCGTATAATGTTTCCGGAGTGTATCAATGTATCCCTGTCCTTGGCACAAGTCCTCCGGGTATACCTCCCGGGGAGCTAATCAAAAGGGGTAAACGCTCCCCGGGAGGTATACCCGGAGGATACGGGCAGCAACAGTGGTATAGCGGCGCCCGCATGGACGCGGAGAGCACGCACGCCATAAACACGAGCAGTAACGGTCGTATTGCGGCACATACGCAGACAGGCACGAAAAAAGGGACAGGCCGTCGGCCCGTCCCCCAAAAAGATGAAAAAATCTATTATTTACTGAAAAGCATCGGAGCCATCTGATAGAGGCACCTGCGCCATGTGAGGAACTCGTGAGCGGTGCCCTCTGAGACATAAGACATCGCATTGTAGCCTGCGGCCTTGAGTTTCTCTACGGCTGAAGTGACTCCCTCGGGATTCTCCTTGCTTCCGCAGCCGATGAATACTCCGAGCACACCGCTGCCCTCAAGCTCCTCGGGAGTATAGGTACCGCCGCTGAGCAGACCGTAATAGCCGAACACCTCGGGACGGTTGAGGGTGATCGAGTGCGTCTCCATTCCTCCCATGGAGAGACCGGCCATTGCACGGAACTCCTTCTTGGCCTTGGTCCTGTAGTTGGCGTCGATATAGGGCACGAGCTCGTCTACGAGCACGGTCTCGAAGTCAGATACGTTGAACTGCCTGATACTGCCCATCCTGGCCTCGTTGGTCATACCGTAGGTCATGACGACGATGAAAGGCTCTATGCGGCCCTCGGCTATCATGTTGTCCATGATGAGGCCGGCCTTGCCCTGGACTGACCATGAGGTCTCGTTCTCGCCCCAGCCGTGCTGCAGGTAGAGGACGGGATACTTCTTGTTCTTGTCCTTATAGTAGGTAGGAGGGGTATATACCATGGCGCGGCGCACCTGCTGGGTACTCTCGGACCAGAAGAGCACATCCTCGATCTTTCCGTGAGGCACGTTCTTGGTCGCATAGAAGTCCTGGTCGTGCGCGGGAATCTCGATTCCGCTCTCCCAGCGGCAGGAGCCGAAGAAGAAGCCGGTGCCGGGATCGTTCATCACGCCGCCGTCGACGATGAGGTGATAGTAGTGGAAGCCCTCGTCCATGGGAACGGCAGTGGTGCCCCACCAGTATCCGTCAGCACCCTTGCGGAGCACGGTACCGCCCTGTCCGCCGAGGCCGAGGGTCACTATTACAGACTTGGCCTGTGGAGCGTCGATGCGGAAGCGCGCATATCCCTGGGAGTTGACCATGGGATACTCCTGTCCGGGAGCGTTGAACGAAGAAGGCACGAAGTCTTCCTTGATCACGGCGTTGTCGCGTGCGGGATCGAAATTCTTCACGATATTGTAGGCCCTCTTGGGCTGGTAGTTGTCGTCGAACAGCAGGGGATAGTTGTTCACTCCGAGCCATGAGTCATGGTCGCTGACATTCCAGAAGGTAACGCAGTCGACAACGTCGCTGTGCTTGCGGAATACCCTGAAAATTCTGTCGTACTGATCTTCCTGCAGCATCTTCTGCCAGTTGGCGATCTCGTCCGCGCCGCGGTTGAAGCGGAGCTGGCCGCCCATGTCCTCGTTGACGCGCACGTCGAGCTCGGTCACATGGATATGGTCGACAACCTGCTTGTAGAGGTTGATAGCGTTGTCGATGTCCTCGGCGCTGGGTCCGTATACATTATAGTGTCCCTGCATTCCGATACCGTCGATGGGAACTCCGGCATCCTTCATCTTCTTGACCATGTCGTAGATCCTCTTGCTCTTGGCAGGATCGGCGTCGTTGTAGTCGTTGTAGAAGAGGAGTGCGTCGGGATCGGCCTCGTGCGCATACTCGAACGCCTTGGCGATGAACTCGTCACCTGCTATCTGGTACAGGGGAGAGTTGCGGTAGGGCGACGCGCCGGGGAACCTCTGCTCGTCAGCCATGGCCTCGTTGACCACGTCCCAGCAGTAGACTATGTCCTTGTAGCGGGTGACGATAGTGTCGATGTGGCTCTTCATGTTGGCGAAGAGCTCTTCCTTCGAGAGCAGGTTGCCTTCCTCGTCCTGATACATCCAGGGGCCTATCTGGCTGTGCCAAATCAGGCAGTGTCCGCGCAGCTTGATGCCGTTCTCGCGGCAGAAGTTCGCGATCTTGTCGGCGTCCTCCCAGTTGTAGACGCCCTTCTGGGGCTCCGTCGGCTGGGGCTTCATCGCGTTCTCGGCGGTGATGCTGTTGAACTCGCGCTTGATGAGCGCGATCTGGTCGGGGTCGGTGACATTGTTGATGTTCACAGCGACACCGACGCTGAAATAATCCTTGTACGCATCCTTGAGTCCGTCCTTGGGAGGCTCCTGCGTACGCGCACCGGGCTGCGCGAAGGCAGCGACGCTCATCAGGGCGGCAAGTGCGCAAAGGGTAGTCTTAAGTGTTCGCATAAAGATAAAGTTAGTGTTGTGTGTAATGTCCGTCACTTGCGGATGGTCGTGGTGTAAATTGCGGTTTGTCTCAGCAAAGATAGCAAAAGTATCGGATATAGCCAACCTCAATCAGAATTTCGTCTTCCACATGACGCAGAGCGAGCACTTGCCGTCGCGGCTGACGGAATCGTACGGATAGGCTACGGTGCTGCCGGTAATATAGAGGCCGTGCGCACGGAAGACAGCCAGATACAGATACCACGACACGAAAAAGCCCCGTCCCCTGAACGCCGGCACGCTGAAACCGCCCGGGACGCTCCTCTGATATACATAGATGCGGCCGTCCCAGTCCGGGATATCGAAAACCCCCGCCTTGACGAAGGCGCGCAGCCGCTCCGCATCCCAGCCGGATTCGGCGCATCCCAGCCATGAAAGGCCGCCGGCCGAAATGACATAATCCAGTCTGGGGCGCAGTCTGAACCGTCCCGCGGCGGCATCGAGCTCAAGCCGGAACTCGTGCCTCTGTTCCAGGCCGGAGAAACCCGGGACAAGGCAGTCGGCCTTACAGGCGTAACGGAAAGAGGGTGAAAGCGTCCATGAATGCAGCATGAAGTCCTTCTTGAGGGTCAGCAGGGCACGGCCGCGCAGTTCCTCTCCCTCCTTGAGCCCGGCCTCGAGGCTCGCGAATCCCCAGGGCCACTGCGCACCCGCCGCTGCCAGGCTCCGCTCACCGGACGCAGGAGGATACCAGCGCAGCTGGAACGCATACCTGTAGCCGTACTCGGGAACGAAAAGCATCCCGGCGCAGAACGCGGCGCCCCCGGAGGGAGAATATGCGGCTTCGGCAAAGACTGAGGCTCCGGGAAGCGAGATCCTGCAGTCGGCCGACAAGTCCGCCACCGCCGCAACTCCCGGGCCGTGGCGCGCGGCACCATCCGGCCTGAGCTGGAACGTGAGTCCGGCAGTGGTCCTGCGCGTATGGTGGCTCAGGGAGGCGAGCAGGCGGTTCTCGGCGAACGAGTACGCCGCAGAAGTGCCGAAACGCCCGAAATCGAGCTCCACGGCGGCCCCGCACAGCGAAGCCGAAGCAGAACCCGTCGGACTGAAACCGGAAGCGTTGCGGCAGAAAGCCTGTATAGACGAGAAGCCGCTCAGGCTGAATCCGCTCCATTGCAGCAGACCCTGCCCGAAGCGGGCGTTGAAATGCCCGAGCACAAGCTTCGAGAGCCGCTTCTTTCCGTAATATGCCGCGCTGAGCGTCCCGAGGCCGTATTCTTTCCGCGTGAACTCCGGACTGAAGGTCCAGTAAAGCTCCGCACCGCAGGGACTCTCCAACTCAAGCCTGAGTCTTCCGCCGCAGTCTGCGCCATAAGGCGCTCCTCCCGAGGAGGGGGAAGGGATTTTCAGGGAGAGGTCGGAACTAAGCGCCGCACTTCCGTCCAAGCCTGCCGGCCGGGTCACGTCCGGCCCCGGAGCGGAACTGCTTCCTATCTTTACGAAAGGCCTCAGATATCCTGCGAACTCGACGGAGAACCCGTCCACGAGCGCAAGTTCGCTCCATGACATTATGTCTCCGGTGCGACTGCGGTACTCGAGAAGGGATGCGGCCTGGTAGCCGCTGAAAAGTCCGCTGGCAATCAGCGCCCCGCGGCCGCAGCGGTTAAGGTCGAGCGGACGGCGGGCGAGCCTTTCGAAACGGGATATCTCTTCCGCCGAAAGCTCCTCCATGCAGGAGGCTCCGCTCAGGGCCAGCACTGAGCGTTCGAACCCGGAAGGGCCGGAATCGGGGACGGAGGAAAGGCCGGGCAGGATGAAGGATGCCTGCGGGAACAGCGCCGAAAGCGCCATGACAAGAAAAAGCGTTTTCATAATCAAAGTCGGTTTTGTCAAAATTAGAAAATAATTTCGTATTTTCGTACCCCGATCACAGTTCCTTATGAAAGACAGGATTCAACTTTACGACAAGGCTTTCAAACCGTTCATACCGCACGGGCGCATAATGGAGGCCATTGACGGCGTGGCCAGGAAAGTCAACGACGATTTCCGCGGCTGCACCGACATCCCCGTAGTTCTGTGCGTGCTCAACGGATCCATACCGTTCACCGGAGAGTTGCTCCAGAGGCTCGAGTTCGACTGCCAGCTGGTCTCGATAAAGTTGTCGTCATATCAGGGCACGCACTCGACGGGTACCGTGCTGAATATAATGGGACTCACGGCCGACGTTACCGGCAAGAGGGTCATAATCACCGAAGATATCGTGGACACCGGCACTACGGTAGTGGCGCTTAAGGAGATGCTGCTGCACAAGGGGGCCACGGACGTGAAGATATGCACCCTGCTGTTCAAGCCAGACGTCTACGACAAGCACGAGACGATAGACTATGTGGGAATGTCTATCCCCGATGCCTTCATAGTGGGATTCGGCCTCGACTACAACGAAATAGGACGCAACAGCGCAGACATCTACGTAATCGACGAACAATAACTGCAAGATATGAAATACTACATTCTATTCGGCCCTCCGGGAGCCGGCAAGGGCACGCACTCGACGGCCCTCACTGAAAAATACAATCTCAAGCATATCTCCACCGGAGAGCTGCTGCGTGCGGAAATCGCCGCGGGCACCGAGCTCGGGAAGCAGGCGAAGACGCTCATAGACGCCGGTTCGCTCGTTCCCGACAGCGTAGTGGAAGGCATGATAGAGTCGGCATTCGACACCTTCAAGGACTGCGACGGGTTCCTGCTAGACGGCTTTCCCCGCAACCTCGCCCAGGCCGAGGATCTCGACAGGATGCTGGAGAAGAGGGGAGAGAGCGTGACGGCGGTGCTGTCAATAATGATTTCCGACGACCTGATACGCCGCCGCATCGCGCACAGGGCAGCAATCGAAGGTCGCGCCGACGACGCCTCGGAGCAGACGATCACCAACCGTATCAACACCTACCACAGCCAGACCGAGCCTCTCATAGACTACTACAGGAAGGCGGGGAAATACTATGAGGTCACTGCTGATGCGGAAGAGATAGAGGAGAACCGCCGCAGGGTGCTCAATATGATGGAGAGCACGCGCAGGTAGTATCGCTCCAGTCCGACACGGGATCGGAGAAGGACATACGGTCTCCGTCGGAGGGATGCAGGAATTCCAGGCTCTCCGCATGCAGATAGAGCCTGTCGCCGGACTCGGGACTTCCGTAGAGGGTATCGCCCTTTATCGGCCGCCCGAGTCCGAGTTTGTGTGCGGAATGCACGCGCAGCTGGTGCGTGCGCCCGGTATAGGGGAAGAAGCGTATGTCTATCTCCCCGTCGGGAAATTCCGAGAGCACCTCGTAGCGCGTGACGGCGAACTTGCCGTGCTCGAAGTCGACCATCTGGCGCGGCCTGTCGTAATAGTCCAGCATCAGCGGAAGCGCTATCGTGCCTTTCCTGGCATGTCCGAACGGCGTGGGGGCGCTGCACAGCCTCGCCCTGTAGGTCTTCTTCACGATGCGCCGGGCGAACTGCTCCTCGATGTCGGCCCTCGCATCCATGTTCCTTGCGTACACCATGAGTCCGGAGGTGTCCATATCGAGCCGGTGGCAGGAATAGACCCTGCCGTACCTGTCCCTGAGATAGTCGAGCAGTGACACGACGTCAAGTTTCCCGGGCACGGAGAGCATTCCGGCCGGCTTGTTCACGACTATGATGTCGGCATCTATGTATATGGTCTCCGGCTCGCGCCTGTGGTACTCCCTGTCCATAGGGTTAGGCTCCACTTCGAGGCCTTCGAGCATGAAGTTCAGAAGAGGGCCGCACTTGCCGGTGCACGCGGGATAGAACCTTCCGTGCTCGCGCACCTTGCCGCCCCTGGACTCCCCGTACCAGAACTCTCCCATAGCCAGCGGCTTCATCCCTTTGGAATATGCGTACTGCAGGAGCCTCGGAGCGGCGCAGTCGCCGGTACCTGCGGGAGGTACCAGCCCCCTGCGGGAGAAGATCTCCGCGATGTCGAGGCTCTCGCCCCTGGCGTTGCTTACCCTGTACCGGTGGAAAAGCCAGTCCTGTAGTTCCGCGGACATACGGCTCTTCTGCTCCCCGTCCGTCATGGCGCTGATGCGCGCCTCCGTCTTCCTGAAATACCCCTCGGGATCGGTATAGTCGTATATCGGAGGCACGAAGCCGTCTATCACGGCCCGGCCTCCGGCAAGCCCGCTGAACGCATACAGGAACCCCGCGTCGGTCTGGAGCACGCCCATCATCTTCCCCTCGGCGAAAAGAGGCCTCAGGGACTCGTCTGAGCCTATGCGCTCGATAAGGGAATGCGCCGCATGGCGGATCTCCGGAGACGGGACATAGCGGAAAGGATATGTGAACCTGGCGGAACTCATCCGAGGAAGTCTCCGAGCTCCTTCCAAAGACGGTTCACCGGGAGACCCATTACATTGTAATACGAGCCCCTTATAGCGGAGATTCCCGTGTAGCCTATCCATTCCTGGATTGCGTAGGCTCCCGCCTTGTCGTAGGGCCTGAAGTTGTCTACATAGTATTCGATGTTCTCGTCGGGAAGGACGTCGAACACGACCTCGGTGGACACGGAGAAAGTCTTCTCGTGCACGCTGTCCCTCAGGGTCACGGCAGTCACCACCTCGTGGCTGCGGCCGGAAAGCTTGCGGAGCATCTCCACCGCCTCCTCACGCGAATGCGGCTTGCCCAGCACTTCGTTGCCCACTATGACTACGGTATCCGCCGTTATCAGCAGTTCGCCGCTCTCCAGAGCCCTGTGGAAGCCGTGCGACTTGCCGCGGCTCATGTCTTCCGGGACACGGTGCGGCTCGACGCCGGGCTCGAGGCTCTCGACGAAGGTGTTCTGAGTATCCACGGTGTATTCCAGCCCGAGACCGGAAAGCAGCTCCCTGCGCCGCGGGGAGTTGCTGGCGAGTATTATGCGTCTGTCAACCGTAAGCATAAGCCTAATATATCTGGTCGAACTTGTCCTCGTCGAAATGCCACTTGTCCTGGGCCTTGAGTATCATCTCTATGCCCTCGCGCAGGCAGCCACGGCCGCCCTTGTGGAGGGTCACATAGTCGGCGGCCTGCCTCGCCTCCTCGACGGCGTCGGAGGGTGCGATGCCCAGCCCGCAGGCCCGCAGCACCTGCGTATCTGGAATGTTGTCGCCGAAGTACGCGACTTCGCGGGGTTCCAGGCCGTTCTGGGCGCAGAACTTATGGAAAATCGACAGCTTCCCCCTCGCGCCGAGGAAAAGGTTCTCCTTCTTCACGCCTATGTGCCTGCACCTGCTGTCGAGCGCGTCGGTCTCGCCTCCGGATATGACCCCCATAACGAAACCCTTCGCCGCGGCGGCGCGGGTCGCGAACGCATCCTTGGCGTCCACTATCCTTATAAGGTCGTTGGCGGTGGGGCCGGCCGGTATTATGCGGCCGTCGCTCAGCACACCGTCGATGTCGAACACGATAGCCTTGATGTCCTTCAGATTCAATCCGTCATTCATATATTATCTATATCTGTAGAGTTTCACATGCAGTATGCTGTAGTCGCCGACCCCTATGCGGGCGTGGCGGCCCTGGTGGCTCTGGTCTCCGCCGAGCCTGCGCACTGATTCCAGGCTGCCGTCCGGAGCCACGCGCACCTCATCCACAAAGCCTATACCAAGACGCTCGGCACCCTTGCGCCACTCCGGAGTCCGGGAGTCGGCGGAACTTCCAGTCCGTACGAATCCGTCCTCGCCGAGAGCCGACGCCGGAGCGAGGGAAGGGAGTTCGTCCTCATGTCTGAACTCCACGACAACACCGCTTCCTGCAATGAGGAATTCGTCCTGCGCGAGACGTATGACTATCGCCCCGCCCTCGGGCCAGACACTGCCGTCGGTCGCGCGCGGATCCCAGGGCAGGGTGAAGAAATGGCTGCAGAGCAGGCGGGTATCGCCGAACGCGAGCGTATCGGACGCGTCTTCCTGACTGAAAAGTACACCCCTCATGTCATCGGAGCCCCTATGGGCACAGATCAGCGGCATAAGCTGGCGGATCAGGCCGTAGCTCCTCGCAAGCGGATAGTCCTGCGGCGGAAGGGGAGCGTCCTCTATCGAGAACGGACTGAACCCGAGGGCGTCGTGTTCGCCGAAGGCATAGAGCGCCCTCACGCCGTCGTCCGGCTCGAGGCGGATCTCCGGGATGAAAAGGGTATTGTCTTCGAGGTCGTACCGGCGCAGCCAGTCCTTGTAGCCGCTGTCGTAGAGGTCGGGAGCCAGCAGGGCAATGTCGGGGGCGGCACAGCGCCAGATGTCCTTCAGGTGTGCCAGGGGGCCTGCCGAAGGATACTCCCCGGGCTCGCGTCCGCGGCTGTCCATTGCGGCGTTCACATACATAGGCAGGTCGTATTCATCCTTTCCGGCAAGTATCATACTCTCCACATAGGAGGCATAGTGCCACGCCATGAATATCTCGTCGGTGTACAGGCCCTCGCCGAACACTTCCGTCCAGCTGCCGGATGTCCTGCCTCCGGCCTGTTTCCAAAGCGCGGCAAGCCTGGGATGCAGGTTTCCGGCGTTTGAAGCGAGATACTCTCCGAGCTCGCGCGGTATGTCGCGGCGGAAAAGCCTTTCGGCCTCGGATGAATGGTCACGGGCGTCCTCGAGCATGCCTATCTCGTTCTCCACCTGGACCATTATCACCGTATGCTCTTCCGAGTCGGTCTCCCGCAGATGCGCCATAAGCCTCGAAAAAGCGCGGCTGTCAGCCTCCAGCACTTCCTCGGAGAAGGGACTGGCTATTTCCAGCGGCTTGCCTTCGGATGTCCGGCAGCGGGGGAAGCGGCGCGTGTCCTGCTTGAACCACAGCGGCGCATAGCAGCTCATCGAGTTCTTCCATGCCCCGAACCAGAGCAGCACCAGCCGCAGGCCGCTGCGTCTCGCCTCCTCTATCGCGGTATCTACCAGCGTGAAGTCGAACCTGCCCTCTTCAGGTTCGGTCAGATCCCAGTATACGGGAACGAGAACGGTATTGAGCCCCATAGCCCTGAGCTTGGGGAAAAGGTCCGTGCTCCGGATGTCATGCACCGAAGTCGCGGCGGAGTTGGAGGTCTCGCCGCCGAGGATAAGGAACGGATTTCCGTCCACGATAAGCGTCTGCGAGCCCGGAGCACCCTCGAAATACGGTGCCTGCGCCGCGCCGGTATGCGGAACCAGCAAGGCTGCGAGCAGGACGGGCAGCAATCTGTTCATCATATTCATAGCCGAATTATATTGAACCTTCTACGCCGCAGGTCCTCTCTCGGTCTCCGGGGCCGAGGGTGCGGACGACCCTGCACGGATTGCCGAACGCGAGCACTCCGGCAGGGATGCTGCGCGTAACCACGCTGCCGGCACCGATCACGGAACCGTCACCGATGCTTACTCCTGGCAGTATGCTGCACTGGGCACCTATCCATACGCCTTTGCCTATCTTTATCGGGTAGGCATATTCGAGCCCGGCCGCACGGGCCTCCCTGTCGAGCAGGTGCCCGGCGGTATAGAATCCGCACATGGGCGCTACGAACACATCGTCGCCGAAACTCACCTCGGCGCCGTCGAGTATCACGCAGCCAGTGTTCATGAAAAAATTCTCCCCGACAGAGATGTTGTAGCCGTAGTCGCAGTAGAACGGCGACACTATCGTGAAATTCCGGCCTGTGCTTGCGAAAAGCTTCCTGAGTATCTCGGCGCGCCTGGACGTATCGGAGGGGAGAAGGCTGTTGTAGGTGTGCAGGGCGTCGGCACATTCCGTCCTCTCGCGGATCAGTTCGGCGTCGTTGTTGGCATCATAGACGAGGCCTTCGAGCATCTTCTGTTTTTCTGTCTTCATACAATATGGACTGCGAGAGTACAAAAATAAAAATTCTTTCTTTTCATTTCATCGCTAATTTTATGTAAATTCGCAGGCTTTAAAGATAGCAAAAAGTAAGGTAGAAACAATATTCTGGACATGGAACTCGACTCTAAATACAACCCTTCCTCGGTAGAGGAGAAATGGTATTCATACTGGACGGAGCACAAGTGCTTCCACTCCGAACCCGACGACAGGGAACCTTACACCATAGTCATACCCCCGCCCAACGTGACGGGCATACTCCACATGGGCCATGTGCTCAACAACACGCTCAACGACGTGCTGATACGCAAGGCCAGGATGGACGGCAGGAACGCCTGCTGGATTCCCGGCACCGACCATGCCAGCATTGCCACCGAGTCCAAGGTGGTCGCAAGGCTCAGGGAGAAGGGTCTCACCAAGGAGGACATAGGCAGGGAGGAGTTCCTGCGCTACGCATGGGAGTGGAAGGAAGAGCACGGCGGTATCATACTCAAGCAGCTGCGCAAGCTCGGCGCCTCATGCGACTGGGAGCGCACCCGTTTCACCATGGAGCCGGAACTCACCAAGGCCGTAATCGCCACCTTCTGCTACTTCTACCGCAAGGGCATGATATACAGGGGAGTAAGAATGGTCAACTGGGATCCTGTCGCTCTCACCGCGATAAGCGACGACGAGGTTATACATAAGGACACGAAGAGCCATTTCTACCACCTGCGCTACTTCATCTCCGACGGCCACGGAAACCCCACCGGCGACTATGTCGTGATAGCGACAACCCGTCCCGAGACCATAATGGCCGACGCCGCCGTCTGCATAAACCCCGCCGACGAAAGGTATCACCACCTGCGCGGCAAGAAAGTGCTCATCCCGCTGATAAACAAGGAAATCCCTATCATCGAGGACGACTATGTGGAAATGGACTTCGGTACCGGCTGCCTCAAGGTGACCCCGGCGCACGACGTCAACGACTACGCCATAGGGCTCAGGCACAATCTCGAGGTGCTCGAAATCATCGACGACCACGGCCGTCTCAACGAGAAGGCGCAGATACTCGTGGGCGAAGACCGCTTCGAGGCGCGCAGGAAGATCGCCAAAATGCTCGAAGAGGCCGGAAACCTCGTCAAGACAGAGGAATACACCTCGCCCGTAGGCTATTCGGAACGCACCGACGCAGTGATAGAGCCCAGGCTCTCCGCCCAGTGGTTCCTCAAAATGGACTCCCTCGCCGCAATGGCGCTCGACAGCGTAGAGTCGGGCAGGATAAGGTTCGTGCCCGACAAGTACCGCAACACCTACCGCCACTGGATGGAGAACGCGCACGACTGGTGCATCTCCCGCCAGCTGTGGTGGGGACAGAGGATTCCGGCATACTACCTGCCGGACGGCCGCATAGTGGTGGACGAGACTCCCGAGAAGGCTCTCGAACAGGCACGCGCGCTCGACCCCTCGCTCCGCATGGAAGACCTCAGGCAGGACGAAGACGTGCTTGACACCTGGTTCTCCAGCTGGCTGTGGCCGATTTCGGTATTCGACCCGGAGATGCCCGGACATCCCGACCACAAACCCAACGCCGACCTCTCGTACTACTATCCCACGAGCGACCTCGTGACCGGCCCGGACATAATATTCTTCTGGGTCGCGAGGATGATAATGGCAGGAGGGGAGTTCATGCACGAGGTACCTTTCAGGAATGTCTATTTCACCGGAATAGTGCGCGACAAGCTCGGACGCAAGATGAGCAAGACCCTCGGCAACAGTCCCGACCCCCTCGTGCTCATAGAGAAGTACGGCGCAGACGCAGTCAGGCTCGGCATGCTGCTATGCTCGTCCGCCGGCAACGACATACTCTATGACGAGTCGCAGGTCGAGCAGGGACGCAACTTCTGCGGCAAGATATGGAACTCGTGGAGGCTCGTCTCGGGATGGAAGGTCGACAGGGACGCCACGCAGCCCCGCGAAGCGGCAGTGGCCGTGAAATGGTTCGACAGCCTGCTCTCGCGCACGATAGAGACGGTGGAGGACCACTACTCCAAGCTGCGCGTCTCCGACGCCCTGATGGCCATCTACAAGCTCTTCTGGGACGACTACTGCAGCTGGTACCTCGAGCTCGTCAAACCCGCATGGGGAAGCGCCGTCGACGGAGCCACCTACGACGCCACCTGCACCTTCTTCGAGAAGCTGCTCAAGCTCATCCACCCCATAATGCCGTTCATCACCGAGGAGCTCTGGCATGCGACCTCAGAGCGCGCGGACGGACAGACGATAATGTTCGAAAGGACCCCTCAGGCAGGCGCATACGACCCTGCGCTGCTCGAGGGCTTCGAACTTGCCAAGCAGGCCGTGATCGAGATACGCGCGATACGCGCCCAGAAGCAGATCTCACCTAAGGCGGTTCTCGAGCTATACATAGACGGAGATTTTGATGCAGGACTTGAGGCGACAATATGCAAGGCTGCCAACATCAGCAACATACATTCCGGGAAGGCATCCGGAACATCCGTATCGTTCATCGTCGGCACAATAAAGATGAGCATACCTCTCGAGGGGCTCGTCGACGCCGAGGAAGAAAGGGAGAAGCTGAAGGCGGAACTCGACCACCAGAGGAAGTTCCTCGCATCGGTGCGCTCGAAGCTCGGGAACGAGAAGTTCGTCGCGCATGCGCCGCAGGCGGTCATCGACACGGAGAGGAAGAAGGAGGCGGACGCGCTTTCGCGCATCGAAGCCCTCGAAGCCTCGCTCAAAGCCCTTGACTAACCGTTAAAAACTGAGACATATGTTGGTATATCCCATGATGATCGGCGTATGGGAGATCGTCGCGATAGTGCTCGTCATAGTGCTCTTCGTCGGCGGTAAGAAGATCCCTGAACTGATGAAAGGCGTCGGCAAGGGCGTCAGGAGCTTCAAGGAAGGCCTGAACGGCATCGAGGACGACGTCAACAGGAGCGGAGAGAAGAAAAAAGAGGGGAAAGACGGATCCTCCTCCGCAGAATAGGACGTGGGCTCCGCGGACAGGACGACAGAGATGTCCTTCTGGGAGCATCTCGACGTGCTCAGGGGCGCGCTGATCCGCGTCCTTGCGGTCGTTTTCGCGCTGTCCTGTCTCGGCCTGGCCTTCAAGGAGCCGCTGTTCAAGGTCATACTGGCGCCTGCCAGGCCTGACTTCTTCATCTACAGGCTGCTGGGAATGGATTTCGGCATGACGCTGATCAATGTCGACATCAGCGCCCAGTTCGTCACCCACCTCAGGGCTTCGGTCGTGGCCGCGTTCATCCTCTCCTTTCCTTATCTCGTATGGGAGATATGGCGCTTCGTGCTGCCGGCGCTGTATGCCGGAGAGAAGAAGGCCGTCCGGAGGACGTTCCTGCTGTCGTCGGTGCTGTTCTATGTTGGCGCGGCGGTAGGATATTTCATAGTGCTGCCGCTCTGCCTGCAGTTCTTCATGGGCTACAGCATCAGCCCCGACATCACCAACACCGCGACCCTGCGCTCGTACATGTCGATGTTCTCCTCGCTCGTGCTGCTCATGGGAATCGCGTTCGAGTTCCCCTCCGCGATACTTCTGCTCTCGATGCTCGGCATCGTCGACCGGCCGCTGCTGCGGCGCGGCAGGAAATACGCCTTCGTCGCGCTGCTGATAGTCGCGGCCTTCATAACACCCACGGGCGACCCGCTGTCGATGCTGCTGCTCGCCGCCCCCCTGTACCTGCTATATGAACTGTCGATAACGCTATGCTCGTCACACAAGACCCGATAACACATACGATAGGCTGCGTGAACTGGCCTGACGCCTATCCCGACAAGCCCTCGGTGCAGTTCGACATAAGCTGCACCGGAGACGAGCTGCACCTCGGATTCCGTGTGAGGGAGGAGGCGGCCCGCGCCGTGTGCGCCAAAGACAAAGAGAACATCTGGGAAGACTCCTGCGTGGAGTTCTTCTTCGCCCCCTTCGACGACGGCCTGTACTACAACTTCGAGTGCAGCTGCATCGGCAGGCTGTACCTGTGCTGCGGCAACGGCAGGGAAGGGCGCAGGTTCCTGCCGGACGAAGCATATTCGGCCGTCAGACGCCGCAGCAGCCTCGGAAGCGAGCCGTTCGGACTGAAGGAGGGAGGCGTCTCGTGGGAACTTGCCCTAACAATCCCGGCGGAAGCGCTGGCGTTCCACAGACTGCACAGTTTCGAGGGGCTGCATGCCCGCGGAAACTTCTACAAGTGCGGAAACAAGCTCCCGCTCCGGCACTACCTCAGCTGGGCGCCGGTGTGCACGCCCTCTCCGGACTTCCACAGGCCGGAGTTCTTCGCACCGATAGACTTTCAACCATAGACGATATACGGCAAGACACAGGATATGATTTCACTGGAAGGAGTTACGGTCGCATACGGCGGGTTCGTCCTGCTCGACGGCATCAGTTTCCACATAAGCGACAACGACAAGATAGGCCTCGTAGGCAAGAACGGAGCCGGCAAGTCCACGATACTCAAGATGATATGCGGGCAGCAGAGCCCGACCTCTGGACGCATAGACATGCCCTCCGACATAAGGATAGGCTACCTGCCGCAGATAATGGAGCACCACAAGGGGCTAAGCGTGCTGCAGGAGACCATGAGCGTGTTCGACGAGAACACCCGCATCGAGCAGGAGATAGAGAGCATCACCGCAGAGCTCGGAAAGCGCAGCGACTATGAGTCGGAAGAGTACTCGCGCCTTATCGAAAGGCTCTCCACGCTCAACGACAGGCTCTCCGTAGGGGACAGCGAGCCGCCTGAGGTGCAGGCGAGAAGGACCCTGCTCGGCCTCGGATTCAAGGATTCGGAGCTCTCTCGCAACACCGAAACATTCTCGCAGGGCTGGAACATGCGCATAGAGCTCGCCAAGATCCTGCTTGGCAAGCCGGACGTGCTGCTGCTCGACGAGCCCACGAACCACCTCGACATAGAGTCCATAGAATGGCTCGAAGACTACCTGAAGACGGCACGCTGCTCGCTGCTGCTCGTAAGCCACGACAGGCGCTTCCTCGACAACGTCACCAACCGCACGGTGGAGATCATGCTCGGGCATGTCCACGACTACAAGGTGCCGTATACGAAATACCTCGAACTGCGCGCCGAGAGGATACAGCAGCAGACCGCCGCCTACGAGAACCAGCAGAAGATGATACAGAAGACCGAGGAGTTCATCCAGGCGTTCCGCTACAAGCCCACGAAGTCGAACCAGGTGCAGTCGCGCATCAAGGCCCTCGAGAAGCTCGAGCGCATAGAGATAGACGAGACCGACAACGTGCGCCTGACCGTGAAGTTCCCTCCAGCTCCCCGTTCCGGAGACGTCGTGTTCAAGTGCGAGGACCTGACGGCAGGATATCCCGGAAAGGTCGTGTTCAGCCACGCCGCAATGGAGATCAAGAGGGGAGAGAAGGTCGCATTCGTAGGACGGAACGGAGAGGGCAAGACCACCATGATGCGTGTCATCACCTCCGAACTCTCTCCGCTCGAGGGAAGCGCGCGCATAGGCCATAACGTCCTGACAGGCTACTACGCCCAGAACCAGGAGGACGTGCTCGACAAGAACGAGACCGTATTCTCGACACTCGACAGGATAGCCGTGGGAGACATACGCACGAAGCTGCGCGACCTGCTCGCACAGTTCCTGTTCAGGGGAGAGGACATAGACAAGAAAGTGTCGGTGCTCTCCGGCGGGGAGAGGGCGAGGCTCGGAATGTCAAAGCTGATGCTCCAGAGCTACAACCTGCTGCTGCTCGACGAGCCCACGAACCACATGGACGTCAAGTCCAAGGACATACTCAAGCAGGCCCTCAAGGCGTACGACGGCACCCTGATAGTAGTCTCGCACGACCGCGACTTTCTCGACGGACTAGTAGACAAGCTCTACGAGTTCAGGGACGGGCGCGTGTCCGAACATCTGGGAAGCGTCGGAGACTTCCTCGCGCGCCGCAAGATAGAGAACCTGCAGGAACTCGAGCGCAAGCTTCCGCACAGGAAGGAGGACACCTCCGGGCAGAAGGAGCAGCAGCGCAGGACCGACGAACGGCGCCGCCAGGAGAGCAGGGAAGACCGGAAGAAGAAAAACCGCATCTCTTTCCTCGAAGGCGAGATAGAAAGGCTCGAGCAGAAGATGAAGGAAATAGAGTCCGTGCTCTCGGCACCCAAGGAGGGAGACGACATAATGGAACTCACCCGCGAGTATCTCGAACTGAAGCGCGAAGCCGACGCAAAGACCGAGGAATGGGGCGAACTGGTGAGTTAACATTTTTGTTATAGATAATAACAAAAATGTTTTATTTCTTTATACTCAAATAGATAGCCTTATTTTGAGTTCTCGAGTATATATTCCTCCAAAAACTCGAGCGCGACGCGCGCGAAGCGTCTGATATTGCCTTTGCGGCCAAGGTCGCAGTGATAAATCCTGGTGCGCGTACCGGCCGGGCCACACGCTCCGATCCACACCGTACCCTCGGGATAGCGTTCGTCGCCGCCTTCGGCAAGTCCGGTGGTGGAGACCGAGTAGGTGCTGCCGGTAAGTGCCCTGACGCCTTCGGCCATGGCGGCCGCGACCTCGGAACTGACGACGCCGAAGCGTTCCACCGTCACGGCCGGGACGCCGAGCACCTTCTCCTTGACCGCCACCGCATAGGAGGTCACCGAGCCGAGATAATAGGAAGAGGAACCCGACACCATCGTGACCAGATGCGAGATCTGCCCTCCCGTGCATGATTCTGCGGCGCTGAGCGTCTCCGAACGCTCCCGCAGCAGTATGCCTATCCTTGTCTGTACGTCAGCTTTCTTCATTTTCCGAACTGTCGTTTTCTGAGTTGTCGCCTTCGGGACTGTCGTTTTCGGAAAGGAACTGCAGCATCTGCGATACGACCTGCGGCCCTTCGCGCACCAGCCCGGTTCTGATCTCGACCAGGGAGGCTCCGAGTTCAAGGGCGCGGGCGGCCTCCACCGGGCTGTCTATATGGCAATTGGCGATTATAGGCAGCTTTCCGCTACCGTATGAGCGCACCCTCTCGACCTGCGACATGTCCCTCAGCTCGATGCCGTCGACGCCGTTGAGCAGGCAGTAGTCGGTGACGCTGTCGAGCGTGCTGCCGTTCAGAGTCTCGGGGAACTTCAGGATTACGGGCTTGTATTCATTCTCTGTAATCCTCGACTCGAGAATCGCGTCGGGGATGTCGGTGTTAAACGGGTCGCGCCCCATGTCTATGACGAAGAAGTCGAAGAAGTCGTAGGCCAGGGTGAAGGCGGTATGGTGGTCGGAGTCTATGCAGACGGCAAGAATGCCCTTCTGCGGGTCCTGCTGGACGTTCCGTATGGCCTTGCGTATGCCAGAGGAGCCCATAGGCCCTACTTCCACGAAACTGAAACCGAGATTGCCCAGGTCGTTATACAGTTCGCCATGGATATCGAGACCGGCGCCGAGGCCGACGGGGTTGCAGAAAGACAGGCCGAACACCTCGCGCGGCAGGACCTTGCGGCGGTTCCCGCGCAGGAGCCTCGCGATGCTGCGTCCGAAAGGAATCCTGCCGAGCAGTTTGAAATAGCCCAGGCCTATCCGGGAGGCCTTCTCGAGATCCATCTTCCGGATAAACGGTCTAACTATGATACTGTACAGTCCCATCTGACGCACACAGGCAACAAGTCAGATGCAAAAATAGCAAAAATCTCTCACATGAGTTCCTCGTAGCTGCCGTCCTCGAAGAACACTATGACCTTTGATACGCGTGGACGGCCACGCTCAGCCCGCTCGGATGGCGCAGCGGAGGCACAGGGAAGAGTTTCCTTCTCCGGGAAGAGTCCAAGAGTGCCGGAGTTGTCCGGAAGCGTCACAGGAGGCTGGTCCACGGCCGCAGGAGCGGATATTTCAGGCGAGGGACGGCCTCCGCGGTACATCTTGCCCTTTCCGCTTATCAGCCACTCGAGATTGAGGCTGGGGTAGTGACGGCATATTCCGTAGAAAAAATCATATCCCGGCTTGTTCCGGCCCGAGAGTATGTGCGACACGCCGGCCCGCGTGATACCGACAGTATCCGCGAACTGCGACTGGCTGATATTCTCAGCCTGAAGGAACTGTTGCAGACGCTTGTTCATGACATGGACGACTTGTTACAAATGTAATCAATTTCGTGGCAAAAAGCAAGATTTACACATGTTAACAATAGGGGATTGTTGATAAATTGTTAATCGATTCCGCTGAATAAAACTTTAGATAGAAACTTGTATCATATTGATTATCTGTTTATTTTATTGTTTCGTGATGCCGATTTACGGTGCCGGCGGCAGAAGAATCGCGGGAAAGCATCTCCCGCATCCAAAACAATCGATTCAGTCAAACACCATAAACCACTGAGTTTTAAGATACTGATAAACGATTTAATCGATTATCAAATTATGTTATGGCAAACTTTTGTAAACTTTAAACATTTTTAAACGTTGATAGTGATTATGTATTTTTGTAATCATTATTGTTACAGCAGTAAACACTGACTGCCTGGCATCCGCCGGTTTTCCTGTTCCCCCGATTTTTATTAACTTTGCGGAATGATTCCGGAAATCAGGATAGAGGACTACAACTACAGCCTGCCCGACGAGAGGATAGCAAAATATCCGCTGCCGCGGCGCGACGAGTCGAAACTTCTCGTCTACCGCGACGGAACGGTGGCACAGAGGCATTTCTACGACCTGCCCGGTCTGCTGCCACAGGACTGTATAATGGTATTCAACGACACCAGGGTGGTGCCGGCACGCCTGTTCTTCAGACGTGATACCGGCGCGAGAATCGAGATTTTCTGCCTCGAACCCGTATCACCCTCCGAATACGCGCTGAATTTCGCGTCTACCCGCTCGTGCACCTGGAAATGCGTAATAGGAAACGCCAAGCGCTGGAAGGACGACATACTCTCGTTCGATGCAGGAGACGGCAGCGAGGTGTCAGCCATGCGGCTCAAGGCCCGCCTGCTCGGACGCGAGGGTGAGACCGGCACCGTGGAATTCTCCTGGGAGGGAGACCTTCCGTTCTCGCGCGTGCTCGAAGTATGCGGCCAGGTTCCGATACCGCCCTATCTGAACCGCGGGACGGAAGATATTGACCTTGAAAGATACCAGACGCTCTACGCCCATATAAGGGGTTCGGTAGCGGCGCCCACGGCAGGCCTGCATTTCACGGACGAGGTGCTCGGCGCGATCGCCGCGCGCGGAATCGACATGGAGAACATCTGCCTTCATGTGGGCGCGGGGACATTCCTTCCTGTGAAAAGTTCGCTGGTAAGCGAGCACCCAATGCACAGGGAGCCTTTCGTCGTAAGCCTCGCTTTCCTCAAGGACCTGCTGGAGTCCGGCAAGAAAGTCGCCGCCGTCGGCACGACTTCGGTCAGGACGCTCGAGAGCCTCTATTATGCCGGCGTAAGCTGCATAGAACATGGAAAGCCCCTGGACATCGGACAGTGGGATCCGTATACCAGGGATTACAGCTATACTACGCAGGAGGCCCTGCGCGCATTGACGGACTATCTCGAGGCGGGCGGAATGGAACGGCTCGAGGTGGGCACGAGGATAATAATCGTGCCCGGGTTCCGCTTCCGCATCGTCGACATGCTCGTTACGAACTTCCACCAGCCCCAGAGCACGCTGCTGCTGCTGATTTCCGCGTTCGTCGGCGGCGACTGGAGGACCATATACGACTACGCACTCGCGAACGGGTTCAGGTTCCTCAGCTACGGCGACAGTTCGCTGCTCTACAGAAGATGACAGGCCGGACTTATACCTTATAATATGAACGACTACGATTTCGAGAACATAAGTCCCTACACCGACGAAGAAGCGGTGCAGGCACTGCGCAGGGTGGCGAAGAACCCTTTCCTGCCCATAGTATCCAAGTTCCTGTTCCCCGAGCAGCCTTTCAACACATTCAGGCGCATGCTTATGGACATCCACTCGATAGAGGAGTTCCAGGAAGTGGTGATGTCGAAGGTCATAATAGCGGCCGTCACGAGGAGCTCGTCGGGATTCACCTACGACGGCTTCGAGCACATAAGGGACGGCCACACCTTCCTCGCCGTGTCCAACCACAGGGACATCATACTCGACCCGGCGCTCGTGCAGTGGACTCTCTTCAACAACAATATGCCGATGACCGAAATCTGCGTTGGCTCCAACCTGCTTGAAGCCAACAGGATGGTTTCCGACCTGCTGCGCTCCAACCGTATGATAAAGGTCATCAGGGGCATTTCCGCGAGGGAGATGTACCTTAACTCCAAGACGCTCTCGGCCTACATCAGGAGCCGCGTGTCCGGCGGGGAGAGTTCCGTCTGGATAGCCCAGCGCGAGGGCCGTACCAAGAACGGGCTCGACAAGACCGAGCAGGGACTGCTCAAGATGTTCGACATGAGCGGCGGCAAGGACTTCAAGCAGAACTTCAAGGAACTGAACCTCACGCCCATGAGCATATCGTACGAGTACGAGCCCTGCGACATAAGGAAGGCCAGGGAGACGCTCATCTCGCGCAGCCGCAAGTATGTCAAGAAGAGGTTCGAGGACACGCACAGCATAATCAGCGGCATCAGCCAGTGGAAGGGGCGCATACACCTCGCCATAGACAAGCCGCTCACCGAAGACGAGATCGCCATGGCCTCGACCTGCGACAAGAACGACCGCTACCAGGCGATACGCCGCACGCTCGACCTGCGCATAATCCGCGGCTATAAGCTCTGGAAGACCAACTACATGGGCTACGACCTGATGAACAACTGCTCCAAATACTACGGCATCTACGACAAGGCCGACCTGGAGGCGTTCAGGGCATACACCGAGCGCAAGCTCTCCAAGGTGGAATACTCGCTCGACCGCGACGCGCTCAGGCAGGTGTTCTGGGAAATATACGGGAACCCCGTACTTGCGAAGGAACGGGACCTCGAATAGGATATTATTCCTGACTGTTTAACTGAATTTGCTTTCATACCGGCGATTTTTGCTGAATTTTTCTTACAATCTGTTAGTTAAAAATGTCTTTAACTGACAGATTGCAATGTTTTGCAGAATACATGGCACATGCGGACAATGGACAGCAGTAGGGCAGGGTGCACCAATATATCCACAAATACCTTTATATCAATTATTTAATGCAGCAAAGACAGATTTTTGCATAAAGTTTTTGCTGAAAAATAAATTTATTTAATTTATTTTTCCTACATTTACGCCAGCATAAAAATCAATCACAACAAATTTAAAAGCTTATGAGAACTCAAGTTTTAGGTTCCATGGCAGGAGCCGTCTTGCTGCTGCTTGCGGCAGGTGCCTGCAACAAAAACACCATTACGCCTCCCAGCATCTCGCTGAGCGACGACACAGTCAGCATCCCTGCGACCGGCGGAGCAGGATCCGTCGACTACGAAATCGCCTATCCGACTGAAGGAAGCGAGATTACCCTGAGCTATGACGAGACTGCGACCTGGGTGAGCGACATCGAGACGTCCAAGTCAAGCATCAGCTTCAACGTCGACATGAACCGTACCGAGGCAGCGAGGAGCCTGACCGTCACCGTGTCCTATCCCGGAGCTACGAATGTCGAGTTCACCATAGAGCAGGCATCGGGCGCAGCCTACTATGAGCATCCCGAATGGAGCGTAAGCTACGGCGGACTGCTTACCGACCCTGCACAAGGCGTATATGACGTCATCACCGTGAGCGGTGTCTCAAGCAGCGACAAATACTATCCCGGATATATTTCAAAGTCGGACTTCGAGGAGATGGACGGCTCAGACATCGAGGCATATATTGAAAGGACTATCTCCAACGAGGAATCGATGATGGAGATTGCGGCCATGTTCGGAGCCGGATATACTTGGGAAGACGTGCTCTTCTCAGGCTCAGGCGACCTGTATCTCAAGAGCGGCGCCCTTGAGGCCGGAGTCGAGTACTATGCGATTATCTTCGGAATGGATACCGACGGAAACTCTACCGGTTACTACGCCATGTCCGAACTGTTCGTTCCCGACGAGCGCGAAACTGCGTCCGAGGAGTACAGCAAGTGGATCGGAACATGGAACGCCGTAGGCAGCGACGGAGTAGCCAACACCTTGGAAATCACAGAATTGGTTCCCAACCTGTCATACTCGGTAGCCGGCTGGCAGTTCAAAATTTCAGATGAAATGCCCCCGATCACTGCACAGTACGACGAGGCGAGCGGAGCGCTGCTCTTCGTATGCGGAGACCTCGGCCTCATTGAAACCGACGGTTACGGACAGGCGACGCTTGGTCTGTACGGCATGGTTGACATGGGCGCCACAGATTCCGAGGGCAACCCCACGCTGACTCTCGTAACAGGCGGTTATGCTGCCGCAGGGGCGGTAATGACCGACGCCTCCACAGCTACCGTAATAGGAAACACTCTCGAACTTGAAGGAGAAACGGGTTCATTCGATGTGGAAACCATGGAGTACTGCGCATTCCTGAGCGGAGAATATGAGGGATACTACCTTACATACACTCCCGCCGCACCCTTGTTCCCTCTGACAATGACCAAGGCCGCAGACACCGGCACTTCGTCAGTCGACAACAAGAGCATGGCTGCTAAGTTCGTTTCGCCCGACAACTCTGCAAAGGTATTCAACAGCAATGCCGCAGCATCCGGACTTCGTCAGGCGAAGGCAGTGAAATAATCCGCCGCACAAGAGTGGATATGAAATCCACATGGACGATACCCAGGCTGGCCACGACGGTCAGCCTGGTTTTTTTGTGCCCGTCTCTTAATTAAAAACAGACATGTCAAAGAACTGGTTTTGTTACACAATTTATATTATGTTAACCAATGCATATTTCCGCAGAACTATTGTCCTCATTATAACCTAACTTGGTCCTCGCCCGCCTCCTGCTACTGAGGCGGGCTAATTTCTGTCAAACATAAAACAAAAACGTTATGAAAACAAGACATGAGGACTCGTTCTTTTCATTCATGGAGTCCGTTGCGGAAAGACTCGAAAGGCTGGAAAAGCAAAGGACTGCCGAGACCTACATGAGCGCTCTCAAGAGCTTCAGACGGTTCGTAGGACGGCCGAGGCTGGCTTTCAGCGAACTCGACACCGACCTTACGGCTGCATACGAAGCTTATCTCATCCGAAGGCGCGGGCTCACCCCGAACACATCGTCATTCTACATGCGCATACTCAGGGCCGTATACAATCGCGCAGTAAATCAAGGACTTACAACACAGAACAATCCATTCAGAGGCGTTTACACGGGCGTCGCCAGGACCGCGAAGCGTGCGATTCCGCAGCAAGCGCTCCGACGCATCAGGGACATGCAGCTGCCCGAAGACGGTCCGCTCGCATTTGCAAGGGACATGTTCCTTTTCTCGTTCTACACCAGAGGGATGTCGTTCGTAGACATGGCCTACCTGCGTAAAACCGACCTGAAGAACGGTACACTCGCCTATCGGAGAAGGAAAACCGGCCAGCTGCTGCAGATACGCTGGGAGCCGTGCATGCAGGAGATACTCGAACGCCACGAAGCTACTGCCGAGTCGGAATTCCTGCTGCCAATCATCACCGACCCTTCCGAAGGACGTCGGCAATATGTACAGGCAAGCCACAGGATCAACAGGAACCTCAAGGCGATAGGCACGGCGGCAGGACTCGCCGCTCCCCTGTCAATGTATGTTGCGCGCCACACCTGGGCAAGCATCGCACGGAGCAGGCACATTCCCCTGTCGGTAATCAGCGATGGCATGGGCCACGACTCCGAAGCCACAACGCAGATCTACCTGGCATCAATCGACAATTGCGAGATAGATAAGGCCAACAGGTTGATAATTAAATCTTTATAAAAAATCTACCTTTATAAGATATCTACCTGTCAAGCGCAGGCTGCCTCCCGAGACAGCATGCGCTTGTCTATTATAGGACGATATCGGCAAGCTGCTCGGAAGACAGACCTGTAAGGGCGCTCACCTCCTCACGGGACATTCCAGACGCGAGGAGTTTTCCCGCAATCCGCACGGACGCCTCATAACTGCCTTTGGCCTCGCCTTGCTCGAGACCTTGTTCCCGCGCATAACGCAGTATGTTCTCGTAGTCTCTTTCAGTTATCATGTCAGTGTCGTATTGTTCTCTCTTGTCCCTGTCGAAAGCCGCTATCTCCCCGGCTCCGAACAGAGCCCGCAGTTCAGGCGATTCCAGTGCCTCCGGCAGCTCCACCGTCTGTCCCATGTTTTTCAGCGCCCATAGCCACTGTTCGGCTTCATCCATACACTCGGTAAAACCCTTAACGAACCGGTAGAGCTCCACAAATATACAACAAATTGTCTCGTCCTTCACCTGTCCTGTCTCTGATTCTCGGAAAGTATAGCGGGAGATGTACCTGCACCTCCAACGGTGATCACTGCGGTCAAAGCCGAAGTCCCTGTCGAGCAGCGCCACGAGGTAGACTGGAAGCAGTTCATAAGCCTGACCGTCGCCCTTCTCAGAACCGAGTGAGTATATCCTCGAGGCATAGTACACGCAGCGTCGGAAGAAGTTCCGTTGCGGGCTACGCTGCACCTCCACAATGAAGCGCGTTCTGTCGGAAGAGGTGCACCGCAAGTCCGACCCGCGAGGTCTTGTTCGAGAGGGTCACGCCGGGAATCTCTGTGGTGGCATAGTCCAGTTCGACCACCCTCCTCTCCGGAGGGAGCACGATGTTCAGAAGCGCCACAAGCAGCTGTCTGTTCGCCGGGTCGCACAGCACGGCCTTGAAGCCGGCGTCGGAGCAGAGGTTGACGAACCTCTGGATGTTTCCTGATTTCGAAGTCTGCATAATCCAAGTAGTTTTTTTAAGTCTTATATCACACAAAAAAGCAACAAGTCCGGAACTGTTCGTCCGGGACTTGTCGAGTATCGCGCATAAAGGTTATCTTGTTAGTAGGCGCTCGGCGTATCACGGACGCATCGGAATCTCAAAAGCATTGGCTTATGGTAAGGATCACCAGGTATAGCCCATTCACTTTCATTTTCGTTGTGAAGTACCAGATTCGTGCTAAAGTAGAATCCGTAACGTTCTCCATTTGTGTAGTACGGTGCCAAACCGTTGAAGGAGAAACTTGTGGCTATTCCCAGACCATAAGTTGGTCCTTCTGAAAGGCTAAATCCGTTAATACCTCGGAGACTCATCATGATCAGGAATTCCCTCTGGTTCGGCGGACGCCATCCTTCAGGGCAGATGTCGCGATTGTCGTTTGCATATATCTTGTCCCTCATTTCTGTCCATGTTATGCCTTCTTTGCTTTTGCTTCCATAGACTGAAGATAGAACGTCGAAACTTTTGAACGGTTGGTTGTTCTGGCTTCTTTCATGGTCAAGCGGAATGAACGAACCTTCGTCAGGAGCCGAGCGTAATGCTCTGGAGTTGATTACTCCGACATCAACGGTATTATAGGAGTTTTCGGATTCGCTGTCGTATTTCTGTCTGGAAATTTCAGCATAGTGCTCCGGAGCGTCGTAACTGTCGATAGATATACCCAGATTACGGATACAACGATAGTCGTAGCGTTCTGTACGTTCATCCCCGCTGCCATGCAGTTTTCCCCATGAAGCACCTTCCTCTGACCATAGAATCCAGAAATTAGTATTGTTCTGGCTATTACCGTTATATGTACTGGTCACAAGGTGATTCATAGTCGTGCCATCACCCGTATACATCCAAGCGCTTTCTTCAAGTGCAGGTTGGCCGATATACAAGCCTGAAAGCTGATCCTGGGCCGCAAGATACCAGTATATTTCGTTCTCATCGATTTTGTCATTGCCGTCGAGGTCGCGGTTGCGGGTTATGCAGGCATGGAAGGCGTCACGGTAGTCTTCAGTCAGCCCATCTGCATTTTCGATGCGCTGATCGACGGTCATTACATCGGTCCAGTTGATATCCCCGTCTTCATATCCGCCACTTCCAGAATCCGTATTGAGCCAAAAGTTCAGGAAGTTTGTCCTTCCGTCAGAACTGGTATTGGGTTTATTACCGCGATATAAATATGTCTTGGCATTCCATGTCAGCGGCCCGGTCTCATTAGTAGTTTCCAGGCCCCAGGCGGTCTTAAGATCCGGGTCATTTTCGTTGTAGATAGTCTTTATTGCCATCTGCGAAATCTTGACGAAAGAATGGGTGATGGAAGTATTCATGTCTTCGCTATAGTCAGTTGCCACCATCGGAGTGATGTTCAGCACGCGGTCATCGGTGTTGACATATTCTTTCCATAGCAGAAGGTCAGATTCATTCGTAGGCGGACTCCCGGGATGAACATAATCCTCTGTCCTCGGATCATAAAGATAAGTATATTCATCGCAGAATGCGGTTATGGCCACTTTGCCATCCTCATCGAACAGAGTCGAATTGCCGCTGACGGCTTCTTTGTACAGGTGTTTAAGCAACTGATTGATGTCTCTCAGACAAGCGTCATCGTCAATTGAACTTCCCCCAGATGAATAATAATAGTTGTCAGTATCATAACCAAGGTCAAGATATTTCTTAAAGGTCATTATCGTACTACCAACAAGCAGTTTATTGCCTGTATCATCGGCTATCTGGGCATCGACACTTTCGCTCTTGTCATCAAAAAATCTGACTCCCCCGTCATACGCCTGAGTGCCGGGGAACTTGACCATCTTGTCGGCGGTCTGGTTGAATTCCTCGTTTATGGCAAAGAGTATCCATTTGTAATCATATGGATAGCTGATAGCCTGACCGTCAAATTTTGTCGTTCCGAGAGGCGAACTTACATTCCATCCTGCTTGTTCCTGACCGCCCTGTTCAACATTGCGTATGATGTCCTCTCTGTCGAGTTCAAGAAGTATCCGCCCGTAGTGGGAATCCATGAGAAACTGCTGGCTGTCAGAGATGGAGAGGTCTCCTTCCGCTCCTGGACGTTCCTCTTTTCCGTCAATGCTTACCTCCACTTCGAACGAATTCACTCCGGTAATGAGTATATTGTAGACATACCGTACGTTACGGCGTACATCGTAGTTGTTTACGGCATCGATATCATTTATATCGTCAGCGCCTCCGGTTTCACCAAGATGGACAATGTATGTCACAGTGCCGGAGACATATTCATCCTCCATTTCATGAGTTGCAGGATTTTCCTGCTTCCGCGTATAGTTGAGATTACCGGAAATTTCGACAAAAGTGGAATTTTCGGGAGCATAGGTGAAGTTTCTTTCGTGAACCGGAGTCTTGCCGGTCACCGGATCAGCATTGTCCGCATCATACGGCCATGCCTCACGCATGACATAGAGATTTTCATAGTTCTTGCCGTTGGCGTTCTCCCTGTCCTTCGCATCTATGTTGATTTCGTTCGAAGGTACGGGACGATTCTCCCTCATATAGAAGGCGAAAAAGCCCGATGTCCCGTCGAAACTGTCGAAATGCTCAAAATTGTCATCATCCATGCAACTGAAATCTTTTTCAGTATCCTGCGCCGCATCCCATGTATTGTTTCCTGAACCTTTGGCTCTTTCAATAAGATAAGACTTATTGGGAATCCTATGGACTTTGTATGTAGGATTTTCAAAACTCACATTGGAAGCCCCATCTATCCTGACATCGATATTGAAGGTAACTTTCGCATCGAGACGGCGCAATTCAAGATTTGCGCCGATTCTTTCAACGCTTATGGAATTGCCGTTGACTGTCGGATTCAAATGAACATCTCCCAACTCAGCAACCATGAAGAAATAATTTCTTTCTACGCTGCCGGGAGCTATATCTATGGTCATGTTCCGGAGATTCGTTTCAGCGTCGGTTCCGTCATCCGCCAGATTGTCAAGATCCTGATCTACATCTGTAGAATAGTTGGCGATGCCGTAGAATGTAAGATTGCCGCCCAGTTCTTCCTCAGTTACTTTATAATCAGCTACTTCATAATCTGTAAAGAATCCGGGAATGATACCGCTCGAACGGTTTGATCCTTCGTCTTCCTTGGTATAGAATGACTGCAGGACAGAATCATATCGGGTTTCCTGTTCTTCGGTCAAACTTGGATTGGTGGTCACAAGGTACCTTCTGGAATGCACAAGATGCCCGTCCTCAGCAAAGAGCAGGACATAAAGATTTCTGACAGTGTTTTCGATTTCGACACTCTGTTGCGCTTTGGTATAAACGTCGGTGACATCAAGCTGGTAGCCGAGCTGGAAGTCAGACAACGGAACTATTTCTTTGGCAGGAGTCGGAACAAGTTCATTGGTGCAGGCTCCGTTGAGTAGCATGCATGCTCCGAAGAACAGTACAGATATATGTCTCGTGCTTTGTCTCATAATCAATTTAATCGAATTCAGGAACATCCATAGTCACTGTTTCATCCCAGTCAACAACTTCGTAGGTAAAAGAGCGGTCGGTATTGTCATGCAACTGACACCAGACTATGATTTTGGTGTTGCGGGGACTCTTAGGCAGGCTGATAACCTTGTCTTTCGAAGTTGCTGCTTGCCAACCTTTATCGACTGCATAAGAGTAGTAATGCGTATAGCTTACGCTTAAGGTTGTATAGTCTCCGTCAAAAGTGGCAGGCTCTCCGTTCCACTCGCCACCAAAAAAGGTATTGGGCAGAATATATTCCTCCCAAATCAGGCGGAAATAGTTGTCTGAATAAAATTCACCTGTAGTATATGGCTTGAATCTTTCTCCCGTCAGTCCATCGTGAACAATATTGTCCTCTGCGTTGAAAACATTGCCATCAAGAATATAGTCATTTTCGTCAGCTCCTTGAGGCTGGAAAATTTCAGTGCTGGAGACGGGATCTTTGAGAGCCATTTCGTTGATGGCGGTATAGTAATGTTCATAGTTATAGCTGTTGTCTTCGGGAAGATTATCATTCGCCCAGAACCAGACTTCCATTTTGGAGACGGCACGGGTGACCTGTATTGGAATTTCTTGCCATGAATTTCGGTTGGCGACCACTTCGAATTTGCGATCAGGTTCAAGGTTCGACATGGGGACCGCTTTACCGGGAGTTTCATCTGTTGTTCTCCGGAGTTTCCAGTTTTGTATGGTCTCGGGCGTCAAACCTTCGCGAGAGCTGAAATCAACTAGGTGCTCGCTATCATCAATGATTTCAAATCCGTCACATACAGGATTGAGAATCACATAAAAGTCTATATAGCCTCCTGCCGTAAGGTTCATGGGGAAAGTATCTTGACCGTCGATGTCCTTTTCGTAGAGATAACCGACGAGATTGTCCGAGCCGGAGGCGAAGGCGTAGATTACTATAGACCGGACTTCCTCGTGGTCGAGCGCCTTGGTGCCGTCGCCACCGAGCACGATCATCGTATTGTATTTTCCGGTCTCGGGAAGTTTTTCCTTGTTACAGCCGGTGAACAGGCACAGGCAGAGGGCTGTCGATACAATCAGCAGCAGAGCCATCACCTTATGCAATATGTGGTTATAGTAAATCATCCTGCCCATTGTAATTAGAGTTCGGGGAACACAATCTCTGTGTTCCAGCCGATTACATCGATGGTAAGCTCACCGTCTTCGGACTGGGCGAGCCTGAACCTGATGTTGACCATCTGCTCGTTGCGCTCGTCGACGGTGATATCGAGATTATCCATAATATCAGAGAGAGGACGGTCGTAGATAGCCTCTCCGTTGTCGTTGCGAACTATGCTGAGCCTGGCTTCAGTACCGTTGTCAAAGCGGGGCACGAGGTAGTCGGCAACATATGAGGCGTCCTCGTCAGGATGGTCGTAGAGAACCGGTACGTAGTCCGTAACTTCGTCAGAGGGAGTATTGGTAAAGTCGATGAGAGCGGAGTGGTTGCCGTGAGTGAGACTTACGGTCGCGTCAGCGGCGCTGTTCTCGCCATTGTACATGGCCAGCACGCCGGCACTGCGGAGCGCGGCAAAGCCGAGAAGTTCCACCTTCATCATTATATAAGAAGCTTCATAGACTACAGTCTCCTTGACAGCCTGCAGCGTCAACGGAACATTGAGGTCGACCGTGCCGAAATAAAGTTCCTCAATGCCGGACGGAACATCGCCGCCGGCATATTCGGAACTGGTGATCACTTTGCCCTCGGTATCGATAGCGCTTCCCTCTCCGGCATTACCCCAGCAGACTATGCGGTAGTCGCCGGGGATCAGCCTGAGGTCGGCGCCCTGTCTGACAGCAAGCTCCTCCCTGGATATTTCCATAGTCTGGTGGAGCCGGCCTGAGGGCAGCTCGTAGACATACATCAGCACGGAGTCGATGCGGTCCGGGAATATATCCACGATTCCGTTGCCGAAATACTGGAATTCAAGATCCACCGGCGTCTCGCAGTCATCGATATTCTCCCTGATGCACCCGGTGAGGCACATGCAGGCGATGAGAAGTGCTGATATGTATCTAAGAGCTTTCATTATGGTTTATCTGCTACTAGTCGAATACAGGGTAAACGTTCCTTACATCGAAGCCAACGACCTTGACAACTACGTAAACATTGAACTGGTCAGTGTCTTTGGTAGATACGGAAAGGTTGACAGGCTCGACTACTACTTCCTGAACCTTATAGATAAGGCCGGGCTTTACAGTGAGTTCGGTCTGCTGATCATCGTTCAGGAACTTGGTGACATTGGCGTATGCAATTCCGTCAGTGCTGTTGGGCCAGGCGACAGCATTCTGCAGCTGCTGCTTGAGATTGTTGTCAGCGACATCCTGCCAGCTGTCGGAAGTATTGTCCTGAACAGAGGTGTAGCTAATGGTCAGATTCTCAGGCTTCTTGAACTGGAAATGCAGTGCGGGGCATGCTGCGCCGAGGTCAACGACATCGTCGGCAGTTGCGCTGCGGTCAGAGAGACTGTAAGGCACGAAGAAGTTGAAAGGAACAACAACCGCGCTTGCATCGGAGCCGCCGTCGAAAAGGTAATTGGTTGTATCACTGGTAGTTCCTACGTGGGCAGTAGTGAAATCCTGGTAACCGTTGTTGTAGTTGGCATAGCTTATGCCGTCATTCTGATCGTCGGAGAGTCCAGTCCATTTGCCTTCAGCAATGGGGCTTACACCTTCATTGAAACCGGGGGTCGAGAAGAGTTCGGCAGTCCAGTCTTTGATAACGGTCTTGTTGGGGAACAGAGGTGATGACTTATAGAAGTTGGACATGTAGATTCCTATGAGATCTGCATCGAATCCAGTCCACTCAACTTTATACTTGACATCAGGATCAGTATCGTCGCAAGGTTCGAGAACCTTTACCCCTTCATTGTCAACTTCCTTGAAATAGGTGGTTCCTGAGGTCTTGACCCCGACCTTGCTAACTTCGAATCTTGAAACTACAGGACGGATTGACAATTCAGCTTTCCAGTATTCAGCACCCACTGCTCCGTCACCTACGACAACTTCTCCGGCATTGGCAGAGATCTGAGTGTCTCCTAAGGGCTGAAGCTGAGTGCATGCTCCGGCATAAGGCATGAGGTTTTTATCGACATCGATATTCTCAATCTTGAGAAGTTCGTTGATAGCCTTTACATTTACATTTTCTTGAACAGCTCCGCCATAGGTAATGGTCTCCGGAGCAAGCTCTCCATTCGCCGTAACATATACTCCGCTGACTGCGTCAAGACCGATGAACTTGACACCATTGCTGGCGGCATCGACAAGTTTGTCCCAGATTACCCCGGCAGGCGTGTCCTCGCCAGCGTCACTGCTTGTAGCATTGTAAGCATACTTGATGTCACCGGCATCGTTGGTGAAATAAATCTGAAGACTTTCGTAGTCATCGCCAGCAACGAAACCTGATTCGAGTTCGTCATCTACAGCCTTGGTAGCCACTCCGCCGAAGTTGATGCTCAGTGCAATGGATTTGGTCCCCTCATCTACGGAAGGAGCAGGGTCCTTCTGGCAGGAGGTCAATGCCGCTGATGCCAATAGCGCCAGTGCGGCGAAAATAAAGGTAAACTTTTTCATATCAGATAGATTATCTATATTCTCTTTCGCGTTATAATTGGAACATCACTTTCTCGAGCTCTTCGAGGTTGTGCCCGGCTTCGGCTGAACCGGCCTCTACTGCGGTCTGGAAGGCATGCCGTGCAGCATCGTAATCGCCTGTCTCAGCCTTGAGTATTCCTAATGTGTTGAGAAGCACAGGCTCGGCGCGTCCATTGAGCAGCAAGACGGCATCTTCAGCCTTACCCGCTTCGCGCAGCGCAAGAGCCGCCGTCTGGAGTGCCGCAAGGTCGTCAGGGTACGTCTTTACGGCCGCAAGCAGTATCTGCATATATATCGGGCTGTCTTTCCCATAAAATTCGGCAGCAGCCCTGAATTCGTCTACGCTCAGCAGTTCAGGCCTTTCATTCCATAGACGTGCAGCTTCCTCAGCAGAAAAATCCCTGATACTGTATTCTATGGTATATTCCGTACGGCGAAGCGACGGGAGTATATTCTCGCGCAGGTAGTCATAAAGTCCAGAATCCCCCTTGAACATCTTCTCGCACTCGCTCCCGTTGCTGGAGTTGAGCCTGCTGCGGATTGCCTCGAGGGTTGCGTTGCCGGCGACCTCGGGGTCGGCCGCCACGGCGGCAAACAGTCCTTCCCAGTCCTCGCCTATGCTGCTTACTGACACCAGATTATCCGAGAGGCCCGGAATCTGGGACTTGACATATTCAGCAAGACTCTCAGCTCGATTGAGTGCGAGCGAGCGGTTGAATTCTTCAGGGCCGTCAGGCGATGCATAACCGATGAAACGAATTCCGTGAATGGTGAACACGGAGGGGTCGGATGCCGCTTCCACAGAAGACAACACTACCTCGAGTATCTCAGCGTTCCCAGAGAAGTCGGGTCTGATGTCGTATCTGTTTATTATGAACTTAAGATCAGCTCTCTGCGTAAAACTGCGCATCTTGTCGTCACCTGCGGGCGTTGGAGCAAAGGCCCATTCAGGAGCATATCTCTCCAGGACACCGCCGACAATTAGCGAATCCTCATGCTCCACGCATTCGGCACAACCACTGACAAGCTCGTAGAATACGAGCCTTGCACCAAGCATGTCAGGCGAATAAGGAATGCGCGACACATAGTCTACAGGACTTTTGTGAGCATCACTGCGGATTATGACGCTGTTCTCCGGTCTCTGCACTCCGGAAAGCACAGCCAGTCTGTCGACTGCATTTGCGCGTATGCGTCCGTGTCTACATAGATGGGACTGAATGCATAGGAATATGTACGGTCTGCCGTCTCCAGAACAGGAAGTATGCACGAGGAGTGCTGAGGCGCTATCTCCGGAGCACTTTCAATGTCTATGACCCCCTTGAGTTCAGCATATTTCCCTGAATCGGATACTATGTTTACTTTCCACGCGTCTCCGCCGACGATGCCGAGGAACGATTCCTGCGCCTGCGCTACGGAAGCAAATGGAAAGGCAAGCAGCGCTGCGGCAAGTATGTTTCGTGTATGAAGTCTCATCTCAGGATTTTATTGAATCATGAATATTATGCTTACCAGCAGCTTAGTTAGCGTAAATCTGTTGGAATACCCTTCATCGAGCTGCTCGCCGCATCTGACACACTCATACTTCTCATATTTGGTACCTACATAACCGGCACCGACTTCGGCCTCGATACTCCAACGCGGCGAGAGTATCCATTGATAGCCGTACCCAACACCGGCTCCGTACATCCAGCCCTCGTACCTGTGATCCTTGAGCTCCTCGTAGAAATTGAATGGGAAATATGGATTGGCCATATTGAATTCGCCACCTATCAGATGGGCGCCGACAAAATGTCCGTTAAAAGCCTCGCAGAACCAGTATCTCGCTTCAGGCTGTACCATCCACTGCTTCTGCTTGCGGTAATCGTCGAAGTTCCAGGGATTGTAGTTACCTGACAGATCGAGCGTCCACTTAGGTGCGACTGCGGCTTCCACACCAAGGTTGATGGTTGCAGTGGCATCTGACAGTAGATTCGTTTTCACGGCAAGGCTCTGACCATGGAGAACCTGCGTGGAAAAAACTGCCAAAACAATAGCCAGTACTACTATATTACGATGTCTCATCGGCACAGTTTATGGATTGCTTACACTAAATCTTGCGGTTCTCTCTTAACGAGAGAGGTATAAAACGCCATCTGATGCTCCTGGGGAGGGGTATTTTGACGGAAAATGAAAGGAAAAAGCGGTACCGGAAATTAAAAACAATGAAAATTATTTCAATTAAGCCGCACAGTAATTCGCAGAATATATTAACTTTGCAGCATTAATAACCATCTCTCGTTAAGAGAAAAAAATCTCTCGTTAAGAGACGGGAAATTTTCGATAAGATTCTTCAATTTTCCGGTTTTTTCCATCTTGTATGCTTGCTTTGGAGCCGTGCCGTATGCATATTTGCGGCAAGGACATTATAGCTGAACGGACAGTGGAAAAGTCTCCGGCGAAGAGACACCTCGACAAGGACTTCGGTTCCGGTCGGGAAAGTACCACGAGGAAGCGCCCCTGCCAGCCCGCCATGTTTTCCGGCAGGTAGAGACAGGACAGGTGGAAGACGAGACTATTTGCTCAAAAGGCCCGCCCGGTGAGTGTTTGTGACGCAGCTGCAAGATTTGAGTCATAATCTTGCGCCATTTCCCAAACAAATTGTAAATTTGCACCATTCTGCGCCTGTCCCGGCCCTGCCGGGCAGAAGAATGTCAAGAGCCAAAGGATGTCAAGACTGAAGAAAGAGACAATACTTGAAAACCTGACCGTGCAGAGCGTTGCCGCGGAGGGCAAATGCATCGCGCACACCCCGGAGGGGCAGGTCGTGTTCATTGAATACGCCGTGCCGGGGGATGTCGTCGACGTCAGGGTTACGGTGAAGAAAAAGAACTACCTCGAAGGTCGCATAGTGCGCCTGGTGGAGCCCTCGCCCGACCGACTGGAGCCTTTCTGCGAACATTTCGGTGTCTGCGGAGGCTGCCGCTGGCAGCTGCTCCCCTACCGTATGCAGCTGGAGGCCAAGCAGAGGCAGGTCTTCGACCAGCTCTCGCGCATAGGACATCTCGAACTCCCCGAGATCAGTCCCATCATCCCGTCCGACAAGACCGAGTTCTACCGCAACAAGCTGGAGTTCACCGCCTCGGACAAGCGCTGGATCCTCCCCGGCGAAACCATAGCCGAAACTCCCGCCGAAGCCTTCGGGAACATCCCCGCAGACCGTAGACAGGGGCTCGGCTTCCATGTGGGCAAGTTCTTCGACAAGGTGCTCGACATACATAAATGCTACCTGCAGAGAGACCCCTCCAACGACATCCGCCTGTTCATCAGGGAATATGCGGTAGGCCATGGCATACCCTTCTACAATATAAGGGAGAACCGCGGCATCTTCCGCAACATGTTCGTGCGCACTACCGACGACGGGCAGGTGATGCTGATAGTATGCTTCGCCGCCGACTTCGACGGCCGTGAGGCGATGCTGGATGCGGTCGCGCAGCGTTTCCCGCAGATTACCTCGCTCTACTATGTCATAAACGACAAGCTCAACGACAGCATCGCCGACCGTGAATGCATACTCTACCGCGGCGACGAGGCGATCTACGAGACCATGGAGGGCCTGCGCTTCAGGATAGGGCCCAAGTCGTTCTACCAGACCAACAACGCCCAGGCGCTGAAGCTCTACCGCACCGCACGCGAGTTCGCCTCGCTCACCGGTACAGAGACGGTATTCGACCTCTACACCGGTACAGGCACGATAGCCCAGTTCGTAAGTTCCAGGGCAGGCAAGGTCATCGGAGTGGAATATGTGCCCGAGGCCATCGAGGACGCGAAGACAAACGCCGCCGGCAACGGAATCACCAACTGCAGCTTCTTCGCCGGCGACATGAAGGACATACTTACTCCCGCGTTCATCGCGGAGCACGGCAGGCCGGATGTCATAATCACCGACCCTCCGCGCGCCGGGATGCACCCCGACGTGATAAAGACCATAATGCAGGCCGCTCCGCAGAGGATAGTATATGTCAGCTGCAACCCCGCCTCGCAGGCGCGCGACCTGCAGGCACTTAGCGGCATGTACAGGATAACGGACGTACAGCCGGTGGACATGTTCCCGCACACTCAGCATGTCGAGAACGTCTGCAGGCTCACCCTAAGGGAAGGACAATAGACAAAACTACATAACAAGATGAGATTCTCTCCAACGAAGTACAAGCTGATGAATGTGGCTACGGGCAGGGTCTTCGACGACGAAGGCTGGACCCTTTCCGATCCGCACGGCGGCCCCGCATCACTGCTCAGGGCAGTCTATGAGAACAAGAAGTTCACCCCCAGGGACCGTCTTCCCGGCATATACCGCTATGCCGACTGGATGCCCATAAAGAGGATACTGCGCAAGTCATGCGCCCCCGTCACCTACAAGTCCGAGGGCCTCGCGGCGCATCTCGGACTGGAAAACCTGTTCATCACCTTCTCGGGCTACAATCCAGAGATAGGCGCGGAGATGCAGACCTGCTCCTTCAAGGAGACCGAGGCATACACCGTGCTCGCCAAGATGGAAAGGCGCGAAGACAAGGTGCTCATAGTACAGTCCGCCGGCAACACGGCGAGGGCATTCGCACAGGTATGCTCCGACAACTTCATCCCCGTGGTGATATGCATCCCCGAGGACAGCAAGCATGACCTGTGGTTCAAGAGGCGCCTGAGGGACTGCGTCAAGCTCGTGGCCGTTCCCCACGGCTGCGACTACTACGACGCCATAACCGTCGGCGAGAAGCTCGCGCAGGACTCCATGTTCTTCCTCGAGGGAGGTGCCAAGAATGTCGCAAGGCGCGACGGAATGGGCACGACCGTGCTCAGCTTCGCTGAGTTCACGCACCATATTCCCGACGCCTACTTCCAGGCCGTAGGCTCCGGCACCGGGGCGATCGCGGCATGGGAGAACGCCGAGAGACTCGCCCAGACAGGCGACTTCGGCAAGAACAAGATGAGGGTCTATGTGGCCCAGAACAGCCCGTTCTCGCTGATGTACGACTCGTGGAAGGCCGGTTCGAGGGAGCTCGTGGACCTTTCTCCCGAGCAGGGACGCCGCAACGCGGAAATGATACTCGCGAAGGTGCTCGCCAACCGCAAGCCGCCCTATTCGCTTGCCGGAGGGCTCTTCGATGTGCTCAGCGCCAGCAAGGGCGACACCTTCGTTTGCTCCAACGACGATCTGCTCTACAGCATGCTGCTGTTCCGCAACCTCGAGGGCTACGACCTGCTTCCCGCGGCCTGCGCCGCCGTCGGAGCGCTGATACAGGCCGTGCACTCGGGCAAGGTCAAGAAGGACGAATACGTGATGCTCAACTGCACCGGAGGCGGCACGCTCGGCGCCATGAGCCGCGGCTACAAGGTCAAGGAACCCGACCTCATAGTCGGCCCCGACATCGAAGCCGACAGGCTGATCTCCCTGGTGAAAGAACTGTTCTAGAAGCTTAGCGCAATCGAGAAGTTCAGGGCATAATATCCTGCGAAGTTGCTCAGGATATTGTGCTCTGAAACATATCCGGGTCCCTCGGGATCAGGGATCTCCGGACTGTCGAACGCGCATCCGGCGCTCAGTATGAAGTCGAGGTTGGCGGTAGGCGACAGCTTGAACCTGTAGCCCTCGCCTATCATCGCCATATACCCGAGCCTCGTGCGCATGCCCAGGCGCGAACTGAACCCCAGGGAGGCGTCCGCGCAGGAGAAGAACCCGTCATGCTCCACGCCGGAAGGGAAGAACGAGTACCTGAGGCCGAGCGGGAAGAAGCGCTCGTCGCGCGAGACGCCCTTGTATCCGGCATTGACGGCGACCACGCTCCGGCGCGAGAGCTCGTAGCCGAGCGTGACCAGCGCGTATCCGTTGGACCCGGACCTGAATCCGCTCTCGGAACTGTGCAGCCGGTATCCGTCGTGGCTGAGGATGTTGAAGCCGTGGTGATAGAACAGCCCCTGCGAATAGCCCAGCTCTATGCCCAGGGAAAGGCGGCTCGCGAACGGGGTGTCGCCCAGGCGCGCGCTGAGCTTCACCGGAAACGCCGCGAGAAGCAGCGGCACCAGCACGGCGGCGGCAAGCGGCCTTCCTGAATGTATGATGCGGAAGCGTCTCATGCGTCAGAACCTGTAATAGATGCAGAGCCTCGGCAGCAGCGCCGAAATGAACCCGCGCCTGTATGCCGATATTATGGTCGTGCCGCTGTCCGCGTCGCGCCGGAAATGCAGGCCGGGCGCAAGGCAGAGGCTCAGGTCGACCGTGACCCTGCGGTCGAAGTCGAACGCGAGGCCCAGGTCGCACGCCAGGGCGGCCACCAGTCCCCTGCCGTGGCGGAGGGCACGGTCGGTAGTGCTGAACATCCCCGACTCGTAGTCGTGCACATAGCCACCGAGGAAGCCGGCGCCGGCATACATCGAAAGCCTGGAATATTCGAAGTCGTAGACCTTGAGGATGTAGCTGTGAGTGTAGCTGGCGACGAACCCCGCCTCGGCAGTCCTGCCCGAGTATACGCCGTACATGTCGGCATAGAGGTTGACGCAGCGGATCTCGTCGCCCCAGTCGTTGTCGAACTGCAGCGACAGCCCGAGTCCGTCGGGAGAGAAGAAGGCTCCGGTGCGTATTTCCCTGGCGCCGGTCCGCAGGCATGCGGCAAGCAGAAGCACGGACACGGACAGTATGTACACCAGACTCCTCATAGGGACGAAGATAGCCAAAACTTTGATTTTATCCTACAAAGTTGTACCTTCGCATGGAAGATACTAAAAATCCTAACCGAATGTCAGTAGAAATTAAAGAAGTGAGAACCCGCAGTGAACTGCGCAAGTTCGTGAATTTCCCTGAACTGCTCTACAAAGACAATCCCTGTTACGTACCGCCGCTCGTGTTCGACCAGATGGACACACTCGACCAGAAGAAAGGCGCCGCCCAGGAGTTCTGCGAATCCAGGCTGTACCTCGCATATAAGGACGGTAAGCCCGCAGGAAGGGTCGCCGCCATAGTCAACAATCTGGCGAACAGCCAGTGGAACCACAAGGAAGTGCGCTTCGGCTGGTACGACTTCATAGACGACACGGAGGTGTCGTCCGCCCTTATGGCCAAGGTCGAGGAGTTCGGGCGCGAGAAAGGCATGGAATCGGTCGTGGGGCCGCTCGGCTTCACGGACTTCGACCCCGAGGGACTGCTGATCGAAGGATACGACGAGCTCAGCACCATGGCGCTCATATACAACCACCCCTACTATGTCAAGCACATTGAAGACCTGGGATTCCGCAAGGACGCCGACTGGATAGAGTACAAGATACACATCCCCGAGAAGCTTCCCGACAAGGTGGAGAGGGTCTCGGCGATAATCAGCGAGAGGGCCGGAGTGCATGTGCGCAGGCTCACCCGCAAGATAATAAAGGAGGAGGACTACGGGCACAAGATATTCAAGCTCATCAACGAGTGCTACAAGGACCTGTACAACTTCACCGTGCTGCCCGACCACATGGCCGACAAGTACCTCGGCTTCTACCTCACGATACTCGACCTCAGCTTCGTCAGCGTCGTGGAGAGGAACGAGGACAACGAGATAGTCGCATTCGGAATCACCATGCCCTCGATAGCGAGGGCCCTCCAGAAGTCCAGGGGAAAGCTCTTCCCCTTCGGATGGTGGTACCTGCTCCGCTCGCTGTTCATCAGACGCGAGGAGGGAGTCGAGATGCTTCTCGTGGGAGTCAAGCCCGAATACCAGAACACGGGGCTCAACTCGCTCGTTATGGTCGACCTGTTCAAGAGATTCACCAGGGCAGGGATGAAATGGGCCGAGACCAATGCGATACTCGAGACCAACCTCAAGAACCAGAACCAGTTCAAGGCGTACGACCCGGAATGCAAGAAGAGAAGGCGCTCGTACATCAAGGAACTGAAATACTAGCAGGCAGATGCCGGAAATCCAGACCAGAGTCCTGCCGCCGCTCCCGGAGCGCATGCGGCCCAGGTCGCTGTCCGAATATGTCGGGCAGAGGCATCTCATAGGCGAAGGCTGCGTGCTGCGCAGGATGATAGATTCCGGCAACCTCTCGTCGTTCATACTCTGGGGGCCGCCCGGCGTCGGCAAGACGACCCTCGCCCGCATCATATCCACTACGCTCGAGAGGGAGTTCTACACCCTCTCCGCAGTAAGCGCCGGAGTGAAGGACGTGCGCGAGGTCATAGACAAGGCCAGGTCGAGCTCCCTGTTCAGCCCGACCGGGGCGCCGGTACTCTTCATAGACGAGATCCACCGCTTCAACAAGGCCCAGCAGGACGCCCTGCTCGGGGCTGTGGAGGCCGGGACCGTGGTGCTCGTCGGCGCCACGACCGAGAACCCCTCGTTCGAAGTCATCAGCCCTCTGCTGTCGAGATGCCAGGTGTTCGTGCTCAAGAGCCTCGACGCCGACGATCTCGACACCCTGCTGCGCCGCGCGATAAGCACCGACGAACTCCTGTCGAAGCGCGACATCGAGGTGCGGCAGACCGGAGCCCTGTTCCGCCAGAGCGGAGGGGACGGCAGGAAGCTGCTCAACATCCTGGAGCTCGTCGCCGACTCGCAGGCGTCGAAAGACAAGGTCATAATCGACAACAGTACCGTGACGGAATGCCTTCAGCAGGGTGTCGCCATATACGACAAGGACGGAGAGATGCACTACGACCTTATCTCCGCCTTCATCAAGAGCGTCAGGGGATCGGATCCCAATGCCGCCGTATACTGGATGGCCCGCATGCTCGACGGAGGCGAGGATCCGCTGTTCATCGCCAGGAGGCTGTGCATACTCGCCGCCGAGGACATAGGACTCGCCAATCCCAACGCCCTGCTGCTCGCGGAGGCCACCTTCCGTATCGTGCACGGCATAGGCATGCCCGAAGCGCGGATTCCCCTGTCGGAATGCGCGATATACCTGGCATCCTCTCCCAAGAGCAACTCCGCATACCTTGCGATAGACGCCGCACTGCAGGAAGCGAGGAGCGACAGCACGGCCTCGGTACCGCTGCACCTGCGCAACGCCCCTACCAAGCTCATGGAGGAGCTCGGCTATGCCGACGGCTACCGCTACGCGCACGACTACCCGGGACATTTCGCAGACCAGGAGTTCATGCCCGACAAGCTGCGCTCCAAGGTCTTCTACGAGCCTCAGCCGAACCGCCACGAAGACACCCTGAAGTCCTATCTGCAGGGCTGCTGGCCGAAATACTACGGCAAGAAATAACTCTGCACAAGCCATGGACATTCCCGAAACCATAGAGGCACAGAGGAGCTTTTTCCTGAGCGGAGCCACGCTGCGCCGCAACTTCAGGGAAACCATGCTGCGCAAGCTGCTCGACGCGCTGGACAGATATGAGGACGAACTCTATGCCGCACTGTGGAAAGACCTGCACAAGTCCCGCCAGGAGGCCTACCTCACCGAAACGGGCATCGTCCGGAGCGAGATACGTACACATCTGAGGCAGCTGCGCTCCTGGATGAAGCCCGAAAGGCATCTGCCCTCCGCCGCGGTGGCGCCCTCGGGCGCGAAAGTCATGAGCGAACCTCTCGGATGCGCGCTGATAATAGCCCCCTGGAACTATCCGGTGCAGCTGCTGCTCAATCCCCTCGTCGGAGCGATATCCGCAGGATGCACGGCCGTGCTCAAGACATCTCCTGCCGTCCCAACGGTAGCGGCAGTGCTGGAGAAACTGGTTTCGGACACCTTCCCTCCCGAATATGTCGCGGCCTTCGGCGGTCACAGGGACGTGAACACGGAACTGCTCAGCCTGAAGTTCGACATCATATTCTTCACCGGCAGCCCCGCCACAGGCAGGGTCGTAATGGAGGCGGCAGCGCGCCAGCTCACCCCGGTAGTCCTGGAACTCGGGGGCAAGAGCCCATGCATAGTCGACGCCGGAGCCGACATCAGGACGGCCGCGAGGAAGATTGCCTGGGGCAAGAGCCTGAACGCAGGCCAGACCTGCATAGCGCCGGACTACCTGATGATACACAGCTCGCGCAGGGAAGAGTTCGTCGCGGAATTCGGCAGGGCGCTCGGGAGGCTGTACGGCCCCGATCTCCAGGCCTGCGGCCACTACTCCAGGATGGTAAGTACAGAAGCCTTCGACAGAGTAAAATCATATATAGACTCGTCCGAAGTCCTGTACGGCGGAAGGTGCTGCCGGGATTCGCTCTTCATAGAGCCTGCGCTGGTGCTTCCGTCCGGTCCGGACGCCCCGGTGATGCAGGAGGAGATCTTCGGCCCGGTGCTGCCTCTGCTGGAGTTCGGTTCGCTCGGGGATGCCCGGGAATTCATAGTCTCACGTCCCTCGCCGCTCGCGCTGTACTATTTCGGGCCTTCGGAGCAGGGCAGGCATCTGGCACAGACCATACGCTGCGGAGGTATGTGCATCAACGACATCATAATGCATATCGCCGCCGGCAATGTGCCTTTCGGCGGCATCGGAGAATCAGGCATGGGCTGCTACCACGGCCGGGACAGCTTCCTCGCATTCTCGCACAGGAAGACGGTGCTGGAGTCCCCGAAACGGCTCGACCTGCCTTTCAGGTACCCTCCCTACAGGTTTTTCGCGCTTATAAGGAAAATCCTCGGCTGACGCGGCCCGGGCCGCGCAGGTCCGCCACTCCCCCGGGTTACGGGAGAGGGATCTTCAGCTCCTGACCGGGCCGTATCCTGTCGCTCTTGAGTCCGTTCGCCTCCTTGATGTTCTCGGCGCTCACTCCGGGATAGAGCTTGGCGATATTGTAGAGGGAGTCTCCCGACTTGACCGTGTAGTAAGACCCTATGGTGTATGTCCTGCCGGAGCCAGACGACGATGACTGCTGCGAGGCTGCGGCTGCCGCGGCCTTGGGAGATGCGCCGTAGATATAGAGAGTCTGCCCGGCGCGTATGTTGGACGAGCGCAGGTTGTTCCACCTCTTGAGCTGGCTGACGCTGACCCCGTAGCGGCCCGCTATCTTGCCGAGATAGTCCCCGCTCCTCACGCGGTAGGCTATGCGGCCCTGCGCAGCCTTGCTGCCGGAATTCTGCACGTCCCTTATCACCCTTGAACTCAGCAGCGAGTCCCTCTTGTAGCCGTACAGCGAGTCAGGTTCCGCCGCGAGGAACGCTCCCGTCCAGCTGGAAGGGAGACGGAGTATGTAGCTGTGGTTGTCGCCCGGTATTATATTGTTGAAATACTGCGGGTTGAGAGTCTCGATTTCTTCGATCGGGACGCCCACCACATCGCTTATCTGCCTGAAATGCAGGTTCTTCCTTATCTCGAAGGTGTCGGTTGCGGCCGGCATGCCCACGTCCTGCGGCTCGATGCCGTATTCCTGGTGGTATGTCATCGCATACATGACTCCGACGAACGCGGGTACATAGCCCCTCGTCTCACGGGGCAGGTAGGGATATATGTCCCAGTAGTCCATGCTGCCCCCCGCCCTCCTTATTGCCTTGGAGACATTGCCCGCGCCGCAGTTGTAGGAGCTCATCGCGAGCGCCCAGTCGCCGAATATCCTGTAGGCGTCGGAAAGGTATCTCGCCGCCGCGTCCATGGACTTCTCCACATCCATCCGTTCGTCGACATACGAGGTGATCTCGAGTCCGTAGCTGCGTCCGGTGGCATACATGAACTGCCATATTCCCTTGGCCCCGGCACGCGATGTCGCCGTAGGGTTGAGCATGGACTCCACGATAGCCATGTACTTGAGCTCGAGCGGCAGGGAATACTTGCTCAGTATGTCCTCGAAGACGGGGAAATAGTACTGGCTGAGCCCGAGGATCCTGCCCATGCGCTCCTTCATCTTCTCGGAATAGAGTATGATGTAGTTCTTGACATTGTCGTTGAAGGGCAGCGAGATGAAGGAGTTCATGTCCGCAAGGCGGCGGACCATCTCCTCGTCGCTCACGTCGGAGGTGAAGCGCACGGAATCCATGTCATATTCGTGCACCGCGTCGAAATCGCTTATGGCATAGCTGCGGTACCACAGCTGCAGCAGGCTGTCGGCCACCTCGGGCGTGTAGTCGAACTCGGGCTCCTCCGCCTCCGGTTCGTTTCCGACATACAGGCTCATCAGCAGGCTGTCTTCGTGGCTGCGCCTGCTTTCAAGGCTGTCGAGCAGGGTCTGCAGCGAGTCAAGGCTGAAGCGGAGCACTTCATTCTCCGCGAGCAGAGCCTTCCGGGTAGGCCGGTTCTGTGCGGCCGCATCCATGGCAGGCAGGAGCAGCAGCACGAACAGCAGTATAGAGGTTTTCCGTATCATCGTCAGAAGTTGATTCCGAGCCTCAGTCCGACCCCGACATTTCCGCCGGCAAGACCCGCCGAGGCAAGCTGGTTGTCAGGAAGCATGACGGCCGGACCCACCCTCATCGAGATGTCGTCGTTGACCTCGAAGCCGTGCATGTACGAGAAGACATTGGCGTCTATTATCTGCAACAGGTACACCGCAGCCGTCGCCAGCAGCGAATAGTCCCTGTAGCGACGGTATATGTTGCGGTAGTAAAGGGCCTGGTCGGCGGTGAAGGGCCCGTCATAGGACGAGTCCGCGCTGCTGGCCTCGATGTATATGTTCCTGAAGCGTTCGAAACTCTTGGAGAAAGTGAAGTAATAGTGCAGGCCTGCGACCATGCCGCCTATATATATAGGCACCTTCCAGTATTCCTTGTTGTAGATCTGGCCAAGCCCGGGCACGAGTATGGAATACAGCGTGGCCTTGCCGGCATGTGGGTAGTCGTTCGGACGGTAGCTGACGACTCCGTCCATCAGCGTGGCCCAGTAGGCGACTCCGGCTCCTATGAAGCAGAGCGTCGAGGCCTTCGTATCGCCCCGGCTGCGGAAATAGAACCCTCCGCCGAGCCCGGCTCCTATCGTACCGTAGACTATAGGCAGCTTCCAGTACTGCCTGTTATAGATCTGGCTTCCGCCTATGAACACCGCCGAGCCGGCAAACATGTTGCCTACCTTGAGCTCGTTCTTGTGCCCGAGACCGCCGAAATACTCCTTCAGGGAGAACAGCACCTCGACAGAGTCCTGCTGGCTGGGATCGTCCGAGTTATACTGCTGCGAGAACGCCTCCTCGCGGAACTGTGCGGCAGCGGACGGCGCGAAAAACGCCGCAGCCGTGGCGACCGCAAGCGTGGCGAGCAACAGAGAGAGGCGTCCCGTCATCAGAGCTGCTTTTCTTCGAGCGCCTTCACAAAAGCCCTCACCTCATCGTCCGAACTGAACCTGATAGTCATCGTTCCCTTGCCCGAGGCGCTCCTCTTCAGAGAAATCTCGCTGGAAAAATACTTGCCGACCCTCTCGAGTATGCGGCGGTAGTCGTCAGGCAGCTGCGGAGCCTGCTTCGAGGATGCGTCCTTCGGAGCGGCGGCAGGTTCGAGCTGTATCTTGCGCACCAGGGCTTCGAGTTCCCTTACCGACATTCCGTCGCGGATCACGAGGTCGCACAGGCGTTCCTGCATCAGGGGATCGTCCACGCCGAGTATCGCCTTGGCATGGCCGGCGCTCAGCAGCCCCACCTTGATGTCATGCTGCACTTTGGCCGGAAGCTTGAGGAGCCTTATGGTATTGGCTACGGTAGCCCTCTTCTTCCCCACCCTGTCGGCCAGAGTGTCCTGGGTCAGCGAACATTCATCTATAAGGCGCTGATAGCTGAGGGCCAGTTCGATAGGGTCGAGGTTCTCCCTCTGCACATTCTCGACTATGGCCATTTCGAGCATGCCCTGGTCGTTGGCATCGCGTATGTAGGCAGGCACCGTGGTGAGCCCGGCCATGCGGCAGGCCTTGTAGCGGCGTTCGCCGCTGATTATCTGGTAGCGCCCGTCGGAGATGCGGCGCACCGTGATGGGCTGGATGAGCCCGAGCGTGCGTATAGACGATGCAA
>ERZ824598.299-NODE-299-length-84107-cov-5.933922_pt1 | contig 84107 bp, 86 predicted proteins | sample MGYA00519934_ERZ824598 | MGnify/ENA primary metagenome ERZ824598 (study PRJEB31778, sample SAMEA3449177) | human gut metagenome | biome: human gut; feature: human-associated habitat; material: faeces | place: United Kingdom | collected 2010/2012 ... | reverse complement strand
TTCTTTGACCATAATTTCAGCCTCCTTTAATGTTTTCACAAGAGGCTAAAGCCTCTTTTTATTTTACCATTATATACTATTTTTTATTAAATTTCAACCGTGACAGCACCTTGTCGAAATATTTTCAATTCATCTCCAAAAACACCAACAACTGTTGATTCAAGCCCTTTGCAGGTATGCCCGCAGTCAGGGATTACTAAATCGGCTAAATCTTTCATATTTTCAAGAGCCTGTTCATAAGTTTTAGCAGAAGGCTGGTGAGAAAGGTTTGCGCTGGTTGTTGCAAGAACATTCCCCGGGGCTGTCAGACAGATTTCTTTAAATACTTCATTATCAGGAACTCTTATTCCGACAGTTTCCATATTTGATGTGATGTAATATGGAGTTTTGTTGCTTTTTTCGGTTACAAGGGTTAGTGCGCCGGGAAAATATTTTTTTATAAGACGGCATCCGATTTCAGGAATAGGTTTTACATATTCAAGAAGATGATATGTCTCATTTGACATTAAAATCAATGGTTTTTGCGCCTCGCGTTTCTTAATCTCATAGATTTTTTTTACAGCTTTTTCAGATTTCGGCAGGCATCCTAACCCCCATACAGTATCAGTAACGTATGCGATTACTCCGTCATTTTCTAAAACCTTTTTTATTTCTTCAGTATTTTTCAAAATCATATTTTACCTTCTAATCTTATTTATAAGCCTGTTGCTTAATTCTTCAGCATATTCCATTTTAAACATTAAATTTAAACTTGTGTAAGTTACAACACATATAATTCCTATTGATGCTATTTTTATAATTTCAAATAAGGATTTTGACATATGAATGTAAGTGTCAAAGCCTATTGCAGCAGCAAAACATATTACAAGCGAAATAACTCCTGCTACACACATCTTTAAAAGATTTGTAAACAGACCTTTGTAATTCATTTTGACTTTTTTAGAAATTAAAATTCCCAAAACACATGCGTTAAATAAAGTTACAAGTGATGTAGAAAGTGTAATTCCTCCGATGCCCATACCCAGTTTAGTAATAAATATAACGTTTAAAAGATACTTTAGTACAATTGAAGAGAAAGCCACAATAAAAGGAGTTTTAGAGTCGTTAAACGAATAATAAACTCTTGTTATGGAATCTCTGAAAACGTATGGCAGAATTGAAACCGATAAGAACCATAAAGCTTCAGTTACCATAAATGTTGCGTTTGCATCAAATGCTCCGCGTTCAAAAATTAATCTTACTGCATCTGTTCCTACTGTCAAAATTCCAATTATAATAGGTATAGCAGCAAAGAACAGTACACCTACTCCCTTGTTAAAATATGTTTTAATCCCTTCCAAGTCCTTGTCTGCAACAAGCCTTGAAAATATCGGGAATAAAGGAACCAAAAATGCTGTTACCAAAATTCCTACCGGGAATTGAAATACTCTGTTAGCATACCCGATTGCAGTCCATGCGCCTTCTGATATTGATGATGTGAAAAACATATCAACGTAAATATGAATTTGTCCAACAGTTGAGCTTAAAACTGCAGGGAATAAAAGTTCTGTTATTTCTTTGAAATTAGGATTATTTACAAATTGGAAGTTCGGCTTCCATTTAAAGCCCAGTTTTCTTACATTCGGATATTGAATAACAAGCTGTAAAACAGCACCTATTGTTGTAGCCCAGGCAAGTGCATATCCTTTCTGATCGTTCGGAGCGGCAGCCACTACAACCCCGATAATTGCCACACTCATTATTATTGGTGACAGGTTGGGAAGCATAAATTGTCTGTAAATAATTAAAATGCCGTAATAAATCCCGACAATTCCGCCAATTATCAATAAAGGTGTCATTATCTTCAAGTGTTCAGCAGCAAGGTTAATCATATCCGCGGAACCGCTGGAAATAATTAAGCTCATAATCTGATGAGGAAATACAAACATTATTATTGATAACAGCAGGAAGAAAATTGTAGTTGCCGTCATAAATGTTGAATATAGTTTGTTAACTTCTTCTGGCGGTTTATCTTTTAAACAGGGGATGAGTTTTGAAAATATTGCAACGGTCGCGCTGTGGAAAGGTCCTCCTACACCGCCAAGCAAAATTAGCGAAAGAGAAGGAATTTGATACGCATAATAGTATGCATCTGAAACCAGTGATGCACCATAATAATTGGCAATAATAATATCTCTTACAAATCCTATTAGTTTGCTTACTATTGTTACAACCGCTATAAGCCATGCAGCTTTTAGCACGCTTGTTGTTTTAAAATCTTTTTCATTCTGCCTATCATCACCCGATATATTTGCTGTCATTCTTGTTTACCCTTTGTTGACTTAATCATTCCAGATACTCGACTCTCGTTTTTTCACCAATTCCACATATAATCTTAATGCTTTTTTATCACCCTCATCTAAAGGATAATAGAATGTAACAGTGTTTCTTCCGTCTTTAATATATTTTGAAATATCTATTTCGGCTGTTCTTTTTATAATACTCGGTTCAAGTTTAAATGTATTTTCTTTGCCGTTAATATTAATAATCAATTTTGAAACCATAAATTTATTATCGACGATTACTTTCGCATACTTATTTTTTGTATAAAAGTTTTGAGTAACAGCCTGTTGAGCATTGTTAGCCGAAATAATAACAGGTTTTGTTGAAAGTGTTACTCCGGAATAGTAATGTTGTAAAATTTTATCATAAGACATATGAAGTTCAGAACCCATAAATCCGGCACCGAACTGGCTTAATCCCACGCCGTGACCAAATCCGCCGCCGTATGCATGAACCCCTGTTAGTAATCCGTTTTCATCGTATTCATTATCAAAAACAACATTTGCGCTTGGTAATGCTTTTCCGTCTTTAGTAATTAAACGGCGTACCACAAGTTCTTTATAAACTTTGTAGGTTTGAGAACGTGTAACAATTTCCATTTCAATGATTTTGCCTGAATCACCGCGTTTTAGAACTTTGATTTCAACTAAATCATCAAGTTTATCGCTTTTGTTAAATGCAGGCTTAACAAAACCTGTTGCAGATTGTGCCGCAAGAGTTGATTGAAGCGCATTTTTCAGCTCATCAGCTGTCCATACTCTTTCCCATCTGTAATAAGGTGAGCGGATATCATACGCATCAGGTTTTGATTTATAATATGCATTTGCCGCTTCCTCCGTATTCAGCGGTGTTTGTGTGATAATGTCGGGTTTGCCCTTTAAGTACGGTTTATCATGTGAAGGAAATTCTTTTGTTTTAGGATCAGAAAATGCGTTGGCATAACTTTCCGTATATCCTCCTGCTGTTGATGAATATTGTGCAAGAATTAAATCCCAATTATAAATTGCAACAATACCTTCGGTTTCTTTTACTGCCTGATTAGAAAGCGGCTTTTCCGTATTTGCGCCGTAATAAACCTGACTTGCCACGCTGTCTACAACATCATAATTAGGTGATGCTTTTGTACGCGGTGACAATACATAGTTTCTGGCTGCAACGCTTTGGGCTTTTAAAGCTTCAAGTCCGAAACTTACAGGCATTTCATTAGGAACAACGCCTTTTAAATATTCTTCAACTTCAATCATGTTAACCAGATTAAAGGTATTGTTGTTATTTTTAACAAGTTCAAAAGCTCCGTGATACAAAGCTTGTTTTCCTGCGCGTTTTAAATTTGTCACACCTAAAAGCCCATAGTTGCTGGTAATTTGTATTGGTCCTGCAACCTGTTCGGGAATTGTACTTTCAGGAGTATAGATATTGAACATGCCGTCTTTAAAAGTAATTCTAATGTTTTGGTTAGCACGGTAATTGCCGAGTAATATTCTGTTGTCATAAATTTGTGTGTCGCCTGTGCCGAAAATTGTTATATCATTATATTGGTAAGTTCCGAAATTTGAAGTTCCTATGCCAACTCTGACAACTTCTGATGTCGGTACATTTTGTGTAACAACAGCCTCTCTTGCAGCTTCTAAAGTAGAAGCGGGGATTTGCGGAAATATCTGTGCTTCAGAAGGCAATATGGTTAATGCTGTATTTAAAAGAAGTATTAGTATTAATTTTTTCATACGATAATTATATGACAAATTTAAAAAATATGTTATAATTATTCTATATAAGAAGGAGCACCGGCGTAGCCGCCGGACCCACAACATGGGTTACGTATAAATATTATAAACAAATGAAAGGAACATTATGAAAAAATTTAGTAAAAAAGCTGCTGCGTCTATTGGAAAAGTCTTGTCAGAGCTCCAATTTGACGGGTCAAGCTCAAATGGCTACGTGCGTAGCACTGCTTGCGGGGGGGGGCACTCTAAAAGCTCCTGCATTTACTCTCGCCGAAGGTGCTACGCACGTAGCCATGTTGAACAGTCAACGCCGTTTCGGATTTACTCTCGCAGAAGTATTGGTCACACTAGGCATTATTGGAGTGGTTTCCGCAATGACAGTTCCGTCTTTGATGCAGAATTATCAAAGGCAGAGTTATGTTGCACAGCTCCATAAGGTATACAATGAAACTTCTCAGGCGATTATTCAGTATGTTAACGATAGAAACGCCATAAACATTAAAGAAGCAGGATTATTATCAAATGACGCTATTGATGAGTTTGTAAAAAAATATTATAAAGTTGTTCAGGATTGCGGAACTGAATATTCACCTTGTTTTGCTGATGAATATAAGGGGCTTAACGGTGTCAGTAAAGGTGCACTATTTAACTCAACTGCCTATAATCATTACGTTCTAGCAAGCGGTGCAGCAGTAATGCTTTCTGCAAGAGATGATAATATTCAGTTTTATATTGATACAAACGGGCGTAAAGGTCCGAATATTGTAGGAAGAGATGCATTTGCAATTCAAATCTATATTGACGGTACATTGGATGATAGAGCTACGCCTTATGTCAGTTCAACAACTCCGCCTACTAAGGATGAAAGAGAAGCAACTTATACTAATACTTGTGCTAATCAAACCACAGGAGGAGAATGGTGGGGATGTTTCGGAAAAATCTTAAACGATAATTGGCAGATGACTTACTGATATAAAAAAGGAACCGAAAAGGTTCCTTTTTTTATTATTAACTGTTCATTAAACGTTTAAGCTCATCCGGTCTTGAAGAACGTTGAAGCGCATCTTCAATAGAGATTAAGTTTTGCTTATACAATCCTGCAAGAGCCATTTCCAGTGTCTGCATACCGATAGCCTGGTTCATTTGGATTGTAGAATAAATTTGAGCAGCTTTTGCTTCTCGGATAAGGTTAGCAATCGCAGGAGTTACCAACATTATTTCCTGAGCCATTACACGACCTTTTTTAGTTCCGTCAGGCTGAATTTTTTGTAAAAGAGTTTGTGAAAATACAGCTACAAGAGAGTTTGCAAGCTGTACACGGATTTGTTGCTGCTGACCTTCAGGGAATACGTCGATGATACGGTCAATAGTTTGAGCAGCTGAAGACGTGTGAAGTGTTCCGAAAACTAAGTGACCTGTTTCAGCGGCTGTCAATGCCAATGCGATAGTTTCATGGTCACGCATCTCACCTACCAGAATGATATCAGGGTCTTCACGGAGTGCTGACTTCAATGCGTTTGCGAAAGAACGGGTATCCATACCTAATTCACGCTGGTGAATAATACTTTGTTTTGAAGTGTGAACGAATTCTATCGGGTCTTCAATTGTCAGAATGTGTTCTGCTCTGTTTGAGTTAATATAGTCAATCATTGCCGCCAGCGTTGTAGATTTACCTGAACCGGTAGGACCTGTTACAAGAACCAATCCACGCGGTTTATCAGCTGTTTTTCTGACAATTTCAGGTAAACCGAGTTTATCAAATGAAGGAACAATTGAAGTAATTGTTCTGAATGCAGCTGCATAGTTGCCTTTATCTTTATAGAAGTTAACCCTGAAACGGCTTAAGCCTTCAATACCGTATGAAAAGTCTAGTTCCCAGTTTTGTTCCAAAGTACGTCTTTGTTCGTTTGATAACATAGGGAACAAAAGTGTTTCAACGTCATCAGGGCTTAGAGGCGGGTAATCGTATCTTTTTAATTTACCGTCTATACGTGCAGCCGGTGGTAATCCGCTGGAAATGTGCAAGTCAGAGCCGCCATCGGCAACCAATTTTTCTAAAAGTTCTTCAATCAGCATAGTTTTATCCTTCCTGGAAATTCATTAATGAATCATTCTCTTTCATAGCGAGTTCTATAAGGTTGTATGTCATATATGCACCTAAAGCCACCGCTTTCGGATCTAAGTCGGTTTTATTAGCAGCTTCTATGATAGCTGTGTTAATTTCAGGATTTTCTTCCTTTAAGTAGTGAATCATTTTTTTGCGCCATTCGGGTACATCTTTGAAAATTTCACTAAAAGCTATTGCTGCATTCTCTTCTGAAATAATAGGTAACATATTAATTCCTTATAATACTACTAAAATATTATATAAAAAATTTTAACAATAGTCTATATATAATTAAGAAATCATATATTTGGGGTATAATTTCATTATGAGATTAAGGGATATAAAACTCACTAATTACAGAAACTGCAAGGATTTAAAGCTGGATTTAAGTTCAGATAAAGTTTTAATAATCGGAAAGAATGCTCAGGGAAAAACTAACATTCTCGAGAGTATTTATTTTTTATCGGTTTTAAAAAGTCCCAGAACCTCAAATAATATAGAACTCATTAACTTCGATGCAGAACAGGCAGAGATAAATGCCAATTTGATTAAATCAAATACGGATATTGAACTTGATTATGTTTATACGTCTGAAAAAAAGCGTGAGCTTAAAATAAACAAGGTTAAAACAACTCCGAAAAATTTTAAAACTGTGTTAAAAACAGTATTATTTTCAACTGCAGATTTGCTGCTTCTTCGCGGAAACCCTTCTGACAGGCGTGACTGGCTTGATAGAGCAATCTCTCAGGTTTATCCTGCTTATGATGACAGACTTTCAAAATACGATAAGATTAGAGTCCAAAAAAATAATCTTCTGAAAGATTATCTTAAAACAGGCAGTTCAAATGATACATTGCTGGAAGTTTATAACGAGCAGCTTGTTATTGCAGGAAGTAACATAATTTATTTGAGAAAGAAGTTTTTAAAAGAAATTGAGAAAATTGCAAAAGAAAAGCATCGCATAATCAGCGAAACCGAAGAATTAAAAATTGACTATGACTGTTCTTTTTTATCAAATGAACATGAGCTTGAAGATATTGCATCTGCATTTAAAGCATCGCTTGATGAACGAAAGCAGGAAGAAATGAGGCGGGGACAGGCTTGCGTCGGACCTCACAGGGATGATATTATTTTTTATATAAATAATAATGAAGCTACAAAATTTGCATCACAGGGGCAGCAAAGAACAATTGTTCTTGCCTTAAAGCTGTCAGAACTTGATATAATTACATCTAAAACCGGTGATGAGCCTGTTCTTTTACTTGATGATGTGCTTGCAGAGCTTGATGATTTAAGACAAAATTATCTTTTAAAATCAATAAATTCAGATACACAGACAATCATAACTTCTGTTGACACAATTCTGTTTGAAGATGAATTTCTTAAAGATGTAAAAATTTATAAAATTGAAAACGGAGATATAAAATAATTTATGCCGAAATTGAACAAATTGTTGAAAAATGTTGTATTAAGTGTCTTGAAATCTTTCAATTTAATCACTGATCCTGCAAAAGCAAAACTTGGGATTTCATATAGCGTATGGGATGGTGAGGAACTGCTTGAAGCATCTATAAAATCAGTGAGAGAAAATGCAGATTATATTAATGTTGTATGGCAGAAAAATCCTGGCACGGCATAGATTGTGACGAGAATTTGGAAATTTTGTTGATGCAGTTAAAAGAAAAGGGATTAATAGATGAGATTATATTTTTCGAGCCTGATTTTAACCTTACACCTCAGCAAAATGAAGTAAATAAAAGAAATTTAGGATTGAAAGCTGTTATAAAAGCAGGTTGTTCTCATTTTTTAATGATGGATTGTGATGAATTCTATGACCAAGAGGAGTTTAAAGCAGCAAAAGAATTTATCTACAAAAGATTCATAACGCACAGTGCCTGCATAATAGAGGATTATTTTGCAGTAAACTATCGTTCTACTGTTGTCGGGAAATATTATGTTCCGTTTATTTATAGAGTAAACTCAAAATCAAAAACCGATGTAAAAGCAAATACAAATTTATTTTGCCATATTGATGCCACAAGAAAGATTGCAATAAAACTTTTTAATCGCTGCTGGTTTGCGCACAATCTTGTAATGCATCATTATACCGGTGTGCGTAAAAATAAAAAGCGTAAGCTTGAAAACTCCAGTGCTTCGCTTAACTCTGACAGCATTAATTCATTTTTAAATGCATATGATGAAAATAATTACAAAGAAATGCTTAAAGACGGAAGACTTGTTTTATGTGGAAATAAGTTCAATATTCCGCCTATCGACTGATGTTTTTTAAATGAACTATATTAACTTCGGGTTTTAAAGTAATCCCTATAACATCAATTCTGTAATCTTTAACTTTGTTCTCGGAAAGATAAAATTGAACACCTTTTTTGATATTTTCGTATTTTGTTTTTGTAATTGCTTCTAACGGAGTGCCGAAGCTGTCGGTTTTGCGTGTTTTAACTTCTACAAAAACAACCGTTTTTTTTAATTTTGCAATTATATCAATTTCACAGAATTTTGAATAATTCTTGTTTCTTTCTAAAATTTCATATCCCTGTTTTTCAAGATACCGGCATGCTAAATCTTCTCCTGCATCACCGAATTTTCGATTATTCATTTGTGATTGTCCTTTTAATAACAAAACCCCGTTTAACTTACGGGGTTTTGTCGATAATATATTTTACCATGTGTTATGCTATTTCCTCGTAAGCCGCAGGATTGTTCAGCAAATCATAATTAATTTCGTTTTCGTTATCAGCAATAGCTGCAACAACAACTGCATCTGATGTTACGTTGACAAGAGTTCTCATCATATCAGTAACTCTTTCAATAGTAAACAGGAATGCAAAACCTGCAACTAACTGTTCAGGGCTTAATCCCATACCGTTAAGAATTAAAGCAATTGTAATCAAGCCTGCACCGGGAATTCCCGCACAAGTTGAAGATGCTATCATAGCAAGCAGACAGATTTGAATGATTAAGAACGGTGTTAAAGCAACGCCGTATGCCTGAGCTAAGAAGATTACCGCAACTGTTTGAAGAAGTGCTGTACCATCCATATTTAAAGTTGCACCCAATGGAAGAACAAAGCTTGAAATTTTATGTGAGATACCGCGTTTTTCGCAGCACGCAATTGTTAAAGGTAAAGTAGCTGATGAACTTGCTGTTCCGAAAGCTACCATCATAGCTTCTGCAATAGCAGAATACAGCATTCCGATATTTACTTTTGAGAAGAATTTTAAAAATAGCGGATAAACTACACAAAGCTGTAACATAAATCCTATGAATAATACAAGTAAATATTTAGAAATACTTGCAAAAATATCAATACCAAAGCTTGAAACTGCACTTGCTGTTAATGCAAACACACCTGGTGCTGCAAAGAACATAATCCAGTCGGTAATTTTCATAGTAGCTGCAAAAACAGATTCAAAGAATGATACAATAGGTCTGTTTACATCGCCTACTTTAGCAAGAGCGATTGCAAATATTAAAACAAACACAATAATAGGAACCATATCGCCTGCTGCGAATGAATGTATAGGATTGTTAGGAATAAATCCCAAGAAGATATTTAAAATATTACCTTGCTGTTGAGCCATTGCTGTTGCAACAGACGCTTGAACTTCACCTGCCGCATTTTCTGTAATATAATGCGCAGCCCCGAGTCCCGGTTGCAAAATAAGTGCCAATGCAGCACCTATTGCTACTGCCGCAGCTGTAATTATTCCGTAATAAACAATCATCTTTGTACCGAATTTACCGAGCTGTTTATTATCACCTACGCTTGTAATCCCGATTATGATAGCGGAAACAACAAGCGGTATAACAACCATCTGAATTAATCTGATAAACACTTGACCAATAAATGTTAAAACGGTTGAAACGAGCGGATATTCGTGCCCGTGTAAGAAAATTCCGACAATAATCCCGAGAATAATCCCGAAGAAAATATGCCAGTTACGCTTAATTCCAAGTCCCAGCGCAATTAGAATTTGCATGTGTAATTTCATATAATGACCTCTTTTATTCTTCTCAATAGTTACCTGTTAAGTATACAACTTTTTATTGAAAATTTCAAACATTTTATAGAAAAATCATTGAATTGAGGGAGAAGAAATTACAACCGTTGCAATAAAAAAGACCGCTATTCGCGGTCTAAATAATTTATAATAGCTTGTGCAAATTGTTCGCTTGATTGATAATTCTGGGCGGTAATTAAATTATCATCTTCTATAACATTTATTTCGCCTTCAGGCTCCTGCATAAAAAACGCTCCTGCATCTTTCAATGCATCTTCAACAAAGAAAGGTACAAGATTATTCATTTTTGCTTCGGCTTCTTCATCGTTAGTGAAAGCAGTTACTTTTCTGCCGTTTACAAACGGGATATTTTCATCTGTTTTTGCTGATAACAATCCTGCAGGTCCGTGGCAAATTGCTGCAATAAGTTTATGGCGTTTGCTGAAATCTCTTATTATTTCAGCTAAATCCTGATCCTTATATAGGTCAAGAATTGGTCCGTGACCTCCGGGTAATACCAGCGCATCATACAATGTAAAGTCAACGGTATTGATAGGAACTGTATCATTAAGGGCTTTTTTGGCTTCTTTCCATTTAATATTTTCTAAAATATGTTCACTTCTTGGGTCAATAGGTGCAGCACCGCCTTTTGGAGATGCAACAGTAACTATATAACCGTTATTTAAAAAATCTAAATAAGGAACAGCAAATTCCTCAAACCATACACCTGTTTTGTGATGGTCATCAAACTTATCGGCGCTTGTTACTACCATAAGAATTTTTTTAGGTTCACGCGGAGTGCAAACTTCGCAAACTTCTACATCAAGAATTTCTTCTTCGTTGTCTTTATCTTCATCAAACATAATTTTCCTCCTTTTAAAAAAGTAAAACTTTAATAGAATAATAGTGCATCAGTAAACTGAGGAATATAGTTTGATAATTTTTTTAATAAGTGGCAAAACTTTTTTTTATATGTTTTAAATAGAATATGTCTAAAGGAGAAATAAAAAAATGCAAATACAAACGGTAAATAATTCACCAAATTTTCAGGCTAATCATTTGAGAACTGCCAAAATGGTTAATAAAAAAATTAAAGTTAATTCGATTGATATTTATTCGATTAATAAATCTGATAAAAGTATAATTGATAATTTATTATTAAAGCTCGATGCAAAAAAACGTTCCGATGCTAACGGAGTAAGAGAAAAAAATAATGTCAACGATACAGTAAGCTATGTTTTACGTAAGGCTTCAATGCTTGATGGGAAAGCAAAAGACGGAGTATATATAGCCGTAAAAAACGGTAAGCAGGTGACAGGTATTTTAGACTTTACCGACGGCGGTATCCCATTGCTTAAAAATTTAACGGTTTGGGGCAGCGGTAATAAAGAAGCAAGCCGAGTAAATCTTTTTACTGAATTTTTAAGATATGTTGAAAGAAGAAACAATTCTTCTGCTGTGCCTTCTGACATTTTCGTTTATGCCGAGCCCGGATCTAAAGGTAATAAATGGCTTAAAGAAAGCGGATTTATGTCTACGGAAAAGAATAGAAATGTGATTAGGGAACGACTAAGAATGGATTCTTCTGTAATCGGACAAAATGCACGCAACCGTGAATTCGATGTAGAATTCGTTACAGGTATGAAAATTAATAAAAATATGAAACATAAACAGGTGGAATTAAATTCTAACCTTGAAATATAAAACCGATTGATATTAAGAGAGTTACTTGATATATGAATAAGAAAAATCTTACAAAAAAATCGGAACGAGCCTAAGATCGTAGGTGAAGCAAGGCTTGAACCTTACGGGAAAGGATGCAAAATGCCGTAAGAGTAAAACAACAACTCTTACGAGCTTTTTGTCAGGATGTAATCCTGTCCATGATATAAAAAATCTTATAAAAAAATCGGAACGACAGGATTTGAACCTGCGACCTCTACCACCCCAAGGTAGCACGCTACCAAGCTGCGCCACGTCCCGATTTAGATATTTGTATCGGGTTGTGTTTTCTTGGTTGCTCGCGTTAAACGGGTCTACCGGCAAGGCTCAACGCCTTGACCGTTCGCCCTCTGCTCGCAATCCGCTGCCACGTCCCGATTTTATTAAGTTTTCAATTAATTATTATTTTTTTTATTAAATCGGGATGACAAGATTCGAACTTGCGACCCCCGCGACCCGAACACGGTGCGCTACCAGACTGCGCTACATCCCGACGATATTAGATTTTCAAATGTTTCACATTTTCAAAAGTGCGCTGCCACCTCTCATGAAACAATTCCCCGGATTGTTTCACTCGGCAGAGTGCTACATCCCGATATTTTATGTTTTGCTCTTGCTTTTTTATTATATCACCTCAAAAAAAAATTGTGAGTATGATTGCAATTTATTAAAAAAAATGTTATTATCGTTTTATGGATATTATTAAAAACTTTAGAAAAAATGTATTTATGAATTCGCCGTATTTCAATTTTTATAATGTAAAAGGGAATACTGTATTGCGCGGAATCTTAAAAGAGATAGGTTATCGTTATGCAATTGAATTGCCTCAGGAAAAATTAACCGAAGTTAATAAAACTTACAGAAAAATGAATACTATTTTAAACAGCCTTGTGGCAGTTGAACTTATTCTGTATATTTATTTAGTTATTTTCCCGTTCTTTACTGAATTTATGAAAATGCCTGTTATAGCTGTTGTTATATTGCTTTCGTTGATTCCTTTGATGTGCTTATATTTGACTTATATAATTGTTAATTACATATATGAGTCTTATTTGGCTAAATATATCGGTACATTTCAAAAAGTTAAATTTCAGCCTGATTTAAGCAAAATTGATGAAGCTCAATATGAGCAATACAAAAAAACTTCTAGAAAAAGCTCTTATTTAATGGCTTTAATTGCTTTAATATTTTTCGGATATGTTTGTACGCCTTTGATATTAAACTCTATGCTTGATGCAGGTAAATATAAAGGTGCTTCAAATCTTGCTTCTGCTTATTTGACATTCGTACCGATTAATCCTGAAGTTTATGCTCAACGTGCTTATGCAAAATATAAACTGGAAGATTTCAAATCTGCTGTTTCTGACTTTGAAAAAGCCAATAAATACAGTTTTTCTGACAGCTTTGATAATGATATTCTGGGTGTGAAAACTAATTACCTTGACAAAGCTCAAATGCTTAAAGAATTTGAAAATGCAATTAATTCTGAAGAAGATAAAGTCGTCAGAACTTATATTATGGCTGAAAAAGCAGAATATCTTTTGAGACAAAAAGAATATAAAGCTGCCTTAGATATTTATAACACTTTGCTTGGTGCATATAGAAAAGGTGAAAAGGTTTCCTACCCTGCTGAGGTAGTTTACTATTATCGTTCATTAATTAAGAATGCATCAGGAGATGCAGCAGGGGCAAAAGCTGACTATGCTGTCGCTTCAAGAATGTGTCCTGAATGCGAATTCTTAAAGATGCAGATTCTTAAGGTTAGAAAGCCATAAGATTTAACCTGATATGCTATTGAGTTTTTAATACTTTTAAGGTATTCTCTTACCTAAAGAGGAGAGACTTATGGTTATTTTAGAAGATTTAAAAGAAATTAATGACGTTATAAAAGACTTGGCTGAATTTGTTCAAAATGACAGTGTTGTAAAACCTGACTTTGAAGAATATTTAAATACGGTTGGACAAAGCGGCATGAATTATCAATCTGCCTGCTTTACTTATATTTTTGAAAGAAAGCTTGATAACAAAACTATTTTAGCTCTTTTCCTTGAGAATACCAAAAAGCTTTCAGCATCTTCAAAGAAAATTGTAAAAGCGTTAATGAATTCAATTTCATCAATTTTTGAAATAAAAAGAGTTTTGCAAAACGGCTTTGAGTTTAATAACATAATTAACGAGAAAAACTATAATGTAATTTCTCTTGTAAAGATGACTGCTTTTAGGGGAATGGGTGCAGGACAGTATGTTGTTGCCCGTATATTTAAGTTTGATGACTCATATTATTTACTTGAAATTTCAGGTGTGCTGCCGTCTTCAAAACGTGATGATGCTTTGAGATATTCTGTTGCAAAAATTATCCAAAATCCTGAGCTTGTATATTTGGATAACCCTGAAAAGCAAAAAGAAATTGAAGAAAACATTGAAAGTATTTATAATAAATTTATTGAATTTTTCGGAAAAGACGAAATTGTTACAACAAATAAGTTTGCAGATGATATCATAGGTATGTTTAACGATTTTGCAGAAGGCGGAGAAAAGCTTGATTTTTCTGATAAAGTTGTCTTACCTGATGATTACAAATATTTCAATGTATCTGAATTCAATAACTCTTATGACAATTTCTTAGAAAATTCTTTAGGAGGTTTTTCTTCACATAAAGAGGTTTATGATGTGGGTATTGTATATGATAGAGAATTAGGCTTGTATGCAGTTCCTTTTTATGAAACTTTCAATAAGATATTTGAAGACACTGAAAATATTCAAAATGCTAAAGAATGTGTAGAATTTTTCTTAAATAATGATAAATTTTCTGCAAACATAATTAAAAGAGTTGCAGAACGCCATGAAAACTTCATGGATGTTGTTAACAGTCTTTTAGAAACTAAAATGTCTTTTGATGAACTTCTTGAAAAATATAAATCAAGATATTTGGAAAACAAAATTTTCTCATCAACTACTGTTCTGTATAAGTCAAAAGCGTTTTCAAAAACACTTGGCATTATTGAAGAAGAAAGTGAAAAGCCTGAGCTTGAAGGTATTGATTTGAAAAAAGTAGGGCGTAATGATCCTTGCCCTTGCGGAAGCGGTAAAAAATTCAAAAAATGCTGCGGTGCAAATTTATAAAAAACAAAAAAAACAGGGCAAAACCCCTGTTTTTTTATATAATTGAAAATGCTGCTTTTAATAATTTGTAAATCATTATTTTATTATTTTTGTCTTGCGAACAAATTAAATTACAAAGTTCTTCATCAACATTTTCTGGAATATCAACCGAAGAAAATTTAAAAAATTCTACAAGCTCTATTTCTAGCACGGAAGACATTTTATCAAGCACATGCAAGGAAGGAAAAAACCTTCCGGATTCAATACCGCTCAATGATGACGTTTCAATATCAATCATTTCTGACAGTTGTTCTTGAGTTAGTCCTTTATGCTTTCTTATTTCTTTTATACGTTTTCCTAATAATTTTTTATTGTCCATAGGCATAATAATACTCTGTTCTGCTTATTAAAATAAGTTAAATTAACACTTGATTTGTGTATAAAATAAGTAATAAACACTTAAAACTACTTGACAATCACTTAAAAATGGTTTAAAATAAGTGTACAACTAAGATTTTTTCAAAAACTAAAGCTTATGCATATCCCTACATGGAGATTTTAGTACATAGTAAAAAGACTGAGCGTAAGATGTTTTGAAAAGATGGAGAGTGTTTACTTAAGAAAGAAAGGTGAAAAGATTATGACAAAACGTTTAGGTTTTACTTTAGCTGAGGTTTTGATTACTTTAGGTATTATTGGTGTTGTAGCAGCAATGACAATGCCTACATTGATGAACCAAACAAACGGTGCTCAATACAAAACAGCTTATAAAAAAGCATTATCAGCTTTATCTCAAGCAGTAGTTTTAAATGTAGCTTTGGATGAGTATAATTTTGCTGACTTGGATGCATCTACATACAAATTAACAGATATGTTATCAAATCGTATGAATGTTGTTAAAAAAGATGTAGGTGCGGTTAAATTAGCAGATGGTACTACTGAGTATAAAGCAAAGAATACAACCGGTAAAACCGGTGTTAATGGTGATGTATCTGTTGCAGCAACAAATACTACATTGTATTTCAATGATGGTATCATGTTCTCATTCCCTACCGAATCTAAAGATTGTACAATGGATACAACAAAAGGGGCAGCAGGACGTTCTAAAGTATGTAAAGGTTTCATTGACGTAAATGGCATTAAAGCTCCTAATAAACTTATCAAATGTGATAGTGGTACTCCGGGCGGTACAGGTGCTGATGCTTGTCAAGTTTCTAATCCGGTTGACGTTTATCCGGTATTCTTCTATGACCAAACAATTTTGCCTAACTCAGATGCAGGTAGAGCAGTGTTATATGCTAAGTAATAATAAAAAGTTGTATCAGTTAGCTTTTATAGCTGATATAGCTTAAAAAAAGTTCGAATCTTTTTGTCGGCGGAGTTTCACCCCGCCGTTTTTTTTTGAGGATTGCGAGCTGAGAACGACTGATTTGCCCGGCTTATTCACAATGATTTAGCAACTCCAGCAATGCTTTTGAACTAATTCCTATAATATTTTCTAAATCACCCGTATATGATTTTATATATCCTTCAGGCATCTCTTGAATGCCGTAGGAGCCTGCTTTGTCAAAAGGTTTGTAGTTTTCAATGTAAAAGTTTATTTGTTCATCAGACAAATTTTCAAAGGTTACGTAACTGGTTGTAGAGTTTTTCTTAACCTCATTTGTTTCAGTATTTATAGTTACAATACTCGTTACAACAAAATGGGTTTTACCTGAAAGCTTTTTAAGCATCTTAAAAGCGTTCTCTTTGTTATGAGGCTTGCCTAAAATATTATTATCAAGAACAACAACAGTGTCTGCTCCGACTATTATTGACGGCTCATCTGTTATCGGAATAACTGCTTTAGCTTTATTGTACGCTAAGTTCTCTATAAATTCATAAGAAAAAACCGTCGTCGTATGATCTTCGATATACGGTGACGGAATGATTTTAAATTCTACATTTGTCTTTTTCAGAATATCGGCTCTTCTGGGAGAAGAAGAAGCCAGGATAATTTTTCCCATCGTTTTGTTCTCGCTTTCTTTGATAATTCTATCAGAAAAACCGAGAACAGAAAACTAGTATTGCTGCTGCGGCGAACGATTATATCTTGCCGTTCTTGCATTAATTGCGTAACAGGCAATGTTAAGTCGCTGCTTCAGGTTCATCATATTACGATACATACTTGCGTAATCATTCATAGCGCCCATCATTTTTTCAGGGTCAACCATTGATTCAACATTATCATGGTTATCAACTTTTTCTTCTGCGTATTTTTTGACCAGCAGTTGGTCAATGTAATCCTCAGCACCTATTGCCATTGGTGTCCTCCCTAAGTTTAGTTATGTGTGATCCTATTGATGAGAAAGTGTGTTAAGACTATCCTAAATATTCCTTATGTATATATTAAGTATTTCTTTCCCGAAAAATTGTCTTTTTTGTCAGCTAATGTTAACATATGTTTACAAACTCATATATATAAAAAAAGACCCTGAACGAATTCAGAGTCTTTTCTTATATGTTTGTTATCCAAACTATTTAGCGTATAATACAGCTCTAGCTGCATCTGAGTTTGGAAGGATTGTTTGATCATAGAAAATGATTGGGTAGATGTCAGTCGGGTTAGTAACTTGACATGCATTAGCGCCTGTACCGCCTCTTTTACCAGAGTCACATTTAACAACTTTGTTAGGAGCTTTTTGACCGTTTACGTCAATAATACCTTTACAAGTTGCAGGGAATGTTCCTTTTGTATCATCCATTGTACATTTTTGAGCTGTTTTAGGGAAGCTGAATGCAATACCGTCATTGAAGAACAATGTGTAGTTTTGAGCACCTGTAAAGTTAGCAGCAGTAGCACCTGAAGAAGCATCAGGAGTTAATACTGTATAACCTAAAGTACCGTCAGCAGTTTTAACAACGTTCATTCTGTTTTTGAAAATATCAATAAAGTTTTGGCCAGCTACTGTATTGTCTGTATCAGCCATGTTGTAGTCATCTAGAGCTACGTTTAATACTACTGCTTGAGACATTGCTGATAATGCCTTTTTGTAAGCTGTTTTGTATTGAGCACCATTTGTTTGGTTCATCAATGTAGGCATTGTCATAGCTGCTACGACACCGATAATACCTAAAGTAATCAACACTTCTGCAAGTGTGAAGCCGAATCTTTTTGTCATAATCTTTTCACCTTTCTTTTTGTTTTTAAACTTTTGTCGACTTTTCAAAATGCCCTACGCTTTTATCTCTCTATCCTCAACTATGTACTCGAATCTCTCCATGTAGGGATATGCATAAAAAACTTTTGAAAAATCTGTTCTTTTTCCCTTATTTTAAAGTATTTATTAAAAATTGTCAAGTGTTTATAAATTTTTTATTAAAAAAATTAACTATTTTTAACTAATTCTCAAGAATTAGAAAAATTAATTAGGCATCTGTTGAAAAAAAAAATACCTCATGATACTATCGATTTGTTGATATTTTAGGAAGAAGGGGTAATTATGACTTGTACTTTAGAAAAACAATCTAATGTTTTAGACGAAAAATCAAAAAAAACTATAAAAAAAGCGTTAAAAGCACTGGGCAAAAAAAACTTGGCTTTTATTATGCATAACGGAAGCTTCCCTGCTGCTGCAAATCAAAATACAGGTTTCGGAAGTATTAACAGCGAAGCGGGTAAAGAATTTATTGAATATGCATCAGGTTTATTTGATGCTATACAGCTTGGACCTGCAGGTAAAACAAAGGGTTGTGATTCTTCTCCTTATACAGGTACTATTTTTTCTGATAACCCGTTGTTTATTGATTTGAAACAATTGACTACAAAGGCATGGAATAAAATTCTTTCGGAAGATACTTATAACCAAATCGTAAATGAAAATCCCAATAAAGATACCAACAAAACAGCTTACTCTTATATTTATAAGAAACAAAACGAAGCTTTGCAGGAGGCATGGAATAACTTCAAGGCAAATCCTGTTAAAAAGCTTGAAAAAGAGTTTAAACAATTCAAAAGCGAAAACAGTTTCTGGCTGGATAAAGACAGTTTATACGAAGCTTTGTCTATTGAACACGGCAATGATTACTGGCCGTTATGGAATTCAGAAACTGACAAAAACCTTTTTAATCCTGAATCCATAGAACAAAGAATGGAATTTGCAAAAAGAATTGAAGAGATTGAAAAGAAATATTCTGATGAAATTGAAATGTATAAGTTTATACAATTCATCATCAGCAAGCAAAATGAAGAAACAAGAAAATTTGCCAAAGAAAATGATATTAAAATGATTGCTGACAGACAAGTTGCATTTTCAGACCGCGACACCTGGGCTTATCAATCATTATTTTTAAAAGGATGGTGCTTGGGCTGTCCTCCTGATTACTTCTCAAAAGACGGTCAAGCTTGGGGATTCCCTGTTATGGATCCTGAAAGATTATATAATTCAGACGGTTCTTTAGATGAAGGCGGTCAGCTTTTGAAAAATCTTTATAAGAAAATGTTCAGAGAAAATCCTGGTGGTGTAAGAATTGACCATATTGTCGGTTTAATTGATCCTTGGGTTTATAAAGCAGGCAAAAAACCTATGATTGAACAAGGTGCGGGCAGACTTTATTCTTCTCCGGAACATCCTGAACTTTCAAAATATGCTATTGCAAAAATTGAAGATTTGGATATGGAACTTACAGCTGATAAAGAAAAAAGAGTTAAAACTCTAAGCAAACAGCAAATTAAAGATTACGGCAGATTAATTGAAAAAATAGTAATTGAAGCAGCAAAAGAAGAAGGTCTTGATAAAGATGCAATTGTATGTGAAGACTTGGGTACACTTACAAACCCGGTAGCAGCGGTTATGGAAACCTATGGACTTCAAGGTATGAAATTAACGCAGTTTGTAGAAGCCGATAAGCCTGAGGACCCTTACAGATGCTGTAATATCAACAAAAGAACATGGGCTATGGTAGGCACTCACGATAATGAACCAATTAAAATGTGGGCTGACCAAAATATTCATACGCATACAGGCTATCTACACGCTAAAAACCTTGTAGATGATTTATTTACGGAAGCTGATAATAAAGATGATATTATCGTTAAATTAACTGATGATGCTGAATTTTTAGCTCAAACCAAGCTTGTTGAATTGTTTGCATCTTGTGCGGAAAATATTCAAATTTTCTTTACGGATTACTTTAATATCTATGATGTTTATAACAGACCGGGTACATCAGGTGATGCAAACTGGAGCTTAAGACTTCCTGATAACTATAAAGAGCTTACTCCTATCAACCTTGCAAATATTTTAAAATTAGCTATAATTGCAAGAGGACACGAGTTTGCAGAGAAAAATCAAAAGTTAATAGAAAAACTTGATGAAGTGTCATGCAAGTAACCACATTATATTATTGTAAAAATTTTATGGTGCTGTAAATGAAAAAACTTTTAATAACATTATGTTTATTGGCTAACACGGGTTTCGCTCTTGCTGAACCCGTTCAGCCTTATGAACCTCCGACAGAGGCTAAACTTGAATACAATATGGGTGTAGACTTCTATAAAGTGGGTCAATATGACCGTGCTATGGCATCTTTCAGGCAGGCAATAAATATTGATCCTAATTATATTGATGCATACTACAATTTGGGTTCAATTCTTGAGTATCTTCATCAGGATGAAGCAGCATTGGCTGTGTTTAAACAAATTATTGTAAGAAAGCCTGATGACTATGAATCTGTTTATAAAGCAGCAAAATTAAGTAAAAAACTCGGTCAGCCAGATAAAGCTAAAACATACTTATCTTTGATACCTGCAGAAAGCACGGCTTATAACAGAGCACAGGCATTAGCTTCTACACTTAACACTGATATGCAGACTATAAAGCATGATGAAGTGCAAAAGCAGCAGCAAGATACATCCAAGATTGAAGAAACAAACGGGATGTACAATAACATTGCAAGTCCGACAGGTATTACCAGTGACAAAAACGGTAATGTTTATGTTGCTTGTTTTGCTGACAATATGGTCTATAAAATTACACCAGACGGTAAAAGAGTTATTTTCTTAAAAGACTCGCGTGTAAACGGTCCAATCGGAATGGTTAGCGATGATAGCGGAAATATATATATTTCTAATTACAACAGTAATAATGTGCTAAAAATTACACCGACAGGTACTGTTTCGGTTCTTATTTCAAACATTCAGAAACCTTATGGAATGCATGTTAACGGCAATTTGCTTTTTGTATCGTCACAAGGTTCAAATTCAATCTTGAGATACAAGTTATAGTTAATCTTCAAAAAATTTGTTTAACAGTATTGTAACGAATTTGGCATGCAATGCGCTCAAATCAAATACAAACTCGTTAACTCCTGCTTTGGCAAGTTCTTCTACCGATGCAAAGTTTTCTAATATTTTATCCTCAAACATGTGCATTCTGCAAAAGCCGTCGCAGGTGAAAGGAAACATTTTATCCAGCGAAGGGTCATGCAAGGCAAAGCCTCCCCTGTGGCATGGAGCTTTACAGGATAATCTTGAAATAATTGCGCTGTCATTATTAAGCGGGCATAAGCCTTGACTCGGCACTCTTATATTTCCGGCAATGGTGTATTTTTTATAAGGAATATCATTTTTAATCTTCTTAATTGTTTTTAATGCGCTTTCCATATCCGGAAAAGAAGTGAAATCAACAGTGTTAATCGGTGCAAGATTGTTTAAACACTTGATAGACATGCTGTTTAAAAGGTTAATTCCCTGTCCGATTTCAATAGGAATATTTTTCAAATCCGAATCATTTATTACTGTCCAAAAATATCCGATATTGTTAATTATTAAAGAATCAGGAGCAGGATTTGCAAGCAGAATTTGTTTTACATACTCGTAAACCCTGTCAAAATCACGTTCTATTAGAATTCTCGGAGTTGAAAGCTGAAATTTTATTCCGTATTTGGTACAGAATTTTTTTACTTTCATAATAATTTCATGGAAACTGCTGGTTGCAAGGTCGCATGTGGCAAGAATTTCTCCGTATTCAATAGAATAAACTGGATTTGTGCCGGTTTTTTTAATATATTTTTCCAGCTCTTTTAATTGTGCAAGCTCAGATAAGCGCAGATTAATTTTGTATAAGTCTTTTTTGGAATAATCATTGTTTGTTTTTATTCTCGGACGTTTAATTTCCCATTCAAAATTTTTAATATTTTTACTGAATTTAAAATCCTGACCTTCAGCACTTACTACAACTCCGAGAAAATGGTTTGTTTGATAAATGCTTTTTCTGACATGTTTGAATGGAAGTTTTTGATGTTTAAAAAGCTTCGGTTTTTCAAGAATTTTTTCAACAAGCTCAATTCCTTCGAGTATTTCCTCTGAAGAATTAAATTTTCCTTTTATAACAACGCTGTCAATTGCTTTTAATTTTTTAATATCTTCTGCGCAATAAGGCAGGTTATCGCTGTCAATGGCAAGCGGAAGCTTTGTGTATTGCTTAATTTTAGCAATATTTTTCATATAAATTTCTTCTGTGATAATAATTTCATCAACTTTGTGGAAATTGTTTACAAAGTCAATCCCCGCAAGGTTGTGGATATCAAAATATGAATCGACAATCACTTTAAATGGCAGATTAAAAACCTTAATGGCTTCAAGAATAGCAAAGCTGTTTATAAAAATGCCGTCAATACCTGCAGTTTTTAAAAATCTAATCATTTTCTTTATTTCAGGCAAATTTTCTTCCGTAATATCGTGTTTAAAATTTATGTAAATTGCACAGTTATTTTTCTTTGCAGCCTGAACAAATTCGTTAACATATTCAAAGTTGTTATTTAAAAACTTTTTATAATAAACATAGTAATCCCTGCAAGATGTTTCTTTTGCAAAAACTTCAATATCTTCGGGTTTTTTAACGGGAGCCGTAATTCTAATATTTTCCATAGCGTAATTATATCATAATTTTTGCTATTCTTTCACTCCGCCCTGCAAAATATCAGAAATAAAATATTTTTTACCCAGTAAAAATACTCCTATAACAGGTATTGTGCAAATGACAGAACAAGCTAAAAGTTCACCCCAGAGAGTTATTTCTCTGAAACTACCTTTGTAAATTGCAAGTCCGACAGGAAGTGTTCTCATTCCTTCAGAATTAGTGACGATTAACGGCCACATAAAGCTGTTCCATGTTGTAACAAATGTGAAGATTGCCAGAGTTGCAACAGTCGGAAGTGCAAGAGGCAGCGCAATTTTAAAGAACGTTTGAAACAAGTTGCACCCGTCAATTTTTGCGGATTCTTCCAGGTCTTTTGGCAGCCCGAGAAAATACTGGCGCATCAGAAATACTCCGAAACCGCCGAATAATGCAGGTAAAATCAACGCCTGATACGTGTCAATCAAATGTAATTCACGCATTAAAAAGAAAAGCGGAATAATATTTACCTGAGGCGGAATAAGCATAGTAATAAGTATTACAAGAAACAAAGCATTTTTGTACTTAAAATTCATTCTTGCAAATGCGTACCCTGCCAGCGCTGCAAATATAACCTGCCCGACTGTCGTAACAAATGCCACAATAAGGCTGTTTAAAAAATAAACACTTAGGGGGATTTGATTAAATACACTTTTGTAGTTTTCTAAGGTTAAATTCGTGTGGATTACTTTTCCTGCGTTAGAAAAAATTTCGTTGTTATTAACGAAAGATAAATTTAACATTGCCAAAAACGGGTAAAGCATACTGATTGCTATTAATATTAAGGTTAGATATCCCAAAAATACACGAACTTTTCTCATAAGATGATTATATCATTAAAATAAAAGGTTGAACGTTGAAAAAAGTCCATTTTATGTGTTAACTTATATTACAAAGTATAATAAAGCGAACATAAAGCAAAGGGATACAGAACTTAATACAAACCAGGTGTGCATAACGGGGTGCTGATATTCCCAAATTTCTTTTAATGTAGTTGCAGCATTTTCAATTGTTTGCATAATCTTTCTTCTCCAATAAACATATAAATCTGTTTTGAATTTCTTTATATATATATCTTATGCATTAATCATAAAAGGGCATCACCTAATCGGTTGATTATTTGTATTCTTTAGGATAATATACAGTTATGCGAGATGTAGAACTGTTAATGCCGGCGGGCAATATTGAAAAACTTGAATACGCGATTAAATACGGAGCTGATGCTGTTTACCTCGGAGTTGTTGATTTCAGCCTTAGAGCAATGAGAAAAGGTGAATTAATTACGCTGGAAAATTTGAAACAAGCGGTAGATTTAGCGCATTCTCTGGGGGCTAAAGCTTATGTAACATTAAATATATTTGCTTTTAATAATGATATTAAACTTTTGGAAGGGTGTATTGACAGATTTAAAGATGCGGCTCCCGATGCAATAATTTTAAGTGATTTTGGAGTATTTAACCTTGTCAGAAAATATCTTCCTGAAATTCCCGTTCATATAAGCACTCAAACTAATACGCTTAATTATGAAAGTGTAAAATTTTGGCGTGATTTAGGTGCAAGCAGAGTCATTCTTGCAAGAGAGCTTGCTGTTAAAGATATTGCTGAAATAAGAAGACAAGTTCCTGATGTTGAATTGGAATGTTTTGTTCACGGTGCGCAGTGTGTTTCTTTCTCTGGAAGATGCTTGTTGAGCGATTATTTTTCGAAAGGCGAAAGAAAAGCCAATCACGGCAACTGCTCTCAGCCTTGCAGGTGGAGTTATAAACTTGTTGAAGAAACCAGACCTGACGAGTATCTGGAGATAAATCAGGATGACAGAGGCTCGCATATTTTGAGCCCGAAAGATTTATGTCTGGTAAAGCAGTTGCCTGAGCTTATTGAAGCAGGTGTTGACTCTTTTAAGGTTGAAGGAAGAACAAAGAGCTTATATTATGTTTCTGCTGTTGCAAAAACTTACAGACAGGCAATAGATGAAGTTTTGAAAAATCCCGATGCTGACCTTGAAAAATATTTTAATGAGCTTAAAAAAGTCGGTAACAGAGGTTATACAACAGGCTTTGCACTCGGTGAAAACAACGGGGAAAGTTACAGCTATAATATTTCAAAGGGTCTTGCAGGAGCTGATTTCTTATGCGAGGTGACGAAGTCGCCTTTCCCGCAAGAGGTTGATTTAGATGGCTATTTGCCTGTTAAAATTAAAAACAAAATGCTTCTTTCTGATGAAGTTGAAATTATAACTCCTGAAGAACAGTTTACGGCAGTTGTTGAAAGTATTAAAAATGAGCACGGAGAGGAACTGCCGCTTGGCAACACAAATGACGATGTTTTCGTGAAATTCTCTCAATCGCCTGTAAACTATAAGTATGCAATAGCACGTACAGTTGGTATAAAAAATAATCAGTAAATATAAAAAAGGTAAAGATGTTTTTAAAACCCGATTACAATTTAAAAAGTATTTATCAAATTGATTTAGATGAGCTGAAAGCAGCAGGAATAAATGCGTTGTTGTTTGATTTAGACAGCACTTTAATGGGTTCAAAAACAGGTTTTTATTCTCAGGAAACTCTCAATTGGCTTGAAAAAGTAAAAAAAGATTTTTTTATTGGTGTTGTATCAAATAACAATAATCCCGAATATATTGAAAAAGTCTGTTCTTGTACAGATTTTCCAATTGTTTTTGAAGCTCACAAGCCTGATACAAAAGTTGCAAAAGAGTTTATGAATAAACACGGAATTACGTCTGAAACTACCTGTTTTGTAGGTGACAGACCTTTAACGGATGTTTTATGCGGTAAAAATTTGGGATGCAAAACCATTCTGGTTGATTCAATCACTGCTGATATTGAAAAACCGATTGTTCGTTTCGCGAGAAAACTTGAACGAATAACAATAAGACGATAAACTATTGGAATGTTTTTAAGATTTCAATAATGTGTTTTTGTTTGTCAGGGCTAAGATTTTTTGAAAGAGTAGAAATTTGATGAGCGTACTCATTTTCTTTGGTCAACATATCTGACTTAAAATCAAACAAGGCACAGGGTTCTACATTGAGCACTGAGCAAATATTTTCTAATGTCGCAGAATTTACAAAATTTCTTCCTGTTTCAATCAATGTAATAGTAGTTGGAGTAAGGTCAAGCTTTTCTGCTAATATTTCTTGACTAAAACCAGCTAATTTTCTATAATATTTTACTTTTTTCCCAAATTCTAATAACAAATTACCCATATTAATAGAATATTATTAATTTAATAACTATTCTATTAAATTAATTTTAATAACGCTTATTAAGTTATATTTAATATAAATATGTTTTTTTGCTCCTGTTTTTTACCTATTTTTTTATAAGATTAAACAGGCAAATCAGTTTATTTATAGCTATTTCAACCTAATTCGGATATGTAAAAATTAGTAATAATTTTTATATGAGTTTATTATGCATTGCTATGTATACTGAATTAGTAATATTTTTTGCATTAAGTTTATTGCAAATTTCATAAATAATATAATTGCAAAAATTCATATTTAAAATGTTCATTTCTTTTATAATCTGTTCTTTTGTAAAACCTTGTGCGGCTAATTGCAGGTATTGTTTTTCTCGTGTGTTTAGACGGGCGGTCGAAAAAGAATTCTTGGGAAATTTTGTAAACCGTTTTTTAAAAGATTTTGATACGTTTTTAGACGAAATAATTCCTTGTTGTACGGCTTTCAGAATAAGTTCTTTTCTATTATGGACATTAAATTTCTTATACAAATTCTGTGTTTGTTTGGTAAAATTGTCATATTTCAAACTAAGTTCTTGTGCCGTAAGTTTTAACGTTTTACCTTGTGCAAGTGCAAGTATTATGGTTTTTTGTTTATTTGTAAGTTTTATGTTTTTAGATTCAAAAAATATTTCAGATTTATTCATTGCAAATATTATATCATATTTTTAGTAATATACTGAATAAAATACTAATTATTTTCGTTTATTTTGTTTAAATAACCGATTAATCTTTAACATAGAGCATATGAAAGATTTAAGAAAATTATTAGGCATAAGAATAAAAGAATTGCGTCAAGAATTGAATATGACACAAGAACAACTTGCTGAAATTGCTAATATTGATATTAGAACAATTAGCAATGCTGAATGTGGAGCAACTTTTCCGTCTAAATGTTTGATTGATATTGCAGATGCTCTCAAAGTTAAATTACCTGAACTTTTTGATTTCGAACATCTTAAATATGATGATACTCAAAAGATTGAATATATTATTGAAAAACTTCCCAGTTTAACGCCTCAAGAAATCGAAACTGTTTTCAGAGTTGTAAAGGCTATGAGGTAATTAAGCTTCTTCTTCGTTTTTTTCGGTGCAGATAATTTTCCTAACCTGTGTTTCTTTTGTTTTATCCATAAGAACAAATAAAACGTCGCAGGGTTCGATAGTTGTGCTTCCTGTCGGGATAATATATTCGCCGTTTTTATATATTAAACTTACAAGCGCTCCCTGAGGAAGATTAAGTTCAAATAACTGCTTTCCTGCTGCTTCTGCATTATCTGCTACCGTAAATTCTATCATTTTATTGTTGGAATCTTTTCCGCCGTATTCCAATACCGAATCGTGATTAACTTCCAGCGGTGCATCAACTTTTAAAAGTTTTGCAAAATAAGGAATTGTTGTACCTTGAAGTAAAACCGATATGATAACGACAAAGAAAACTATATTGAAGATTTCCATTGCATGCGGAACGTTTTCTGTAAGCGGGAAGGTCGCCAAAACAATCGGTGCTGCCCCTCTTAAACCTACCCAGGATATCATAAGCTTTTCTTTTAAACTTCTTTTAAACGGAAATGTTGTTAAAAATACTGCAATTGGTCTTGCTACAAAGGTTAAAATTAAAGCAATTAAAAATGCTTGTTTAGTATAAGCAAATCCGTCTTTAAAGTTTACAAGAAGTCCCAGAATTAAGAACATTACAATCTGCATAAGCCACGCAACTGCATCATGGAATTTAATTAATGTCTTTTTGTTAACGAATTTCATTGAAGCCAGAGCCAATCCGCAGATATATACTCCGATAAAGCCATTTCCGCCTATTATGGAAATGAATGAATAAGTAAACAAAACACTTGCTAAAGTGATTACAACATACAAACTGTCGTATTCAAGGCGAATTCTGTTTATAATCCATGCGGTTCCTCTTGCAATCAAATATCCGAAAGCAATTCCCAAAAGCATCTGTTTAAAGAAATCAAATACCAAACCTAAGCTGTCCAGCTGCCCTGTTATGAGCCCTATAACTCCAAGCGTAAGAAATACTGCCATCGGGTCATTGCTTCCTGATTCAAACTCAAGCAGCGGCTTTAAATTGTAATCAAGGCTGATACTTTTTGAACGTAATACACCAAATACAGCTGCTGCATCTGTTGAAGATATAATTGCTCCCAAAAGCATACATTCAAGCATCGGTAAGTCAAGCAGGAAATAACTGCACAAACCCACGATAATACCTGTTGCAAATACACCGAGTGTTGCAAGAACACTCCCCTCTGCAACAACAGGTTTAAGTTCTTTTATATTTACACTCAAACCGCCCATAAACAAGATATATGAAATTGCAACAATTCCAACAAATTGAGCAAGAGTGAAATCCTCGAAATAAATTCCTAAAATGCCGTCAGAACCTGCCAAAATACCTACTAAAATGAAAATGACAAGTGAGGGAACTCCGAATTTGCCGCCGATTTTATTAAAAATAATAGCGGAGATTAAAAGTATAGAAGCGATTAAAAGGATTTCATTTAAAATCATTATCTTAAATATAACGTAATTTTAATATTTGTGCAAATGATTTTAAAATGTATTACAATAACTAATACAAAAGGGGGTTAATTTCCTGATTTGTATGTAATATAACTTAATATATCAGTTAAAATTATCAGAGTTTTCCGTAAAATTAAATATAGGTTTCAAATGGTGTTTATATGAAGGTTATGCCTGTTCAAAATTCAATGAAACAGCAGGTTTATTCACCCAAATTAGGAAATAAGCCTGTAAATCATGCTGTCAAATTTCCAACAGATATTGCACTTGGTGCTTTAATCGGAGGGCTTTTAATTTACAAAACTTCTAAGATAAATGTGAGAGAATGCAGCCATTACCTTAAATCTCTTGCAACGGGAGTATCTGAAATGCTGGGTGAGAAGATTAACCCAAAATCACTTGCGTGCGTTATGGATAAGTCCGAATTTGTATCGGAAATTTTAAAACTTAAGAAGCAGAACTATGTTTATACTCCCGAAAACATTAAAAACTTTGGATTTATGGCTGATTTTCATATGCATACAAATCATTCTGACGGTAATATCAGTGTAGGAAATCTTCTTGATGAAATAACAGAATACGGAAACAAGCTGTTTGCAAGAACAGGAAAAAAATTCATGTTTTCAATTACTGACCATGATAGTGTTGCAGGTGTAAAAGAGGCACTCGGCATTATTGCCAAAAATCCTGAAAAATTCAGAAATGTAAGATTTATTCCCGGTGTTGAACTGAGCTTTTCCCACAAAGCACCAAAGTCTGCTAACCCTTGTGAAATTTCAGAGGTGCTGGCTTACGGTTTTGACCCTTTTAAATTGTCAAAACACTTGGATATTCTTCAAACAAAACGTGTTGAAACAATAGATAATATGCTGGCTGAAATTAGAAAAGCTATCCCGTTGACTAATTTTAATAAGCAGGAAATGTTAAGAACTTATAACATGAATGAAAAGTGTTTAATGATGAATACCCACTGGGCAGTGAATAATTATGCTCAGGCAAAACACGCATTAACCATTCAGGCATCCCGACATGGGCAGGATGGTAATAAATTTTATGAACAAATTATTATGCCGCTTGATGTAAAAAATAGGACACTATGGCACTTGAAAGAAAAACATGTTTTAGATAATGATATTGGTGAAGCATCACAAATTAATGATATAAGAAGAAAGTATCAACCGCACATGGTCAATAACAAATTAATTTTAAATAATGAAAATTCTTTTGAGGATATTATAGATTATTTCAAAGGAGAAAGTGTTACTATGGCCTTTGCTCATCCGTATTTTACCGCTGAAAAATTCCATTTTCCTGTCAAAGTTATGAATTCTTTTATTCATAAGTCAAAAGGATTAATAGAACTTTCAGAGGCTTATCATCAAGCTTATCCCGGTCATGTTAATATGAGTAAGGTAGAAGAAATCAACGATTATTTAAAACAATTAATAAAAATAGGCGGTTCAGACAACCACAAATCACAATATATATAGAGGTAGAGTTATATGAAAGTAGGAGCAGTTCAGCCGAACAGTTCGACAATAGGATTTAACGGAATAGCACAAAGAGTACCGCAATATGCTATGAATACTGCAGAAAATATGTATTCTCAATATAATTATTTCAGGTATGCTAAATATTATGAGGCACTTGATGATAATATATTTCCACAGAACAAATGGATAAGACAAGAAAATTTTTCTTTCCTGGACAGAATTCCCGAGTATTTAAAAGGTAAATTTGTAGATTTTTATAAATGGATAACTGACTTCCCTAATATTTATTCAGCATCTGCAAAAATAGAAAAAGAATTTGTGAATAATGCTGTTAATGCATCAAATAGTGATGTAAAAGTACTAATGGCAGGTTACGATCCTGTATGTTCTGTCGGTTTAAAACATGCTTTGCCCGGAAGTGATATTGATAAAGCTTACATAATTTTAGAAAAAGATCAGCGTTCATTGTCGCCTGATGAATATTATGTTGCAAGGTATAAAGGTGCACTTTGGGATAATGTTGATCAGAGAATTTTAAGTTTAAACAATGAAAACACTTTCCCGGAAGTTTATACAACAGGTCAGGTTTATAAAATACTTGATGTAATGGATGATTTAACACGTCAGGCAGGTCTTAATAACAGCGTTGAATATTATAAATATAAGAGAGAATTAGATATCAATCCTCTTACGGCAGGTGAATTTAACATAAAACTGGCAAAAGCCAATAACGAAAATCATATTACAAGAGAAGGCGCAAAAAATTTCGCATATTTTATAGAATCCGTTAGAGATGGCAAACTCGCTTACAGTTTTGATGACAAAATTACAAGAATTATTCGTGAAAGAATTAACAGCTCACCGTTTGCCCAAATGTCGAATGTAACCCAGATGGGTGCGCACGAAAGACAGATTAAAACAGGCATGAAGCTGATTAAATCAAAACTGCGTAATCGTGAACAACTTGCTCATGATTTTAATTATTGGAACGGTGATGACCAATTTGAGTTTGTAAAAGATTTGGTAAAATCTGTTTCTAAAGATCAGGGAACAAGATTTGACAGATATTTCCAAAACGATGACGATATTGCTGAAAGATTTAACAGGTTAAACAGACAGCTTGTTTAAAATAATTGTATTAGCATCCCAACAGTAATGCTTATTCCTAAAAGTATTCCAATTATTTTTAATGAGTCTTTAATATTTTCGCTGTGTCTGAAAAGTACCAGAATCCCAAGCCCTGCATTGGACAGCAAACCTGAGATAACAGCACCGAAGCTTATAGACCCTTTTATTAACAGCATTGTTAGTGCAATCGATACGGCGCAATTCGGAATTAAGCCGATAAATGCGGTTATTACAGGCTCTAAAAATCTTACTTTACCGAGAATTAAGTGCAGTGCAGAATATTTTGCGTAAACAGCTATTAAAAAGTTTAACAAAATTGTAATGAGCAAAATAAATACAAAAATATTTAAAGTATGTTTGAGAGGATGAGTTATTAATTCCCTTTTCCTTCTGTTGGACACCGAATGACAGCAGCATCCTTCTTCTTCAGCTACATCAGATTCTTCAATTATAGGAATATACTTTTTATCTTTTAAAATAAAATCGATTAAATATCCTGCAACTATTCCTATAACAAGTTTAATTCCTATTATCGGCAGTACATAGTGTGTCTGCGTCGGTTCTGCAAGCAATATGGGGATTGCTTCATCAGATGTTGCAAGATAAATTGCAATAAGTGTGCCCTTTGTTATAAATCTTCTTATATAAAGTGTACTTGCTATAACAGAAAAACCGCATTGCGGAAGAATTGCTGCAAGACTTCCAATTACCGGAGCTGCTTTTTCTGATTTTTTCATAAAAGAATTTATTTTGTCAGAACAGAAATATTCGATTAGCTCAATAAATACAAAAACAATAAATAAAAGCGGAAGTATATGAAAGCTGTCTATAATTGCATCTGCTAACCAGTCAGGCATTGCAAAACTTTCGATAATTCCGTCAAATCCTGCAAACATATTTTCATTAATTGTGTTTATTTTATTTAAAAAGTCTATCAGCATATTTTTATAATAATACAAACAAAATATTACAAAGTTTGTTCTTTTTTTGTATTTCTTTTTCTTTCTTTATGTACTTCTTTTTCATCGCATCCGAGAACTTTATTTAAATGATGTATAAGTTCTTCCGAATGATAATGCATAGCATGTTCTGATTTGTGGTGAATATCAACGATGTGATAATGCATTGCCATTTCAACCTGAATTAATGAAATATTGTAATTATACAGGCTGTCAATATAATCATTTAGCGCTGTAATATATTCTTTTCGTGCATTTTGTAGGGCTACGTAATTTAATTCATTTGATTTGTACTTTGCTTCAACAAGTTTAAGGTTTTCTAATGCCTGCTCGGCTTCAAGTTTTGCTACTGGAATTTGATGTTCACATTTTTCAACATTATTAAATGCTCTTTTCACCTCAAAATACAAATCCTTTTTGAACAAAGCAATTTCGTTGTCAGCAAGATTTACCTGTGCATCAGCCCCTTTTATGCTGTGTTTTAGCTCCATTAAATTAACGGTAGAATTTAGATTTACACCAACCTGAAAACTGTTATTTGAAACCCTGTTAGAGTTATTAAAGCCATATCCTGCATTTGCCGTTAAATCAGGGAAATACGTTCTTTTGACATATAACAGTGACTGTTCCATTGCTTTTTTTGTTGATATTAAAACATTCAAATCGGGACTGTTATCATAGGCAATTTCAACTGCTTTATCGAGCGGAAAGTTAAATGATTCAGGTGTAAAAGGTTCGGACTTTTTAGTAACAAGATTATATGCAAAATCATTTTCGTAAGCAAAAGTGTTTGTATTAATGATTTTAAAATCAGGCTGATTATCCAGATACATTGAGTTGTTTAAATCTACTCTGGCATTGTTATAATTATTTTTTGCTTCTATATATTTGACCTTTGCATCACTTAAATTTAATTGTGCAGTAGTCAAATCAGTTTTGTCTTTATCTTTGGCAAGTTTTACAAAATTTTCGTTTATTTCAACATTATTTTCAGCAATCTTTAACATTGCTTTAGCTCTCAAAAGATTATAATATTTGGCTTTTACATCAAATAAAGTTGAACACAAACTGTCCATAAATTCATATTCAGCTCCGATTTTGTAAAACTCTTCCATTTTTATGTAAGCTGTGGTTTTTCCGAAATTCCAAATCAGCTTATTAACTGTAACTCCGACACTTGGCAATTCCCGATAATGAGAATTGTAATAGATATTATCGGAATTGTTTTCGTTGTAAAAACCTGCTCCTGCGTTTATAACAGGGAAATACTGCGAACGTGCAATACCTAGATTACTTTTGGCTATATCTAAATTATATTTTTGTCTTCTTATTTTGGGACTGTTTTTAAAAGCCGCCGCAACGCAATCGGAAACAGAAAGGCTTATCCCGTCTTTAATTTCCACAGACTTAAATAAGTCATCATCTTCTATCGCAAATGTTTTAGTATTTACCGCCGATAAAAAAGAAAAAATTAGTAATATCAGGCAGATTGAATTTTTTATAACCATAATAAATAATTAGAGAGTAGTTTATTTTTAAATAAACTGTTTTTAAAAAATGGGCCCGGTGGGATTCGAACCCACGACCAAAAGATTAAGAGTCTTCTGCTCTACCGGCTGAGCTACAAGCCCGTAACTGCTTACAAATTTATTATACAACCTGATTTTAAATTTGCAATAAAATATTTTTTGAGATAAAATGGAGATGCTATGAGTGAGAAAATTAAAGCAATGATAATGTCTGCTGGTGTGGGGTCAAGACTTGATCCTTTGACAAAATATGTTCCAAAGCCGTTGGTTCCTGTGGCAAATAAACCGGTCATGGATATTCTTTTTGAAAAGCTTATTTCATACGGTATTTCTGATGTAATATGCAATACATACTATTTGGCTGAAAAAATTATTGACAGATACAAAAATAACAGCATGGGTATAAATTTCAATTATATCAAAGAGGAAACTTTATCAGGCACAGCAGGCGGTGTGAAAAAATGTCAATACTTCTTTGATGAAGGTTGTCCGTTTGTAGTTTTATCCGCAGATGGACTTTCTAATGCAGATATTAAAAAAGGTATTGAAGTTCATAAAAATTCAAAAGCTGTTGCAACTATCGGTATTAAAAAAATTGCAAAAGAAGAGGTGCCTCACTTTGGTGTTGTAGTTACTGATAATGACGGTTTTATAACAGAATTTCAGGAAAAACCTTCGGTTAATGAAGCTAAAAGTAATTTCATAAACACAGGTATATATATATTTGATTACAAGATATTTGATTATATTCCTGAAAATACTTTTTATGATTTTGCTAAGAATGTTTTTCCTCAACTATTAAAAGAACGTACAATTAACACATTTGAAATATCCGAATACTGGAGTGATATCGGAACTCTTGACCAGTATAAACAATCAACTCAGGATTTGTTTAACGGGTTGTGCACATTTGCTCACAAACCTATTATAAACAATGAATGCGGTGCTTATATTGCTGACAGCTCATTTATTCCTGCAAATACGGAATTTAAAGGAAATTCTACAATTGGTAAAAACTGTACGTTAGGGAATAATGTCACTGTTGAAAACAGTATAATATGGGATAATGTAACGATTGCAGACAATGTTATTATATCAAACAGCGTAATAGCTTCGGGCTGTGTAATTAAAGATGACGTATATTCATCTGTAATAGGTGCAAATGAAGTTATAAGCGAAGAAGCCTTAAAAATTTAATACTTGATTTTTTGAAATTTTAATGATAAATTGAAAATTGTATTATGTGCACGGGACTGTGGCACTCTGCCGAAAAACGATTAAGTATCGTTTTGAGAGGAAAGGTAGGAACTACCGCAAGCCTACACAAAGTGAAAACTGAATATTACCGTGGGACTGTGGCGCAGCGGTAGCGCAGGGGACTCATAATCCCTTGGTCGTGGGTTCGAATCCCTCCGGTCCCAAATAAAAAGACCTCCAAAAGGAGGTCTTTTTATTTGTAATTATATCTGCTAACGTTATGCTAATAATCATTTTTTATAATAATTTATTATGAAAAATATTTTAAAAGTTATACTTATTGCCCTGGTACTATTTTATTTTTGTATAAATGCCAAAGCTGAAAATGTTAAATTTATACAGGCAACAGATGTGCATTTAACAAAGGACAATACATTATATTTAGAAGATTTTGTAAATGAAATAAATAAAAATTATAATGATTTAGACTTTGTAATTTTTACCGGAGATAATATAGATAAGCCTAAGATAGAAGATTTACAAACTTTTTTAGGCATAATAAAAAAGTTAAAAGTAAAAAAATATGTTATCTTAGGAAATCATGATGTATATAAATCAGGCGGTCTTAATAAACAATTGTATATGAAAACCGTAAGAAAAAATTTAGGTGCGTATCATAGCGATTCTTCTAATTATATATTTAAAATTAAAGGGGTTGTTTTTATTGTAATGGACGGAGTTAAGGAGGTTATTCCGGGTTCGGCAGGCTTCTATAAGGAGTCTGAACTTCAATGGTTAGATAGTCAGCTTACAAAATATAAAAATAAGAAAATTGTAGTATTTCAGCATTTTCCTCTCCTTGACTCTAAAAGAGTGACACATAATTTGTACAAAAAAGAAAATTATCTGCAAGTTTTGAATAAACATAATAATGTAATTGCAATAATATCAGGTCATTATCATAAAAACAGAGAAGAATTTGATGGAAGTATATACCATATAGTTACAGAAAAGTTTTCAGATAATACAAATTACAAAATCATTGAAATAGACACTGAAATCCCTATGGTGTATTCACGATTAATATCGAAAGATGAAAATAAAAATAATTTAGAGTAAATTAATATTTAGAGAATATAATAGGATTATGAGCAAAGATTCAAAAATTTTAATAGTGGAAGATGAACAACATATAAACAGGTTAATAGAACTTGTTTTGTTAACTGACGGATATTACAAAATAAGAAAAGCTTATGACGGGGAAGAAGCTTTAAAACTTATAAAAGAAGATAAGCCTGATTTGATTTTAATGGATGTAATGATTCCTGAAATTGACGGATTTACACTGTGCAAGATTATAAAAAATGACGATTATCTAAAATCAATACAAGTTATCATGCTTACTGCAAAAAAATTGGAAGATGATATTTTAAACGGTTTTAAAACCGGAGCAATAGATTATATAACGAAACCTTTCAGCAATAAAATTCTTTTGGCTAGGATTAATGCGCATTTAGAAAATGTAAATTCTGACATAAAGCTGTATAAGGATGTTGTTCTTGATGAAAAGAGTTTTGCTGTGAAGGTTAATAATAAAGCTGTTGAATTAACTCATTTTGAGTTTAAGCTTATAAAGTTATTTATTTCCAATGCAGGAAAAGTATTTTCACGTTCTGCTTTATTACAATATTTAAGAGGCGATGAAGGCTTCGATGTATCGGAAAGAGCAATTGATGTTCAAATATTAAATCTCCGCCGTAAATTAGGCGGTTTGGGTGAAAATATTAAAACAGTAAGGGGTTTTGGGTATAAGCTAAAAGGTTTGAATGATGAATAAACGTGAAAAGTTTTTAATAAGCAGTTTATTATGGTTTACAGGTTTAGTTTTACTTTTTGTAATCATATATTTTCTTAGTATTGTAAAATTTAACAATGCATATATGGAAGAAGAATATCATGAACTTCCTATCTTTCAAAAGCAGATAGAGTATGCAATATCTCCTTATTTAGAAAACAAAGATTTTAAATCTTTGGAAAAATATTGCCGAATCTTTGAAAATACTGATGTAAAAATAAAAATCTTTGATAAAGATAAGAAATTGATAGCTTCTTCTTTGACAAATGATAAAGAGTCAGTCCTTGATGAGAGTCAGGATTTAAATGCTGATAGTCAAAACAAAAGAAAATTTGATATTATAGACAGGCATAAAATAATAGGTTTGGTAAAAAAAGTACAGCCGGGTAATGAAGCTTACTATTTGAAACTTACTGTTTCGGAAGAAGATGTAATGAAAATCCTTCTTCAAGCTCAGCATTATCTGTTCTTGTTTATACTTTTATTTATATTATTTGTTATCTCAAGCATAATTTATATAATACAAAAATTAAGAATACCTTTTAATGTTTTACAGGAAAGCGTTATAAAAATTGCAAACGGTGAGCTGGATACAGAAATTAAAGTGCCCAAACTTGAGCTATTGGAAGAACTTGCTGTTTGTATAAAAAAAATGGCTCAACGATTAAAAAATCAAATTAACAGGTTAAAGCAGCTTGAGGAATACAAGTCTGACTTTATTCAAAACGTTTCTCACGAAATTAAAACACCTATTACTGCAATAAATTCGGCAATAGAATTATTAGAATTAAAAAATAATATAAATGAACAGGATAAAGAATGTTATGAGATAATTGTGCATCAGTCAAAAATGTTGAACTCTCTTGTAAATGATATTTTGAGTTTGTCAGAGATAGAAGTAGAAAAAACAGGTGAGCACAAAAATTTTAAAAGATTTGCATTAAACGAGCTTATAGAAAGCATAGTTAACTACACAATACCCAGTGATATAAAAATAAATCTTATAAATAAACACATAATAAATCTTCTTGGAGATAAAGAACTCATATCAACAGCAGTGAGTAATTTGCTGATAAATGCCGTTAAATATTCCAAATCAGAAAATATAGATGTAATAATTTCCTGCGTGGAAAATTTTGCTCAAATAGAAGTAAAGGATTACGGCATAGGCATATCACAGGAGCATCTTCCTTTTCTTTTCGACAGGTTTTATCGGGTTGATAAGGCAAGAAGCCGAAAAAACGGCGGTACTGGTTTGGGACTTGCTATTGTAAAGAACATAACCGAACTACATAATGGTACTATTGCGGTCAAAAGTAATTTAGGCGAAGGAAGTAACTTTATCATAAGAATTCCTATGGAAAATATATAATAAAAAACTCCTGTAATTATATACAGGAGTTTTAGTTATACGTTTTTATATGTTATTATGCATTGTTCCCGAATAAAAGTCCTAATACTAGACCTGCAGCTGCTGCGATACCGCCGCCTTTTAATGCTTTATTCAATTTGAAATTTTTGAAAGCTTTTGTCAACGCTTCAGGAGTATCTTTCTTTAATGCTTTAGCTCCGTCATCCCAGTATGCTGCAAATTTTTTGCCTAAACCTTCTCGTACTGTTTTAACTGCGCTTTCAGCATTTGTTATTCTTGCTTTGTGGCTTGTAAGCAATTCTGCTTTGCCTTTTGCTGCTAATTTTTTAGCTTCAGCTTCGATTGCTTTTTCATCACCTGTGATTCCGAAAGATTTTGCGTTGTCTTTAATAAATTTTTCTAATTCAGCAGGTTTGATATCATCTGCAAGACCTGTGATTTTGCCTTCAAATGCTTTTAAATCAGTTAATTCTTGGGCTTTAAATTTTAAAGTATCTTTTGAAACCAGTTTTTCGGCTTGCGAAGTAATGTCATCAACTTTAATTTCACCGATTTCTTTTATTGCTGCTTCGCTTCTGATTTTTGCAGCTTTAGGATTTGATTTCATGTCATCAGGGATTAAGTCCATAACTTCTTTAGGTAATTTTGATTTATCTTCAGCTGCAACGAATTTCTTAATAGCTTCTAATTGCTTTTCGTCTTTAATTTTGTATTTGTCTAAAACTGTTTGTTTTGCATTTGTAAGTAATTCTTCTTTTTTACCTTTTAATGCATCTTGATAAGCAGTTTCATCAAGTGTGCCTAATAGGCTTTCATCAACTTTTCCGTCTTTAATCGGGTTTGAACCCCAAAAATATGTACCAGCTCCTGTTGCACCACCTGCAACTGCTCCTAATGCCAAACCTGTTGATAAAGGTGAGCTGCCTGATTTTTGGAATGTGTCAGCACCCGGTTGTTGATAATAACCTGTAAATGCCGGATTTTGAGGAGCTTGTGGTTGTTGGGGCTGTTGATTTGCCTTTGCAAAATATTGTTGGGCGTAGAAATCATCATACGCACTTCCATAATTGTTAATTGAATCTAATGCCATAACCTAAATACCTTAACCTTTCAAAAATTTATAACCTAACCTTGAATATATAAAAAATTTCTTTTTGTAAAAATTGCTTATATATAAAAAGTCAAGTTAATATTTCTTTACAATGTTAAAGTATTAAATAATTGGTCAAATTCCGGAAAAGAGATATCCACCCACTCAAAGCCGTTAATTGAAACAGGATTTTCACATATTAAGCCTGCCACAAATAAACTCATTGCAAGTCTGTGGTCGTGATAAGTTTCAACTTCGGCACCGCCTTTTAAAGCTTTTTTCCCGTTAATAATAAATCCGTCCTGTGTTTCTTCAATATCAGCACCAAGCTTTTGCAATTCTGTAACAACAGCTTTGATTCTGTCAGATTCTTTGTTTCTTAAATCCTGTGCATCTTTAATTACGGTTGTTCCTTCAGCTTGGGTTGCCATAACAGCTATAACCGGTAATTCATCTATTAGTCTTGGGATAATTTCACCTTCAATTATGCAGGATTTCAAGTCTGAATATGATATTTTAATATCTCCGACTTCCTCGCCTGAAACCGTTTTCTTATCGAGAATTTCGACATTACCGCCCATTTTTAATGCTGCTTCAATAATTCCTGTCCTTGTCGGATTTAAGCCAGTATTTTTTAAAATTATTTGGGAATTAGGAACAATTAAACCTGCAGCTATAAAGTAAGCAGCAGATGAAATATCACCGCAAATTTCAATAGTTTTTCCTTCAAGTTCGGATTTTTCTATTATCACAGTATTTTTATCAGTACAAATATTTGCTCCCATATATTTCAACATTCTTTCTGTGTGGTCACGCGAAATATAAGGTTCCGTAAAAGTAGTTTTACCCTCAGCATATAAGCCTGCAAGTAAAATACAGGATTTTACCTGAGCTGATGCAAGTTTTGATACATAATCAATGCTATGCAGTTTTTTCCCATTTACTTTTAACGGGGATTTATATCCATTAGATTGAATTTCTCCGCCCATAAGTGTTAAAGGCTCAATAACCCTTTTCATTGGGCGTTTTGATAAGCTTTCATCACCAATTAAAACTGAATTAAAATTTTGTCCTGCAAGAATTCCCGACATAAGCCTCATGGTAGTGCCTGAATTTCCGCAATCCAAAGCTGTAATAGGTGCTGACAACTTTCCTGATGAATTAATAATTAAATCTTCATTGAGTTGTGCATCTATGCCTAAAGCTCGGCAAACCTTTAAAGAAGAAAGCGGATCCTGACCTTTTGAGAAATTTTTAATAATTGATTTTCCTTTTGCTAAAGAAGCAAACATTACTGCTCTGTGGGAAATTGATTTGTCGGAAGGTATAGTAACAGAACCTTTTAGTCCGTTTGTAATTTTTCTTATAATCTTTTGCATAGTTCTAATTCTATCATATAATACAATAATGGAAAATATTTTTATTGAAACAGAGAGAATGATTTTTAAAAGAATGTCAGAGGAGAATTTTTCTGATGTTGCAGAAATGCTTAAAAATCCAAGAGTTATGTATGCTTGGGAAACTGACTTTGAAGATATAGATGTATTGGCATGGATAAAGAAAAATAAAGAGTATTATAGGAAATACGGGCTTGGGTATTTTTTAGCACAGGATAAACATAATAACGACATAGTAGGTCAAATTGCGCTTATGCCTGATGTTATAGCCGGCAAAGAGTATTATGAAGTAGGTTATATCCTAAAAGAAAAATATTGGCACAAAGGTTATGCAAAGCTTGGTGCGCAGGCAATGATAGATTATGCATACGATACTCTAAATTTAGAGAGTATAATTTTTGAGATAAGACCTGAGAATAAAAGCTCAATACGTGTTGCTGAAAGTCTTGGTGCTGTTGTAACAGGAGAATTTGTAAAAAATGTTCATGGTAAAAATATGAAGCATCTGATTTACACTTTAAATAAAAATAGTCTGGTCAAATAAAAATTTTTGTGATAAATTAGGACTGATGACAACAAAATAGAGAGGTGTCCGAGCGGTTTAAGGTGCAATCTTGGAAAGGTTGTGTGGGAGCAATTCCACCGAGGGTTCGAATCCCTTCCTCTCTGTTTTTAATTTTTTATATTTAAAGATTTTATTTACCATAAGAACAGACAGGCGGTCTTCTCACCTGTTTGCTGTTCATGTTATTTACAGCAAACAGTGTTAGCTTTGCATCAGTCCTCGTAAGGCTCGTGTTGCTCGCCAACGATGACAGAGAATCCTTTCCTCTCCGTTTTTAATATTTATTCTGCTGCTCTGTGCTTTTTCCTTAAAATTATTAAAAATACGCCTAAAAGAATTAAGATTACACCGATTATTATTCTTAAGGTCAATTGTTCATGGAAGAATAATACACCGAAAAATATTGCTGTTAAAGGCTCTAAAGCACCTAAAAGAGCAGTTGTTGTGGAACCGATGATTTTTATTGCAATTGTTATTGTTTCAAGAGAAATAATAGTTGGTATTACAGAAAGCCCTATTGCATAAAGCCATAACACGGGCCTATCCAACGGCTGTAATTGTGTGCAGAATTTAAGATTATATATATAGACTAAAAGTCCGCAAAGCATGACGTAAAAACTTAATACTGTCGGTCTGATATGTTTAATGGTCTTTATATTTTTTACACCTACAATGTATAATGCATATAAAAGAGCAGACGTAAATACTATGGCAACCCCGTGTAAATTAAGGTCAATGCCTGATTTACCTTTATACAAAAGAACAACCCCGATAGATGTAAGAATAATTGAAAAGATTACTGTTTTGGTAATTTTTTCTTTAAAGAATAAAGCCATAATTAATGCTACAAGTACAGGGTAAATAAACAATATTGTACAGGCTATCCCTGCTTCTATATACTTAAATGCACTGAACAGTGTTAAAGATGAGAGCGAAAAAAATAAGCCTAGAAATAAAATCGGAACAAATTGTTTAAAAGATAATTTCAAAGATATTTTTTTGACAAATTTCAGCCATATTCCGTAAATTATTACAGCCAAAACATATCTGTAAAATAAAACAGAGTTCACACCTATTCCTGCTGCATACAAAGGCAATGCAAATAACGGGTTAGTACCGTAACTTGCAGCAGCCAAAGCTCCGTTAAATATACCTATGGTGCGTTTTTTCACTTATTCCTCTCAATTAATTTGTAAAATACATCAAAGAGGGGTATAAGTCAATAAATACGGCTTTTTTTATTTGGGCTGTCCTGTATGTACATCTAAACCGCCTGTTACAGGTAGGTTAACCCCGTTACAATAGCTGGATTCTTCGCTTGCAAGAAAATACATGGCTTTTGCAATTTCTTCAGGCTCGCATATTCTTTTCATAGGATTTGCCTGGGCGTATTTTGAAATATTTTCAGGGTTTATCATATTGGTTCGAGTTGCTCCGGGACAAACACTGTTCACTCTTATATTATCTTCTGCATAATCAAGCGCCATAGCTCGTGTCAGATTGACTATTGCGCCTTTTGCAGCATTATAAACCGGCATTTTGTAATCTGCTTCTATGCCTGATATCGAAGCTGTATTTACAATTGTTCCTCCGCCGTTCTTAATCATATCAGGAATAAAATGTTTAGCGGTAAGATATATAGATTTAACATCTGTTTCCATAACGGCATCCCATTCGTTTTCTTTAAGTTCATGAAGAAGTTCATGAGAGATAATTCCTGCATTATTTATAATACAGTGAATTTCTTTTGAAAACTCTTTTGATTTGTCATAAAGATGTTTAATATCTCTGTCTTTGCTTACGTCTGTTTTTACAAAAGTAACGCTGTTGTTATATAAATTTTTAATTTCTTCAAAAACTTCATTTTTTTCTTCTTTATCAGCCATAATTACTTTCCAGCCTCGTTGTAAAAATAATTTGCTTGCAGCAAGACCTATGCCTGAAATAGCACCTGTTATTAATACTGTTTTCATATTTTAATCTCCTTTTTTCAATAAGTTAAATGAAAAAAGAAAAAATATTTATAGACAAAGGAATATATTTAGGGGTAATTAATTATGGCTGAAATGACTTAGGCTTTTTCTTTATTTTCAATATATTTGTCAATTTTTTCTGCCATATAAGTAGAAAATATCGGCAGGATTCCATAATATATTCCTGCAAAGATAATTGCAGGTCTTACTATATTTATGCCTTCAATATATTTATGAAGTTTCGGATCGCCTTTATTTATTTTTGAGAATTTTTCAATGAACCTGCCTGTTTTATTTTTTATAATGTTGTCAATTCCATAGCCCCCTATTAATGTTATGGCCGTAGAAATTACATTATTATAAATAAGTGCTTTTTTGCGGTTGTCTTTTATTTTGTCGCTTTTGTTTGTTTGATATGCAAATGAAGATGTGAGAAGAATATCTGTTGCGGCAGTAATATGTTTGGCAATATTTTTGTCTTCCTGCTTGTGTTTTTTCACAAAGTTTTGGAATTTTATATTATCTATTAATTTTCCAATGCCTTTTGAAATATTTTCATTAATTGAGCCGGTAAAATGAATATCTTTATTTTGGTTTTCAAATTTTTGTTTTTTATCATTTTTTCTTATATTAAAAAGCTTATCCATAATAATTGGGATTAGAGCAATTGTTAGCATTGATTTTGGAATTGCTGTTATAAAACCAGTTGAAAGTTTCATTATTTGTGCAGAAAGTTTGTAGCTTTTGGATTCGACAAGTTTTTTTGATGTTTCTTGCAGATTTTTGATTGTTTGGGGTTTTAAATATTTTTCAGGATTTTGGTCAATGTTTTTTACAGCGTTCTCAATTGGCAGTGCAATTGCCTCAACAATACCGAATTTTATAACTCCTGAGCAGATTGAATTTGCAATAGCGTATTGTTTGTTTTCTTTTTCAACATCAGGGGTTGCATTAATAGCAAAAGGTCTTACAGTAAGCGACATTGCTAATGATGTGCCTGCTGCAAAAGAAGTCCCGTGTTCGGAAACTTTTTCTAATCCCTTTAATAGAATTTTGTTATTTAATAATCCGGTAAAGTTTGAATTATCCCTGCTGATTTTATTTACTTGCATTGTTTCTACCTTATATTAGTAGACAACACACATGAAAAAAAGTAAATATTTAAATGTTTTAATATATTTCTCATAAAATATAATTTGTTCTATAATAAAACCGATGTGTATAGCTGAGTTTGTTAAAGCTGAATTAAAAGGATGGGGAAAATATGAGAGGATATTATTTCCTTTAGAAATTCTTCTGATAATTTTTATATCATTTTTAATCGGGGACAGTAAAATTGCACTGCTTTCTGCTATATGCGGTATTAGTTACACAATACTTGCAGGCAAAGGGAAAATTTCCTGTTATCTTTTCGGGCTTACAGGGACAATGTGCTATGCATATCTGGCTTTTCAAAACGCACTTTACGGAAATTTAATACTATATGCATTTTATTATTTTCCTATGCAGATTATTGGAATATTTAAGTGGAAAAAACATTTGAAAAAAGATTCTTTAGAAATTGTAAAAACCACTTTAAGTTATAAAGACCGGGTTATTTTTATTTTGGCAGCAATTGTGTTTTCGGTAATACTTTCTTATATTCTAAAGAAAACAGGAGATGCAACTCCTTATATTGATGCCGTTACAACAGTGTTTTCAGTGCTTGGACTGATTTTAACCGTAAAAAGATGCATAGAGCAATGGTATATTTGGTTTGTGGTTAATTTGTTATCTGTTTTAATGTGGGTTGAGGCTTATATAAACGGCTCTAACTGCTTTGCAACGATTATTATGTGGGCAACTTACCTTGTTCTTTCCGTATATTTTCTGTACACATGGAAAAAGGATTTGCGATTATCTCAAGTCAAAAATCAGGAAATTACTGATACTTTCAACCGATTGAATTTGTAACAAGTTGCTTTCATCGATAATTGCAATGCCGTCACCTGCATCAAATCTTTTAGAGTTAATGTTAATAGCGCCTTCTGCAATTTGAATCCAGTACTTACGTTCGGAATTAATCGTAAATTCAACAGTTTTTCCATAGTCAAGCAAACACTGATAAATCTTGACATCCTGACTTATTTTTATAGAATTTTTAATCCCTGTTTTAGATGCTATTAATACTAATTCGTTTCTGTTTTTTTCAAGGTTAAAAAATTTCTGTTCATAATAAGGTCTTAAATCATTTTTATCAGGTAAAATCCATATTTGTAAAAAGTGAACATGATTTTTTTTTGACGGGTTAAATTCGCTATGGTAAATCCCTGAGCCGGCGCTCATTTTTTGGACTTCGCCCTTATTAATTATAGAAGCGTTTCCCATACTGTCTTTATGTTCAAGAGAGCCCTCTAAAACCAGACTTAAAATTTCCATATTATTATGCGGATGCAGACCAAAGCCTTTTTTGGGGGCTACTATATCATCGTTTATAACTCTTAAATCGCTGAAACCCATATTATTTGGATCGTAATATTCACCAAAAGAAAATGTATGCCTGCTGTTTAGCCATTCAGAAAGCGTTGCCCCTCTGGCATCTTTTGGTCTGAGTTTGTACATTTCTAATCTCCTGTAATAATTTTTTATAATTAATTATAGAAGCTTAAATATGATTTTTTATTCTACATTACGGCTATAATTCTATGCTAATAATTTTTAAAACCTTCAGGGTGATTTTTATGCCAGTTCCATGCTGTTTCTATAATTTCTTCAAGCTCTGCATGTTCAGGTTTCCAGCCTAAAATGTTTTTAGCTTTATCGCTGGATGCAATCAATTTGGCAGGATCACCTTCACGTCTAGGGGTAACTTTTGCGGGGATACTATTTCCCGTTACTTTTCTTGCAGTTTCAATAACTTCTTTTACAGAAAATCCTATTCCGTTGCCGAGATTAAAGATATCGCTTTTACCTCCGTTTTGTAAATATTTAACAGCGAGAATATGTGCTTGAGCCAGATCGGTTACGTGGATGTAATCTCTAATGCAGGTACCGTCTTTAGTTTCATAATCTTCGCCAAATATAGAGATAAATTCTCTTTTGCGGTTAGGAACCTGTAAGATTAAAGGAATTAAATGTGATTCCGGATTATGATCTTCTCCGATTTTGCCTGAAACGTGTGCTCCGCAAGCATTAAAATATCTAAGCGAAACATAACGTAATCCGTGAGCTTTACCAACCCATTTGAACATTCTTTCCATAGCAAGTTTTGTTTCACCGTATGTATTTGTCGGCTCTGTTTTATCGGCTTCTAAAATAGGAATGCTTTCGGGTTCTCCATATACGGCAGCTGTTGATGAGAAAACAATTTTATCTATTTTATGTGCAACCATTGCATCGAGCAGAGTTTTAGTGCCGCAAAGATTATTGTCATAATATTTCAAAGGTAACTGCATACTTTCGCCTACAAGCGAACTTGCTGCAAAATGTATGACAGAATTTATGTTTTCTTTTTCAAAAACGCTGTCTAGAAATTCTCTGTTTCTGATATCTCCTTTATAAAATCTTGCTTTAGGGTGAACGGCTTCAATATGCCCTGTAAGCAAATTGTCAATAATTACTACATCTTCACCGTTATCAATAAGTTCATATACTGTATGAGAACCTATATAGCCTGCTCCGCCTAAAACTAAAATTGTCATATTTTCTCTCCTGTCAGTTTATTATATATCAAAATTTTTATGTTATCATCATCTTATGGATAAAGTTTTTTCAAATGAAATGAATGTTTTAAAAGCCTTAGCAATAATGCTTGTTGTATCAGGACATTTAGAATTTTCTCTTTTGGGGATTTTCCCTCCGTACTCTTTTCAGCTGGCGTTATTCTTTTTTATATCAGGATGTTTATTTAAAGAAAAGTATCTGTATGATGTTCCGACTTTTGTTGAAAGAAGGATTAAGAGTTTGTTAGTGCCTTATTTCTGGTACAACCTTTTTTACCTGGGTGTAACTGTATTGATAGCAAAACTTACAGGAAAGTTTTGGGGAATGCCGTTAAGTTTAAAAAACTTTTTTATTACTCCGTTTTTGAACGGACATCAGTTTGACCTTTCTTGTCCGTTGTGGTTTGTAACCCAGTTATTTATGACAATGATTGTATTTTTGTTCTTATTCAGGGCTTTAAATGCTGTTACTAAAAACAAATATTTTCATCTTGCATTCTTTGGAATTTTGGGGATTTTAGCAATACCTTTTTCAAAATGGTTTGCTGTAACGCCTTTGATGCTTGTTGTTATAAGAACAATGTTTTCAATGCTTTTTGTTTATCTGGGCTATTTTTACACACATTATATTAAAGATAATTATAATATTTTCACCCCTAAGTGGCTTGGTGCTGTGGTAATTTTACAGTCTATATTATGGATGTTTAACAGGGATTATAATCCTGAGCACGGTATCGGATTGAGTTATGTTCTTGTGTGGGCAAGGTTTGATGAGCAGCTGTTTGTACCTGTTATAACAAGCCTTACAGGAATTTGGGCATCATTGTTTGTTGTTAAAATATTGTACCCTTACGTGAAAGATATTAAATTTATAGAAGATATGGGCAAAGTAACCTATCATATTATGGCAAATCATTTGCTTGTAATGTACATTATTACAGCAATATTTATGTGGATTCACGGTATACCTGCTTCTGAACGTGCAAGCCATGATATTTACTGGATTTATAATCCTGTTCAGACTACGTATTTGTATTTTGTAATCACAATGATTGCAACAACTTATATAGGTATAGGATTGAAAAAGCTTCACCGAATGATTTTTAAACCGGTTGAAAAATCATTATAATCGGTGCTTTTTCACCGGCTGCTGTTACATCTTGAGCCACAATGCGTCGTATGCGTTTAGTCTGACGGAAAGCTCTTTATTCTCAACCTTAGCTCTAATCATTTTATCTGTTAAAAGGTCTTTTAAATAAATGTCTTTGCCTTTTTTACCAAAGTTGTCGTCAGTAAATAACACTGTGGCTTTGATTTTCTTATCAGAAAGATTGTTAATTACTACAACCCTGTCTTCATTAGTTGCTCTGACATAGGCAAATACTTCAGGCGATTTGGTCTTAAGCTCCACAAAAGAACCTCGTGTAATAACAGGGTATTGTTTTCTTACCTTAATAAGTTGTTTTACACGTTCATAAACCTTGTTGTTGTATGTGCCTTTGTTATTTACTGCGTCCTCAAAAGTCTTTTGAGTTATAGGACCTCTGTTTATGTCACGGCTGTCAAAGTAGCTGAGCATGCTTACATTATTCTTAATGCTTTTAGTTGATTTTTGCTTGTTTTCACGAAGTTTTGCACTTTTCTTTGCATTTGCAAAGTTGTTTTGGATGCCGATTTCATCACCATAATAAATAATAGGAATTCCCGGAAGTGACATCAAAATAGAAAATGCCATTCCTATTCTGTCAGGATTGTTGTCCAAAAAGTTTGCCATTCTTCCGCTTACCCCGAAGCCTTTTCTGAATGCTGCGCCTTTTGGAGCTAAATCGTCAAATATTAATTCTCTTGTTTTCTGGTTAACCATTTCAAGAGTAAGTTCATCGTGAACTCTTAAAAAGAGTGCCCAAGAAGCAGTTTCAGGAATTTGAGGAGTTTGCTTGTAAGCTTTCCAAAAATAACTGTTATCTGCCGTAACAAGTGATGCCCAAATTGCAGGCATGTACGGAAAGTGGTAAGCTATCTGAACTTCATCGGTTCTGGTAATTTCTTTTTCCTTACCTTTAATTTCATCTTTGAATTTTCTTTCTGTTCCGAAATAAGGAAGGATTTTGTTAGGCATTTGACAAGCTTCTGCCTGAATTACAGAGCGCGGAGCTACTGCCTGTATAAATGCACTCAAAATTTTTATAATTCTGTGAGTTTCTTCGAGGTTTTCAGCATTTGTCCCGTCTTCTTTAATAAGGTATGGAATAGCATCCATTCTGAATATGTCTACTCCTTGATTTGCCCAAAACGCAATTGTTTCAAGGTTATAATATAAAACTTTAGGATTTTCCCAATTTATATCAAGCTGGAAAGGATAAAATGTGTGATAGAAATAATAATCTTTATTGTTAATTGTTACTTTTCTATAATTGTTTTCTGTTATTTCAGGAAAAATAATTCTTCTTTTGGAAGTTTTTCCGTTAGCTTCTTTATATTCCGCTACCCAACCGAGTTTCGGATCTTTGTATTTTGTATATTCAGGCATCTGTTCTCTTACAACAAAGTAATTAATCTTTGATGTATCGCCTTTTAAAGCTTGCTGGAACCATTCATGCTGATCTGACAAGTGGTTAAGAACTAAATCAGCTTTTATTTTAAAGCCTTTTGCTCTTGCAGCAGACAGGAACTTTTGGAATTCAAACATCCCGCCCAGGTCTGCTCTAATATCACGGGGATTTCTTATATCAAATCCTGCATCTTCCATTGGAGAGTCCACAAACGGAAGAATATATATTGTTGTAACACCTAATCCTTTTAAGTAATCAAGCATTTCAATATCATCTTTAAAAGTGTTATTCTTATCGAGGCTTTTTACGCCGAAATGGTTTGCGTAAAACATATATATAACTTCATCTTTGTACCAGTCTGACTTACGGTTTAAGTCATCTTCCAAAAGACTGAGCGAGCGTTGTTCTTTTGCCTTTTTAGCGATTTCAAGAATATTGGAATACATCACTTCAACATTATCTTGTCCGTAGACTTTTGCTAATGATGTTTTAATTTCTTTTTCAAGTTTGGAAGGGATAATTGCATTTTCTTCCTGTTTAATAACTTCTTTTTGTTGAATACTATCAATTGCAACAGCCTCAACAGCAGCGAAATTGAATGTAAGGAGTAATGTTAATAATAATGATGTTAATTTTTTCACTTTATATTGCCTCTCTATTTCTTTTTCTTAAAAAATCTGATTAATTTATTTGTAAGTTTTGCATCTTCTTTTGCCTGTAATTCCTGAGCTTTCAGTATAGCTTCTATTGTAGCATTATTAGGATCCTCTACAATTGACGGATCAGGTAATGTGCTTACAAAATTTTGTGCTTGTTCTATTTCCGATGCCAGAGCCAGCCATTTAAAAGATTTAATCAAAGACATTGGTTTTGCAACATCTCCTCTTAAAACTATCTGAAATTTTGTTGCCATATTGTCATCAAGTTTTGTAGGCAGGTTTGGTATTGCTGCTGATTCTTCAGGAGTTAATTGTTCGCAGAACAATGAGAAAGCTTGAGCCATGACAACATTTAATCCGGGTGTTGCCTGTACAAGATTTATAGGGTTTAATTGCGCAATAGGTCCTAACATGTTGGCGATTACTGAACCGAGTTTGGCACGAACTTTCATATCTGTTGTGTTTTCAAGAAGATTAAAGTCTCCTGATATATGCAGGCACATAACATTTCCAATAGTAGTTATAGGATTGATGTGTGCTATTCCGTTGTCAAAAAGTATTTGTCCGTTCATCAGGCTGAAATGTGATGTGTCAACTGTTGCAAGATTGTTGATAACTCCGCCGAGAGCTGTTTGAAAGAATTGTGATTCTCTGATGTTTTCGGCAAGTATCATATTTTCTAATTTACCGAAAGGTCCTAGTTGACCGTCTGTCATTGCAAAAGTAACAGTACCTTTTAAAGATTTCATTTGTTCTTCCATTGTTGAACCGCTTAGTGTTATATCAGTTCTAAATGCAAGGTCGCCTGAAAGCGTATCTTTCATGTTTGCCAGTGCAAGTAATGCTTTTTCAACATTTAAGCCTGTACCTCGTGTTCTTATTTGAAGTGCAGTAGTTATAAGATTAGCAGTAATATCACCTCTGATTATTCCGTCAAAAGCAGTTGTTCGAAGGTTGTTTAAGAAGAAATTATTATTGCTCATTGAAATTCTTCCTGTTGTGTTGGTTGCAATAATTTCACCTGTCTTAATTCTTCTTATATTAATTAAACCGTTTCTGATAACAACAGGGATATCTGCAGTTTGTGTCTTAGAAGACGGCAGCGGAGGTGCAGTGTATTTTGCAAGTGCATCAGGAACCTTCATCAGCCTGTCTAAGTCAATAAATCTTGATCTTACATCAAGTCTTGATAATGTAAATTGCGGGTGAGGATTTATGTCTGTTCGGGCTGTTATATTAATATCTGAACCGTTAAGCAATAATCTTCTGACGGCCAAAACAATATTTTTGCCTGAAAGATTGACATCAGCTTCATCCATTGTTAAAAATATTTCAGGTATTCTCAAATCCTTAACCTTAAAGCTTCCTCTCATCAAAGGTGAGGCCAGTTTACCGAATATTAGTAATCTGCCGTTGGCTTTCAGATTTGAGTTTGTAAATGCTGTAAGCTTAGCATTAATTTCTTCGGGAATAGAAATTCTTATTAGATTTATAAAAGGTTCAGCAGTATTAAGGTTCACTATTGTACCTGAAACCTTAAAAACTTCTTTTGCATTTTGTGTATTCAAAGCTAAATCATCACCGAATAATGATGTTCCTGTGTAAAAACCTGTATTTCTGATATGAACTCTATCGCCTTTGTAATCTATTTTTGCCTGTAAAATACTTTGTTTTCCCTGCATTGATTGAATATGTACGGGTGTAATGTAATTTTGTGCATCTGATTTTAATTGCGCAATAATTGATTGTTTCTTATCGTTTCCTGTAATTTTTACTTTAACGGGAATATTTCCTTGAGCATCAATAAACGGTTCTGCATCGTGTCCTGCAAATCTTCTTAAATCAACAGAGTTTAGATGACCGTCTGCTTTTAAATCAATCAACGGTGAAGAACTGTATGATGATATTGAGCCGAGAAGATTTATTTTAGAATTGCTGTTTACCAATAATTCAAAAGGTTTTACATTAATATCATTTTCATCGAGTTTAATTTCAAGTTTAGGGTTTCTAATTATAGAACCTGTCAAAGGAAGTGTTAAGCTCAGGTTTTTATTGATTATATTTCCGTCAAGAGTTGCTAAATCGCTGACTATCCCTGCAATAAGTTTTTCATTGCCTATTATCATTGAATTATTTTTATCGCTTATTACAAAATCTTTTAGCGTAACGCTTGCTGTTATTAGTGATTTTTTAAGCTCACCCTGTAATCTTCCGTCTAAGGACAAATTACCTGAACTTAAAATAAATGATTTCTTCAAGTCTGATGGAGCAAATGCAAGGAAAAGTCCCGGTAGCGGAAGCTTTTCGGAATGGATTTTTAAATCTGCAGTAGAATCCGAGTCAATCTGACCTTCGGCTTTTAAAACATTACCATTTATATATGTATGAGTATCAACAACTTTCAACATATTGTCCTGGAAAATCAAATTAGCATTAATCTTATCAAACACAAGTTTGGTTATGCCGTTTGAAATACTTCCGTTTCTTGCAATTATGCAGCCTTTTGATTGAATTTTCTTTAAATCTGTTTTGATTTGAGTGTTCGCAGCCCAGTAGCCGTTACCTTTTAACGAAGCTAAGTCATTTTTAATATGAAGGGTATCAAGCAAAGCTTTTGAAAGAATTATCATATCATTAAAGAAAATTCTTTCGGTAATAAGGCTTATGTCAGCAAACGGTTTTTTGCCGTATCCGATTTTACCTTTTAAGTTAATATTTTGATTTTTAGCCAGAAAAATATTTGTGTCTAAGTCTGCACAGGTTCCGTAGAATTTAGATTTTATGTAACTTTCAGGCAGCTGTAAACCTGAAAGATTCATTGTTGTATTGTCAATATTGAAATATCCTTTTAATGTAATCAGACCGTTTTCATTCTGTCTTATTTTTAATTTAGTATCAATATTTGATTTCAGGTCATAATCTCTGTATATCAGCACAGGATTAACAAAAGGGAGTTCAATTTTTTCTGCCGGGTCATCATCGGGATCAGCAGGTTTTGCAGGAGGAATAAACGAACTTATATTAACATTTGCAGTAATGTTTGTTTTATCATCGCTTAAAAGTCTTGCATAAGTTTTAATTCTTGCTGTTTTGCCGTTATTGTAGCCTGCTGTAAGTTTTTCACCTGTTAAAGTCAAACTGTGACCTGATTTTAGGTCATTTATAACGGCTTTGTAATCAGTTATTTTTGCATTCGGAACTTTTATTTTGATAATTGAAGGGTCAAAAGGTAGAGGCTGAACTTCTTCTTTTGGAGGCGCATTTTTTTGTTTATTTAAAATATCTTCTACAAGTCTTACAACTTTGAATTGTTCTCCGTTTTCAATATCAAGATTAATTCTCGGGGATATTACTTCGGCACATGAAACTTTTACTGTTAAAAGTATAAGACTTGGAAGTGAAATTCTTCCCTGAAGTGAGTCTGCACTGAAAAGAACTGAGCCGTCAGGAAGTTTTATTGAAATTTCTCCTGTCTTAAATCCGGCTTGAAGTGATGGTGTTGTAACTATTTGCGGGTTTTCGAAGTTTACATCAATATTTGCCTGTTCTTTGGCAATTTCTTGGATTAAAGGTTTATATTCATTTAAATCCACAGCCTTTGGTAAATAAAACAAGAATGCCAAATACAGTCCTGCTAATATCAAACCTAAAGCTGATACTGCAAATATCAAAAATTTTTTCATAAATATCCCCTTACAATATTAATTATTTGATTAATATTATAGTATAAACCGATAGGTAAACTAAAGGTTAATGTATTAAATTAAAATATTTGTTACAAATAAAATATGAGTTTTATAGTAACTATATTAGTATATGATTGCTTATTATATCTGCAGCACTTGCAACAAGTTCCTCACACGGCCGGTTTGTGTAATATGATTCTGTCCTTTTTTCTGGGATAGGAGAGTCTTTTTGAACGTCAAGTCCTAAAAGTTCGCGGCATATTATAGAATTATTTTCTTGTTTAAACTTTTCTGCAAGCTCCTGAATCAAAGCATAATGTTCAGCTTTTGCGTTGTCATCGCATGGTGATGTATAACCGTGTTTAAGTCCTGCAAGCATAAACATTGCACTGACTGCTCCGCAAACTTCTCTCAATCTTCCCATTCCTCCCCCGAACGAGGAAGATAATTTTAATGCAGTTTCAAAATCTATGCCTAAATCGTCAGCAAATGCGCAAAATACTGACTGTGCACAGTTATAACCTTCTTTAAACAAAAGTCTTGCTCTTTTAGAATATTTTTCCATTCCTACATTTTACATGCAAACAGGATATATTCAAGACTATCCGCAAGGGGAATGAATTTTTATTATACATAAAATAATATTCATCATATGAATAATTTGTATAAATCTTTAATAATCGTATTTTTATTGTTGTTTATAGGTGTAGCGTATTATAACTATAAAACAAATACATATGTAACAGCAGAATTTAAAAACTTAAGACCGTTTCATGACAGAGCGCCTATATATTATAACGGTTTTAAAATCGGAAAAGTTGTTAAGGTACGGCCTAATGACGATTATACAAGTACTATCTTAACTCTCGAACTTCATCCGAATAAATTAAGACTTCCTATTAATATTGTTGCTAATTTAAAAAAAGAGAAAGACAGAAAAAATCATAAATATGATTATATAGATATAATATACCCTGATGCTCCGTCTGTATTTTTCATAAAAGACGGTGACAAAATTGCAGGAAAAACCACAGTTGAACTTGATACATATTTATCAAATCAGGATCCTGAATCATTAGATGCGATAAAAGCTGATATGGCAGATTCAGTGAAAAACCTTAATATAACAATTCAGGCTTTGGGTGATTTATTCTCAACATTAAACTCTATGGCGGAAGAAGTAAAACCTAACGTTGTGAGTTCTTCACAAAACATTAATAAAGCATCTGCCGAAGTTGTGAAAATATCAGGAAATATTAACACAGTGACAGGAAACGTTAACGATGCATTTGACGGCAAAAGCATGGATTCAACCGCCGTTAATATTCAGGCAACAACAAAAAATGTGAAAGTTTTGTCGAGTGAACTTAACAGAACGTTACCTCAAATTCAGTGTTCTATAAATGAAGTAAACAGAATTTTATGTAATATTGATGAGATGACAGAAGGGTTGAATTGTACTATGAAAAAGCCCTTTGGCGGATTCAGACTAATATTTGGCTCACCTGTTTCAAAAAGAAAATGTAATTGTAGGTAAGTAGGGTATAGTTGTATATTGTACAGTTAGGCAATGTATTTTTTTCAAAGATTAATTAATATTAGAATGTAACGAAATCGCATCAAATTTCAATAGATAATAGTTGGATAACATTACCGTGAATTACTGACAGCGAAGGATTTTTAAATAAGTATATATTACCTTGAACATTAAACAATTTATAAAAAAAGTTTGTAAAATACTGTATAAAAATTGACATATATACATACGAATACAAAAATCACAAGAGTTATAGAATGGTGACAAGATGTTGTATAAAACAGGAAATGAAAATATGATAAAGCATAAAAAGAACTTTAATCCGCTCGTTGTATTAGAGCATAAACTTGACGATACTGATGCTTTGAAAAAACAGCGAGAAACTTATATTGCCATACTTAATCATGATTTGAAAATCCCTACACTTGCACAAATAAGAGCATTGGAGCTGCTTTCTTCCGAAAATTTAGGAACGCTTAACAGCAGACAGCAGGAATTGCTGGATTTGACTCTGGATTCTTGCAGATATATGTATGGAATGCTTACTGATTTATTACTGATTTATAAATATGAAAATAATGATGTAGTATTAACTCTTGAAAAAGTAGAACTTCTTAGATTTCTCGAAGATTCTTTCAAAGATTTTGAGACTATAATGAAAGCCAAAAATCTTAAATTTGTAGTCAGAGCTAAAGATAAATGCTATGGTATAAAGGCTGACAAAGCACATCTTAAAAAAGCATTTAATAATGTTTTAAATACCTGTATCTCAAATGCTTTTGACGGAACAGAAATTGTAATTGATTTAAGTAAATCTCATGATAAAGGAAGGATAAACTTATCAATTAACAGTAAATCTCCATACATGCCGCCCGAAACAATTAAAGGCTTGTTCAGCAGATATGTAACTTGTTCTGAAAAAATGGATAAGGTCGGTTCAGGTGTGTTATTATATCTTGCTAAAAGAATAATTAATCTTCACAGAGGAGATATCCATATAAACAGTTTTAAAGATAATTATAATTTTTATTCAATAGTTTTCCCATGTATTAATGAATGTAAATTTTGTGCCTGCGCGCAAAAAGTATAATAATATATCATTATGATTATGAAGAAAATTATTTTAGGACTGATTTTAACATTATTTTTGACTTGTTCTGCTTATGCAGCAAGCCAAAATCCAAATGAAATTGCGTACAGAAATTCTGTTCAAAGCAGTTTGCAAGTCAAGGATTTGTATAAAAGTTTAAGAGAAAACTTTGCCAGTGACGGCGGTTTTGTATACTATCTGAAAAACAGATTTAAAGATTTTGAAGTCAGCAGAATTGCAGCTGTTCAGGTTATGTATCCTTTGACAGGCAGAGTTATAAAATCATATAACGGTAATCATGTATTATTGACTTCTAATGCTACAATTTATCTTAATAATGTAGAAAAAGAAGAATTAAGAAAAGTTGTTGACGAATACTGCAAATATAATGCTTATAAATTTGAGTATAAAGACCCTCAAGCTTGTTCTGAAGCAAGAATAAATTCTTTATTCAACTAGTTATACAATTCCTTGAGCGGTCATTGCTTCTGCAAGTTTTGTAAATGCAGCAATGTTTGCACCTGCAACATAGTTGTTGCCGAGATTGTATTCAGCTGCGGATTTTTTGCAAGAGTGGAAAATATTTGTCATTATTGTATCAAGTTTTTTATCTACTTCTTTAAAAGTTAAATAATATCTCATACTGTTCTGGCTCATTTCAATAGCAGAAGTTGCAACCCCGCCTGCGTTGGCAGCTTTAGCAGGTGCAACAAGGATATTGTTTTGAAGAAAGTATTTTGTAGCTTCAAATTCGCACGGCATATTTGCGCCTTCACCTATTGCTATAATCCCGTTTTCTACAAGTTTTTTTGCAGAAGTTAATGTGATTTCGTTTTGAGTTGCACAAGGCAGAGCAATATCTGTTTTAATATCCCATATTGGGGATTCCTCATTTTGACGTTCAATGTATTCGGCTTCGGGATGAGTATTTAAATATTCTTTAATTCTACCGCGTTCAACTTCTTTAATCTGTTTAATTGTGTCAAGATTTATCCCGTTTTTGTCATAAATACAGCCTTTAGAATCGCTCATTGCAACAACGTTTGCTCCATATTCCTGAGCTTTTTGGCAGGCATAAATCGCAACATTTCCTGAGCCTGAAATTGTAACGGTTTTGCCTTCAAGAGTTTGGTGACCGTTTGCTTTTAGCATTTCCCTCATAAAATAAATAAGTCCGTAGCCGGTTGCCTCTTTTCTTGCAAGCGAACCGCCGTATGAAATTCCTTTACCTGTAAGAACTCCACCTTCGTAAGTGTTTTTAATACGTTTGTATTGCCCGAACAGGTAACCTATTTCTCTTGCTCCTACACCTATATCTCCTGCCGGAACATCAATATCTTGACCTATGTGTCTTTGAAGTTCTGTCATAAAACTCTGGCAGAATTTCATAATTTCATTGTCGGACTTGCCTTTGGGGTCAAAGTCGCTTCCGCCTTTACCGCCGCCGATTGGAAGACCTGTTAATGCGTTTTTAAATATTTGTTCAAAACCTAAAAATTTCATAATGCTCTGGTTTACGCTCGGATGAAATCTCAAACCGCCCTTATACGGACCGATAAGACTGCTGAATTGAACTCTGTAACCTTTATGAACTAAAGTTTTACCTTCGTCATTTATATAAGGAACTCTGAAAGATATTGTTCTTTCAGGTTCAATTATTCTTTCCAGAAGTGCAATGTTTTCAAATTGAGGGTTTCGGTCAATGACAGGTTCTATGGACGTTAAAACTTCTTCCACGGCTTGCAGATACTCAGTTTCGTGTTCATTTTTTAATCTTACATCTTCCAGTACTTTTTCTAAATAACTATTCATTATAACCCTCTTTTTGTTTTCTGCTAATTGTAACACGTATATTCTTTACATGCAATTGATTTTTAATAAAAATCGGTTATAATGAGATGTGTAGTTAAGGAGTGATATGTTATGTTAGAAAAAATAGAAAAATTACAACTTGTATGGTTAGCAGTTATATTAGCACTGGGCTTGATTTTTGCAGTCAAAACAGGAACTGCGAATGTGACAAAAGATAAAATTTCTGTTACAGGCTCTGCTTATCAGGTAGTAAAATCTGATTCAGCAAGATTTGAATTTGAAGTTGTTGCAAGAAAACCTAATAAACAAGCTGCGTATAATGCTGTTAAAGCTCAAATACCTGTTGTAATGAATTATTTGGAAGAAAAAGGTATAACTGATATTGAGGTTAAAGCATCTAACGGCTATAATTCATATAAATATACTCCTAACGGAAATGTAACAAATGATATTGCATACTATAATCTTTCTCAGCCGATTGTCATAAAATCTGATGATGTTCAAAAGATTAAAGATGTGTCCGTTGATATTCAAAGCCTTTTGGACAAAGGAATTGATATAAATGTAATGCAGCCTGAATATTTTTATTCTAAACTTGCTGATTTAAAAGTTCAATTACTTCAAGATGCAACTACTGATGCAAAAGACAGAGCAACTGCAATGTTAAAGGCTACTCATAACAGACCGGGTAAAATTCAATCTGTTCAAATGGGTGTTTTCCAAATTACACCTGTGGATTCAACAAATGTATCTGATATGGGAATAAACGACACCACAACTATTGACAAAAAAGTAACTGCTGTTGCAAACGTTGTTTTCCGTGTCAAATAATAAGGAGAGTCTTATTATGAAAAAATTGATTATTACATGTATAATGATATTTGGTGCAATGCCGGTGTCTGCAATTATTCCGCCTGATGCTGCAATAATTCAGGTTCATGATATGCAATATATAAAAGACCAAAAATTCAGATATCAGGAATATAATGATTTTAAAGAAGTTCAGGAAGAAAAAGACAGATATAACAAGAAGAATGAGCCTGCACAGCCTTTAATCCAAAAGATATTTAATAAAAAATCAAAGTTTGTTGAGGATAACGGCGAAATCAAGATTCAATATGAAGAGGAATAATCAGTTGCTCAATCCGGCTCTGTATCCGCACCAGCTGTAAATAGCAGGTAGTGTTTTCTCAATAGGGATTTTATCTGTTCCGGGAACTTTTGCAAGAACTAAAACTCCGATAGCATCATCAAGGTTTGCTACGGAATCTTTTAATGTTAATTTTCTATCCGGAACTTTGTCATAAGGATCGTTTATTTTGTTTGTAAGAGCTGCTGCAATTTGCATTCCTCCAAGCAATCCTATTAGCGAACCTGTAATTTTTGAAGGTGCATTATTAAGTGTCTTAACTTTTTCGCAAAGAGCAAGAATAGGAACAACTGTGAGCGGCGGAACCGTTGAATTCATAAATTGGAAAACTCCTTCATTCAGCTTTTGTTTTCTGTGCTCTTTTTTATCAGCTGCCAAACCTGCAAGGATACCTCCGGCAATGCCTCCTGCACTCGTTAGAAGCATTTCTTTAATACCGTATTTGATATTAAATAGTCTGACATTTTGCTTTTTGGCAATAAATGTCATAGGAATTAAAGTTCCCGCTAATGTACCTGCTGCTACTTTGATTTTTGTAGATGCATCAGGCTTCTCTTTACGGTGGTTTCTGTATGTTTTTATATCGTATTCTATTTTTTGCCCTATCGGGGTTATCATAAAAATAGCCCTTTCGAAATTATTCTAACATATTAATGTCCGTAAATTAAAATTGTTGCCGAACCTATAAGAATTATTAAGGAACCGATAAGTTTTTTTATCAGATTTTTTTCTTTAAAAAGTTTATATCCTAAAATGACATTAACAATAATCGAAAGTTGAAATAATGATAAAGCATAGCCTACATTTATATGCTTAAATACGTATGCTGTGGTAATCGTCATTAGTCCGAAGCATAAAGCTGTAAGAATATACATAATTGAATGTTTTTTATCGGGAAATTTTACCTTGCTTACGCCGTTTATTTTTATAATTATATATGAGAATACAGCTCCGAGAATGCTTGAGGCAATGACTGATGTGGAAACCGATGATAGCAGAATTACTTTTTTTATAAAAACGGCTTCAAGAGCAGAAAAGAATAACGCTAAAAATCTGTATTTAATATCTTTTCGTATAAAAACTGAAGGAGTAAAATTATCAAAAATAAAGTATGTTCCGAATATAATTAATATTACGCCGATAATACCGTATATATTTGGAATTTCATGCAGTAATATCATTCCAAAAATCAACCCTATAACGGCTTTATATGAATTTATCGGTCCAAGTACGGATAATTCACCATATTTAAGAGCGATAACCATAAAGTTGTTGCATAATGCTCCTGCTATACCTCCAAGAAGTGCATAAAGCCAAAATTCTCCGCTCAGTTTTGACAAATCGGTTATAAATAAAAAAGGCAGGCAGGCTACGCTTAAAAGCAGGTAATTGATGAAATTAATACATACAGGTTTTTCTCCGTCAAATGCAAGTTTTTTTTGAAAAACATTGCTTAATGAATTTGTCATTATTCTCAAAAATACTGCTGCAATATTTATAAAAATCTGCATAAAATTTGATCCAATCCATTATCTTAAAATATATGATGACATACAATTTACATGCATAGGCAGTTTTTTAATCTTCTGCTCATTCAGCTTTGAAATTTTGTCAAATACAACATCGAAAACTCTTTCATTCTCAGGCATGTACAAGTTCATTGACCCGTTAAACTCAAAGTCATTTGAAGTCAGTCCGAATTTTTCAGGCTCTTTTTCTATGGGGGCATCTTTTAGTAATAAGAAATTATTTGCCGCAATAATATCTATGTTATCAATATTTTCTGTTAAAAACTCAACTGTCTTCTCTGCATCTTCTTCTGTTTCCTTAGGAAAGCCTACTATTACTGAAACAAAATTAAATATACCTGCATCATGAGCATCTTTTAATATTCTTTTATTATTTTCTACATTTGTCCCCTTATTGTATAAATCAAGAACTCTTTGAGAGCCGCTTTCAAGCCCCCATAAACAAAACTTTAACCCTGATTTTGACAGCTGTTCAAACAATTCTTTTGTATATATATTTTCAAGTCTTGTAAAGGCTGAATATTTAATTTTCAATCCTTTTTCTATAACAAGTTTTGAAAAATCCTCAAGGAATTTAGGGCTTACTGCAGGATCTATAAAAGAAAATTCATTAATTCCGAATTGCTCCTGAAATTTTTCAACTTCTTTAATCACCTGTTCAGCTGTCTTGTTGTTTTTTATTACACCGTTTGAACAAGAGCAGAAGGCACATTTGTTCCAATAGCATCCTCTTGATGACTCAAGTGAAATGACTTTCGGATAAGAAAAATAAGAGTCAAAGTCAAAGCCGTCATAACATGGGGAAAACATTTCTTTAAAACCTTCTTTTGGAGGCGGTGTAATCTGTATTTCTTTATCGTAATACACAAGACTTGAAACATCTTTAAGCTCAATTTCTCCGTTAAAGTATTCGCCAAGTTGTTTTAATGCAACTTCACCGTCGCCATAAATGGCGTAATCAGCATAGGTTTCGAAGAAGTCTTTATTTAATATTTTTTCTTTTGAGTAAGTAATTTGAGGACCGCCGTAAAAGATTTTTGCATCAGTTTTTTTCTTTAGAAATTTTGTAAAATTTTTAGACCAATCAAGCTGTTTTTCCCAGTAGACAGACAGCCCTATTGCATCAGGTTCAAAATCTTTTATTTTTTCAAAAACCTTTTCATAAAAATCTTCGAAAATGTTGTAACCGATTTTTTCTTCATAATCAAAACAAATTTGATTTAATTTTACAGCCGCATAAGTTATTGTATCGACATCGCTTAGTGCACTGTTAAGAGTTGAGGGGGTGAAGAATAAATCTTCATCGCGGAAAACCTGCATATAATTTTTTACTTTTTCAATATATAATTCAGGTCGGTAACAAGCAGATTTTAGCGCGCTTAAATAAGTTTTTTCATCAGGATTTTCAGAATTTTCAATTGCTTTATAGTGTTCTGTTATTTTTGTCCAAAAATCTTCTGTTGAAACGTAATTATAAAATTCTGAATTTAAGTCAAGAGCAAGAGTGGAATGCCCGAATTCTCTTAAACATCCTGCAATCACAGGAACACCCAGCATAGGTAAAATGTTTAAGTCCCAAAGCGGCGGGAAAACAAGTACTACTCTCATAAATGACTATCTCCTTGAACAAATATTATTATATTTACTGCTAAAAGTCAAACTTAGTCATACAATTCGTCATTAAATTTTTTGTTTAGTATATGCGAAAATAGTTCTGCACCTTTACCGTTAAAGTGAGTTGCATCTCTAAAACAGGTATCGTCAAATTTGTACCTGGTATCTTTTATAAAGTCAAATATTTTAATGTTTTCGCAGCCTTTGGTGTTATTTATTATATGATAAAATTCTTTTTGTAAATTGCTGATATGTTCTTTGTTAACTTCCAAGAATTTTTGACAGTACGGGTAAGTAACGGCTGCAATTTTAATGTCAGGGTTTATTTGTTTTATCAAGGTTATAAACTCCTGAAATATTTGGATATTTTCCAAGATTGTATTTTCATAACGTTTATACCAAATTCCTGATGCAGCAAAATAAGATTCATCATTTGCTTTTTTCAGCATTTGACCGTTTTCATAGTAGTTATTGGAATAAACACTTTTATTTGATTCAAATCTTTCTTCAAACATATCTTTTAAAACTCTGTAATTTGAGATGTATTTTTGACCTGAAGTGCTTTCTCCGAATTTTCTGTAATCGTCGAACTTATCAAAATATGCCATTCTGTAAAAGATTTGGCTGGTACTTGTTATATCCCAGTTAAATATATAATAAGGCAAGTCCAAAACTACATATTTAACTGAGCTTAAAAGTTCTTTATGATTATCTGTTAAATAGCTCAGCCATTTTTTATCTGTGTATAAATCTACACCGCCTAATGAGAATTTAAAAAAGTTTTTATCAAAAAAATGAGTTAAAAATGCAAATCGTGAATATGACATCCCGAATACAAGACCTTCGAACTTTTGATTAAGGTTAATAAAATCATCAAAAGTTGTTCTAAACATTCTTTCGTTCCAGGAAAGACAATAAGTTTGGATAATCTTACACTCGTTTATCCCCAAATTTCTTAAAGCTATTAGTGATTTCTCACTTTCTTTTTTGTTGCTGTTGCAGATAACTATATAATCATAATCTGCATTCATAAGGCTTTCTTCATTGTAAAACGGTTTATATTCATAATTTTTAATCTTTTCAAATTTTTTGTCAAAATCCGAATAGCCTGTAACTTCATATTTAGAACTCAAAAGATTTTCAAGCTTGTTTTGAAATCTGTTTATACCGTATAAAATAACTTTATTCATATGATTATCCTTAAACATATCTTACTATAAAAAAGCAGTTCTTAAAACTCAAAAAATTCTGCAAAGAGTTTTAAACATAGCATCAGCAATCTTTTTATGTTCTTCCGGTTCATAATGAAGACCGTCAATATCCGACACTGATGCGATTTTGCCTAAGTCTATATAATAGCAGCTGTTTTCTGTTGCAGCTTTTTTGTACAAATCACCAATCAGGTCGGATTTTTTAATCGATGTTTCATCAAACATAGAAGCAAAAAAGCTGTTTGAAATATTATTTTTTATTTTTGAAGGTGAAGCTATGATAATTTTTGCATAAGGACAATGAGAACGAACAATCTTTATAAGCTTTTCTATTCCGATTTTTATATCATCCTCATTCACATTATAAAATTTTTGCAAATCATTGATTCCAATGGCAAGAACAACACAGTCTAAATCTTTTTCTAAGAAATTCGGTAAAATTTTATATCCTGTCTGTTCTTTTCCTGCGGGGTTATCTGTAAAACCTGTTCTGTTATTACATCCAGCCTCAATTATTTCAAATTTGTTTTGAGCAAGATTTTGCAGTACTCCGCTCCATCTGTTGTTTTTATCATATCTTTTAGCATTCTCTGGTATAAAACCGTATACATTGCTGTCGCCAAAGCATAAAACCTTTTTCATTATTCCTCCCCGCAGTATGTTTTAGTATAATTTTCTCCCCATTTTTTCATTTCCAAAAGTATTGGGATAATGCTTTTTCCCAGCTCTGTAAGAGAATATTCAACTTTAGGAGGTACAACGGGATAAATTTTTCTTTTAACAAGACCGTCTTCTTCAAGTTCCCTAAGCTGTTGTATAAGCATTTTTGCAGTTACTCCTTTAAGGATTTTTTGAAGTTCTCCGTATCGAAGTATTTTTTTGTCAAACAAATACCATAATATTACAACCTTATATTTACCACCGATTAAGCTAAGAGTTATACCCACCGGACAATTAAATTTTTCTGTCTTGTTTTTCATTATATACTCCAATTCTTTCTTATTATATAGTATATATCAAAAAAGTAAATACTTGCAAAAATTATAAAATTAATAAACAATAATGATTATAAAGAAAGGAATCATTATGGATAACAAAAAAATTTATATTATCAACGGTAGTCCTCGTAAAAATCAGAACACTGCCAAAATGTGTTCAAGTTTTGCGCAAGGTGTAGAAAGTACAGGAACAGAAGCAGAAATTATTAACTTATACGATTTAAATTTTAAAGGCTGCCAAAGCTGTTTTGCATGTAAGTTAAGAGGAGGTAAAAACCTTGGAAGGTGTGCATATCCTGATGATTTGAAAGAAGTCTTGAATAAAGTTTCTTATTCAAACGGAATTGCTTTTGCATCTCCGATTTATTTCGGGGATGTTACAGGTGTTATGAAAGCTTTTATGGAGCGTTTGCTTTTTCCTTTTGTTACCTATGATGAAAATTATACTCCTATCCCTCCCAAAAAGCTTGAAACCGCAGTAATTTATACCATGAATGTAAATGAAGAAATGTTTATTAAATCATATATCGGGGCAAATAATTCAGGACCTTTAGGATTTTTTGAAAATTGGATTAGCCACATTTATAAAAAGCCTGTAAGAGTTTGTGCTTTCAATACCTACCAGTTTTCAGATTATTCAAAATATGTTGCGGATGTCTGGGATGAAAAAGAAAAAGCAAAACAAAGAGATGAAGTATTCCCTATTGATTTAAAAAATGCTTACGAGGCAGGAAAAAATATGGGTTTTATGATAATTAATAATGGAAAATAAATAACAAGTGTTATACAATTAACAGGTAATAATCATTTTAAACAGTTATAGGAATAAAATATGTCAGATAAAACAAATCAAATTGCATCAACGTTGCTGGGAAAAAAAGTAAGTTACAGCGATGAGTATAATCCCTCTTTGCTTGTTGCGGTGCCGAGATATGAAAACAGAAAACAGTATAACATTCAAAATGACAGTCTGCCATTTGAAGGCTGGGATGTTTGGCATGCTTATGAATTTTCATCAATGTCTGAAAACGGAGTGCCGGTTACAAGATTGATGAAACTAAAATATAACTGCACAAGCGAATTTATTATTGAATCTAAATCACTAAAACTTTATTTAAATTCTTTTAATATGACAAGATACGGTAAATCAATCAAAGAATGCCTTGAAATATGCAAAAATATTATTGAAAAAGATTTGAGTGAAAAGCTGCAAACAGAAGTTACAGTAAATTTTATAGAGGAGAATGCTGAAAGAGTTCAGATTTTTAATGATTTTAATAACTTAATGGACTATATTGATGAGTCAACTTTAAAAATAGAAAAATTTAAAGAATCCCCTGAATTAATTGAGGGTGAACAAAGTAAAAAAACAGAAGGACATTTTTTGATGTTTGATTCATTGCGCTCAAATTGCAGAGTTACACACCAGCCTGATTTCGGTGATGTTTTTATATATTATAAATCTTCAAAACATATTAAAGAAAACAGTTTGGTGAAATACTTAAGTTCTTTCCGCTCTGAATATCATTTCCATGAAGAATGCTGTGAAATGATTTATAAAAGATTATACGACATGTTAGATATAGATGATGAATTGTTTGTCTGTGCGCTTTACACACGCAGAGGGGGAATTGACATTTGCCCTTCCCGCTGGAGTAAGAATTGTAATATAATTGATGTTTTTAAATTGACCGATACATCAATTTACGCAAGAAAAAGCATAAAGCAGTAAAAAAGATTTTTTTTGTAAGCTTTATTTAAAAATTGATAAGAATAAATATTAATTCATATGACAAAATAATGCCGAATATTAAACCAATAAAAAAACAGAGATAAGACCTTTAATCTTATCTCTGTTTGAATTGGTTGCGGGAGCTGGATTTGAACCAACGACCTTCGGGTTATGAGGAGTGCCTCGGGTTGCCCACACCGTAACAGATTGACACGATTTACCACGAAATTTAACTTTCTTTTATAAATTTTTGCACTCTTTCACTAGGTTGATTAAAATTCGTTAAACTCATGTGCAGTGGAATGTGTTGTTTGATAGGTTAGATAACTCATTGTATTTCATTAGTATTGTATTTTAAAGATTGAACTTGATAAATTTTTGTTTCTTTGCATTCAAATAATTTAGGCTCAAAAATGGCTAAATTATAACCATCATTACAAAGAGTGCTATTATATTCAATTCCCATAAATTTAGATGGCAAATTTTCAATATCTAAAGATATAGACTTTATAAAATCACAAATATATTGCGTAGGAATATAGTCCAACTTTGAATCACTTTTTCTAACTGATTTCCCCATTTCATCATTTATTTTATTTAAGTATGGTTTATTCAAAGCATATTCAATTAAATCTAAGCCATTTAAAGCGAAAATAAATGGACTAATTTTATTTATTTTTCTAAAGTCAACTACAATGATATCTTCCAATAATTCAAATGTCCCAATTGTTATATAATCAAATATTCCAGCTCGAACTTCATTTATTGTCGTATTAATATTATTAGCGAGATATAAACACCTTATACCTGCAGAGTTTACGCGACCATCTATTGTTTTTTCAATTGGCGGTGCACTCATTTCTTCAACAGGCAAACCTTCCGCAGAAGAAATTCTCCCTCTATAAAATATCTCTCCTTTGCTATATTTTTTTGTAGAGGCAAGACAAGCTTTTCTCAAAATATCCAATTTTAAATGATGAGAATGGAACCTATTACAGCATTTTATGCTATTTGTAAATTCTTCCCAAGTATAGTTTTGTAATAATGAATGCTCTGATTTATATTTTTCATCATATAATTCTCTTATTATAACATCTTCATTAAATAATTCTGGTGTCTCTTCATATCGCTCGGAACAAATATTTTTTATAATTTTATAAACATCTGAATGCTTACAGGTACTACTAAAAATATCCCAATCATTATTTAATAGGTCATATTTTATTTTTACAGTTTTTTCTTTATCGATATTCTGAACTATTTCTGAAATTGGAGTATAAATATTAAGTAATTCATCAAAATATTCTCTCAAAACAATATGTTTTGCTGTATCATAGATATGCTTAGAATGTTTGCCCGTTATATCACAGACATCTTCATTATCTATTTTATCAATTACTCCTTTTATTTCTGTATCATTAAAACATTCGCTACAAAACTTCATTAATCTATACTTCCTGTTGCTGTGCTAAAAAATTGTTCACCAATTCAATATGATGCATTATTGATAATTTTTTAACTGTTCCTAGTCCTGGATAAGATTGTTCATTATATAACCGTTGAAATTCTGCCATTGCAAAAGTATCTAATTGTTTATCCTCATTCCACTCAATAAGCTTTTCTAGGGCTTCACTAAATTTACCCGTTGTATCTGAATAATCATCATTTGAATCAGAAACAAAGTGATGTATTCTCATTGTATTGTCTTCGTCCAAGTAAACAATATGTATAGCTACAGCATAAGGTGCGAATCCTGATTCGGTATAATCATTCCCAACAACTGAATAATCTGCGAATCCGACATATCCATCATCTTGATAAAATAAATGATCTCTAGTATAGAACTCATCACCATTATAATCTGCATTTTTACTTTTTTTAATAAAATTATCAGCTAATAATACTCTATTTCTATTTCGGATATTTCTTCTAAAATCAGATTCGTCAAGCATTAAAGTATATCTTGGTTCAATTCCTCCTTTATAAATATTGTTGTAATGGATACTCATGTCTCGATTATTGGCAATTAAAACAATATCAGATAAATTGTTTTCTATTTCTTGAAGATTTTTACTTAAGTGATAAGCTTTTAATATTGGAGTTTCAGATGATAACTGATTAAGATTATTACAAACAGAATTTTCACTTGTAGAAGTAAGTTGTTCATTGTCTAAACTACCAACACAAGGATTATAAATTACGGCTACGTTTGCATTTTTTTCTTTGTATATATTTAATGTTTTTATTAAAGTACTTGATAATTTGACAGGTTCAATAACAGGAAATATATGTTCTTTGATTAAATCTCTTTCAAGTAATTCTCTTAGTGCTATTAATTCAAATTGTCGCCCACGAAGATAAGGGAAATACATAATTAACCTCCATATTTTTTATCTAAAAAGATGTTTAAATTTTCAAATTCCCCATCTTTTAAACTCGAAAAATATACTACACTTTTTATTTCATCTGGGATAGAAGAAACATAATCAATATTAATTTTGCAACGCTTCTTTAACTCTAGCCTAAATTTTTCGTAGGCTGTATTTATTTCGATATTAGCAAAAAGTCGTTTACACTCCTTATAGTATTGAAATTGTGAAACATTAGGAAGCTGTTTATAATACTCTAATAAAATATTTTCATATTCATATTTTCTTAATATCTTAAAAATAGTTTCATGTTCTAGATGAGATCGATCTTGTATGGGTTCTCTAACTACAGATAAAGCTCCGCGTTTTGTTATCTTGTATATTCCAATATTGTTATTATCAATTCGTTTGATTAGACTTTCTAAATTAATTTCACTAGTTACAATACAAACATGGTCAAAAGCTTTGTAATAATTTTCCAGTTGAGAATCTAATCTGTCAAAGTTATCTAACTCTGTTTTGATTTCGTACACAACAGCTTTACCGTTAATCAGGATAAAATCAGCCTTTGATTTAGATACGGGTATTTCAGTCAATGCTGTTGTTTTATAAGGGCTATGTTTCTTAAATAAAAGTTTATTGAGCAAAGTATTTTTATAGTAATACTCATTTCGATAATTCGTTTTAAGTTTTTGATAAATTTCACTAATAAGTTGACGATTAGTTTTATCTTCTGTATTATCAACATAGCGTTGTATTACTGCATAAAAAGCATTGCTTCCATGTTTAGAATTTAGCAATGATATTAATGTGCTTTTTGAAAACACTCTATTTAAAAGTAAATTATTTTTTTTATATTCCATAGTTACAAAATTCTAAATATAAACTTTAAATCAATATGTTATTATAGCATAAAATAGTAGAAATGTCTATTTGTAAAGCATTTTTCGTTACTTTTATTTATAAATTTTCTCCATTTTCTCCAACTCCTGCTCTGCAAAATCCTGCAAAACATGACCGTAAATGTCGAGTGTAATTTGAATACTTGCGTGTCCTAATAGTTCTGATACAACTTTTATATGCACACCGCTTTCTAATGCTCTTGTAGCAAAGGTGTGTCGCATTGCGTGTACTGTTCTGTGCGGTATGTCTAATTTTTTCTGTATTCTTGTAAAATTATCCAAGAAAGTTCCTGTATCTGTGAAATATCCGTCTTGCCGTGGAAATACAAGGTTAAATCTGTAATAATCAGAGCCTAACTTTTTTCTGATTTTATCTTGTTCATATTTATATTCAGCAAGCTCAGCCATTAGTTGTGGTAATACTTTTATTGTGCGTGTTGAAGTTTTGGTCTTTGTGTCATAAACAAAGTCAAGTAATGTTTTTGTATCTGCTCTATGGCTAAAATTTTTATTTCTTTGCACTTGTTTATTAACTCTGACCGTATTTTTATCAAAATCTACACAATCCCAAGTCAAGCCTAATAACTCGCCTGCTCTTAAACCTGTATAAAAATCAAACTTAATCGCCATACCATAATAGTAATTTGGACATTCTGCAATAATTTTCTGTTGTTCTTCGCGACTGAAAACTTCTATTTCCTTTTTACCCTCTCGTCTTAATTTCACTGTTAATAGGGGATTTTTTATAATTAACCCCTCATTAAGTGCATAATTTATTCCACTGCTCAAAACTAAATGTATATTTTCAACTGTTTTAGGAGCTAAACCGCCTTTACCGTTTAATCTGCCGTCAGAATATAAGAAATTATAAAAATTTCTAACATCTTCTCTAGAAAGCTCTGCAAGCGGAATATTTCCAATTTGCGGTTTAATATGTCGTCTTATAATCATTTCATAGCTTTGGCTTGTAGATAATCTAAGGTTATTTACAACATTTTTATAAAACCAATCTTCAAAAAAATCACCGACTTTTATAGCATTTGTTGTAACATTAATACCCGCTCTGTGCTTATCCATTAAATCTTTCAAAAGTTGCCTGACTTCTCTTTCAGTTTTTGCTCTGCAAGTTTTAAATTTTCTGTTACCTTTTGAATCGTGTCCGATTTCAAATTTTCCAACCCAACGACCGCTACGCTGTTCTTTATATATGCAACCTTCGCCGTTACTTCTTCGTTTTGCCATTATGCAACTCCCCTTTCTGTTTTTACAAAATTATAGAATGTGTTTGTTTTTAGTTTTAGTAATTCACACGCTTTTTTCGCGGTAATTTTACGACAAGACCAATCACTATAAACTTCTTGCCAATTATCGGGCTTTTTGATTTTCTTTCGTCCTTTGTATTTACCTTCTTTTTTAGCCTGTGCGATGCCGTCTTTTTGCCTTTCTAATAAATTATCCCGTTCAAATTCGTAAATAGCACCTAACATTGTAACCATTAACCTACCGCTAGGCGTGCTTGTATCTAATTGTTCCTTAATGCTTACAAGTTTCACATTTTTATTTTTGAGTTTTTCAATAATTTTCAATAAATCTTGTGTGCTTCTTGCAAGTCTTGAAAAATCTTTTATAAACACAATGTCGCCTTCTCTAACATAATCAAGCATTTCAAGCAGTTTTGGACGGTTAGCGTTTTTACCGCTGACTTTTTCCTCAAAAAATTTGTCAATGTTATATTGTTTTAAAATTTCTTTTTGGCTTTCTGTGTTTTGTTCTTGTGTGCTTACTCTTATGTAAGCAATCCTTTTTCCTTGTGTGGTCATCGTTTTAGCCTCCTTTTGTATTACATTTGCATTATTGGATATTGATGTTTTAAAGTAAAGACTTCCCCAAACATCTTTTTAAAAATTAAAAAATCAACCCTAAACAAACACATTTCAAATGCTTGAGAGATGTTGGTTTAGGCTATAACCTATTTAAAGACATTTCTTAATCAAGTTTCGTCAAGTTGAGGATTTTTATACACGCGTTCTCTGAACATATTTTGAAAGTTTGTAATTTTATATAGCTTGATATATTTTAAGTAGAAAACTTTTCTTAAATAGCCTTATAGTTACTTCAATTGAAACAGTATTTGCAAGGATAATTGATTTTTTATATTACTTTGCCGTTTTATGACATTTTTAATAAAACAGGTGTTCATAATTGGTATTGTTGGCTTTTAGCATATTTGAGTATAAGCCTCGCCAAAATAAAAATTTTTAATATTTTCATTATCAACTAATAACAATATTAACTTGTTATTGTTCTTGCTTATACTCAATTACTGCTATTTATTATTAATTACACATGTATTTTTACAGTTGCCGGATTTCTTCTAGCATCTAAGCTATACGGCTATCTTTTCTGTATAAATTATGAAAATAAATATTATCTTTTTGCTTAGTTGAAAGCCTGTTCATCTTTTTAAAATCTAGTGATATTGTGTTAGTAAAGTCATCAACAAACCTTAATGAGTGAGCCTGCCTTACGACATATTGAAAGAAATATAATGGTTTGTTATTTGTTATATCAAAAGCCCTTGAGCTTTCCGCACCGAATTTTTTAGTTATACTTGAGACGATTTTATCGGATATCAGCTTTTCTTTTTCTGTATAAGCAATTATTATGTGCAAATGAGGCATAACTGTTTCAGGGTGCTGGAATGGTTTCAGCTTAGAAACGAGTTGCCTTTTAGGTCTTCCTTTCTTACCGTTGTGAAAAAATACATATTCACCGAATTTTAAACTTAATTCACTTACTGCAAATACACAAGTAAATGGAATTTTTGTCTTTTTAGCAAACCTGTCCATTGTCATTTTTAACCGATTTGCTTCCTTTTGCGCCTCGTGTAAGTTTCTAAATTTAATTGAATGTTCTACATTTATAAACCTAATATCCATAATGAAAGTTCCCTCCTTTGTCTGTCTGTAAGTTTTATTCTTTTGTTTTTGATTACCCAATTTTTATAATCTTTGTAGGTTAAGTATTTTCTACCCAAATTATCTTGCTTAAGTAACAAATTAAAGTTTTTATCTTTATCAAGCCATTCTTTCATTTTTACATTAGAGTAAATACAAATTAGCCTAGAAAGTGCATAAACAACTTGATGATAGCCAATTAAACTTTCATTTGTTACATCTGCTGAATAAACCCAAGCAATTTCATGTTCTGTATTTGAAATTGCAAATAGTCCCAGTGGGCAATCATATGAATTAAGTTGCCCTCTTTCGATAGTGTCGGGATTGTAGTTTTTGTGTGTTCTGTGATAATAACTTGGCATATCTACACCACCTTTCCGATATTTTTCATAACCCATTCATTGAAGTCGTTAGCAAGTATATATTTCTTGCCGCCGATTTGAATTACCGGAAAGCCGTCAAGTTTGCATAATCTGTAAACAGTATTAATGCCAATTCTGAAAGTTTTAGAAAATTCCTTAACTGTGAACATATTGGCATAAATCCTGCCCTTGCAGTTTTGCCTGATATCTTCCATAGTATCAAGCATTCTAAAACGATTTGGCGGAAGTCGATTCTCCATAAAAATTTTCTCCTTTCTTATTTACATCCAAGTATTTACTGACACTTAGACAGAAAGGATAAGTTCTTTAATATTTTAACTAAATATTAGTGGGTGCATAATTCTACATTACTTAAACCTCTCTATCCAAGGTGACCTCTGTTTGATAACCGAGCATGAAGTCAAAACTGCTGGGGAGTATTTAAGTAAGGGAAACACTCAAAAATCTAATATTCAGTTGTCAAGCTACAAATTGTGTTCACATCTTAACAAGTCTTGAAAAATTCGTCAAGGGGTATAAAACCCGAAGGGAAGTGTGAAAATAAATTGAAAAAATCCACCAGATGAAAGCTTTAGGATGTTTTTAAATTGTTACAAAACTTAATCATATGCACAAAATTTTTCTGTTTCTCCCTAAAAACACCATATTTTATCCACTTAAAATCGGGGAGTGATTACTGCTCAAATTTATATGCAACAAACACATCAATATATTCATCACCAATTTTTGCTGTTCAAATAAGGTTTAAAATATTTTGTATAACAATAAATATAATTCTATAATGACACTTATTATATTTTTTATTTTTATTCCACAGACGGTCGCTTTTTTAGTGCTTGAAATTCTGTATATAAAATATTCCTTATCAAATAAGGTACTTCCGTTGCGTAGTCATTGCTAATTTTAATATTATTTTCAACTTGTATGATTTTATTGAAATTCAAATAATCTTTCTGTGTTAATTCAGGTTGACTAATTGTTAAAGTTTCGTCTATAAATTTTTTTGCAAGCAATCTAATTGTATTTTTTCTTAACTCTTGTTCTTGTTTTAGTTTCTTTTGGTTGATTAATATCCAAACAAAACATACTGCAATGAATACAGCAGCTGCAATTAGAAAAATATATAGCAAAGGTTTGCAAATTAAATATAATGCAGTCAAAAGGATTAAAATATAACATATTGATGTTAGTTCCATATCTTTATTTGCTGTATTTGATTTTTGTTCTGATAATTTGTCCAACTTGCTACTTATGTTGAACAGACATAATATTTTTAAAAAGTCCATTTATAATCCTTATAACAATATTTATACATAACGAATATCAAATACAAGGTTTTATAGCTTTCTGTACATTCCTAATTCTGGTTCAGCATGAAAATATACAGGTCTGTCTTTCCATTTTTCTATACCTTTATTAGAAATATTTTCACAATAATCTGATGGAATATAACTATCTCTAGGTCTGCCATATAACCCATGCAACGTATCTTTAAACCATTTTGTTGAAAAAACGAGTTTGTCAGGCATTATTGAAACTAAATTTTCTATTTCTTCCTTTATTGTTGTCATTTATTCCCCTTTCTTGATTTCCGCAACCAGTACTCTAAATAAACCGTTTGGCTTATCAAAGTTGCAGTAATCTCGCCATTCAATAAAATAATTCTCTTTTAATATCACTTCCGGACAATCATTTTTTGTGCATTGAGCGGTAGTTTCTGCCCAGCGTTTAGAACCTTTATTTATTACGGTTTTATCTTCCAGTGAAAAAGCATAGTCTGTCTGCTGCGGATTGGTGATTTTTTGCCAGGCTCTGCTTTGATTTGTTATCATAATTGCGTATCCGGCAATAAATTGTTTTTCTGTTTCTCTAAAGTATTCAATTCTTGAAATGTCTTTTAAATACTTACAGCGAGTTTGGTCAATTGCGAAATCGTCTTTTAGCTTATATGTATAATTCCCAATATTGTGTTCAAAACGACTTTTTCTATATTTCAATTCAATTGGAATATAGCCTCCAGTATTATTAATCAGTAATAAATCAATATTTCGATTCCTATCTTCATAAGATTTTAAAGGGTGCTCTATGCAAATTTTATAATCATCTCCATAAATTTCTTTAATTTTCCAAGCTAAATAAAATTGAAATTCAAGTTCACTACAAAACAATGGGTTTGTTTTAGATAGTTCTTGCAAAATTCTGTATATATCAAATTCAGTTTTAGAGATGGCTCCTAAAATCATTAATAATCCATTCCACAGGTAAAAATTTGCTAAAAATTTACCCATTCTGTAATAAATTCTATCAAACACGTAAGTTTTAGTCAAATATTTACCCAATTTCCCATTCTGAATATTTCAGATACTTAATAAAATCAAGAGAGAGGTTTAAATGGTTAATATTAAAAATTTATTCGGGCGAAAAATTAAAGAATATCGTAAAAAGAAAAATCTAACACAGGCACAACTTGCTGAAATGGTAAATGTTGACGATAAACATATAAGCTGTATTGAAAGCGGTAAAAATTTTCCCTCACCTGATTTAATTGAACGATTTGCAACATCCTTAGAGGTTGAGCCAAAAGACTTATTTGAATTTTATCATCTACAAGATACTGGAGACTTGAAATCAGATATTATTACAATGCTTGATAAACTGAATAAAGATGAATTAACCCTTGCACATAAATATGTACGGACTTTCTTGTTAAAATAATTTTTCGGTAACTTTATACCTCGCCGCTGCAAAACTTTTCATCATTCGTCTGAGAATGCTCTCATCTGAATTTATCAAGGCGGTTTTTTTCAAGCCGAGAAAAATCTCAGAATGGGAAAACTTATTTCCTCCACCAAGAAAGCTCAGCACGTAATGAGAGGGGCTGTATGGGGTTCTTTTTGAAAATCTTTACATAACTTATTCGATTAAACGCAAATGGTGAGTGATTTTCAGCTAATTTAATTCTATTGTGTTGTAAAATGTGTTGTATTTACTAAAAAACCGGCTTTTAGAAAATCTCTAAAAGCCAGTTATATCAATTGGTTGCGGGAGCTGGATTTGAACCAACGACCTTCGGGTTATGAGCCCGACGAGCTACCAGACTGCTCCATCCCGCGTTATATTCGCTTACACCTCATTATTATACGCTGAAAATTAAATTGCAACCCCTTGATGTAACAGTTCATTAAATTCAGGGTGCATCTTGTTAAAGGTACAAAAATATTTATACCCGAGTTCTTGTAAGATGTTTTGTGCATCCTGTAAATGACAGGCTACATGTTCGGGGTAATGAGAGTCTGTGCCTATTGTTATAATTTCTCCGCCTAGTTCTTTATATAATTTTAAAATGTTTTTTGAAGGCATTAAATCTTTTAATCTGTATCTATAACTTGAGGTATTTAATTCTATTCCTTTTCCTTGAGAAATTACACGTTTTAATATAGCTTCTACAATTGGTTTTACTTTTTCAAGTTCATATTCGCCGTTTAAATCGTATCTTCTTATTACATCAAGGTGGCCAAGAACAGAGTAGTTGTCAAAAGAATTCACAAGACGAAGGATTTCTTCATAATATTGCTCATTGTATTGTTTTTGAGTTTTACCCGTTTGAAATTCATTTGACCAAAACCATTCGTCGTTTATGAGATGGCAAGACATTAAAACAAAATCAAAGTCGGCTTCTTTAAAAATTTCTTCAAACTGAGGTATTGTAGAATGCTGCATACCAAATTCAATTCCTAGCTTTATATTTATTTTGTCGGAATATTTTTGTTTACATTTGTTAAATTCTTTTTCATAAGATTTATATGGAAAATGAGGATTAATACCTGTCATACAATCAATGTGGTCGGTAATACATATTTCATCAAGACCGCAGGAAATTGATTTTTTAACTACATCTTCCATTTTAAAGGAAGAATCATCACTATAATTTGTGTGCATATGATAATTTGCAAGCATGATATACCTTTTTATTATTTTCTTACATTAATATTAAACTCTTTAAGTTTTAAAAAATCAAGAATGATTTAGCCTTTAAAAGCTCCCCACGCTTTGACCGTTCCGCGTTGATATTTTATAAGGTAATAATCGCCCTTTGGGTTATATTCAATAGATGCTTCTGTGTAAATTTTCGGTTCATCAGGTGTCATTCCGGCTTTAGCGCGTTTTTTATTCGTTTTTTCTCGTTCCTTTGCTTCTTTTTTTTGCTGTTTTTTAACGGTTTTGTTGTTCAATCTGCTTTCTTCGGTTGCATCTTCTTCAACTTTAATAACCGGAATAACTGCACGGGGATTTTTAGATTCCAAAAGAATAAGGAAATCTCTCGAATCGCTCAGAGCAAGTTCGTAGAATCCGGGTCTGATAACTCCACCGTCATTGTCGTATAAAGGATCAGGAATAATTATTGTGGGATAATCTGAAGATTTAAGAGAATACTTGTATATAGCTTGAGAACCAACAAAATATCCGGAAGTCTCCTGAGGCTGTTGAGGATAAGGTCGGATATATTCTTGTGTTAAAACTTTTTCTACAAAAATTCCTTCAAGCAATCTTTTTTATCTCCTTAAAGTCTTTTAATAAGAGTATTAATGATATTTTGGATTTGTGCAAAATTTTTGTCAAGAGCATTTTGAGAACCGATAAATATTAATGACATATAGTTTTGGGAATTACCTAAGTCACCGGATTTTAATAATAGTCTGTAACTTTCTCTCATAAGGCGTTTAAGGCGGTTTCTTTTTACTGCACGTTTGTGAGTTTTTTTACTTACAACAAAGCCTACTCTCGTAGTAGCTGATAAATCAGTTTTTTCTTTACCTGCAAATAAAGTAACTCCGCCTTTATGTGTGGAGTTTTTAATTCTATAAATTGCATTAAAAGCAGCTTTATTTTTTAGTCTGAATTGTTTCTTTAACATATATTTGTACAACAACACAGCACGCCTGAAATATTCCGACCTGCTGTGTTAAATTATTTTAAAAACTTCGCGATTAGTTCTCAACTTACAATATACTTAAATTAAGCACGTTTTTTAGCAGAGATAGCTAATTTATGACGACCTTTAGCACGGCGTCTGTTTAAAACTTCTTGTCCGCCAGGTGTAGCCATTCTTGCTCTAAATCCGCTAACGCGTTGTCTTTTTACTTTTGTTCCTTCTAGTGTACGTCTCATTTCTTTATTCCTTTTATTTATATTTGTCGTATAATCTTAATGTTAAATGAAAAAAACTTATTAGTCAACACAAATAGAGGGGCAGGTTAAATAATATGAACAAAAAATGTAAAATAGGTTTCATAGGCTGCGGTAAAATGGCAAGTGCAATTATAAAGGGAGCAATTTCTTCAAAGTTTCTGCCTAAGGAAAATCTGAAGGGTTCTGAGGTAAACTGTGCAATTGCTGAGCTTGCTCAAAGCCGCTTGGATATTGAAGTTATAACTGATAACAGATTTTTAACAATGGATAGTGATATTATTTTTATAGCTACAAAACCTAATTATGTTGTAGATGTTTTAGAAGAAATAAAAGATGAGTTGACTCCTGAAAAGCTTATTGTATCTATTGCAGCAGGTGTTTCTACAAAAAAAATCGAAAAGGTCATCGGACGAAAAAGAGTTGTTCGTGTAATGCCGAATACTCCTGCTCTGGTTTTAGAGGGTATGAGCGGAGTTTGTAAAGGGGCTTACGCAAGTGAAGAAGATGTTGAATTTGTAATGGAAATGCTTTCAAGCATTGGAAAATGTATTGAAGTTTCAGAAGAGCAAATTGACATAGTGACAGCGATATCAGGTTCGGGTCCTGCATTTTTCTATAAGGTCATTGAAGATATGGCAAGAGCAGGCGAAAAGCTCGGTCTGGAATATGAAAAATCATTGATGCTGGCAACTCAAACAGCTGCTGGGTCTGCCAAAATGGTAATGAATAGGGGTGAAATACCTGTTCAAACATTGATTGATAATGTTGCTACAAAAGGCGGATGTACATTTGTAGGAATTACAGCAATGAATGAAGAAGGTTCTGATAAACTTTTCTATGATGTAATTTCCAAGACTGCTAAAAAGGCTAATGAATTGGGAAAATAAATAACATATACATAAAAAAATATTTACGGATAAATTAAAACCGTAAATATTTTTTTTTATATTAAGTTAAAAATATTTTACTCTTTCATCATTGCTTCTGTGGATTTTCCGCCTTTTTCAATAGCGTAAGTAGACGGTGCAACTTTGCTTATGCCGTCATTATTTCCCTGAAGTTGGAATGTAAATAAGTCATGTCCCCATTTATTTGGTTTTTTATGACCGTTAATATCAATAGTATATATAGGGAAATTAGATTTGTATGTACCGTATTTAATAATTACCATACCATTATCTAAAATCCAAGCAGAGTATTTATTTTTTATGTTATTTGAACCATAACCGCTGTCAGGGTTAAATCCTGTTTCAGAATCAGGGTTTTGTTCTGATTTAACCTGATCTACACCTTTATATGCAGATGTAATGCAGCCGTTTTCTAAAGCTTTATTCTGGCAAAATTTAACTGTTTTTAAAGTTTTTGTAAATAATTCTTCTTCAAACTTATCGCAGTTTTCTCTTGGTCCGTTATATCTTGCAGGAAGGGGAGAACCGTCAGCACAAGTCCAAGAGATACATTCATTATACGAATTGTATTTAGTACATTTTGTAGAGCAAGCTCTTGCTCCGTCCCAATAAGAGCAGTATGCCGGGTAACCCATTTGTGCTTGTGCCTGAAATACCGCGTTGCTGAATAATGAATAAGCTTTTTTAAACTGAGCTTTTTGCACTGCTTTCTGGTGGTTTGCCATTAAAGTCGGCATAGTTAAAGCTGCAACAACGCCGATTATACCGAGTGTGACTAACACTTCTGCAAGTGTAAACGCATGTTTGCGAACATTCTTTAACTTTTTCATATATAACTTTTTTAATTCCATATAACCCCTCAATATTAAGTGATGATTTACTTCATCATTATAACTCATTGTATTTCGTTTGTAAAGTATAATACATTTGTTAATCAAAATGCTAAGCCCTTTTAACCCCTTGCAGTGCTTGAGTTTTGCGGGGGGGGGGCAATACTAAAAGCTCTTGTAGTAATCATTTTCGCCTCCTTAACTATTCATAATTATATATTATTTTGCGGATTTGTCAATATTGATTGAGGATTTGGACAAGAAGTCAATAATATTAAATATTTTAGGAGCTTTTTTGAACCCTGACAAACCTTGCTTAAGTCCTAAAATACATCCGGGACAGCTTGTTAAAACAAAATCAGTATCGGATGCAATAATGTTTTGTGCTTTCTTTTTAGAAAGCGCGCGTGAAATTTTGTTGTTTTTCAATGCAAATTCGCCTGCAAATCCGCAGCAGTCATCATAATCCTGCATTTTAATATATTCAACATTTTCGCAATTATCAATTAAAGGTTTAAAGAAATCATCGTTTTCCATATGACAAGGCTTGTGAAATGTTACTTTAACAGGTTTTGGAAATTTAAATTTAATATTCTGCATTACAATAAGTTCGCCTATACTTATGAATTTTGCATCTGTATATTGTTTAAGTGTGCTTTCACAGCTTGCGCAGTCAGTTAGAATATAATCATATTCACATTCAAGCATTTTAAGATTATGTTTTTTTACTTCTTCAAATCGTTCTAAATTCCCGCTTGATAAAAACGGGAGTCCGCAGCAATCAAAGTCTTTTTCAATGATTTCAATATTAGTGTCTTTAAATATTTTAGTTAAAATATTATCAGTATGCGGACAAATATTGTTAACACAGCCTTTAAAATATAAAACTTTTATGCTGTCACAAGATTTTTTTGTATATTTTTTTCGGAATGGCTTGGATAAAAGTTTAAAAAATTTGATAAAGTTTCCGAAAACATATTTCGATTCAAGAAAGAAAATAAATTTACCCGTAAAAGTATTTTTTATATACTCATATTTTGCTGTTTCAAATATCTTGCAAACATCAATTGAGCTCGGGCAGAAAGATTTGCATTTGTCACATTTCAGGCACAAATCAAGGTATTTGTTAATATTTTTGTTTAGTTTCAAATCTCCTTTTAAAACTCCGTCAAGCATAACAAATTTTCCGCGAGAAACAGCACAATCATTTCCCGTTTCTTTGTAAACAGGGCAGACAGACTGACAAAGCCCGCATTTGGAACATTTATTTATATCGCCTTTAAAATCTTCCAGTTTTCTCATAATTTCATGATAACACGGACATTACCAAGGATAATCTTTTTTCATTTCCCAGCCGTCTTTAATAAGCTTTGCTGCACAGTATTGAGCATTGCCTGTCTTGCTGCAATTTTTGTCAATTTTATCTTCATTATAATCTTGTCCTAAACCTCTCAGAACATGTTTTTGAGAATTAATTTCAAACATAAAGACATCGCGTCCCAATATATTTGGTTTTTGGGCGCCGTTTATGTCAATATAAATTTTTTGCGTGCCGCCCCAATAATATCCGCTGGAAGCATACCAGTTAAACGGTACAAATGTCACCATAGTTCCGTCAGATAAAATTACTGAATAGCGGCTGTTCCCTTCCATAGAGATTTTGCTTCCGTCAGGACCAGTAGCACCTTGAGAATATGAACAATCTCCTTTATTACTGCAAGTCTTTATGACCTGTAAATAAGGAAGCCAGTATTTATCAACATAATCCTTTACGGCTTGTGTGTTTGGCGCTTCTGATGTATCTATTAATTCGTCTGAAAACCCGTTTTCATTTTGTGAAAACTGATAAGCCTGTCCCAAAATACTGAATACTTTTTTAACTCTTGCAACAGTTTGTTTTTTTTGATGCTCTGCAATCAAAGACGGCATAGTGAGTGCCGCAACCACCCCGATAATTCCGAGAGTAATCAAGACTTCTGCAAGCGTAAATCCGAATAATCTATCTTTTATACAGTGATGCATAACATCACTATTATAACAGCCTTTTTTAAAAAAGTAAAGAGTTTTACTTAAAATATAATCAGAGCCTGCCTTTTCGGGGGGGGGCAAGTCTCAAAGCTTCTTTTCCCAACATTCTTGACCTCCTTTTTCTTAAATTATAAACTATTTAGCATAGTTTTTCAAGTATGTTTTTATACGATTGCACCATGTGAAGCATCTTGAACGTTTTTAGAATATTTATACAGATAACCTGATTTAACTTTCGGTTCAAAAGGCTTTAAATTTTTGCGGCGCTCTGCAAGAGTTTTTTCATCAACAAGAAGTTCAATTTTTCTGTCAGGTATGTCTATTTTGATTTTGTCACCGTCTTGTATTAATGCAATAGTTCCGCCGTTTGCGGCTTCCGGACAGATATGTCCGACGCAAATTCCTCTAGTTGCGCCTGAAAATCTTCCGTCAGTAATCAGCGCGCACTTTTTACCTAAACCTTTACCTACAAGAAGCGATGTGGGCGCAAGCATTTCACGCATTCCCGGTCCGCCTTTCGGACCTTCATAGCGAATAACTATTACATCCCCTTCTTTAATTTTGTCATTCTCAAGTGCTTCCATAGCTTCTTCTTCACTATCAAAAGTTTTTGCAGTACCTTCAAACTCGTAGCATTCGGGCGCAACACCTGATGTCTTAATTACGCACCCGTCTTTTGCAAGATTTCCGTATAATATGCTTAAACCTGCTTGTGTGTAAGACGATTGGTCGTATTCAGGGATTATTGCGTTATCAGCCCATGCTTGCTTTGCAATTTCTTTAGTTGAAATTCCTGAAACCGTTTTTGTATCGGATAAGAATTTTTCAAGCGACTTCATTGTTGCAGGTATTCCGCCTGCATTGTGAAAATCAGCCATTGTCAAAGTTGATGACGGGTTAATTTTTACAATTTGATGAATTTTTCCGCTTAATTCTTCAAAGTCGTTTAAAGTAACATCAATTCCGCCCGCGTTAGCAATAGCCAGAATATGCAAAAATGTATTTGTTGAGCCGCCAAGTGCTAAATCTGCAACGATTGCATTTCTTAAGCTTTCGCGCGTAATAATGTCAGAAGGCTTAATATCTTTTTTTACAAGTTCAACAATCTGCATTCCGCTGTCAAATGCTATTCTGCGTTTTTTTGAAGAAACAGCAGAGGCTGATGAGCTATACGGAAGGCTCATACCCATTACTTCTGCAAGGCATGCCATAGTGTTTGCAGTATACATTCCCTGACAGGCACCGGCTGAAGGGCAGGATTCTTCTTCCAGTGCAAGAAGTTCTTCCTCTGAAATTTCGCCTTTTCTAAATCTTCCGACAGCTTCGAAAGAACCTGTAACCATAGTAAGCTTATGCTGTCCTCTGCATTCACCGTCAAGCATAGGTCCTGCCGTGACAATAATTGCGGGAATATTTAATCTTAAAGCACCGATAAGCATTCCGGGGGTGATTTTGTCGCAATTGGAGAGTAAAACAATTCCGTCAAGTTGGTGAGCAGCAGCAACACTTTCAACACAATCCGCTATCAAATCTCTTGATGGCAGAGAATATCGCATTCCGCTGTGTCCCATTGCGATTCCGTCGCAGATTGCAGGAACTCCGAAAATAAATGACTGACCTCCTGCACTGTGTATGCCTTTTTCAATTTGACGTTCCAAATCCCTCATTCCGATATGTCCCGGAACTAAATCGGAAAATGAGCTTGCAATCCCGATAAAAGGTGCATTTATATTTTTTTTACTTAACCCTGTCGCCATAAGAAGCCCGCGATGCGGAGTTCTTGCTATTCCCTTTTTAATATTATCACTTTTCATAGAATTATTATACATCAATATATTGAAATAAGTTAAAAAAATTGATATAATTATAAAGTAAACGAAAGGAGCAATAAATGAAAAGATTAAGTAAAAAAGCAGCTACGTTATTTGGAGAAAATATGACAAAGCTCCAATATGACGGGTCAAGCAGCT
>ERZ824598.293-NODE-293-length-85059-cov-20.462531_pt1 | contig 85059 bp, 64 predicted proteins | sample MGYA00519934_ERZ824598 | MGnify/ENA primary metagenome ERZ824598 (study PRJEB31778, sample SAMEA3449177) | human gut metagenome | biome: human gut; feature: human-associated habitat; material: faeces | place: United Kingdom | collected 2010/2012 ... | reverse complement strand
AACACTTTGTGTATGAATTAGTTGGCTAATTTTATTCTATTTACTGAATATCCCTTATTATGTATGTTCACATTAAGCACACCAGCAAATGTATTGCTATAAGATCATTTGCTAGTTCACAGTGTAAACACGATGCATAAGAAGGAAAAATCTAGTTATGCATAATTGTCCAAAAACAGCCAGCTATACACGATTGAATTTCTTACCGCACTTTCTGCACTTGTAATTAACTATAAAAAGTTTAGCAATAAACAACAATACTATTCCTGCAAAAAACATGACCCAAGCCATAATGTTTGCAACAAGAGTACTTGTACCGAATTCTGAAGGAAGTTCCATATACAATATAGGAAAAAGAATTAGAAAAATGCTCAGCACACTGATAATTGTTCCATAATCACGACGGTGAACAATCGGAACAACATCCTCACTACCGCATTTTGGACAAAAAGGCATACACTTTCTTCGCTCACTCAATACCGGCTCAATTATTCTGCAGGCCTTCTCATAATCGTCAGCATATACAAATACGGCAATGCCCAAAACAGCACCGTATGCACCAGGATAAGGATCATCTCGCTCGTCATGTCTGCGAGAAACTATACCGGACGCGTTCAGAAGATCTTCAATTTCATCTGCAAAGATTGAATTATCACATTTCAGAAGCAGTTTTACCTTACGATACGAGCAATCAATATTTTCAGGAGAAACGTGTGCTATTTCTTGTTCTGAGTTTTTTACAGAATCATTTGAAAATAAACCCTGTTCACTTGAATCAAAGCTGTTGTTTTTGATAAATACATTTTTTATAAAAAGCTTTTCTGACAATTATATACGTCAGCTATCAGCAAATATATACCATTTTACGTAAACACAAATTACAAACGCAATCAATATTAATCATACTTCGACATATTCCTGCTTTCATTGCGCAACAGCTTGATTGATTACTGAAAAGAACCCCAGAAACAACGAAGCATAAAATTAAATTGAACGTTAACAGCCTGTATGTCATACGATACAGAAATATTTTCAGCTAATCAAGCATGTCACGTATTTCAGTTGAGCTTTAAATCATAAATACAAACACAACATCTGATATTGAATAACATTTTATTTCCAATATTCAGATCATAATAGTAATTTTGCAGCCTAAATCAAAAAAGACAGTTGCATTATAACAGAATGCATGCCTGAATAAACTATATCATCATGAGCATCATCAGATTCATCAGAAACTGGACGTTGCCTATAGCCATGCTGACAGGCATAATAGGCTACTTTGTGTACGTCAACATTCATGCGCTCGACGGAACTCATACAGCCGTGTCACATGCCATAGAAATCATTCAACCGACGTTGATATTCCTCATGCTCTTCGTATCGTTCTGCAAGATAAGCCCGCGTCAGCTTCGCCCTCACAAATGGCATCTGAAACTGCTGGCAGTGCAAGTGGTAAGCTTCTCCGCCATCGGCCTGTTTCTGGCACTTACTCCAGACTTCAAATGGAAGATTCTCGCCGAAAGTGCTATGATATGTCTTATATGCCCTACAGCGACTGCTGCAGCTGTAGTAACAGGCAAACTCGGCGGAAACGCAAACTCTGTAGTGAGCTACACCTGTCTGATCAATCTGGCGGCCGCTGTTGTTATTCCGGCAATTGTACCGATGATGCACGAAAGCGCCGATCCGAATCTCGATTTCGGCAAATCCTTCACTCTCATCATTGGAAAGGTATTCCCGATACTCATATTGCCACTTTTCTCCGCATGGGTATTCCGCTATCTCTTGCCGAAATTGCACAAGAAAATTGTTTCATGTTCTGGACTTGCATTCTATCTGTGGGCAGTAGCACTGACATTGGCCATAGCCGTCACAATGAAGGCAATGATGCATCACACAGAATCTGTAGCCGACATCATCGGAATCGGAATAATATCGCTCATCTGTTGTGTCGGACAATTTGCTCTTGGACGATACTTCGGAAGGCACAACAATGAGATGATAAGCAGTGCACAGGGTCTGGGACAAAAAAACACGGTGTTTGCAATCTGGATGGGATATACATTCCTCAACCCTCTCACAGCCATGGCCGGAGGTTTCTATTCGGTTTGGCACAATGTTATAAACTCATACCAGCTGTATGAAGCACGCAAGAGGGATGAAGTCAAAAAACAATAAATTATAAATACAGCAATTTCAAAAAAGAACATATTTATGGCAGAAGAATTACATAAAATATCAGGCGGCAACAAAGTTGAGATGTACGAGAGCCTTTTACCACAAATAAAATCTATAATAGAAGACGAAAACGACAAGATCGCAAACATGGCAAACATTACGGCAGCCATTGCCGAAATGTTCGGATTCTGGTGGACAGGATTCTATAGAGTTGACGGTGAGGAACTCGTGTTGGGACCATTTCAGGGTACACTGGCATGTACACGCATAGGCTACGGACGCGGTGTGTGCGGCACAGCCTGGAAGGAAGAAAAAACAATTGTTGTGGAGGACGTAGAAAAATTCCCAGGACATATTGCATGCAGCAGCCTGTCGCGCTCAGAAATTGTCGTACCCGTATTCAAGGACAACAAAGTATACGCTGTGCTGGACATTGACAGCAAGGAGCTTGCAACATTCGACGAAACAGACCGGAAGTATCTGGAGAAACTCACAGAAATGGTTTCAGAAAAGATATAATCGGCCTGAGACGTATCGTAGAGGAATATAAAGAGAAAAACAAAGGCGCCCATGAGTGAGAATGTACTTCATATGGCGCCTTTATTATACAAATATTTCCAGTTTCTTCACGGCTTCACATTACTTTTGATTGTGCTATCGTGCAAATACTTCATGAATTCATCTTTGTAGCCGTTGAAAACGTTTATGTCAACTTCCGGCACAATGCCGTTTACTTTACCGTCAGCACTCAACTGCCAATGAACCAGCTTGATGTCTGGTTTATAGCTTCCATATCGCGCAATCCATACGTTGTAATTGTCGCGCAGTTCAGGAGAAAGAGGAAGATACTTGTTTACAAACATCTGATTTACATACAGAATCGGACGGACTCCTACCCTTTTCTCTACTATCTTCATCCATATCAACACTTCCCTAAACATCTTTACGGCACCGCCGGCACGTTCAATTTCACGGTCGGAAGGTTCCAGATCGAGCACAGGAGGAAGATCGCCACGCGAGAACCGTGTGTTCTTGATGAAATACGCAGCCTGATCGGCAGCATCAGAAACTGTAGAAAAGAAATGATATGCTCCACAAGGTATTGAAGCTTTTCTTGCAGAACGGTAATCAGTAAGATAATGACGGTTGAGCACTGTTGTACCCTGTGTAGACTTTATATATACGAACGATACGGGATAGTCCACTTCGCCACTGACAAGCCTGCTCTTCAGGCGTCCGAGGCTGGTGATACGCAGGTCCGACCAGCGTATCGGGTATGTGCGTCCTTTATGAATATGCTGATAACGGGAAATATCTATACCATAGATACGGTCGGAATTATGTATCATCTGCTCTCCTTGAAAACGTCCTCGATGCCACACACCAACCTGAAGACGTCCGTCTGCATTGACAGCAAAACCGAAATCTTCGCGCATTCCGTTCTCCCAATGTCCTTCGTAGAATGCTCCTGAAGGATTTATAAACTTACCGTGACCAGAGGGATCTCCGCAGGAATCAACTTCACCTTCGTACACGCCAAGCTCATCATAAATACGGCCGTATACGAGAGTTTCGTTTTTCCACCATCCTTCTATCCGTCGGCCTAGAGAATCAGTGAAAACACCGCGTCCGTCACGCTTACCGTCTCTCCACATGCCGGTATAAACAGTGTCGCCTTTTGTTATGAGCTGACCGAGGCCATTTAGCTTTCCTTCCGAAAATATGCCGCGACGACAGGTGTCGGCACAGGTAAACGTACCATAACCGGACATGAGACCTGACTTCCAGAAACCTTCGTAAGCACAAGAATCAGAATCGCCTACCCAACGGCCGAAACCTGAAGGACGTCCATCCTCAGTCTCTCCTGCATAGAATCCGTCATTCCACTCTATGCGCCTCTCGCAACCGCATAGAAACAACAACGCGAAGAATACAGGCACGATCTTTGTACAAACTGAAAAATACCCTTTCCTCATTATATATATTATAAGACAACTATGTAAGTTTCAAGATTTTTTTCTGAACGACATTTTATTTGCATCCGCGACATCCTACTATACTATCGGAAATCAGGAATCCGGCAAAGAAGCCCGTTGATGTAAACACCGGCGAAAAATCCGTCATACCGAATTGCGGGAAATCAACACATCCTTGCGAAGTAACACGAGCAGATGCCAAGACGGAAGAAAACGGCTCATCAGCGCGTGGCACAGAGTAGTAACCGCTGAGAAAAACGACATCACCGCTGTCAGGAGAAACAATATCAAAAGGAGGTAAAGATATTGATACGGCTCCAGACATGGGTGCATCGACAAGCGTACGCAAACTCATTGAGACTCCATCCGAACTCTCATACGTACACAATTGCGAGGCCAACGAATCTTTCTCATTCATAGCTGTGTAGACTCTGAATGTCTGCACAGCTTTAGCAGACGCGTTAGAAGAGTTCTTTATCTTTACCAACTCGGTCCTTATTTCAGACAATGCTTCCATATACCGGTCATTATCGGCATTGAGCGAAGCAATATTATTGAAACCTTCGTCCTTGACATCATGTCGCTCCAGATAATAGGCAAACTCTTTCTGCTTCTTTTCTAAAAAAACAAATGTATCGTCAATATCAGCAAGAGTACTGTCTACTACAGCATGCAGATTAGAATTTATGCTGTCAGCAGATATGAATAAGGAACTATGAAAATCGGGGGCTATGAGTTTTCCGCGTGAACTGGGATAAAACGGATTATCATTGACCCAGACTGCTGTGAACACAGAGGACGTTTCAGCTTCAGATCTGGAAAAAGACAAACCTTGCATAGAAGCGCCGTCTGTATTTGAAAAATATACAGTTCTGCATCCGTCAGCGCTGACACACAAAACATCACTACTTTTCACAAATGCTGTACATCTGCTCATGCTGTCCCTGCTGTATGGACGATAAGCATATACCAAAGATGCAACTGCAAGCAATACAGCCAAAGCAGGAATAATAAATAACGGAGAAAAACGCTTTATATGTTTCATATAACTTGCCCCTCTCTGCATGAGAGAGGAGCTGGAGAGAAATATTTTATATAAGAAGTAAATCTAGAAAAAGAAATAATTTTTCAGATATTATTCAAAATATCAGAATGAATAATTAAGACCAAGTGTCAGATACTCCATCATCTGGAAGAATCCAAGCTTCTTGTCATAATAGTCGCGCGAACGGCTGTCGTCAAAACGCCATCTCATATAAAATTGTGAAGAAATATACTGGCTAAACTTGAAATCTATTGTATTTTCAAATTCTGCTTCAACATATTTATATGTGCTGTAATAGTACAACTTGCTTCTCCATGACACATTTTTGACAATTGTCATGTTGTAATTGACCTCCACACGCGAACCGAAATCATTCTGTGCATCCTTATCCGCCATACCGTAGTTGTTATGGACATTCTCATTGTCAACACCTATATATCTGAGCTTGTATGAAAGCGGAAGAAGTGCAACAGAAAGCGACGCTCCATTCTTAAGCGACGGTTTATAGTCCATACCGAGAGAAACATACACATCCAAAGGTGCAAGGAACTGCGAATAACGTTTTTTGTCGTTGCTCTTATATCCAGGCATGAACTGTGTGACAGCTTCAGTAGACAATGTATAGTACCATGAGGTGCGCGCTTTAACTCCAAGTTTTGAAGCCAGCTTCAACATGTCGTTGTTAGTAAGGAAAGTATGGCATGTATCACTGGTGGTTGTTACGAATCCGAGTTTCATTTCCAAACGGTTGTCCCACTGTATATAACGCTGGTCATTGTAATTTGCCTGCAGATTAAGAGAAAACACCATTGTCCCGTTATTGTTTCCTCCCTTATACCAGTTCTTTGTAAAATAGTTCTGAGTAAACTGCAAAGACGAATTTCCTGAAGTCTTCCAGAAATTAGGTCTCATGACATGTATATCTACATCTATATCGCCTGTCAGTTCTGATACATCTTTAAGCTCTGGAACTTTATCAATTATCGTCTTAAGGTCATCCTTTTTCTTTCTCTGATCATCTACCGGAGCCATTTCAATAATAGATTCATCCTTATACTGGCTGTCGCAATGTTTCACCAGCTTAGGATTATAAGTATACACATTGACAAGCGCACGATCAATCGTACGATTGAGCTCGTCACGATAAAGCATTCCGCCCGACATAAGACTGTCTGAATTTTCCTTTGGTGCATTCGCAGGACGCCAATCAATAGAAAGCACATGTGCAGTTGCGTTGCTGAAATATGTAGAAGGACCCAGAATCCTATAATAATAAGGATTCAGATCTGAGGAATCATTTTTCAACTTCTCTGCTATAAATCGAAGAGAATCTGTATAATTCTTGACCACAGCGCTATATGTACCACCACGTCTTGCACGCACACCTTGTATCTGCGCATACGTAGACATAAGGAAAGCCAAAGAAAGAAGTACAAAACAAAATATTCTTCTCATTTGAAAATCTTTTTCGGCAAAAATACACCATATATGCCAAAAATGAAAATTAGCTTGCCTGCAAATGCTCCTTTATGCTGATTTTATACAATTTACGTGTGAAATATTTTCTGAAATGACAATAAAAAGCTATATTTGCAACTCGAATTGCAAATCAAAAAATAAACAACAAAACAAACTAAAAAACAATGACAAAAGCAGATATCGTAAGGGAAATAGCTGATAAGACAGGCATTGACAAAGCAAATGTCCTCGCGACAGTTGAAGCCTTTATGGAAATCGTAAAAACTTCCCTGGCAAACGACGAGAATGTGTATCTGAGAGGTTTCGGCAGCTTCATCGTCAAGAAAAGAGCACAGAAGACTGCACGCAACATTTCAAAGAATACTACACTCATCATACCTGAGCACAACATTCCTTCTTTCAAGCCAGCCAAGACTTTCGGCAACGCTCTGAAGAAATAATGATAAAAGGTAATTTCCGAATCATAAATTTATAAACAACTTTAAAAACATTGAACTATGCCAAACGGTAAGAAAAAGAAGAGACACAAGATCTCCACACACAAGCGTAAGAAAAGATTGAGAAAGAATCGTCATAAGAGCAAGTAAACAAGAAGCGCTTGCTCTCATTCTCTCGTCTTTCTCGACGAAGAAATGAAGAACAAACTTTTAGAGCCTACCTTCAGTAAGCTTTATGGTTTGTTCTTTTTTTTTAAAATTATGGGATTTTATAACGTGGAAAAATGACAAGCGAACTAATCATTGACGCACAACCGAAAGAGGTTACCATTGCACTGCTGGAAGACCAGAAACTAGTGGAATTCCAGAAAGAAGGGCAAGACTCTAAATTTTCCGTGGGAAACATGTATGCAGGAAAGGTAAAGAAAATCATGCCCGGACTGAATGCATGCTTTGTCGACGTCGGACACGAACGCGAAGCATTTCTTCACTACCAAGACTTAGGCACACAGTTCCTGTCACTTGAAAAATATATCAAGCAAGTTGTAAGCGACAGGAAAAAGCTGGCACAGATGTCTAAACTCAACAGACAACCGGATCTGCCCAAAGAAGGAAGCATACAAAACCTTCTTGAAGTAGGACAAGAAATACTGGTTCAGATAACAAAAGAACCAATTTCTACAAAAGGTCCAAGGCTGACCTGTGAACTGTCTCTTGCAGGAAGATATCTGGTTCTTGTTCCATTCAACGACAAGGTGTCGGTTTCTTCCAAAATCAAATCTGCCGAAGAGCGCGCAAGGTTGAAACAGCTCATACAAAGCATAAAACCGCAAAACTTCGGAGTGATTGTCAGAACTGTAGCCGAAGGAAAACGCGTAGCAGAACTTGACAACGAACTGCGCATACTCCTCAGCAATTGGGATGACTGCATTGCACGTGTACAGAAATCCACAACACTGCCTATACTGGCTCATGAGGAGACAGGACGCACCGTGTCCATGCTCAGAGACCTTTTCAACCCTTCATACGAAAATATATATGTGAACGATGAAAAGGTATTCAAAGAGGTCAAGAACTACGTGTCACTTATTGCACCTGAAAGAGCACAGATAGTAAAACTGTACAAAGGAACACTGCCGATATTCGACAATTTCTCTGTAACTAAACAGATCAAGTCTGGATTCGGCAAGACAGTATCATACAAAAAAGGCGCATATCTAATAATAGAACACACGGAAGCCCTGCATGTTGTCGACGTGAACAGCGGCAACCGCTACCGCGGGGTTGACGGTCAGGAAGCCAATGCGTTTGAAGTCAACATGGGCGCAGCAGAGGAACTTGCACGCCAGCTCAGACTCAGAGACATGGGAGGCATAATAGTCGTGGATTTCATAGACATGGAAACCGCCGAACACCGCCAAAAGCTCTACGAATACATGAACGAACTTATGAGAAACGACAGGGCAAAACACAATATTCTGCCACTCAGCAAGTTCGGCTTGATGCAAATTACAAGACAAAGAGTAAGACCGGCCATCGACGTACATGTTGAAGAAACATGCCCTACATGCTTCGGCAAAGGAACAATCAAATCATCTTACCTGTTCACAGATGTGCTCGAAAGCAAAATCGACTATCTCACAAACAATCTTGGTACGAAGAAATTCAAGCTCTACGTCCATCCATACGTTGCCGCATACCTCAATCAGGGCATACTGTCCATCTATCGCAGATGGCAACTCAAGTATGGCCTAGGCATAAAGGTCATACCGAGCCAACAGCTCGGATTCCTCCAATACCGAATTATCGACAATAGAGGAAACGAAATAAATATGACCGAAGAGATGGAAATAAAATGAACAACAAAACTAACATGAGGGAAAGACTAAAGATGTCTACACGTGCTTATTTAAACATCTATATGTCTTTCCCTCTTTTTTATTTCAAGCAAAAACAACATTAAACTGTTTTATGCTGTAAGTTATTAAACATATAAAGTACAAACGGAACATATATCTGCTAATCATTGTTCAGGACAAATGCCAAAGGCATAAGATCTAAAGCACTGGAACAAATATATGTACATTCACTTCCCCACATAATAATTTCAATCGGTGTTCCTTGGCGACGCTCTGATTCCAACAAAACTTGTCGACATGCTCCACATGGCGTGACCGGCATAGAAACAACCTTGCCATCAGTACCTCTTGCCGCTATACACAATTTCAAAACTTTCTTGTCTGGCCAACGGGACAAAGCATGGAACATTGCAACACGTTCTGCACATAAACCGGAAGGATATGCACAATTCTCTATGTTGCTTCCTTCAATAATGGTTCCATCATCAAGCATAGCAACAGCTCCAACACTAAAACCGGAATATGGTGAATATGCTCTTTCGGATGCCGACAAAGCAATACTGCCCAAATTTCTGTCCTCATCAGACAACTCATCAGGATGTGCAGACAGCACTTTCACTTCAATTTTTAAATTGTCCATAAACAAAACTCCTTTATGAATATTATATCTATAATACAAGCGTTGCTTTTCAAACAAAACACTTGTAAAACGCATTTTTCAAGATGCAACAATAATATATTTATTGCATTAACAATCCAAAGATAAAATTTTCTGCATATACCACACAGTTTTTCATTAAATTTGCACATAAGTATTGTTGTATATAAGATATATGAGGCAATGCTTGCATGTATAATGAAACGTAACTTACGAACTTTTAGTCAAAAGAACATGTGCATATTAAAAAAGAAACAATTATTGAGTGTTGTAAGGCGCTCTATGGCAACAATTGCTATTGCTGCCATGACTACAATAGGTGCATCAGCCCAAACTAATTCGCTTTACAGTCAATATATAGACCAATACAAAGATCTTGCCGTACAGCAAATGAAAACTTACGGCATACCTGCAAGTATAACACTTGCACAGGCCATTTTGGAAAGTGGAGCAGGAACAGGAGAACTTGCACGAAAATCAAATAACCATTTCGGTATAAAATGCGGTTCATCCTGGAACGGACGTACAACACGCCACAACGATGATTCACCGCGCGAATGCTTCAGAGTATACTCCAGCGTTGCCGATTCATATGAAGATCATTCACGCTTTCTTCTGCGTCAGCGCTACAGCAGACTTTTTTCACTTGACCGTTATGATTACAAAGCATGGGCACGAGGGCTTAAAGCGTGCGGCTATGCAACAAATCCTGCTTATGCCGATCGCCTGATATCTCTCATTGAAAGGTATCAGCTATACAAATATGATCGCCCAGAACAGTATAGACAAATTGAAGATTCTACTCCGGCAGTCATAATACATCAGTTGATTGAAAACAACGGTATACTCTGCGTAATAGCACAAAAAGGTGACACATGGCAGTCATTAAGCCGCGATTTGGACATTTCACTTAAGAAACTGCTCAGTAGAAATGAAGCTCCTTCAGTATCAATGCCTATAACACCAGGAACATTCATTTACCTTGAAAAAAAGAAAAGTTCTGCAGCTAAAATCTACAAAGATAAGCTGCACAACGTAAGAGCTGGGGAATCAATGTATTCAATATCTCAACTTTATGGAATTCGACTTAAAAAATTATATCGCCTAAACGACATGGAGCCGTCACAGCCTTTACGCGCAGGTATGCTTCTGAAGGTAAGATAATAGCCATAAAAAGAGACCTACAAATACAAGAACAGAGACAAAAAGTAAAAGGAGTTATGTTAAAACCTAAAACATAACTCCTTTTGCTTATATTACATATCCATATCAAACAATGAAAACATAAGCGGACGCAGAATAAACAATAAATATATTGATCAAAGAGATTGCAAATAATCTATTGCGATTTTCATACAAGCGTCTTTCTTATCTTCAAAATAGGATTCATAGCTTTCAGAGACTTCAATATCAGGCTTGATACCAATACCGACAAATTCTGTACCATCTGGCATTGCATCATGTTTGGAACAGATATTTGCATAACTATGACCAGGTATAAGCTCCACACGAACTCCATTGCCAGTACTGCCTCCTGTAGGAGACCCTATCAGTTTTCCACGCTTCATGCCGATGAATACGGAACAGAAATCTTCGGCTGAAGAGAATGTTCCTCGATTAACCAAGACAACAACAGGTCGCAAATAAGCTTCTGCACCATTTATCGGCGACATATATCCAGATGGAGATTCATACCACGGCTGTCTCCTTGACCATGATGCATAAGCAGGAATATACATAGGGCTGCGCCATTTGTCTGTCCGAATTGAATCTTTCGAAAGATGACGCAAAATATAATCTGCATATCCAGAATTTCCACCGTTATTGTTTCGAACATCTATTATAAGAGCAGAAGATTTCAATATCTGAGGATAAAGTTGATCGAATTTCTGTTTAAAATTAGAGTCCATGAAACTACTAATTCTCAGGTATCCAATTCCTTTATCAAGTTTCTTGAAGCTTAGCGTTGGCTGTTTAGTCGACAGATCACGTTTTGCACTTCCCAAAATATATGTAATAAACAGCGTGTCATTGCCGGATGCAAACGTCAGTTCAAATTTGTCCTGCGCCTTACCGCTAAGCAAGCCATAACTTTCGTAAATCTGGTGTAATGTCCACTGAGGTGTAGACGACGATACATACGGACGTACATTTAATTCACCATAGTCCCAAGCACTTTCTCCATTTATGCTGACAAGCTCCATTCCCCTACGCAAACCTTGTTTGCTTAACACACTACTTTCAACATTGTCTACATAGATACGTTTACCGATCAACACAGTTGAAAAAGGGGCTGAAAAGGAACGAGGATCTGCGCCATAAATATACGTGTGACCATCATTAAGTTGAGCAGCCATTCTTTGCATAATCAAGAAACACTCGTCACGGTCTTTAGCCTGCATAATTGCTGGAATAGAAGCCACGTACAAGCTATCCCAATTAATATGTACACGATCCATAAATACAAAATTCCTTTTAACTCCACTCCAAAGTCGCGACAGACCGAACAGACGTAGATCTGTTTCGCTCGCCATTTCAAAAGGATCATGCGTTGTAGCATCCACAAAATCTACATGCGTCCAATTTGCAGGTATACAGATTTCACCTTCAGTCCGAGCTTTTAAAAAATAAAGATTTCCCGATTTGACATCATAACTATAAAGGTAGGCCGTATGCGTATCTTCTATATAAGTAGCACCACTATGACTTCTCAAATTTACATACTGTAAATTGCTTATTGTTTCAAAATCTTTATGGATTTTATCAACATCTTTTTGAGATACAGAAGTAAGCGTCAACCTGCACCCTGTAGTCCATCCTTTACCCTTTCCTCGTTGCCATGCGAAACCTCCAGTTTTCCTGAAGTCATCTCCAGTATATTTGACAGAATCCAATGTAATCTCTTGCCGTTCATTAAGTTGGTTATAAATTCTGTCCAAGATTTCTTGTGGTGTTGCAGATTGCGCCATAGCGCCATCTACACATGTCAACACAAGACATAACGATAAAAGAATTCTTTTCATAATAGTTATCAGATTTAAAATGTCAATTATTAATCTATCTAATGTAATTATATGTCCTAAACAAAAGTATATATAAAATTCAGAAAAACAAAAAATCCTCAACTAAATATGTAACTCTGCACAATACATTTTACAAAAGGTAATGCAACAGAAAAGACTTCGAGTTCAAAATAAAAAGGCTGTATCGACTTTACGACACAGCCTATAGAATTTATTCAAAAAATATACAACTTAATACAGCTATCATCTGCCTATCATGGCATCACTTTCCTTTTCGTTCTTTTCGTCTACTACAAATGACGTATATAGATAAACAAAAGGCATTTTTTCCAACCATAAGAGAATCAATGACATGAACGACGAAAGAAACAAAATTACAGATGCCCATATTCCAAAATTGTCAGGCAAATTTACTGCATCGCCGTTAAGAACACTATATGAGGCAGAATACTGTATCATTGAAAAAATTAAAGCAGGTGAAAGCAACAAAGACGAAACAACATTCACTATTATTGTAACAACAAGTGAAAGCGCAAAAACTTTTCCCCATTTCTTCATACCCAAAGCATACCCCTTAAATAAAGATTTGAAGAATCCGCCTTTGCCCAACATAATATTCGGCAAAACCATATTATATGGCACTGTCAAAACTATTACTGCCAATACAGCCAACACTGTTGCAACATAAAAGGCAATATCTGACTCCACACTGTCACGAACAATAAGAAAAGGCAACATTACAAGTCCTACTGGAATTGCAGTGAGCAATAAAGAAATGACATTAAAGAGCAACATCTTTGGAAATAATCCAAAAACGCCTTTATAAATGTCTCGAAACTTTATAGAAGCAATATCCAATCCTGCAGCCTTAAACTTTACAGAAGAATATATGAAAGATTCCATTGCTGTATAAAAAACAAATAACAAAAAGATTGCCAATAGTATGAGGAATCCTACTGAAGATATATCCATTATTGTCTGTACGCTGCTAGCAGAATAAAGCACATAAGCCATACACGCAGCAAGAGGCAACAATATCGGCAATGTAAGTCTCAATAATTTCAAGAAATCATCTGTCAGAAAACTAACGCCATCTGAGAAGCATTTTGATACGCTTCTGTAGATCCAAAACTCCTTTTTTCCTTCTATATTGTCCATTGTACTCTTTTTTTCTTCAGTTTTTATACTGATAATTAGAACAAAAGTAGGAGAAAATCGCTATTTTTGCAAAAGGCAAGCTTAAAATTACGTTTTATTAAACAATAGATGGAGTACGATAAGATTATCAAATGGGGCTTTATCGGATGCGGTGAAGTCACTGAAAAGAAAAGCGGTCCTGCTTTCAGCAAAATTGAAAACTCTATGGTAACGGCTGTAATGAGCCGTGATATCGACAAAGCACGCGATTATGCCAAACGCAACAATATCCCGCATTTCTATTCAGACCCTATAGAGCTGATAAACGACCCGGAAGTCAACGCCGTCTACATTGCCACCCCACCCTCTTCACATGCAACTTTTGCAATAATGGCCATGCGTGCCGGCAAACCTGTATATGTAGAAAAGCCTTTAGCTTCAAGCTATGAAGACTGTCTCAGAATAAACAGAATTTCAGAACTTACAGGAGTGCCATGCTTCGTGGCATATTATAGACGCTATCTGCCATATTTCAAAAAAGTTAAGGAACTTGCATTCAGCGGCAGAATTGGAAAAGTGCTTAATGTTCAAGTACGTTTTGCCGTACCTCCACGTGAACTGGACTATAACAAAAAAAATCTTCCATGGCGTCTTCAGCCTGATATTGCTGGTGGCGGAGGTTATTTCTACGACCTTGCTCCACATCAGCTTGACCTGCTTCAAAACATGTTCGGTGTTATAACTGAAGCAAATGGAATCTGCTGCAACGTAGCAAATCTTTATAAAGTTGAAGATAGTATCAGTGCATGCTTCAAATTCGACAGTGGCATACCTGGTTCTGCTTCTTGGTGCTTCGTTGCACACGAATCTGCCAGAACGGACAGGATTGAAATTGTCGGTGACAAAGGCATGATATGCTTCTCCGTATTTGATTATACCCCTATTGCACTTCATACTAAAGAAGGACGAGAAGAATTCAAATTCACAAATCCAGAGCATACACAAATGCCTCTGATTGAAGCTGTCACAAGACATCTTCAGAACAGATCTATTTGTGAATGCAATTCCGTAAGTGCAACACTGACCAACTGGGTTATGGATAAAATTCTTGGAAAGCTGTAACTACAGTCAGCACAAAAGTATTATATTTATAATCCTATCGATCATACAATTACGAGCAACATTTTCAGATATTCCTTTATATGAACTGCATCAAATCGTTTGACATCAATAATTGTATTCTCCGGATCATCTGTACAATCATCACAATTTTTGCATCGCAGAATTCTGATGCAAAGACGTATGTAAACGATCCAGACAGCATATCAGCGGACACAAGCAGTAATAAAGGAAACAAAACATTCGCAAAAAAGATAAGCCGCACATTTGACCGAGTGTATGACTTTTTCATGGGATGCGATACATCTTACATCACACCACAGCTGTACAACGTAACAACACAGCTGGAACTCAGCAGATGGCACGATTTCTATTATATCAGTTCTTCTGCATCAGGGAAACGCAAATCCATGAATTTGCAATCAAATCCTTCCATGGTACTTGGCGGATATGTCTATTTCGGCATAATCGGCTTAGGACACTCCATCAATCTTGACGATATCGGCAGAAAAAAAGGAGAAACAAACGGTACAGGACAGAGATGGTCTTTGGCACTTAACACAGGAAGATTTGTTGCAGAAGTATACAAGTTCAATTCTGGAAAAACAGCGCGTATTACCAGCGTAACAGGAGTAGACATGAAAGGCCTTGACAATAAGTTTCATGGACTAGATGCAAACTGCAAAGGTCTTAATCTGGAATACATATTCAATAACAGACGTTATTCATGGCCGGCGGCATTTGGTGAAAATGCCGTCCAAAGACGAAGTTGCGGCTCATGGAAATTAGGATTCTCCATGAGCAGTACGGATATTACATTCAACAAGGACGAAATCCCAAGCGACCTTGTAGGAAAAATCGACCCATCCCTATTGTTTGACAAGATTGAATATAAAGACTATGCCATAAGTTTTGGCTATGGATACAATTGGGTTTTCAAGCGCAACTGCCTGCTTGCCGTATCACTCCTTCCTTCAATAGGATATAGAAGTTCGAACGTTTCAGAAGACAAAAGTTCCAAATTCAACATGGAGAATATAAGTACAGACCTCATCGCAAGAGCCAGTCTGTTCTGGAACAATACTAAATACTTCACAGGTCTCGTATTCGAGATGCACACCTATGCCTATCGTGAAAAGCATTTCGGATTAACAAATTCATTCGGAACATTCAAGCTTATTGTAGGTCTGAACATCTTCAAGAAATCGCAATACAAACAAAAGTAACTATATAGCCTTAGGGAGACAATATCTGCTATTACCTGCAGAAAAGATCAACCTGTAATTTACAATAACTATAACTTTCCCCCTATCCAAACAAAGAATCAATCCTTAAATCTATATATTCAATCAGTGCAAATCTTTGAATAATAATTACTGTCAAGCCATAATTTTTAACATTAAACAGCGAACAAAACACATATTTTTTCTTTTATTATTTAAAAAGACAAGAAAAAATTTAAAGACAAAAGGCCTGACTAAATAAGATATGATCTAGAAGAATACAACTTTTGCTTCATTCTCTATAATTTTTGTTTCATGAAACAAAATTACAAGATGAATGCAACAATATTTTCATATACAGAACAGGATGCTGACTATGTTTGTAGTGTGATTCAAAACCAAAAACAGTTGTTAATGTTAAAACCATAATTACCATGAACAGCAAATCAAGGCAACAAAAAGTAAACCAGACTTTAGTGGCAATACTATCATTTTCTATTGCAACAACTAATGTCTATGCACAAGACGAGTCAAATGCAGAAGGTAATTCAGCAAAAGAGGAAGGCAATCGCAATGTCATGCTCAATGCTGCCAGTGCTAACGGACCTAGAGAAATCCAAATCGGACTTCCATCGGCCGATGTAAATGTACTGGAAAACGGAGTGCCGGTGACTTATGCCACCAATCCGCACACCGTAAACTCTCTTTGGCGGGCAGATGCCAGCCTCAGCCATGTAGGATTGCTCAAGATTTCTGAAACGGCAATAACAACGGGCAACATAGGTTATGCGGTAAATTCCTTCACACAACTCGGTGAAAAAGGATTTCACGGTACTCTTGACTACAAATCCAATCATTTTGGATTACAAGAATTCTCACTCAATGTCAACGGTGAAATAGCCAATGACTGGTACTACAGCGGAAGCATCTATCAAGACTTCGATCCAGGTACATTCGACATCAAGTCTACTCCTCTTCAAGACAGGACCCAGATATATAAATTCGCCCTCACAAAACGATACAACAACAAGAAAGGCGAATTTACTGCCATGTACAACTACAGCAACAGCCATCCTGTATATATGTACGCAACGCAGTCTGCTCCATTTGTTTACAATGGCGATGGAAGCGTAAGCGAATTCGGTGACTTTAAACTTGGTACAACTTCATACCTCCCTGTAGACAACGAAATGGTATACATGGACATGAAGAACGGCAAAATCAAGAAGACAACACTTTACGATGCCGTTGAAAACTGGGGTCACCAGATTACGCTCATGAACAAGTATGAATGGGACAACGGACTCAAGTGGAACGCCATTGCCAAGTACGACCACTCTATGGGTTCATGCGTATGGCAGACACCAATGTCGCTCGATAAAAACGAAGCAGGCATAAGCTACAGCTATGTATCAGAAGACGGTTCAATGAAACCATACGACGGAGAATACGTACAAAGCAGAATGTCATGCCTCAACAGAGGTTACATCAATTCATTCTTCCTCACTACAGAACTTTCAAAGAAGTCAGACAGAAGCACATGGCGAGTAGGTATAAACGAATGGTTCTACGACATCGACTACTCATCCAGCACAACCATGTATGACCAGTCGGTACCAAGCGACGGAAGTTATCCAGTCAGACTATTCAACAACAATTATGCAACTTCCGACAACCGCACTTATGGAGGAAACGGCTACTATTATGATTTCAACAAGAATGCATCTGAATACTATAAGGGATATGAAAACAAAGTTGCAATCTATGCAAGTCACGACTGGGACATCACCGACAAACTCAATATTTACTATGGAGGTCGTCTCGAATACCAAGCTTTGCATGGAGAAAATGCGGCTGTTAAGAATTCAAAAGGCGAATATGTAGGCAGATTTGCAAATTATCACCTCGGTGCAACAAGCTCAGACGGAACGGTCATTTCACCGACAGATGTAGATTATGATTGGCTGAACTACGTTCTCACAGCTGCTGCAACCTATAAACTTACAAAGGAGTTCGGTTTTACAGGAGACTTCACTTACATAACCCAGCATCCTAAGTTCGAAAACTTTGCACCTGCGACACTGCCAAACACAGACAAGATTTCTGTGCCTCTCGGACGTATCGGTATATATTATAACAACGATTGGATCAGTTTGACATCGCTCTTCTCTTACATATCCAAGACAAACAACAACTCTACGCTCAATCTTCAGCACACTGTAGCAGGAACAGACACAAAACCTAGCTACAACCAGATTATGGCGGCACCGCTCAACTACGACATCATGACACTCGGTTGGACAACTGACGTTGTAGCTCATCCGTTCAAAGGATTCGATCTTCACTTCCTTTTCACATACCAGAAACCGACCTACAAGAAATACGAAACATCGGTTACATTTGAAGATGGCTATGTTGGAGAAATTGATGCGACAGGCAATATCGTAGCTGAAATTCCTCAGTTCATTATTGAGATAGACCCAAGCTACATGATTACCAAGGACCTCAAGATCTGGACAAGCTTCCGCTATTTCAGCAAAACCTACGCAAACATCAATGATGCCTACTATTTCAATGGACGTTGGGAAACATTCGGTGGCGTCAACTGGCAGATCAACAAAAACTTCTCTGTAGGATGTACAGTTGTAAACTTCCTCAACCAGACAGGTGCCAAAGGCAGTATAGCCGGCGCAGAACTCATAACTAAGGACGAAGCCAAGAAATACTCAGGCAGCGTACTTGCAGGAAGCTATATACGTCCATTCACAGTAGAACTCTCTGCACAGATAAAATTCTAATATTCTGTTCATTGCAGAACATATATAAATCAATACTTCAAATCCAGACTTAAAGACAATCATATTATGAAAAGAAACAATATATCAATAATGGCTCTGACTGCAGCATTGACAGTTTCAATGAACTCATGCAAACAGCAGGAAGGCAATATAACAATTGAACACAAGGGAGATTCACTCACAGTTCTTACTATAAAGAATCCGTCCAAGTATCTCATTCTGCCGATACAGGAATCGTGCGATGAAGGCAAAGTCAAGCTGGATACAGGCGATGCGGCAGACACACAGATGGACATCCGTCTGGCCATCGACAGCACAGACTACTTTGTTCCGTTTGAACTTCCGGCCGGTGCAAAGGAAGCAGTTATTGAAATTGCCAAAGTTCCATCTGACGCATCATGCTGGAAAAACATCTCATTGGCCGACACATTTGAGGTCAAGAATACCGATTATTATCGTCCGATTTACCATCACACACCGCTCTATGGTTGGATGAACGATGCAAACGGTCTCGTCTTCAAAGACGGCGAATACCACCTCTATTACCAATACAATCCTTATGGTTCAAAATGGGGAAACATGCATTGGGGACATTCCGTAAGTAAAGACCTCGTACATTGGGATCACCTTAAACCAGCAATAGCACGCGACACTCTGGGACACATTTTCTCAGGCAGTACAGTCGTAGACAAGCACAACAGCGCTGGATACGGAAAGGATGCCATCATTGCATTCTACACATCGGCAAGCGACAAGTATGGACAAATACAATGTATGGCATACAGCACCGACAACGGACGTACATATACAAAATATGAAAAAAATCCAATACTGACTCCTTTCGATGGTCTGAAAGATTTCCGCGATCCGAAAGTATTCTGGTACGAACCGGCCAACAAATGGTACATGATTGTATCTGCCGACAAGGAAATGCGCTTCTACTCTTCAGACAATATGAAAGACTGGGAATACCAGAGCGGCTTCGGCAAAGGCTACGGAATACAGCCAAACCAGTTTGAGTGCCCGGATTTCGTACAGCTTCCTGTTAATGGAAACAAAGACAAGATGAAGTGGGTCATGATTGTAAATGTCAATCCAGGATGCCTATTCGGTGGAAGTGCAACCGAGTACTTCGTTGGAGAATTCGACGGAAAACAGTTCAAATGCGACAACAAGCCTGAAGTTGTAAAATGGCTTGATTACGGAAAAGACCACTATGCTACGGTATGCTTCTCCAACACCGGCGACCGAACCATCGCAGTACCTTGGATGAGCAACTGGCAGTATGCCAACATAACTCCAATACGCCAGCACAGAGGTGCAAACGCACTACCTCGAGAGCTCTCGCTCTACACCAAAGACGGAGAAATATACATGGCCGCCAATGCAGTAGCTGAAACGAAAGCTCTGCGCAAATCAACCAAGGATCTGGGCACATTCGCAACTTCAAGCGAAAAGACTGTAGAGAACCTTTTTGCCAACAACGATGGAGCATTCGAAATTGAAATGGATGTAACACCGTGCAAAACAGGCATCGCTGGCATTGAGCTGACAAACAGCAAAAACGAAAAGGCAAAAATTTATCTCGACATGAAGTCCGGAAAGCTGGTGATGGACCGCACTCAAAGCGGCATTACCGAGCTTGGCAAGCTTGAGGAATACAACGTGCACGAGAAGGAAACAGACGATTTCAGAAAGCGTTTGTCAATCAATTATGTAAACGACTTCGCTCTCGGCACATGGGCACCGCTCTCGCTCTGCAACGGCAAGACTTACCATCTGGACATTTTTGTTGACAAATGTTCTGTAGAAATTTTCGTAGACGGTGGAAGAATCGCCATGACAAATCTCGTGTTCCCTACCGAACCGTACAATGCTGTACGATTCTTCTCAAATGAAGGCGAAAGCAAATTCAGCTCTGTCAAAGCATACAAACTCGGACTCTAAAAATATTGTGCGCCTTGCGCAGATTTTACCGTAAGGCGCACAATCTCAAAAAATATTCCATACCAAATACCTGAAAACAATCAATACTGAACAAAATGGCAAACAACGACAATTCAAAATATGCCAAGCTCGTCCCTATAATGCTCTGCTTCTTTGCTATGGGCTTTGTAGATTTGGTCGGCATAGCATCCAACTACGTCAAGGCAGACCTTGACCTGAGCGATTCCCAGGCAAACATATTCCCATCGCTTGTATTCTTCTGGTTTCTGATATTCTCAGTACCAACAGGTCTTCTGATGAACCGTATCGGCCAGAAACGTACAGTTCTTATAAGCCTTATTGTCACATTCATATCTCTGCTTCTTCCAATATTCGGTGACAACTATACACTAATGCTCTGTTCGTTCTCGCTTCTTGGCATAGGCAATGCACTGATGCAGACATCGCTCAATCCATTGCTTAGCAACATAATATCAGGAAGCAAGTTGGCTAGTTCACTTACATTCGGACAGTTCGTAAAAGCTATTGCATCATTCCTCGCACCATACATCGCTATGTGGGGAGCAACAGCTTCAATACCAGCATTCGGACTTGGCTGGCGCGTGCTCTTCCCTATATATATGATAATTGCTGTAATAGCAGTTATATGGCTTGGAGCAACTCCGATTGAGGAACAGCGTCCGGACAAAGCATCAGGTTTCGGCGACTGCGTAAGCCTATTGTCAAAACCTTTCATCCTTCTATGCTTCATCGGCATCATGTGCCATGTTGGAATAGACGTAGGTACAAACACAACTGCACCGAAAATACTTATGGAACGCCACTCGATGACACTCGACGATGCATCGTTTGCAACTAGTCTTTACTTCATATTCCGTACACTCGGATGTCTCAGCGGCGCCGTAATACTGCAAAAAATATCTTCACGCAAGTTCTTTTCAATCAGCGTTGCTTGCATGCTGGTTGCCATGATAGCTCTTTTTATTTCCGATCTTAAGGCCGTCACATACATAGCCATCGCACTTATAGGTTTCGGCAACTCGAATATATTCTCTATAATCTTCTCTCAGGCCATTCTTTCCACACCTGACAAGAAGAATGAAATCTCCGGTCTCATGATAATGGGTCTTTTCGGAGGTACGATATTCCCTCTGCTCATGGGATTCGCAGCTGATGCTGTCGGTCAGAACGGAGCAGTTGCTGTAATGACAGCCGGTACAGCATATCTGCTGTTCTACACCTCAAAGGTCAGAAATTGAAATTTTGAAACATAACAAAAAACAAAAAGAATAATTACCATGAATAAAGAGATAATTGTAGGAATGGGCGAAGCCCTTTGGGACATGCTTCCTGAAGGCAAAAAGATAGGTGGAGCACCGGCAAATTTTGCATACCACGTATCACAGTTCGGACTCGAAAGCTGTGTTGTAAGTGCCGTAGGCAACGACAAATTAGGTAATGAACTTACCGATAATTTCAAAGAAAAGAAATTATGTACACATATAGCAACGGTACCTTATCCTACTGGCACCGTGATTGTGGAACTGGATGCAAACGGAGTGCCGAAGTACAATATTAAGGAAGGTGTTGCATGGGACAACATTCCTTACACAGCAGAACTGGACACATTGGCACATTCAACACGTGCACTCTGTTTCGGCTCGCTTGCACAGCGCAGCCCAGTATCTCGCGAAACCATCAATCGCTTCATCGACACTATGCCGGATGATCCGAATACTCTGAAAATCTTTGACATCAATCTCCGTCAGGACTTCTACACAAAAGAAATACTTTGCAACTCGCTGCGCAAATGCAACATACTCAAAATCAATGACGAAGAACTTGTTGCCATAAGCCGCATGTTCGGTTATCCAGGCATAGACCTTCAGGACAAATGCTGGATACTTCTGGCAAAATACAATCTGAAGATGCTGATACTTACGTGTGGTGTGAACGGCAGTTACGTGTTCTGTCCAGGCGAAGTGTCATTCGTAGAAACACCGGTTGTAGAAGTGGTTGACACAGTTGGAGCAGGCGACTCATTCACTGCAGCATTCGTATCAGCCATTATAAAGAACGTTCCAGTCAGAGAAGCACATAAGCTGGCTGTAGAAGTTTCAGCATACGTTTGCACACAAAACGGAGCCATGCCAGAACTTCCGCGAGCGCTCACAACAAGATTTTGAAGCGCTCGAAATTTTCTTCGCGAGCGCTCAGGCTTTACAGTCTGAAGCCTAGGATAAGAAATCAGGCCAAATACTACAAACATAAGTGATGAAGCCCCATATCATTACTCTTTCATAGAGGATGATATGGGGCTTCTTTATATATATCAGACGTCTTTGCTAGAACCATGATAAAACAAAAAACATCAAATCAACGTGCAGTTTACTTGATGCTCAACCTAAATAATAACCCCTACGCCAAAATCTGTGCGCCCGCACACAAGACAACAGCACGAATAAGCAAATAAAAAATACTTGTCTAAACCACTCAAATCATTAACTTTGCGATATAAAATCCGTCAATGCCGGAAAGTCAAACATACTACAACACATTTATCTCCAATAATGAGAAACATATTATCATTTCTGACAATCCTCTTCTTCATAACCATACTTGCTTCATGCAACAGCAGGCAAGGCGCCCGCTACACCATAGGCGTATCGCAATGCAGCGACGACGAATGGCGTGCCCAAATGAACAGCGAGATGAAACGCGAAGCTTTATTTCATCCAGACATAGCAGTAAACATAAGGTGTGCACACGACAACAGCAAAAAGCAGGCAAAAGACATAGAAGAGCTGATTGCAGACGGCGCAGACTTGCTTATAATTTCTCCCAACGAGGCCGATGAACTTACACCGGCCATAGAAAAGGCTTTCGACAAAGGAATACCGGTTGTTCTTGTTGATAGAAGAATCAATTCAAACAAATATACTGCTTACATCGGAGCTGACAACTACCGCATGGGCTACAGAGCCGGACAATACATAGGCGCACGACTGAACGGGCACGGCACAATAGCAGAAATCAGCGGTCTGAAAGCATCAACACCAGCAGTAGAGCGCCATCGCGGACTGACAGATGCCCTACGCGACTACCCGAACATAAGAATCGTAGCTTCTGCAGATGCCGGCTGGTTCGGCAAAGAGGCTGAAACGGCATTCGATTCCATCAACAACTTGGGCAGACACATAGACCTGGTGTTTGCACACAATGACCACATGGCACTCGGAGCACGTCGCGCCGCTGACCGGATAGGCATTGGTTCATCAATTCTTTTTGTAGGTTTTGATGCACTCCCAGGAAAATGATTGGGTGTAGAAAGCGTCATGGAAGGCAAACTAGATGCTACGTTCATATATCCTACAGGAGGTGACAAAGCTATTGAAGTGGCCTCTGCAATACTCCACAAACGCCCATACGAGCGCGAAAACATACTCTCTACAGACTTGGTGACCAAAGACAATGCGCGCATAATGCAGATGCAGACAGAACACATTGCAAACCTTGACAAAAAAATAAACGTGCTTGACAGCAAACTTGCAACAATACTTCAACGCATATCACTTCAACGTACCATACTTGCAGCCGGAGCTGTAATCATAATTCTGATATGCACACTTCTAGCCATTGCAGTAAGCGCATTCAGAACTAAATCAAGGATGAATTGCAAGCTGACACGTCAGAAAGCACAACTTGAAGAACAACGTGCACGCCTTGTGGACCTGACAGCAAAACTGGAACAGGCAACACAGGCCAAATTGGCATTTTTCACAAATGTGTCGCATGACATACGAACACCGCTTACACTCATAGCAGATCCGGTGGAAAGACTTATAGCCGACCCGGAAATTACACCACGTCAGCGTACACTTCTTGAAAATATCAGACAAAGTACAGCAATACTCTTGAGACTTGTAGGACAGATACTCGATTTCAGAAAATACGAGACTGGAATGCTCAAGCCAAAATTCACATCAATCAACATAGTTTCTGCAATATGCGAATGGACAAAGTCGTTTGCTTCTCTTGCAGATGAACGCAAAATCATATTTACAATCGACTGGGATTCCATATCCACTGATACACGCGTCGATGCAGATAAAGAGATGCTGGAACGCATTGTATACAATCTTCTTTCAAACGCTTTCAAATATACACCTGATGGAGGAAACATAAGCATCATACTGTCAATGGAAGGAACACCGTCGGATGCATATCTCTGCCTGCAGTTTAAAGACAGCGGACAAGGAATTGAAGCCGAGCGTTTAGACAAAATATTCGACAGTTTCAGCCAAACCGGCATCAGCGGAGCCGGTTCAGGCATAGGCCTTGCAATCGTAAAGGCGTTCACAAAGCTGCACTATGGCACTGTTGATGTCTACAGTTTGCCTGGAAAAGGTTCAACATTCACCATACGTATACCACTGCATCAGGCAGAAATATCGGAAGATTCAACTGACGACATCAAGGCTGACAGCAAACTTGCAAAACAGGCAATAGCCAGCAGCCGCATGCAGACAGCACCTGTAAACACGGAGACAAACAATACGACATCTCATCCAGAAGATGAGAACACAGTGGAAAAGCCGTCAATATTGATAATAGACGACAATCTCCAATTGCGTTCATACATTGCAGACCTGCTATCCGATGAATTCAGCATCACACTTGCAGCCGACGGCCTTGAAGGCCTTACAAAAGCATCAGAATCTGTGCCGGATGCCGTAATTTGCGATGTCATGATGCCAACAATGAACGGAATGGAATTCTGCAAAAGACTCAAAAGCGATATAAGAACATCGCACATACCTGTACTGATGCTTACAGCATGCGCTGAAGATATCCAACGTATAGAAGGATACACAAGCGGTGCTGATGCATATCTTACCAAACCGTTCCAAGCACCGCTTCTCATTGCACGACTGAAAAGTCTGCTTGAAAACAGGAAAAGGCTTGCTGATTTCTTCAGCTACAGAAGCAACATTACGGAAGAAAAAGAGGAAACAGATATCAACGTAAATACCGTTGATAGAACATTTGCGGTGAAACTGCGCAAAATTATAGACGAAATGCTTACTGATACCAATCTAAGCGTTGAAGACATCGGTTCACGCATGGGTTTGGGGCGCGTGCAGCTCTACAGAAAGACCAAGGCTCTTACCGGATGCTCGCCTAACGAACTGATTAGAAATGCCCGTCTAGAGAAAGCTTCACAGCTCCTCAAAACCACAGTTATGACTATAGCAGAAATAACTTACGAAGTAGGATTCAGTTCACCTTCATATTTTACAAAGTGCTATAAGGAACAATTTGGAGTAAACCCTACAGACACAGGGGCACGAAAGAAAAATTCCACAAAACCAAAGCAGTAAAATCCCTCTACAATACCAATACAATACACGTGCCGATGCAAGCATGAGACATTGAGGTTATAAAAAACAGCTATTTGACCGTCCCATTCTATAGAAACAATATATCCCAACACATCAATGGGCTATATACGGCAAAATGTTATTATTGGACAAAAGGATATAACATAAAAAATCCTCTGTACGCAACACATGAATTCTTATTATCGAATACTTGTGTTAGTACAGAGGTTATGCATTTATGTGCTATATGCTATTAAATCTGAATAAATGGGTAATATGCTTTAGAAAGCATAATATGCACCAAATGAAATGTTGTTGTTGTCTATACCGAGTCCAAATGAGCTTACATCTGGTCCGCCCTCATGCTTGTAGCCGAAATAGCCAAGACGTGCAACAAGTGCGACATGCTCAGTCAGATCAACTTTGATACCTGGACGTATACCGATACCCCAAGATGTCTCATCATCGTAACTGTCACCATCATAGTAATAATCGCCTGTACCTACAATAAATCCTCCATCAAGGAAGAAACTTACTTTTCCTGTAGATGCAAATGTGTAGCGTGCATACGGATTGACGCTGAAGAAATTAGTTGATGTTGATTTACCCTTGTCTGGATTAACGTTGGTATAAGCTTCTGATATACCGATGGCGATATCCCACTTGTCATTAAGTTTGTAACCAATTTCTGGTGCAATTGTGAAAGTTGTCATATCAACTTCATCTGCAGATTGGAAATTCAGTCCTAAAGATCCTCCCAACCATACCTGTGCCTGCATGGCAGTTGAGGCAAGTGCAAAACATGCCGCTAGTAAAATTTTTTTCATAATACAATTTGTTTTTTGTTATACCCTACTCTTTTACAGGTTTTCGGCTTGTCCTGATTATCTCTTTTTACCCCTATTAACAAAAGTCTCTATAAATTTGTTCACTGTTTCTTTGAAAAAAGTCATTTAAACGCAAAAAAGTATACTTTGCCTCTTGCGCTTCTGTTCAGATAGCATAATTTTGCATAAATGAGATTTATACATCTGCGTTTTGCAGCAGACCTATTACTAAACCTGTTTTAAAGATAAATTTAACTATGAACAGAATCGCAGTTTTTTTCAGCATGTTGTGCCTATATGTCACATCATGCATGTGTTCACAACCTTCATCCTCGGATGAATGCATGAGGAAATATATGGACAGCCAGTCACTTGTTTGGGAACAAATGCCTTTGCAATGGAATGAAGGAGCATTCCTGGGCAACGGAAGTATAGGCATGGTTGTATATGTAGATACAGCCGACAACAGCCTCACACTTTGGTTGAGCCGTCCCGATGTAACAGACCACCGCAAAGCACCTAACAGGAAAACATCTATGGGTGTGAAAGATGCTTCAGTAATGGTTGACTATTGCCGCATGGATATCGGAAAAATGAAAATGTTCCCAAAAGGTAAAATATTATCCGGACGCATGGTATTGGACATATATAATGCTGAATTAAAAGGCGTTCTGCAAACTGATGCGGGCAAAATAGAATTCACTGCTTATACACCTTACAATCATGATGTAAACATCGTAGAAACTGCAACAGATGTTCCTTGTGAATGGAAGTTGGAGCCCGGCAGTCCTCTCTCGCCACGTATCCAGGTATTTCCGCACCTGAAAAAAGAGCTTCAATACGAAGGAAACCCAGAACCAATATGCCACGAAGGAGAAAACGAAGGTTGGAGTGAGCACAAACTTCTGGCTGGAGGCGACTATGCAACATATTGGAAAACTTTCGCACTTTCAGAAGGTGGTAAGGCCATGTGTATTTCTACACAAAACGAGGTGCCGAACGAAGGACTCTCACTGCCGAAAGCAAAAAAGGCCGTAGAAAAGGTTATGCATGAAGGTCTGAAAAAAGTCAAAAAAGACATGTACAAATGGTGGCATGGCTATTATCAAACAGGAACAATCTGTATTCCTGACAAAAAAATGGAAAATTTCTACCATATACAGCTATATAAACTTGCTACATGCTCAAGGCCTGAAGGCCCCGCAATGGACGTATTCGGAACATTCTATAAAACCAGTCAATGGCCTGGAATATGGTGGAATCTGAATGTACAGCTGACTTATATGTCAACTTTGCCGACGAATCGTCTGACCCAGGCCGAAAATTTCATAAAACTTATGGACGAAAGCCTATTCGACATACTTGAGTCAAAAGGTACGGCTAAAGTTGGCGACTTTGCATGGGCGCTCCATACATACTGGTCATACATGCGCTACGCTGGATGTTCATGGGAGGAAATAGGCCGAAAAGTTGGACCTAAAGCAGAAGGCATTCTTGAGATATACAAGCCTCACCTTAAAGATAATGGAGAAACAATAGATCTGATTGATACAGAATCTCCAGAATATGAGGGTTTCAAGGTGTATAACAACAGCAACTACAATCTGGCGGCTCTGAGATGGATACTGAGTGTTCTGACTGAAATAAACGAGAAGACTGGTATGTACAGCGACAAAGTTGACGGATGGAAAAATTTGCAGCGCAGACTTCATCCTGCACCTGTAGACGAAAACGGATACATGATTGCATCGAATAAGCCAATGGCTAAATCGCATCGCCATTATTCGCATTTGTTGTCATTCTACCCTCTCAAACTGCAAGATCCTACAGATCCTGCTACAGCATCTGTCCTTGAAAAATCTATAGATCACTGGATGAATATAGGTAAAGGAAGCGGTTTGGCAGGATATTCATACACCGGCGCCGCATCACTATACGCATTTCTAGGAAACGGAAATAAAGCATACGCAAAACTCTATCACTTCCTGAACAAGCCTATAGGAATAAGCATTCTGTTGCCAAACACCATGTATGTGGAATGCGAAGGAAAAAATCCTGTAATAGAAACTCCACTCAGCGCCGCTACAGCTATTACGGAAATGCTCTTGCAAAGCTGGGGAGAAACAATAAGACCATTCCCTGCAATACCTGAAGAATGGAAAACTTGTTCATTCCATAAATTAAGGGCTGAAGGCGGATTTGATGTATCAGCATCTATGAAAGAAGGAAAGCTGGAATGGATTGAAATAAGCAGCACAAAGAAAGGTACTTGCCGAATAAGCCTTCCTGAGTGGAATGATGTAAGAATTGTCGATGGAAACAAAGCCAAAATGAATTCCTTAGGAAACGGCATTTATGAAATATATCTGAAGAAAGGACAAACTGTATGTCTCAGCAATTCAGATGCAACTGAACGTACCTGCAATAAGCAGATACAGACAATTATATCTGAAAAGAATTTCTATGGAGTTAAAAAAGGCAAAGGTCTGAAAAGACAGATGGATTGGCCCAAAACAAAATTATAAAATATCATTAAGCCTGAATTTTATGCATCCGCCATTCAATGAGCATGCATAACTAGGCTATAAAATGAAAGCAAAGTCATATCTTTGCATATCGGTAGGAACGTACGCATATATACATGCTTCGTTCGCAAACAAAACAACAAATAACAACAAATCTTATGGAAGAAAATAATAAGGAAACAAGAGCTGTCATTTCGACATCTCTAGGCGAAATCGAAGTGAAGCTTTACAACGAAACACCATTACATCGCGACAACTTCATAAAGTTGGCAAAAGAAGGCTTCTATAACGGCACATTGTTCCACAGAGTAATAAAAGATTTCATGATCCAAGGAGGTGACCCAGACAGCAAAGGTGCATCATCTTCAAAACGCCTTGGAACAGGAGGACCAGGATATACAATTCCTGCAGAAATAAAGGATGAACTTATACATAAACGTGGTGCACTTTGCGCCGCACGTCTCGGTGATGAAATGAATCCTAAACGCGAATCGTCAGGCTCGCAGTTCTATATTGTCTGGGGAAAGAAGTACAACAGCGGACAACTTGCACAACTTGACAAGCAAATGGAAATACATCATCAGCAAGAAATTCTGAATAATCTTGCCGTTGAACATAGAGAAGAAATTCTGGACCTCAGAAGAAAACGCGACCGCGCTGGACTTGAAGCACTTCAGGAAAGACTAATAAACGAAACTCGCAAAATAGCTGCTGAAAAAGGCATTGGAGGGTTGTCAGAAAATCAGAAAAACGTGTACGCTGAATTCGGAGGAACTCCACACCTGGACGGTCAATATACTGTATTCGGTGAAGTTACACGCGGTCTTGACATTGTTGAAAAGATACAAAACTGCAGTACTGGAACTGCCGACAGACCAAAAGAAGACATAACTATGGATGTGCGCATAGTTGAATAACAACATATTCATATAAGAAACACTACAAGCCGGAGAGGATGCAAGAGTTCAAAAAGCTCATTCTCTCCGGCTTTATTATTTATTATATAGCTTGAAATGCTCACTTGTCGCACATATATAAAACAAAAAAGGTTAAAAAGAGATATTCTTTATAGCAATAAGCCATCTATGGCATTATATTTGCTTATATATGAAATGTCATGGTATGTCTGAAACCAAACTCAGATTTTTACCGTAAAAAGACACTAAATTCTACAAAATAACAAATAAGAACATGATAAATCAGTTTTCGCAGAAAGTGTCGGATATTCTAGTATACAGCAAAGAGGAAGCCATTCGCCTAGGAAATGATTATATAGGCCCTGAGCATCTCCTGCTGGGACTCATCAGAGATGGTGAGAGCCGTGCAGTGGAAGTGCTGATTCATAAATTCCGCATAGATCTCGACGCTGTGAAACAGCAAATTGAAAAGCGCATCAGAAATGATGAGAACTATATATATTCGACAAGCGATATTTCACTCAATGAGAAATCATCAAGCATCCTGAAACTCTGCATTCTTGAAGCAAGACTTCTGAAGAGCAGCGTTGTGGAAGCTGAACACTTACTTTTAGCTATAATGAAACAAAAGGACAATCTCGCAGCAAAGATTCTTCAGGACAACGACCTTACCTACGATGAACTCTTCAATGCTTTCTCGCACAAGACGAGCACAAAAAACGGATTCGGATTTCAAGAAGAGGAAGAAGATGAAGAGGAAGACAGCATGCCGGCAAACAGTTCGGGAACAGGAAACAGCAGGCAGGCACAAGGAGTAAAACAGAAAACATCGCAAGGAAGCGACACACCAGTCATAGACAATTTTGGATTTGACATGACCCGAGCAGCCATGGAAGGAAAGTTGGACCCTGTGGTAGGACGCGAAAAAGAGATAGAAAGACTGGCACAGATACTCAGCAGACGCAAGAAAAACAATCCGGTGCTTATCGGTGAGCCAGGTGTTGGAAAAAGCGCCATTGTTGAAGGTCTGGCAATGAGAATTGCAGAAAAGAAGGTTTCTAGAATTCTGTTCGGCAAACGAGTTGTTGCTCTTGATATGACATCCGTTGTCGCAGGAACAAAATACCGCGGGCAGTTCGAAGAAAGAATACGATCTATTCTCAACGAGCTAAAGGCCAATCCGGATATAATCATCTTCATAGATGAAATACACACTATAGTCGGTGCGGGAAGTGCCCCTGGAAGCATGGATGCAGCAAACATGCTCAAGCCGGCACTGTCGCGCGGGGACATACAATGTATTGGCGCAACAACTCTAGACGAGTACAGAAAAAGTATTGAGAAGGACGGTGCACTTGAAAGAAGATTCCAAAAGGTTGTTGTTGAACAAACTACTCCTGAAGAAACCTTGGAGATACTGCACAACATCAAGGACCGTTATGAGGAGCACCACAATGTAGCTTATACAGAAGAAGCACTGAAGGCTTGTGTAACTCTCACTGAACGCTATGTCACTGACAGAAGTTTTCCAGACAAAGCCATCGATGCACTTGACGAAGCAGGTTCAAGAGTACATATAGCCAACATCAATGTGCCGAAAGAAATTGAAGAACAGGAAAAACTGATTGATAAAGCTACTGCAGACAAAGAAGAGGCTGTACGCAACCAAAACTATGAACTTGCAGCAAGCTTTAGAGATAAAGTAAAGAAGCTCAACACAGAACTCGAACAGATGAAAGCCAATTGGGAAAGTTCGATGACTGAAAACAAAGAGACCGTTGATGCTGACAAAGTGGCAGATGTCGTATCTCTTATGACCGGCATACCAGTACAGAAAATGGCACAGGCCGAAGGAATAAGGCTGAAAGGCATGAAGGATGAACTGGAAGGCAAGATTATCGGACAGGACAAGGCTGTAGAAAAAATTGTACATGCAATACAGAGAAGTCGTGTAGGTCTTAAGGATCCAAACAGACCTATAGGAACATTCCTATTCCTCGGTCCGACAGGTGTCGGCAAGACTTACCTTGCCAAGTTGCTGGCAGAATACATGTTTGGCTCAGCCGATTCAATGATACGTATAGACATGAGTGAGTATATGGAAAAATTCACTGTGTCGAGACTCGTAGGTGCGCCTCCAGGATACGTCGGATATGAAGAAGGCGGCATGCTGACCGAAAAAGTAAGAAGAAAGCCATACTCAATCGTACTGCTTGACGAGATTGAAAAGGCTCACAACGATGTCTACAACCTGCTGCTTCAGGTTATGGACGAAGGTAGGCTGACGGACAGCTACGGACGCACTGTCGACTTCAGAAATACTGTAATCATAATGACTTCGAACGTCGGTTCGCGTCAGGTGAAAGACTTCGGACGTGCCATAGGATTCAGCGGAAGGGACGAAAAGAGCGAAAACGTAAATTCGCGAAGCATGATTCAGAAGGCACTGGACAAACAGTTCTCGCCTGAATTCTTAAACAGAATAGATGAAATCATAACATTCGACCAGCTCGACAAGAATGCGATATTGAAAATCATCGGTTTGGAACTCGACGTCTTCAGAAAGCGAATAGAAGGACTGGGATACAAACTTGAAATCAGCGAAGAGGCAAAAGATTTCATAGCATTGAAAGGTTATGACAAAATGTATGGTGCCCGTCCGCTCAAGCGTGCTATACAAACGTTCCTGGAAGACAAGATTTCAGAACTGATTGTTGAAGGCGAACTCAACGAGGGCGACACGATGAAAGCTGTGCTGAACGATGACAAAAACGACATCAGCATAAAAGCCGTAAAAAGCAGTGAGCAGACGAATGGCGACAACACAATTGAATAAATTGCAGTATGTAGAGAGATGCAACATTAAGTCATAAACGTCATAATACATTAATAAAAAGGACAAAATGTCAGCAGAAATTTCTGCTGGCATTTTTTTTGTATAAACCTACTCAGGAAAATCGGACATCTTCATCTTGCAAAAAGCATGAAAAGCCGATAATAATACAAAAAGAATAAAAACATAAACAAAACTCATATATAAGATTATGCAGAAAGGTAATATCGGGGTTACTACAGAGAACATATTCCCCGTAATAAAAAAGTTCTTGTATTCTGATCATGAAATATTCCTCAGAGAAATAGTTTCAAATGCCGTTGATGCAACACAGAAACTGCGCACACTCATTTCTAAAGGTGATTTTCAGGGTGAAGCTGGTGATCTGACTGTTCATGTTTCGGTGGACAAAGAGAAAGGAACACTGACAGTAAGCGATAGAGGTATTGGTATGACTGAAGAGGAAATAGATAAATATATCAACCAGATTGCATTCTCTGGTGCAAATGATTTCCTCGATAAGTATAAAGAAGATGCAAATGCCATAATCGGACACTTCGGTTTGGGATTCTATTCTGCTTTCATGGTCAGCAAGAAAGTTGAAGTTATTACCAAAAGCTGGACACCTGATTCAAAAGCTGTAAAATGGAGTTGTGACGGAAGTCCGGAATTCTCTATTGAAGATGCAGAAAAGGAAGATCGCGGTACTGACATTGTTATGTACCTTGACGATGACTGCAAGGAATTCCTCGAGGAGCACAAGATTGAAGAACTTTTGAAGAAATATTGCCATTTCCTTCCGGTTGCAGTTGCATTCGGCAAGAAAAAGGAATGGAAAGATGGAAAAATGGTAGAAACAGAGGAGGACAATGTTATCAACGATACAACTCCGCTGTGGACAAGAAAGCCTAGTGAACTCAAGGATGAAGACTACAAGAAGTTCTACCACGAGCTCTACCCTATGGCCGACGATCCTTTGTTCTGGATACACCTCAATGTTGATTACCCATTCAATCTGACAGGAATACTGTACTTCCCTAAGGTAAGAAACAACTTCGACATTCAGAAGAACAAAATACAGCTCTATTGCAACCAGGTATTCGTCACAGACTCAGTAGAAGGTATAGTTCCTGACTTTTTGACTTTGCTTCATGGTGTAATAGATTCTCCGGACATTCCTCTTAATGTAAGCCGTTCTTACCTGCAGAGCGATCAGAACGTAAAGAAGATTTCTACATACATCAGCAAGAAGGTAAGTGACAGACTCAGCTCCATATTCAAGAATGACCGTAAGGAATTTGAAGAAAAATGGGATGATATCAAGATCTTCATACACTATGGCATGCTCTCAGAAAACGACTTCTATGATAAGGCAGACAAGTTTGCACTCTTAAAGGATACAGACGGCAAGTTCTACACTTACGAGGAGTACAAGACACTCATAAAAGACAATCAGACAGACAAAGACGGAAATCTTATCTATCTGTATGCCGGAAACAAGGAAGACCAGTACAGCTACATTGAAGCTGCAAACAGCAAAGGCTATAACGTACTTTTGATGGACGGACAGCTTGACGTAGCAATGGTCAGCATGTTTGAGCAGAAATTCGAGAAGAGCAGATTCACACGTGTTGACTCTGATACAATAGACAGACTCATTGTAAAAGAAGACAGCAAGTCGGAGAGCCTCGACAGCAAGAGCAAGGAAAACCTGACAATGATGTTCCGCGCACAGATGCCTAAACTTGACAAAATAGAATTCAACGTTGATGCAAACGCTCTTGGAGAAACTGCTTCACCGGTAATTATCACTCAGAGCGAATACATGAGACGTATGAAGGATATGTCAAGAATTCAGCAGGGCATGTCATTCTACGGCGAAATGCCAGACATGTACAACATCGTGCTCAACACAGATCATCGCCTTGTGAAGGAAGTTCTCGAAGCTGGAGAGAAATCTACTGCTGAAGAGGTTAAACCTATAGACGAAGAGATCGGTGGACTTACTGCTCGCAGAGATGCTATCAACGAGAGCAACAAGGACAAGAAATATGATGAAATAAGCCAGGAAAGCAAGGACGAACTGAGCAAATGCGAAAAGGACATTGAAGAAGCCAGAAAGAAGAAAGAGGCAGTCATGGCCAAATATGCACAGGACAATAAGGTTATCGGCCAGCTCATAGATCTCGCATTGCTTCAGAATGGAATGCTCAAAGGTGAAGCTCTCAACAACTTCGTAAAGAGGTCTATAGATTTGATAAAGTAACAGACATATTCAGAACATTACATAACCAAATAAAAAGACAGAACCGTATCACATGAGACATGCTCCTCAGTGATACGGTTCTGTTTTTTATGAATGAATACATTTATAAGGCTGGACAAAAGAATCTCTAAACAAGTTCACACTCCAATTGGAATAATTCGACAAATGTTCAGAAATAAGAGTTATTCAATTAGAACCGGCTTAGTTATAAAAGCAAGCACAGTCCAAATCACTTTAGGCGGAATACACGTATTCCCAACTGACTTTTCTGACGTTGGCTATACTGATAGAAAGTAGACTTGTCAAGTACAACTTTTTTATATATACTAGATGCATTCAAGAGATGCAACTTTCCATCTTGCCACACAGCAATTCCAATATGCGATGTATCAAGTCCAGACTTTGAAGTAATAATTGCAACAATATCACCGGTATGTACAACGCCTATACGGTCTGCGCTTTCATTCAAAAGCGACTTCGGAATATATCTATATGTTTTACCAGAAGTTCGCAGTTCTTTCTGTCTGATTTTTTGTATCATATCAGGCTTACTTTTAAGATGCTTGTAGAGTTCCGGATGTGCAGACATATAATTTATTGAAACCTTCTGAACTGCTGTGAAAGGAAAATCATCGGCTGATATTTCACGAATTATGCCTTTCTGTATATTGTCTTCAGCCCACCATGTGAAATAATGCAGACGAGAAGAATAATCATCTATACGTCCTCCGAAATAACGTACCTTACGAAGATTATTGCAAAAATCAGAAAATGTTCTTTTGTTTTCAATATCGCACAAAGCCAAAGCAAGCACATTTTCAACAAAAGTAGTACAGTCGAGTTCCCTCAGATTGACGATAAGATGCTCACTGTTGCCATTTTCCAAAGTATGTGCAACATAAGGAACACCTATAAACTTCTTTCCGAAATAAAGCATTCGGTTCTGTTCCTTTCTTTCCGTTTTTGCCTCCGACAAAATTCGTTCAACAGAAACACTGTCTGATTTAGTGTATTCCACCTTCTGTGAAAAGGCCGACAGCCCATACAGCCATAAGAATGCAATAAAAAAGAAATACTTCACCGTTATAAATAAAAAAGGTTAAAACAAAACTGGAATTTTATCAAACTGCATCAATACATTATTTCCTTTAATGAATGGTGTCCCATAATCTTGCTAATATCCACGTTACCTCGTACTCCGTCAACTCTTCCTTTACAAGTATATTGCCAAATAATGTAGTCATCATTATTATCAAGTTCTGGCTCATCAACTGTATAGCAAGCAATCATGAAAAGGTACTTTCTAAAGTTTGTGTCAGCAAAATATCTGTTATAAAAATTCTTTCCCGTATATATCATCGGACGCTTACCGAAAACTTCTGTCACCAGGCGTAGAAACTCATCCAATCTGCTGTGGAACTTTGACAGTGACATGCCACGAGGCATCACTTCCACATCGATTATAGGAATTAAATCTTGTTCCTTTGGATCTACTGTCCGAATAAAATTATCGAACTGCTCTGAAACTGAAACATTTGCGCGGAAGAAATGATAACTGCCCACTTTAAGCTTTGCCCGCTTGGCCTCACTTAAATTAAATTTATACGTATCATCTACAAGATTGGCACCTTCAGTTGCCTTAAGATAGACATAATTTGCCTTATCTGTCTGCGCAACCCTACTCCAATCTATCCTTCCTTGATAATGACTTACATCAATACCTTCTACACATGGGCGCGAACCCAACAAAACAATTACTGGCTGCACAGCTCCGTTAAGTATACGGTCCGGCATCGGCTTCGAAAGAATAGTATCAGGCTCAGCCGGTGCATACAAGCTTCGCAATAATGATTTATCCTTTTTGTCTTTTCCATTACGATCTCCGGCAGATGCCTGCATCGAGAAAAAAGACAAAACGACAAGTATAAGATATATTGTAAATTTAGAAATATTCATGATATGAAGAGTTATCTTTGCCTTTGTTCAACAACAAATACAAAATTAAGCCAATTTGCTCATACGGTCAAACCGAGACTGCTGTATTAACTTTTTTAAGTAAAAGACAAGCTTTATCTAACATACCGCCATAAGATTCGATATGAAACAATATATAATGGCAGAATAACGACCAAACGTACAAACTTTTATACGCATTTTTATTCATCAATACCTAAAAACATTATATTTGCATAAAGAGGCAATGCAGATTCGCATGAGTTTCGAATTTTGCAAAACCTTCCTTAAATCAAAAAACAATCCTATAGTGAGATGAAGCTTATACTCATAACATCACCATCATTCTTCCTCGAAGAAGACAACATTATAAATCTACTTTTCGAGGAAGGCTTAGAGATTCTGCATCTGCGAAAACCAAATTCAGAACCAATATACTGTGAAAGACTATTGAAACTCATTTCTGAACAATGGAGAAAAAAAATTGTAGTGCATGACCATTTCTACCTCAAGTCGGAATATGGCCTCATGGGAATTCATCTCAACAGCAGGCATCCTGAAATCCCAGAAGGATACAAAGGACATGTAAGCCGATCATGCCATTCTCTAGATGAAGTAAAAGAATGGTCCCCAAAATGCAATTACGTATTTCTAAGTCCGATTTTCGACAGCATATCCAAAAAAGGATATTTGTCGGGATTTGATGACGACACTCTTAAGCAGGCATCAAAAAACGGAACCATAAACAAGCATGTAATGGCTCTTGGAGGAGTAACTCTAGAAAATATACCTAAAATTAAAGACTTGGGATTCGGAGGCGCAGTTGTCATGGGCGACCTTTGGAAGAGATTTGACAGTCATTCATCTGCCAATTACATGGATTTAGTGAAATATTTCAGTAAACTTAGAAAAGCTGCTGATTAAAAACCGGCAAAAATGCCGTTTTATCCCAATAATATGTAAATTTGCACCATTAAAAAACATAAAACAAAATCTTGTAATGAGCGAAGATATCAAATACAAAGTATTCTCTGGTACAAAATCCAGATACTTGGCTGAAAAGATTTGCCAGCATTTGAACTGTTCTCTTGGCAATCTAGTTATCACCCATTTTGCAGATGGAGAATTTTCTGTGTCATTTGAAGAATCAATACGCGGAAAGGATGTTTTCCTTGTTCAATCAACATTCCCGAACAGCGACAACCTCATGGAGCTTCTCTTGATGATTGACGCTGCAAAACGTGCATCTGCACACAGCATCATTGCAGTATGTCCATATTTCGGTTGGGCAAGACAGGACAGAAAAGACAAGCCTAGAGTTTCAATCGGAGCAAAGTTGGTTGCAGATCTGCTCAGTGTTGCCGGAATTGACAGACTCATCACAATGGACCTCCATGCAGACCAGATCCAGGGATTCTTCAACGTACCGGTAGACCATCTCTATGCATCAATGGTAATGTTGCCATATGTACAGTCTTTGAATCTTGAAGATCTTGTCATTGCAACTCCAGACGTAGGAGGTTCTAAAAGAGCCAGCCTCTTCTCAAAGAAGCTTGAAGTACCTTTGGTTCTCTGCAACAAGACACGCGAAAAAGCAAATGTTGTTGGCAGCATGCAGGTTATCGGAGACGTCAAAGGAAAGAATGTCGTAATCATTGACGATATGGTCGACACTGGTGGCACAATCACAATGGCTGCAGACGTAATGAAGAAAGCTGGAGCAAAGTCTGTAAGAGCAATTGCATCTCACTGCGTGATGAGTGACCCTGCATCAGACAGAGTTCAGAACTCAGCCCTTGAAGAAATAGTATTTACAGACAGTATTCCTTACGCACAGAAATGCGCAAAAGTAAAGCAGCTGTCAGTAGCACAGATGTTTGCACAGGCAATTCTTTGTGTAGAGAACAATGAATCAATAAGCTCACAGTACGTATAATCCCTAACACATATACGAATACATTAGAGTAATGATAAATGAATAGGAAAAGGTTTCATTTTATGAATCCTTTTCCTATTTTTGTATTCGAAACAATAATATAAATAAGTTATGAAGAAAACATTTTTAATCTGCGCATCACTGATGCTAAGCTTCACAGCCTGCAACTGCAAGTCTAATTCAAACGATGCAAATGTTCAAAATAATGCAGAAGCCACTACAGAAGTTAAAACATCAAATGATGAACCTGTAACAGGAACAAACGTAGGCGACATGTACACAGACTTTAAGCTTTCTACTCCGGAGGGTGCAGAAAAATCTCTTTCTGAACTCGTGAAGGGACACAAGCTTATTCTTGTTGACTTCTGGGCCAGCTGGTGCGGACCTTGTAGAATGGAAATGCCAAATGTCGTTAAAGCATACGAGCAATACAAAGATAAAGGTTTGCAGATAGTAGGCGTATCATTTGATAATGATATGACAAAGTGGAAAGAAGCAATATCCAAGCTCAACATGACATGGCCACAAATTTCAGACCTCAAAGGTTGGGACTGCGCAGCAGGACGCATATATCAGATAAACTCCATTCCTAGTACTATGCTGATAGACGAAACAGGAAAAATCATCGCAAAAGATCTGCGTGGTGAAGAACTGATTGAAAAAATCGGCGAAATTCTAAAATAAGCAACAATATCTTCAAGACAAACAAACATCTATATCAAATCTGTGAGGTTGTAATTGCTGGATAAACAACAATATTTCATACAACCACTCAAGTTGATATAGATGTTTGTTTTTTTAAAACAGCAAACTTATATTCCTTAAGCAGAAACTTTTTGCTACCCTCCAATACTAGATTATTTTTTCATTAAAGTAAAGTAATTGGAATATAAGCTCAACTATAAGATATCTCTCCGCTAAAAGATTGTAATCCGTATTAACAAACAGTTAATGCACTTCGAACCATGTTGCATAATGTTGCGCCGAAAAATGCAAAATATTATTACCACAATAAAAACGGATTGGATACTGCATTTTCAGTATTACAAAACACTATAGAGATTTGAAGAGACACAATCTACAAGTCAAAAATTAAATGGCAAAATATCAGACACAAAAAAGGAGCTGCATCGTATATACGACACAGCTCCATAAAATTTATGTTACACTTTTATCTTATTACACCACAATATTTCCAACTGCAGTATAAAAGACTTATATAACTTATTCAATCCACTTTACAAAACAGAAATCCTGTCTGTGTGGCAGAAGTTCATTCTTAGGATACATTCTGTATGCAACCTTGAAGCATCCGGCATTCATGATAGAGTTGTAACCCTCGAATGTGAAAAGATTACCATCTCTCTTGACAACCTTAAGAGGCTCTACAGCATAGATGTGATCCTTTCCTTCATTATCTGTTCTGAGAACAACAAGTTCAAGTCCGATTGCATCGTCAAGTCCCTGCTCGTCAATCACATAAGTAGTCTTGTACTTACGTCCGCTCTGCAGAGTACCCTTCATATCGTATTCCATCTCAACAGAAACAACATTAATTCTATCCCATCTTTCAGCAACAGCTTCCTTCCAAGCAGCAATTTCTTTAGCCTTTTCAAAGTTGTTTGCTGTCAGCATCTTAGCTCTTTCTGCCAATCTGTTGTAGAACTTAGTATAGTAATCATCAAGCTGTCTCTTCATTGTGTAATGCGGAGCAACCTGTGCAATAGAGTTCTTTATTGTGCGAACCCATCCTTCGCTGTAGCCCTTCTCGTTCTGATCGTAGTACAAAGGAAGGATTTCATTCTCAAGCAAACCGTAAATAGTAGCAGCATCCAGCTGATCCTGATGATCCTGATTTGCATAAGTACGCTTGTCAGTCAAAGCCCAGCCTGCTCCTTCACGATATCCTTCAAGCCACCATCCATCAAGAACTGAGAGGTTTACAACACCATTCATAAGCGCCTTTTCGCCAGAAGTACCAGATGCCTCCAGAGGACGTGTAGGGGTATTCATCCAAATATCAACACCAGATACAAGTCTGCGCGCAAGCTTCATGTCGTAATTCTCCAAGAAAATAATCTTTCCGAGGAATTCTGGTCTACGGCTGATTTCATATATCTTCTGGATCAGTCCCTGACCTGCTCCATCATGTGGATGAGCTTTTCCTGCGAACAAGAACTGAACAGGATACTTAGGATTGTTTACAATCTTAGCAAGTCTGTCCAAATCGTTGAACAACAGATGAGCACGCTTGTATGTAGCAAAACGACGTGCAAAACCTATCAGCAACGCATTAGGATTGATCTTCTCAAGCAAAGAAACGATTCTTGAAGGATCACCCTGATTCTTAAGCCAATCCTCACGGAAAGCTCTGCGTATATAATCAATGAGCTTGTTTTTGAGAACAACTCTATTGTGCCATACTTCCTCATCTGGAACATCGTAAATCTTCTCCCAGATCTTTGCATTGCTCTGATCCTTAAGGAAAGACTTGTCAAAATGCTTCTGATAAAGCTGTTTCCACTCTGAAGCACACCAAGTAGGGAAATGAACACCATTTGTAACATAACCTACATTGTCAAGTTCCTCAGGGAAATATCCCTTCCAGATTCCAGAGAACATGTCCTTTGAAACCTTTCCGTGAAGCCAGCTTACACCATTAACCCACGAGCAAGTATTGCAAGCGAAAGTAGACATACAGAAACGTTCACCCTTGTCGCTAGGATTAATACGTCCCATACCGATGAATTCGTCCCAGCTTATTCCGAGCATACCAGGATAAGCCCCCATGTACTTGCCGAAAAGACCTTCATCAAAGTAGTCATGTCCTGCAGGAACAGGAGTGTGTACTGTATAAAGTGATGATGAACGCACGATTTCCAAAGCCTGGTTGAAAGTGAATCCCTGGCTTACATAGTCAACGAGACGCTGAACATTGCACAGTGCAGCATGTCCCTCATTGCAGTGATAGATATCTTTCTTTATACCGAGCTTCTTGAGTGTAAGCATACCACCGATACCGAGCAAGATTTCCTGCTTCAATCTATTTTCCCAGTCACCGCCATAAAGAGCATGAGTTATCGACTTGTCGAAGTCGCTGTTCATCTCATTGTCAGTGTCAAGGAGATACAACTTGATACGTCCAACATTTACCCTCCATACGTATGCATGAACAGTATAATTATTATAAGGAACGTCAACAACAAGAGGACAACCATTTTCGTCCAACTCGTGTTCTACTGGAAGATTACCGAAATCCTGTGCCTCATAGTTGGCGATCTGATGACCGTCCATAGACAAAGACTGTCTGAAATAACCATATCTGTAAAGGAAACCTACAGCACACATGTCGACATTGCTGTCAGAAGCTTCCTTAAGATAGTCACCGGCAAGGATTCCCAAACCTCCAGAATATATCTTAAGTACGTGGCTCAAACCATATTCCATACAGAAATAAGCCACTGAAGGTCTCTTTGAATCCGGCTTTACGTCCATGTAATTGCGGAAGTCAGAATATACCTTGTCTATACGTGCAAGAGTAGCTTTATCCTTAGAGAGGAATTCCAGTTTCTCATAGCTGAGTCTTTCCAAAAGCTGTACCGGATTCTGCTCTACTTCTTTCCACAAATCTGGATCAAGATCTTTAAACAATTTTGTAGCCTCCTGATTCCATGACCACCACATATTGTGTGCGATTTCTTCCAGAGGCATAAGAGTTTCAGGGATGTTCAATTTAACGTTAACTTCTTTCCAATTAGGAACATTCGCGTTACTTACCTTAATTCTCATTTCTTCGTCTTTTTAGTATTATAATATTAAAATTCATTTTTTATTCTCACTCAATCTAGCTTCAGCCTTCCTGATGGCAAAATCGTAAGCGTCATAATAATTCTCTATGAAGTGCTTCCACAATGCCTTCTCAGCAATAGCTCCCGCCTTACGTCTGGCAGCCTTGACCTCCGCATCTGACATTTTCGAATATTCGAAGATTGTATCCGCAGCCATATCTGCCACCTCGTTGAAATTATAATCAGTTCTGTGCATAACTTTAACTCCGTCAGCAATCTCACTGTATCCTTTGCCTTTAAGTCCGTTGACCCAAAGTCCGAAACCAGCCAAATCGGTTGTTATGCACGGTACATGAAAAGCCGCACTTTCCAATGGAGTATATCCCCACGGCTCATAATATGACGGATATATGCACAAGTCGTTGCCGATAAGCAAATCATAATATGACATATTAAAAATGCCGTCATTTCCATCAAGATAACAAGGAACAAATACAACCTTAACTTTATCTTCCGGTCTGTTCTGCATACCCAGCCAATTCATCTGACTAAGGATTCTGTCATTATCCGGCTCATAAAGTTCGTGGGTTACTCTCGGATTGCCGCACGGTCCGTTCATAGAACGCTTGCCTTCAAGCCTCATACGCAAATCAAAACGGGCTTCTTTCATATAAGCCGGCACCATGATGAAAGCAAGAATATTCTTATCAAGTTTCTCATTGAATCTCAGTCTGTTGAGCGCTTCGACCATCAAGTCTATACCCTTGTTCTTAAATTCATATCTGCCGCCCGTGCTGACTATAAGTGTTGAATCGTCCAGTTCTGTACCCATCAAAGCATTTGCCACTTCAAGCATTTTTGCCCTTGACTTCTTTCTCATAGACGTAAAGCGACTGCCTACAGGAACAAAATCATCTTCAAATCCGTTCTTCAGGATTACATCCGCCGGTTTGTCGAGCAACTGCCGGCATTCCTTATTTGTTATATCGCTTACGGTTGTAAAACAGTCCGCATGCCATGCTGTCTGCTTTTCTATAGAATGCTTTGATTCCATATTCAGCTCTGATGCCATCTGATCCCCGTCATACGCTTCCAGATAATCATACAAAGGCTTGTTGTTTCCGGCGATAGAACGTCCAATGCTGGTTGCATGCGTCGTAAATATTGTAGCAATCTCAGGTACATATTTCTGTACGTAGAGAGCGCCAAGACCTGTCATCCATTCATGAGCCTGATAAACTACCTTTGAATCTGCATTCAAGTTATATCGATAAAAACTTTCTACAACTTTACCTGCGGCATAAGAGAACATCGACGCCTCATCATAATCTCCGTATGCATGAAGCGAATCGACTTCAAAATTTTCCCAAGCCCACTTATATATATCATTCTTGAATTCAAAAAAACTATTGAAATCAACAAGAAAGACAATTGGTTTTCCTGGTATGTTCCATCTTCCGGCACGTATTCCAAGTTGTTCTGCAGACCTTGCGTGCTCTATCCAATCCTTATATAATTTTTTATCTTCTACAAATAAAACATTTTCTTTACCTTTCCAAAAATCGGGTCCGATAAAGAACAATCTGTCAGCAAAAGCGTCTTGCAGTGTTTTTGCCCTTGTAGACAAAACAGTGTATATACCTCCTACTTTATTACATACTTCCCAACTAGATTCGAAGATGTAATCAGGAGTCCTTTTATTACTAGGCATATTCATGTTTTTTATGTGTTTCCAAATGCAAATATATATATTTTTTCTATAACAAGAGAATAAAAAGCCTATTTTTTATCTTAAATTTAAATATTGTAAAAAAGTATTATTTTATTGACAAATTGATGCTAATAACTGAAAAAAGCCTTGAATGTTCGGCCTTTCGGCAACCACATTCAAAGCTTTGTAATATTTTCGCTTATCCCTTAAGCTTTTCTATACTCTCTTTCAGCGAAGCAATTTTGGTCTCCGCATCCTTTTTCTTTTTCTTTTCGAGTTCAACAACCTGTTCAGGTGCATGAGCCACAAATTTCTCATTGGAGAGTTTCTTTTCAACCCCTATAAGGAATCCTTCCAGGTGTTTCAACTCAGCTTCCATTTTCTTTATTTCAGCATCCTTGTCAATGAGATTTCCAATCTGCACAGCATACTCTTCTGTTCCGACCATGAACGAAGCAGTTCCTTCGCTCTTAACATCGACGCCACAGATTTCAGAAAGATTTGCCATCTTGCTGATTACACATCCGAGTTCTGCAATACGGTTGTTCTTGCTCATCTCAAGCACAAGCGGTTCTTTTGGAGCTATACCTTTCTGGTTTCTTACAGCACGTACTCCCGCTACAATTTCCTTAACAGTGTCTATATCTGTAAGCAAAGCCATATCAGCATCGCTTACCGGTTCAGTTTTCAGACACTGCGTCATAATGCTGTCGCCGTCCTTGCGCTCATATATATGCTGCCAAATTTCTTCTGTGATGAACGGCATGAACGGATGAATTATCCTCATCAGCACATCAAAGAACTTGAGAGTCTCGTCATAAGTCTTCTTATCTATAGGTTTCTGATAAGCAGGCTTGATCATTTCCAGATACCATCCGGAGAATTCATCTGTAAACAGCTTATAAGCAGTCATAAGAGCTTCGCTCAAACGATACTTTGAGAACAAATCGGTAATCTCTGCATAAGTACGCTTGATCTCAGCCTCAAACCACTTGACAGCAACAACAGAACTTTCAGGCTGTTCAATATCCTCGACATTCCATCCGTTCACAAGTCTGAACGCATTCCATATCTTGTTGCAGAAGCCCAATCCCTGCTTGCAGAGAGACTTGTCGAACAATATGTCATTGCCGGCAGGTGCAGAAAGAAGCATACCCATACGTACACCGTCAGCTCCAAACTCCTCAATAAGTTCGAGCGGGTCAGGCGAATTGCCGAGACTCTTCGACATCTTGCGTCCAAGCTGGTCTCTTACGATACCGGTGAAATAAACGTTCTTAAAAGGCATCTTGCCCGTAAACTCATATCCAGCCATAATCATTCTGGCAACCCAGAAGAAAATGATATCCGGACCAGTTACAAGGTCGCTTGTCGGATAATAATAGTTTATTTCCTCGTTTCCTGGATTGTTGATACCATCAAAAAGGCTTATAGGCCACAACCATGAAGAGAACCATGTGTCCAGTGCATCTTCATCCTGCTTAAGATCAGACAGAGCAAGATCCTCACGTCCACACTTCTTCTTTGCCATTTCCAAAGCTTCTTCTGGAGTCTCAGCTACCACGAATCCGCCTTCAGGCAAATAATATGCCGGTATACGATGACCCCACCAGAGCTGTCGGCTTATACACCAGTCCTTGATATTCTCAAGCCAATTCTTATATGTAACCTTATACTTTGCAGGATAGAACTTGATTTCATCGTTCATTACAGGCGGCAAAGCAATGTCAGCAAAATGCTTCATCTTCAAGAACCACTGCATAGAAAGCTTTGGCTCGATAGCCACACCTGTTCTCTCCGAACATCCCACTTTGTTTGTATAGTCTTCAACCTTTTCGAGAAGTCCTGCGTTCTTGAGATCTTCAGTAATCTTCTCACGTACATCAAAGCGGTCCATACCGACATACATACCGGCATTCTCGCTGATAGTTCCATTGTCGTTGAATATATCTATAGTTTCGAGATGGTACTTGTCACCGAGCATGTAGTCGTTAACATCGTGAGCCGGAGTAACCTTAAGACATCCGGTACCAAACTCAACATCGACATAATCATCCTCAATAACAGGAATTACACGACCAACAAGCGGAACAATCACCTTCTTTCCGCTGAGCCATCTGTTCTTAGGATCTTTCGGATTGATACACATTGCTGTATCACCCATTATTGTCTCTGGACGTGTTGTTGCAACTACAGCATATCTGCGTCCTTCAGCATCTCTGTGCACAACCTCACCTTCTGCACCTGTTTCGCCTGTTCCGTCATCTTCGCTGACGTAATATCTCAGATAATAAAGTTTAGAGTGTTCCTCCTTATATATAACTTCCTCGTCGCTGATTGCAGTAAGTGCCTTAGGGTCCCAGTTGACCATACGCACACCTCTATATATAAGTCCCTTGTTATAAAGGTCGCAGAACACCTTTATAACACTCTTGCTTCTGGTCTCATCCATAGTGAAGCTTGTACGGTCCCAATCACAGCTGGCACCAAGCTTGCGAAGTTGCTTGAGTATTATGCCGCCATGTTCGTCAGTCCACTCCCAAGCATGCTTGAGGAACTCGTCACGCGTAAGGTCAGCCTTCTTTATACCTTTCTGAGCAAGTCTGTTGACCACCTTTGCTTCAGTTGCAATACTTGCATGGTCTGTTCCAGGAACCCAGCAAGCGTTTTTGCCGTCCATACGTGCACGTCTTACAAGAATATCCTGAATTGTTTCATTCAAGACATGTCCCATGTGCAGCACACCGGTAACGTTTGGTGGAGGTATAACAATGGTATACGGTTCTCTGCCATCAGGTTTAGAACTGAAAAGCTTATGGTCCATCCAATATTTGTACCATCTGGTTTCTACTTCAGACGGTGCATACATGCTCGCTAATTCCATTTTCTATATATATTTTTACTGTTTTCTGAAAATTCATGCAAATTTAATCAAATGTTTGTATTTCACAGTAATTGTCTGCTCTACTTTTTACATTATACTGCATTATACGTTCAGCAATCATCATGCTTTATATATAACGGAACTCTCTCCGACACACATTCCACGCACTCGCATTTGCAAAAAAACAAGCGGGAATGCAGAATTCTGAACATTCTGCATTCCCGCAAATCAATCAATGCCGGCTTGTTATTCTTTCTTAGCCGCCGACATATATCCTTTAATGAATATACGGCTCAATTCGTCTTTGCAGTTTGTAAAAACCTGCACATATCTTTTGAATTCTCCCGGCATCTTACCGGAACCGTTATAAGTAACGACAATCTGTCCTGTACCTCCAGGTGAAATGAAATCCTTGGTATATTCGGCCACGGTACATCCGCATGAAGTGTGCACATAATTGATGACCAACTTGCTGTCGCCAACATTTGTAAATTTGAAAATAGCCTTCTGTACAGGTTCATCCTGAGAGAAAGTTCCGAAATCAATAACCGTCTTCTCAAATTTTATGACCGGATACTTTTTTGCCGACACGACTGTAAACGTAAATGCCAGCAACATTAAAAACATCATTCTTTTCATATAAAGACCTTCTATTTGATTATTCATTAAACAAAAATACAATGCTACAGCAAATCAAGCAGCAAGCGGCAGATGGCATCACATTACTGGCCAACTATCAACTGACCTCCGTTTGCAGGTATTGTCCACTTGAACAATCCCTTGCGCGACAATTTCTTTGTTGCAACCGAGCCGTTGAGTTTCTCGTCATCACTGTAGACAGTAATTTCAGAACCTCCCTTAAGCATAGGCAACGAAGTTTCGAGCTTCAGTGTCTTACCTGTTCCGTTAATTGCGGCAACATACCACTTGTCTCCGCTTCGTCTTGCAAGAACGACATATTTGCCTGGATATCCATCGATGAACTTTATGTCATCCCAAGTAGTAGGTACATTTTTCATGAAATCCATGGCCCATGCAGGTGCATCGTTCAAATTATTAGGAGCCAAAGCAAAATGCTGTACACCGCTCTGGAACAATACAGCTGTTGCTAATGCATATACATCTGAAGTCTTGCGTTCCCTTCCTCTCTTATTGTCAGCACTATAATGTTTGTTGAGTGCACTTCCACCGAAATCCATACTGCCTACCGAATTTCTGAGGAACGGATGTACGCATCCCTTCCATGCCTCATTATCGCAATCAGCCTGATTGAATGAAAGGTTCTCGCTAGCTCTTACAGCCTCAGCAGAGACAAAGTTAGGATACATTCTCTCCCATCCTCTCGGAACTGTGCAACCATGGAAAATAATCATCAAACCATATTCGTCAGCATCAGCAAGAATGTCTTCATACAACTGCATTGCCTGCTGTTTGTCACCGCCAACGAAGTCAACCTTAAGTCCTTTCACACCGATGCTCTTGAGCCACTTCATTTCCTTACGTCTAGCAATAAGGTTGTTCATTATATTTCGCGGCCCCTGCGGAGCATCGTTCCAATATCCGTTTGAATTGTACCACAAAAATAGTGCCACACCCTTAGACTGAGCATATTTAGACAATTCAGCCATACGGTCACGACCTATCTGCGTATCCCAAAGAGCATCTATAAGAACATAATTGTAGCCCATCGATGCTGAAAAGTCTATGTATCTTTTCTGTTCGTCATAATTGCAGCTCGGGTCCATTCCGATGATCCAGCTCCACGAACCTTTGCCGAGAACGTAATCATTAGCAGTTTCGTACAATGGTTCAACATTATCCCACATTACAGTAGTCTCGACAATTGGAGCCAAGTCAGATGCAAGAGTTATGGTTCTCCAAGGAGTATAACCTGGGAGCGAAAGTCCAGGACTTACGGTACCGACACCTCCGAACTCAGCTTCCATAGGGTAACCAATACTGTAAGTACCGTCACTGTTTCCCAACAGGCGCGAAGCACAATACGCACTGCTGACACCTGTCTCGCACAGCATAACCCAACCCTTGTCTGCAATCCTGAACAATGCAGGGAATGTATATCCCTCACCGTAACCGTTTTTTCCTACGGCATCATCGAGCGTGTAGTCAGTCTCGTAGCTTGGAGCAGTTCGAGCAAAACCGCTCTGCGCCTTCATCTGAGGACAGAGGAACGTTGTTGTACCTTCGGGGAATGAATAGGCAGTCGTCTCCGACTCTACCAGGCATGACAGTCTTCCCCAATTGGAATATATCTTATATCTGAATGCGATATCATTGTCCGAAACACGGAACACCACATCCATAACTTTTGCACCGTCAGCATTGCTGAATGTGCATGTCATCTCGTTGGCCTCGTATTCCACGTGGCTCTTCTTTATGTTCCTAAGCGAATAACTGTCGGTAATCTTCTTTAAAGAAGGTTTACCTGCACTCTTAAGACCTTTGGTGAAATCTCCGATTGTAGTCTTCAGTCCGAGCGACGATTCTGCAATAAATTCATCTTCGCCATATTTCACTTCGTATGTCGGCACTCCGCCCTCTGCAAGTCCGACAGTCACAGCAACCATACTGTCAGGACTGTAAACACGGGCAACCTCCTCTGCACTTATTTCACTGCCAATAGCCAAGGACATCAGTGCAGAAATGTATAATCCAGATTTCATCATAAACAAAATAAAATGATATTAGATTTTTGATAAATACAATTGTTTCTTCTGTGCAAAGATACTCATTTTGCAGAAAAAATGTTCCAATAAATCTTTTTTAAATCTTAGCAAACATTCTATCCAAAGGGCTAAAGGAAAATATTGCGAGGGCTCGCGATTAAATTTTCGAGCGCGCGGAACAAGAAGCGCGAGCGCTCGAAAAAGCAAAACAAGGTACAAATCATCTTACATTATCTATTTACGCTGCCATAAATCAACATTCTTTACACTTAAAGCCTACATCTCATATCTTTATCGTATATTTGTCAGAATTAACGCATACAGATAATCTAAAAACGTTTCACTTGAAAATCCTTTCATACAAACGTTCAACTGTGCACAAAAATTAAAAACAGAAATATGATAATCTACAACACAACCTTCCACGTGGAAGCCACAGATGCAAAGAATTTCGTAATATATCTGCATGAAGTATATATACCGTCAGCAGAAAAATCTGGAATATTGAGCAATCCTAGACTTACAAGAATACTCAGCCACAAGGAAGACGACTCTGAATGTTTCTCACTACAGTTTGAAATTGAAGATACGGCCAAACTTCACAAATGGTATTCAGAATCTGGAAGCAAGCTCAATGATGACATGCTTAAGACTTTCAAGGATAAAGTGACCGGCTTCCCGACTCTGATGGAAGTAATAATCTAAAGAAAGAATACGCTATAAATAAAACAAGGAAACAAACAACAGTTTTACAGTCTGAAGAGGCATGATGCCAAAAGCACACACTGAAAAAATAATTATGGGAGTCGACCCCGGAACCAACGTTATGGGGTACGGACTGCTGAAAATAGACGGCAATAAGGCTGAGATGATGACGATGGGCGTCATTGAGCTCAGCAAATATCCCAGCCAGTATATAAGGCTCGGAAGGATATTCGAAAGGATAACAAGCATCATAGACTCATACAAGCCTGACGAACTGGCCATAGAAGCTCCGTTCTTCGGAAAAAACGTCCAATCGATGCTAAAATTAGGACGGGCACAGGGTGTGGCCATTGCCGCAGCCATAGAACGAGACATACCCATAACGGAATACGAGCCGAGAAAAATAAAAGTAGCCATAACCGGCAACGGAGCGGCCTCAAAGGAACAGGTTGCAGGAATGCTGCAAAGAATGCTCAAAATTCCTGAATCGGACATGGTGCCGTTCATGGATGCAACAGATGCACTCGGTGCGGCATATTGCCACTTCATACAGATGGGTAAACCTACGACCGAACACAGTTTCTCGTCGTGGAAGGATTTCCTGTCTAAAAATAAGAACAGAATACACGTCAGAGCTGCAGAAAAAGGAGAATAAGGCTGATATACGACCGAAACGACAGGTTGTAAAACAGCTTTTTGACGTCCGCAACACACAACAAATCATATTAATAAGTAACTTTGCAGAAGAAAAACTTTTGATTATGGCAGAATACAACAAGTATACATCTACCAAAGCATACGCAATGGAATACGGCACATTTCTTGGAATAGGCTGGATAATTGTGTTTGCACTCTACATCTGCGGTCTCCGCACACTCAATGGCCTTCCCCTTGTTCTGGGAATGCTGACACTGGTTTCACTTCCCGCAGCTTCCATATATCTGGCATTGAGATTCAAGAAACAGGACGCCTGCGAAGAAGGCATATCACTGAGACGTGCCATATTTTTTTCTCTGATGATGCACCTTTACGCTTCATTGCTCACCAGCGTTGCGGCATTGCTGTATTTTCAGATAATGGACAACGGTGCCGTAATAAACAGCATGTACAACGTCATAAACTCTCCATACGCTGTAAGCGTTTACAAACAGGCCGGAATGGAAGACGTACTGGAAATGGGCAGAAGCAACCTCGACGCACTCTCGCAGCTCTCGCCTCTGGAAATAGCATTTGCGCTGTTCAACCAGAATATAATGGTAAGCATAATCTTGTCGATATTGACAGGATTCGTTGCTGCTAACAAAAAATATACGAAATAACAATTAACTGCAGATCAAAACAAACAAGTATATATATTACACATTATAAGATATGGATATTTCAGTTGTTATACCTCTTTACAACGAAGCAGAATCGCTCCCCGAACTCCATGCTTGGATAAAGCGCGTAATGAAAGAACACAATTTCAGCCATGAAATAATATTCGTAAACGATGGTTCTACAGATGGTTCGTGGGATGTAATAAAGAAATTGAGTTCGCAGGATCCAACAGTCAAGGGAATCAAGTTCAGACGCAACTACGGAAAATCACCAGCCCTGTTCTGCGGTTTCGAAAAAGCTGAAGGCGACGTTGTAATAACAATGGACGCCGATCTTCAGGACAGTCCAGACGAAATACCAGAACTCTACAGAATGATTAAAGAGGACGGATATGATCTTGTCAGCGGCTACAAACAGAAACGATATGACCCGCTGTCAAAGACAATTCCTACTAAACTCTTCAATGCCACAGCCAGAAAAGTTTCGGGAATACATAACCTGCACGACTTCAACTGCGGTCTGAAAGCCTATAGAAAGGACGTTATCAAGCATATAGAAGTTTACGGTGAAATGCACAGATATATTCCGTATCTTGCAAAAAATGCAGGCTTCAACAAAATAGGCGAAAAGGTAGTCCATCATCAGGCACGCAAATACGGAAAGACTAAATTCGGATTGAGCCGCTTTGTGAACGGATATCTGGACCTCCTGTCGCTGTGGTTCCTCTCCAAATACGGCATCGAACCGATGCACGTGTTCGGACTGCTGGGCACAGTCATGTTCATCATCGGATTCATAGCAGCCGCATGTGTCGGAGCAATCAAGATCATCGACATGTATGCTGGCAATCCTTACACGCTTGTGACCAACTCACCATACTTCTATTTGTCGCTGACAATGATGATACTTGGAACCCAGCTTTTCGTAGCAGGCTTCCTCGGTGAGCTCATAAGCAGAAATTCGGCTGAAAGAAACAAATATCAGATTGAAGAAACATTCTGAAGTTCAGAAAACTCAGATTAACAGCATGAAAATAAGTAAAAAGAACATATTCCGCATTGCTCCGCTGGTGGTGCTGGTGGCGTCTGCAGCCTGCTCAAGCAATAACTGTCCGCTCAACAACGTTGTGACCTGCAACTGCTACTTCTATGATTCTGAAGGCACAGCCATCAGCTATAGCGACGAGATTACAGTAAAAGCCTTATTGCCTGGTACGCAGACTACATACACTTACAGAAAACCAGGACAACCTACCGTGGTAACAAACACGAGGGTCGACTCTCTTCTGGAACAGGGATATGTAGAAACTATCGGCACCTCAAGAAAAGATACTGTACTTGTGAACAAGGCCGCCGGCAAATCATATCTGAATCTACCGATGAGTTACTTCACCCAATGCGATACTATCATGTTCAGCTACGCTGGAATTTCAGGAACTGACACCCTATACATAAGCCACGACAACTATCCTTATGTCGGACTTCCTGAGTGCGGTTCGTACATGTTCCACACAATCACAAACGTGAGGAACGCCAACAATTCGGGCATAGACCATGTGGAAATAGCAAATCCAAAAGTCGATTATGAAGGCAAAGAAAACATCAAGATATATTTCTACGGCACTGCTCAGTAGTCTGATGCTTACATTTGTTTCCAACGCTTATGCACAGGAAACAGCTGTCGATGAGGAAAAGCCGAAACCCACCAAATATGTGCCGGAAGAAGATGCTAAAACAAAAATAGCTTTCTTTCAAGGATTCACCCTGTCGGCTGATATTCTGGGTATCGGTCAATATTTTCTGTCCGATTACGGAAGCACAGAAGCAGCACTGAGACTGAATCTCAAAAACACATATTTTCCTATTGCAGAGCTCGGATACGGCATCTGTGATGCTACAAACTACAACACAAATATACGCTACAAGACGAGTGCACCATTTCTAAGAATTGGAGTAGACATAAATTTCCTAAAAGACAAGCTGCAGGACAACAGATTGTATGCGGGAGTAAGATATGGTATCTCTCCTTTCGAATACGATTTGGAAGGACCAGACATGACAGACCCGGTCTGGGGAGGCAGCAGCCCGTTCAGCTACAAGAACATAAGCTCTACTGCACACTGGGGTGAACTTGTATTCGGTTTTCAGGTAAAAGTATGGGGCAACTTCCACATGGGATGGAGCATAAGACTGAAAAAATACTTCAGCATAAGCAACAGCAAAAGTTCACAGCCGTATTACATCCCAGGATTTGGAACCACAACCAGCTCAACGGCATGGGGAGGTACATACAACCTTATTTTTGACCTCAACTGGGGAAAAAAGAAAAAAAACAAGGCTACAGCTCCTCCAACTGTAATCATCACTGAAGACGCAGAAAAAGCAGAAAAGGATGAAAATGCAGAAGAAACACAAGAAAAGGACGTAGACAAAACCACAGACACAAATAAAGAAAAAGACAACAACGAAACAAACAACAACGACTAAACTGTAATATTTATATACCATATATGGAAGGCAACCTTACGCTCCTTGATCAGATACTCATAGCTTTGGCACTGGCAATGGACTGCTTTACCGTCAGCATTGCATCAGGCCTGATACTGAAGAAAATATACATTAAGACGACTGTCATTACAGCTCTCATGTTCGGAATCTTTCAGGCCGCCATGCCGGCAATAGGATGGTCTGTCACAAAACTGTTCAACAGGTATATTGAGAATTTCGACCACTGGATAGCATTCGGACTGCTGGCTATTATAGGAATAAAAATGATCATAGACAACTTCAAGGCAGAAGACGAAAAGACATTCAACCCCTGCTCTATATGTATCATCCTGACAATGGCTGTAGCAACAAGCATTGATGCACTGGCAGTAGGAATATCATTTATGTGCGCAGGACTCAAGACTTGGCACCAACTGATACAACCATTGTTCATCATTGGAATAACATCAGCTATACTGTCAGTAGCCGGAAATATGATAGGTGTATATATAGGCAGAAAGATTAAACTTCCGGTTGAGATGATAGGAGGAATTATCCTGATAATCATAGGAGTAAAAATACTATCAGAACATCTTGGATGGTAAAAAACAGACAACACAAAAACAAATAGAATATGGCTAAACAAGATATCAGCAACGAACAAGAGAACAACGGCAGAAAGGTAAACAAGAAATGGTGGCACATACCGTTTCTGCTTTTATTGTGCGCCGGCACCATATATGTAATACGCACAAACAACACTACTGGGAACAGTACATCCGGAATGCACGAAAGTGCAGCTATCGGTGAAGCATGGAACGATGCGGATATACAAAAGTGCTCGGGAAGCGTGTTCGGAACAGAATACCATATCACATACCAAAACGGAGGGGACATCCACAATGAACTCAAAGAAGTGATGGCCGATGTGGACAACTCGCTTTCACCATTCAATAAGGAATCTGTTATTACAGCTATAAACAACGGGAACAATGTTGAAGCAGACTCTATGTTCACCGAAGTTTTCGACATGGCGAAAAATGTAGCAGAAGAAACACAAGGTGCATTCGACATTACTGTGGCTCCTCTGGTAAACGCATGGGGATTCGGATTCAAAAACAAAATTGACGTCAGCAAAGAAAAAATTGACAGCATAAGAAAATACGTGGGATTTGAAAAAGTCCACATGGAAAATGGGAAAGTCATAAAAGAAGACAAAAATATTATGCTGGACTGCAGTGCCATTGCAAAAGGATATGGAGTCGATGCAGTTGGACGCTATCTCGAAAAGAAAAAGATCAGAAACTATATGGTCGAAATCGGAGGCGAGATAAGGGTCAAAGGATGCAATCCAGAAGGAAGGCTATGGAAAGTCGGAATAAGCAAACCTATCGACGACTCACTGAACGTCAACGGTGAAATTCAGGAAGTTCTGATGGTCAGCGACATCGCAATAGCAACATCTGGCAATTACAGAAATTTCTATATAAAAGACAACAAGAAATACGCTCACACAATTGATCCGCGTACAGGATATCCGGTACAGCACAGCATACTGTCATCGACTGTTGTAGCACCAACTTGCGCTCTTGCTGATGCCTATGCAACGTCGTTCATGGTGGTAGGACTAGATGAGGCAAAGAAAATTCTTGCCAGACATAAAGAACTGCAGGCATACTTCATCTATACGGACAGCAAAGGCAAAATGGCGACATGGTGCACAAAGGATCTTGAAGACAACCTGATGAAATATTCTCAAAAGAGGAACTGACGACATGCCACGATCGACCAGTAAAACAAAACAAATTTAAAACATTGCCGAACCGTGGCTCCAACACAAAACAAATGCTAAAATTAGAGTACAATTTAACACACAAAATGTTATCTTTGTAACTGTTGTTAAACTCAAAAGGATACTGTACCGATGGACCTGACTATGTTTGAAAAAATGCAGCAGCTGCCTCTCTTTCAGGGCATGACAAGATTTGAAATGTCCGAAATAATAGAAAGAGTGAAACTGAACTTTTGCCAGAACAAAGCTGGAGAAATTTTTGCAGAACAAGGCGAGAGATGCGACAGACTGATATATGTCCTCAGAGGGAAATTCACAGCTGAATATCTGCATGCAGAAGACAAATATTCGATGACAGAGGTTATGGACGGTCCTTCTCTGATTGAACCATACAACATATATGGACTGAATCAGGAATACTCGAGGACCTACAAGTTCGTAACAGACGGAAGTACTTTTGTAATTGATAAATTGGCATTCAAAAACTTCCTGATGAATTACGACATCGTAAAGGCAAACATGCTAAACATTATATGCACAAGATGTCAGAATATTTCTAAGAGATTGTGGCTGTCGAACAACGGCGATATAGAATCGAAGATTCTGAAATTTCTGAAAATACACTCCTTACAGCCTAATGGGGAGAAGAGATTGAAAATCAAGATGGAAGACCTTGCAAGACTGATGGGAGAATCGAGGATAAACGTATCGAGAGCACTAAACGCTATGCAAGACCGCGGTATTGCAGAACTCAAGAGGAAGGAAATCATAATCTTTGATATTGAAAAGGCCACAGAAGGTATCTGACAATTGAAAAAAAAGAAAATAATTAATATAGACTGATGCACACCAATCCATTTCTGAAAGAATCATACGGTACATTGCACAACACTGTACCTTTTGCCGACATTACGCTGGAAGATTACGAAACAGCCATAATGGAAGGCATTGAAGAAGAAGACAGGAACATAAAGGCCATAATAGAAAACAACGAGGAGCCGACATTCGAAAACACGATAGAGGCTCTTGAGAACAGCGGTCCTATTTTGGAAAGAGCAACAACTGTATTCTTCAACATGCTCAGTGCGGAAACTTCAGACGAAATGGATACGCTGGCACAAAAACTTGCTCCTATCCTATCAGAACACTCAAGCAATATCAACCTCAATGAAGATCTGTTCAAACGCGTCAAGCATGTCTATGACTCAAAACCTGAACTCAACAGCGAACAGTCGATGCTGTTGCAAAATACATACGACGGATTCGTAAGGAACGGCGCGGAATTGGATTGCGAAGATAAGGACAGATTCAGAAAGCTCACCAATGAACTGAGTACACTTACACTTAAGTTCTCACAGAACGTTCTGAAGGACACAAACAACTTTTCACTGCACATTACAGAAAAAGATGAACTTGAAGGATTGCCTGAGAGCGCATTGGAAGGTGCAAGAGAGGAAGCTAAGGAAAGGAATGTTGATGGTTGGGTATTCACACTGCATGCACCAAGCTATGTTCCTTTTATGACTTACTGTGCAGACAGAGAGCTTAGGAAAAAGATGTACATGGCATATAATACGCTGTGTACACACGACAACGAATACAACAATTTCAATGTTGTAGGACGAATAGTGAATATCAGACGCGAAATCGCACAACTCCTTGGTTACGGCACATACGCAGACTATAAACTCGTAAAGCGTATGGCACAGAATAAGGAAAATGTGTACGACCTCCTGAACCAGCTTATTGACGCATACGAGGATAAAGCCCACAGCGAAGTTGAAGAAATTGAGAAATTGGCACAAGAATCAGAAGGTGCAGATTTCAAGATTATGCCGTGGGATTTCTCTTACTATTCAAACAAGCTTAAGGAATTGAAGTACAACATCAATTCAGAGACTTTACGTCCATACTTCAGACTTGACAAAGTGCAGGAAGGTGTTTTCGGTTTGGCAAACAGATTGTACGGCATCACATTCTGCGAAAACAATGACATCCAAGTTTACCACAAGGATGTGAAGGCATACGAGGTCTACGACAATGACGGAACATTCCTTGCAGTACTCTACTGTGACTTCCATCCAAGAAAGACAAAAAAATCCGGAGCTTGGATGACAAGCTTCAAGGAACAGTGGATAGAGAAAGACGGTTTTAACAGTCGTCCACACGTTTCCGTAACAATGAACTTCACAAAACCTTCTGCATCAAAACCTGCACTGCTTACCTTAAGTGAGGTTGAAACATTCTTGCATGAATTCGGACATGCGTTGCATGGAATGTTTGCCAATACAACATACAGAAGTCTAAGCGGAACGAATGTTTATTGGGATTTTGTGGAACTGCCATCGCAGATAATGGAGAACTTCTGCACAGAACAGGAATTTCTGGACACATTCGCTTCACACTACGAAAGCGGTGAGTTGATTCCGTCTGAACTTACAGAAAAAATTAGAGAAAGCAAAAACTTCAATACAGGATACGCATGCCTGCGCCAGATAAGCTTCGGCATATTGGATATGGCATACTATACAATGAAACAGCCTTTTGCAGATGATGTAAGAAGCTTTGAAAAGAATGCATGGAAACGTACTCAGGTTCTTCCTGATATTCCTGAGACTTGCATGTCAACTCAATTCTCCCACATTATGTCAGGCGGTTACTCTGCCGGATACTACAGTTACAAATGGGCAGAAGTCCTTGATGCTGATGCATTCTCACTCTTTAAGAAAAATGGAATCTTCGACAAGAAGACAGCAGAAAGCTTCAGAAAGAATATTCTGTCAAAAGGTGGCACCGAACATCCTATGACATTGTACAAGAGATTCAGAGGCAAAGCTCCTTCTATCGAAGCTTTACTAGAAAGAAACGGTATAGAAACAAAGCATTGAGCAATTATTCAAATAGAACAATATGAAAAGATTACTCCAAACAGCTCTGATTATGGCGTTTGCCGTAATTCTTACTGCAGGTTGCAGTAAGGAAGATGACATAGATGAAATATTCATTGGCAATACATGGTATGTCAGATCTGCAATGCTTAATGGAACATCACTCAGCCAAAAGGAAATGAACAGCTTGTATGATTCTGATGACAGCTACTGGATATATTTCGATCAGACAACATTTTCGGGTAAAATGGATGCTCCAAGCAGTTATAGCGGAACATGGAGCGTAGATGCAAAAAATGGAGATATATCTTTCCACATAACATCAGAAGTCAACATGAATGCAAATACCACAAGCCGTACAATATATACCATAATCAAAAACGCCAGCTATTACAAAGGCGACTCGAACGTTTTGCGTATATATATGGATAAAGACAGCTATGTGAGTTTCGCAAGAAGCAAGAAAGGGTTATAAATAAAAACAAAGACCATAGGGATTGATATGACAACAGAAAACAAACAGCATATTCTGGATAAAAGATACCTGAGAATGGCAAAAATATGGGCAGAAAACTCATACTGCCAGAGAAGAAAAGTCGGTGCTCTTGTAGTTAAGGATCAGATGATTATATCCGATGGATACAACGGAACGCCATCCGGATTTGAAAATGTGTGTGAAGATGAAAACAATGTCACAAAACCTTATGTACTTCATGCAGAGGCTAATGCAATAACTAAAATTGCACGCTCAGGAAATTCCAGCGAGGGAGCAACAATGTATATAACAGCTTCACCATGCATAGAATGTGCAAAACTGATTATACAGGCCGGAATAAAAAGAGTCATCTACTCAGAGAAGTACAGAATTGAAGACGGAATTTCATTGATGAAAAAGGCAGGAATTGAAGTTGTATACATTGATCTTAATGAATAGCTACATTAAAATATACATATTATGAACATAAACCGTTCTTCACGCTTTGCGCCACTGATCATCGCCATAAGCGTAATTATAGGAATTTTAATCGGTACATTTTATGCAAACAGATTTTCAGGAAACAGACTGAACATTATAAATACGTCATCCAACAAACTGAACGATCTGTTGCATATCATCGATGACCAATATGTTGACACGGTAAACATTGCCGACCTTGTGGAAAAGGCCATGCCTGAGATCCTTTCGGAATTGGATCCCCATTCTACATATATATCTGCGAAAGACGCAAAAGAGGCAAATGAAGATCTCAAAGGAAGCTTCAGCGGCATCGGTATACAGTTTGTAATAAGAAAGGATACTATAAATATAACAAACATCATTAAGGGCGGTCCGTCTGAAAAAGTGGGACTTCTTGCCGGAGACAAGATCATATCTATCGATGACAAGAGCTTCGTAGGCAAAGTATGTACTAACGATGAAGCCACATCCAGACTAAAAGGAGAAAAAGGCACAAATGTCAAGATTGGTGTCAAGAGAAACGGAGAAGCCAAACCGTTGTACTTCACAATCGAGAGAGGCGATATTCCTGTAAAGAGTATAGATGCAACATACATGCTCAATGATGAATTGGGATATATTAAGGTGAACAAATTCGGTGAAACCACATATCCAGAATTCCTAATGTCTCTTGCACAACTTGAACAAGAAGGCTTCAAGGGACTTGTCGTCGACCTCAGAGGCAACGGAGGAGGTTATCTCATATCTGCAATACAAATGGTAAACGAATTCTTGCCGAAAGACAGACTTATTGTATACACAGAAGGACGCAAGTCAAAACGAGAAGACTACAGAAGCGACGGCAGAGGTTCATACCAGAATATACCACTGATAGTTCTTACAGACGAAACTACAGCCAGTGCTGCAGAAATTTTCTCAGGTGCAATACAGGACAACGACCGCGGAATCATTGTAGGACGTAGAACATTCGGCAAGGGACTTGTTCAGCAACCGATAGAATTCCACGACGGTTCACTGATTCATCTTACCATTGCAAGATACTATACACCTTCTGGAAGATGCATACAGAAACCATACGTCAACGGCGGAGGCAAGGACTATGCTCTTGATATTGTCACCAGATACCAGCATGGCGAATTCTTCAATGAAGACAGCATAAGGCAAACCGGACAGAAATATACAACCAATCTCGGACGCACAGTATATGGCGGAGGAGGTATTATGCCTGACTATTTTGTTGCTGAAGATACAAGCGGACTAACATCTTACTACACAGAAGCTGTAACAAAAGGACTTATTTCGCAGTTCTGTTTCGATTTCACAGAAACGAACAGAAGCAACATGAAGGATTTGGACAGCATTGACGATGTCATAACATATCTAAAATCACAGAGAGTGATAGACAAGTTCATAAGATTTGCGGATAAGAAGAATCTGAAACGCAGAAATCTTATGATAAGAAAGTCTTACCATCTTCTGCAGGATGCAATTTTCGGTTCTATCATTTACAATATGATGGACATGGAACCTTACATCCAATATCTCAACAGAAACGATAAAACAGTAGAGAAAGCAACAGAGCTGTACAAGGAAGGAAAAACAAAACCAACAGCACCTGTAGCAGAGGAAAGCAGTAAGAACAAAAAGAAGGCCTACACTTCTCCAATATATGCAGGTTCCTATTTCCACATAGAATCAGGCAACATCAAATCAGTTGCAATAAACATCTCAACAAAAAATGACAAAAAAGGAAATTCGAACAAGCATAAAGCGTGAGAAAGCACTTTACAGCAAAGAGCAACTTATAGAAATGTCTGTTCCAGTAATATCAAAACTGGAACAGACATTTGAATTTCAAAAAGCAAAGTGTATTCTTTTGTACCACTCACTTCCTGATGAAGTTTGCACGCATGAAGCAATTGAAATATGGAGCAAACAAAAGACAATCATTCTTCCAGTCGTTTGCGACGACAATCTTGAACTCCGAAGATATACAAAGACAGAAGACATGCACACCGGTGATTTCGGAATTTTAGAACCGGACAACAACACCATTACTGACTACTCCATGATAGATCTCGCAGTTATTCCGGGTGTAGCATTCGACTCTTCCTGCAACAGATTAGGACGTGGCAAGGGATACTACGACAGACTTCTCCCAAAGCTCCATTGTCCGAAAATCGGAATATGCTTTAAGTTTCAGTTCGTAGACAGCATACCTGCAGAACCGCATGACATACTTATGGACAAAATAATTTTCGGATAAGCAGAGACCATAAATACAAGCCCGCGAAACAGTTGTTGAATACGCACACAAAAAATTATCCCCTTAACTTTGTTTGGGTCTTTGACGAAGTACAAGATTAAAGAATTAATGACCAAAACAAAATCAAGGGGATAGTTTTATTCATACGGCAGTCACTGAAAGCGAAATACAAATGCTTCGTGACTACAAATCCTTAAGCTATTGCTCAGAATCATCTATTGGCAAGCTCAAGAATCTGCCTTGTCATATCCTTTGTCAAAGGAACGTAATTTCCAATGATTTCACCTTTGTTCGCATGAAGGTTTCTGACCAATGCATCTATATCAGGATTGTCCACACCGAGCTCATGCATAGTCACAGGCAAGCCCAACGATTTCCAGAATTCACGAAGCTTGTTGATACCCAACGCTATAACATCATCATTAAGATAATTCGGCGAAACTCCCAAAACTCTTATTGAAAGCTGTTTGGCCTTCGAAGGATTGATCTTTGAAGTAAATTCCATCCATGCAGGGAAAATTACTGATAAACCTGCACCATGAGTCACTCCGTACATTGAACTTATCTCATGTTCGATGAAATGAGAACTCCAATCCTCTATTCTGCCTATTCCACAAGTACCATTATGCGCAATGTTTCCTGCCCACATGAGATTAGCCCTTGCATCGTAATTCTCCGGATCAGCCATAACCTTCGGTGCCTCTTCCATTATCGATTCAAGTATTCCTTCACAAAGACGATCACTGATACCGACAGCTTCAGAATTAGTGAAATAGCGTTCAAATATATGCACCATCATGTCACATATACCGCACGCAGTCTGATAAGGCGACAAGGTAAATGTGAGTTCTGGATTCATAATTGAAAATACAGGTCTCAAATGGTCCGGACATCTTAAACTCAACTTCTGCATTGTAGATATGTTGGTAATTACAGAGTTGCCTGAACCTTCACTTCCAGCAGCAGGAATAGTCAACACAACACCAAGAGGCATAGCTTTCTGTATTACAGATTTGCCGACATAGAAATCCCAAAAATCGCCGTCATATAAAGCTCCGCAAGCTATACCCTTTGCAGTATCAATTGTTGATCCGCCGCCAACAGGCAGAAGAAAATCTATTCCTTCTTCACGAACCATCTTTATACCCTCTCTCACCTTGTCATCCTCGGGATTAGGTTTCACACCGCCCAATTCCGTATACACAAGTCCAGCCTTAGTCAACGAATCCTTAACTCTGTCCAGAAGTCCGCTTCTCACAACTGAACCGCCACCATATACAATAAGTATTTTTTTTGCACCATATTTGCAACACAGCTCACCAACCTTTTCTTCTGTTCCCTTTCCAAAAACAAAATTGGTTGGACTGCAGAACGTGAAATTTTCCATAACTTTCAAAATTTACAATATAACTAATACATTATCAAAAGACTATACTGAATCTGAAACACTATTCAATACAACCTCAAACAATTGTAAACACGTCAGATTACAAATTCTTCGGGTGCAAATATATTACGCAGAATCCATTATTTCATAATCGGCGACATTATTATCATTTAAAAAGAATCAAAAATTGCAACAATCCAGCTCACATACATTAACAAATTGCACAAAACAAGCTCCATCATCCGAACGTATAAAAACAAAACTGCTCCATGGTGAACGCCCCAACAAGCGTTAAACCATGAAGCAGTACCTCAACAAAGAGACTCAACAAACATGCCTTTCACAGGCATCATCCAAATATGTAAAACATAAAAGCATTATTCACAACCGCCGCCCAATGCCGTATAGAGGTTCACCATTGACTGACACTTTGTAAATGTGTCAGTAATTACGTTGAGCTTAGCATTCAGCAACGACTGCTGAGCACTCAACACCTCGAGATATGTTGCATTGCCTGTTTTATACAAAGCCTCTGCAGTGTCGACTGTTCTCTGCAATTCACCACACTGTTTTGCGTGATTCTCGAGAGTTTTCTCAACGGACTCCACCGCATACAACGCATCATTAACTTCTTGTCCAGCATCAAGTATTGCCTGCTTGTAATTTAGCAGTGCAATCTTCTCTTCGTCTTGTGAAACCCTCAGATTCGACACCAGCTTACCCCTATTGAATATAGGTTGCGAAAGCGAAGCCAATGCTGAAAGAATCCATCCGCCAGGATTGCTTACTGCCTGCCCAAGAGAATTTGTCCAGCCGGCACTTCCCGACAATGTCAGACTCGGATAAAATGCAGAGTGTGCCTGATTAGTGCTATAATAAGCTCCGGCCAGCTCCATCTCAGCCTGCACTACGTCAGGTCTCTTTGAAAGAAGCCTCAGCGGCACACCAGCATTTATTTTTTGCGTGAAAACCTGTTCATCCAGCTTTACGCGCTCGATGTCTCTGGAAGTCATTCCGAGAAGAGTACACAAAGAGTTTTCTGCTTCTCTCTCCTGCCTCAGCAGATCATTGTGGCTTGCCTGCAGTTCATACAGGCTGGCTTTCGCCTGAGTGAGAGCATTCTCTGTTTCTTCGCCAACCTTAAGTTTTGAAGCGATAGTCCTCACCTGTTCCTCCCACAAATTCAAAGTGGCAGAGCTCACATCAATCTGCTCGTCAAGCATAAGCAACGTATAATATCCGTTGGCAATGGAAGCTATCAGTTCCGAACGCACCACCTGCACATAAGCTTGCTGCAGGAGTTCAGCCTGAGTTTCCTTTTTAGCATTACGCAGATTGCCGAAGAGATCAACTTCCCAACTTGCCTCAACAGGAAGTTCATACGTCTTCACAGCCTTTCCTCCATCGGTACTGTTCAGAGCACCATTTGGAGAAAATGTCAAGGAAGGCAGAAATGCCAGTTTTGCAGCTTTAAGCTGTGCCTTGGCCTGATCAACCCTCAACATAGCCACGAGCATATCACGGTTGTTGCCCAAACCATATTCTATAAGTTCTTGCAGGTGACCATCAGAAAACATCTCTCGCCAGGAAATGTCACCCAACGAAGTCGTATCGGTTGCCGTTGCCAGAGGCTCTCTGTACAGACTGTCCAGCGGCAGTTCCTCAGGACGTTCGTAACTGCTGTAGATGCGGCACCCAGACAACAAGGCTGCACCCACCATCATTAATATTATCTTCTTCATAGATTTCTGTCTTGTTTACGTTTACCCATAACACGTTCTTCAATGTACTGGAAAACAATGAAGAATACAGGAGTTACAAAGAGCAGTGCCACCGTACCGATAATCATACCTCCTACTGCACCCACTCCCAGCGAACGGTTTCCGTTAGCACCGACGCCAGATGCCACCATCAGAGGCAAAAGTCCGAATACCATTGTCAGTGCTGTCATCAGGATAGGTCTGAGACGCACCGATGACGCACTCATTGCAGCCTGCGCAAGCGTCATGCCCGCCTTACGTCTTTCTGTTGCATACTCCGTAAGCAATATGGCCGTTTTAGAAAGCAGACCTATAAGCATGATCAGGCCCGTTTGCAGATAAATATTGTTCTCTATGCCCCACATACGTGCGAAAAAGAAACTTCCCATAAGACCGAACGGCACAGAAAGTATGACAGCAAGCGGCACAAAGAGGCTTTCATACAAGGCACACAATATCAGATATATGAACAGTATGCACACTGCATAAATTATGACAGTGTCGTGCGAATTCGCCATCTGTTCCTCCTCGCGTGTCATTCCTGAAAACTCGTATCCGTAGCCCGTCGGAAGGGTCTGCGCTGCTACCTCGCTCACAGCGTTGATCACATCTCCAGAACTATATCCGTCGGCAGGCATACCCTGTACATTTATGGAAGAGAACATGTTGAATCTTGTCAGCGATTCAGATCCATAAGTCTTTGTCAATGTGACGAAGCGGCTCACAGGAGCCATACCTCCAGAAGTCTTTACATATATGTTGTCCAACGACTGCATGCTCTTTCTGCTGTCCGAAGGCGCCTGTATGATCACTCGGTAAAGTTTTGTGAAGCGGTTGAAGTTCGAAGCATATACACTGCCGTAATATCCGGAAAGCACATCGAGAACATTCTCGGTAGTAATTCCAGCTCTCTGGCACTGCGCCTCATCAACATCCACTCTGTACTGAGGAAAGTTCGCACTGAACGAAGTATAAGCCATCTGGATTTCAGGCCTCTGATTGAGAGCGGCAATGAAATCGTTTGCCACACTGCTCAATGCATCAATACCCTTACCGTTCTTGTCCTGCAGGTACAGTTCGAAGCTGTTGCCCGTCCCGTAACCGGAAATCATAGGAGGAGAAAACACGAATATCTTTGCATTCTTGATATGCGCCGTACGTTTGTAGATTTCCTCAGATATGGCATCCACACTGTTTTCCTTACCAGGACGCTCATCCCAATGTTTCAGCTTGACAATGAACATACCATGCGAAGCACCACTTCCAGACCCCATACCGAAACCGGCCACCTTATTGAAGTTCTCTATCTGCGGAATCTCCTTCAGTTCCTTCTCCACTTCACCCATGATCGATACAGTTTCCGACAATGTACTTCCGGCTGGAGCATCCAGGCTCACAAATATAGAACCCGTATCTTCCGAAGGAACCAATCCCGTCTTTGTCGTGCTCATCAGATAGAACAGCAATCCTGCCGCACCGCACAGCATGGCCCCGGCCAGCCACTTACGTCTAAGGAAAAACTTCACTCCTTCCTTGTACTTCATGACCATACGTCTGAAAGCCGTATCTAAAGCCATTCTGAAGCGGGTTGAGAATTCAGGTTTCTTACCGTCGACCACTATTTCGTTAGGACGCAAAATGAGGGCACACATCGCCGGCGACAACGTAAGTGCATTGATTGCAGAAATACCTACTGCCACAGCCATCGTCAGACCGAACTGCGTATAGAACACTCCAGAAGTACCTCCCATAAAAGATACCGGCACAAACACAGCCATGAATACAAGCGTGGAAGTCACAATAGCCGAAGCAATGCCGTTCATCGCGTCAACCGACGCCTTGTAAGGCGACCTGTATCCTTCGTCGAAACGCGTCTGCACCGCCTCCACCACAATTATGGCATCATCGACAATCGTACCGATGGCAAGTACCAAGGCAAACAGCGTAAGCAGGTTTATACTGAAGCCCATCAGATACAAAGTGGCAAACGTACCTATCAGCGAAACGAATATGCTTATCGTAGGAATCAATGTAGAACGCGGATTCTGCAAAAACACGTAAACCACCAGCACAACGAGCACAATCGCCTCCAAAAGCGTCTTGACAACCTCATCAATCGAAGCATCGAGGAAGTTCTTCGTACTCATAAGCTCCACAATCTCCATGTCTTCAGGAAGATTCTCGCGCAGCTCGTCGAGATATGCATTTATTTCTGTAATAATCTCGTTTGCATTTGTTCTGGCTGTCTGGTTAATCATACACATTGTTCCAGGTGCACCATTGACAGAACCTGTATAAGTATAACTTTGAGAACCCAGTTCCACAGTTGCAATATCCTTCAGCTTAAGCACCCTGCCGTCGCTGAATGCCTTTATGATGATCTCCTCAAACTCAGTTTCATTTTCCAGACGTCCGCGATACTTCAACGTATACTGGTACACATTCTTTGAGTCCTCACCTATAGTACCCGTAGACGCCTCAATGTTCTGGCTCGCAAGCGCAGCCTCCACATCTGAAGGTTCGAGTTCGTACTGCGCCATCACGTCCGGCTTGAGCCATATACGCATGGCGTAGTCGCCACCCATCACATTCACCTCGCCCACTCCTGATATACGCTGTATCTGAGGCTTCACGTTTATGGTGAGATAGTTGGTAAGGAACGTCTCGTCGTAAGTACCGTTAGGACTATACAACCCGAACATCATGAGCGTACTGCTCTGTCGCTTCATTGTCGTTACACCCACCTTGGTCACCTCAGCAGGAAGAAGCGACGTAGCCGTAGAAACCTTATTCTGCACGTTGACGGCCGCCATGTCCGGATCGCTTCCCTGCTTGAAATATACCGTAATTTCGGCACTACCGGTGTTGCTGGCAGTCGAGGTCATATACGTCATGTTCTCCACACCGTTTATAGCCTCTTCCAGAGGTACGATGACACTCTTCTGCACAGCCTCGGCATTCGCACCGCTGTACGTGGTCGACACACGTATGGTTGGAGGCGCAATGTCAGGATACTGCTCGACCGAAAGCGAATAAAGTCCAATCAATCCTGCCATCAATATAACGACAGAGATTACAATCGACAATATAGGCCGGTCAATGAAAGTTTTCAGCTTCATATCTTACGCCTCCCCTCCTTTTTCTTTTTTGCCGGTACCAGACGAAACAACGGTTGCACCGTCGCGCAGCAGGCCTGCGCCTTCCGATACTACAACATCGCCCGCCTTCAATCCCGATTCGACAATGTATTCCTTGCCGTCATTGATTTCAAACACCTCAATAGGTGTAGAGACCGCCTTGCCGTCGACAACCTTATAGGCAAAAATGCGGTCTTGTATCTCGTAAGTTGCACCCTGCGGAATTATTATACACTGCTTGCGCTCGTAAGGAATCACAATGTTTGCCTGTCCACCGCTCATAAGCCTCTTGTCGTCATTGCTGAAAACAGCACGCATGCTGACCGTGCCCGTAGTCTTGTCGATGATGCCGCTTACAACGTCTATGCGTCCTTTCTGCTGATAGATTGATCCGTCGTTAAGCTTCAGCGATACCTGAGGAAACGATTTCAGCGCCTCGTCGAGTGAACCGTACTGCGAAGTCAATGCCAGAATCTGTTTTTCGGTCAGAGAAAAATAGGCGTACATGCTCGAATTGTCAGAAACGGTTATCAATGCATCCGTCATAGACGAACTGACAAGCGCACCTATGCGGTACTCTGTCATACCTGCGTACCCGTCAACAGGACTCTTCACTTCCGTATAGGAAAGATTGTTCTGAGCATCCGTCAATTCAGCGCGGGCCTGCATCAGATTAGCCTCTGCGCTTTTGTAATCGTTCTGAGCCGTGCGCAGTTCGAAGTCTGAAATGACCTTGTCGCTGTAAAGCAGTTTCTTGCCCTCAAGAGTCTGCTTGGCAGTAGCCTCGTTAGCCTCAGCAACAGCCACAGCTGCCTTCGCTTTCTGCAACGCGGCCTTATAAGGCACCTGATCGATCACGAAAAGCACCTGTCCCTTGTGCACACGCGCACCTTCTTCCACACATACCTGTGTAATAGTACCAGATACCTGCGGTCTGACATCCACATCCTGCTTACCTTCAATAACGGCAGGATAACTGACCGAAAGCTGACGGTCTTCCTTTTTCAATGTCATCAGCGGATAGTCTCCGCCACCATTGTCTTGCTTCTTTTCCGATGTACAACTAAACAGAAAAGAAAAGCAGGCAAATCCTAACACAATAATACTTTTTACGTTCATTTTACTTGAATTTGTCATTTGATGGTGTAAAGTAAGAGACACATTCCAATAAAAATCTTGTTCAAAATGCTCAAAAATTTGTTCAAGTCGGCACGATTAGTATTTGTTAGCAAATGATTTGTCTATTTGGCACAAGTATTTGATGAATACAGACATTTTTCTATAAATTTGCACAAAACACCAAACTTTCTGACATACAATATGACAATAAAAGAACTTCAACAGCTCTTTCAACCTTCATGCTATATCGACGGTTATGTACTGCTTATTTCACCCGATGTATTCCATGAACTGAATGGATGCACAATCGGCGGAGGCCGTATGTCCATACTTATAAGCAAAGGCAATTTGGGGATAAACATCTGCGGCAAAGACTACGAAATGAAAGAACATTCCTTTCTCGATGTAATGGACATGGCCGAAGTGAAAATCAACAATATGAGCGACGACCTTCAGGCATGGTGCCTGGTTGTAACATTCAAATTTGCCACAGCCTCGCTCAAAAACATGCGTCCAGGACCGACCGAACACATGTTCGAACGCATGAACATACCTTTACACCACATGCCGGAAGACGACTACAAACGACTGGAACAGCCACTAACAATGTTGAAAAACATTCTGTCCGATACCAACCACTACTACCGCAAGGAACTTTCAGAACTCTATTACAAATGCTTCAGCCTCGAACTGGGCAACATCATGTTCAAACAGGAAAGCAACGCCAGCGACATTACATCCTATATATGTAAGCGCGACTTCATAACGCTGAGTTTCTTCAAACTCGTCACCAAGCACTATGCCGAACAGCACTACATAGATTTCTATGCAGACACACTGTGCATATCGCCGAAACACCTCAATCGCATAATCAAGGAGATAACCGGAAAAACGCCTCATGCCATAATCTGTGAAGAAATTACCATACAGGCCATGGTGATGCTTGAAGACGAAAATCTTACAATAGGCCAGATTGCATCCGACCTAAATTTCTCCGACCAGGCGGCTTTCTGCAAATTTTTCAAAAAGCAGAAGAATGTGTCGCCAATGGCATACAGAAGAAAAAAATGCGGATAACACCACCAAACAGAAAATTGCGGGGGCTCGGAACAAACATTCCGAGCCCCCGCAATTTTTATCCCACGCGCCCGCAATATTCAGCCCTCGCGCTCGTATCACAATATAATGAAGTGCAGAACCACAACATATATATACGCATCCGAATATGCCGGAATCAAGAAAATGTCCAAAAACAAAACTACTTTTTACAAATTGAGAAACACGCCGTTCCCATAGCAAAAAAATCAATACGACATTCAAAAAAATATTGAAATCATTATATTAAATATGAAAAAAAAATTATATTTGTAATGTACTTGAAAAACATAAGCTATATGAACAAGACTAAAATAACCAAGAACGAAAGCTTCCTTACATCACTGTCAGGAATAATCAACAGCATATCGGATATGTTCTCAGGAAACAATTCATATACGCTGGGACAGCTTAAGCGTGCCGACATCGAATTCGAGGGCAGACACTACAGTGCCCGAAGCAAAATGCTCGGAGGCGGACACACATCAGAATGTTATGAACTGATTCTGTCTGACGACAAAAACAGGAATAAGGAACGACTGGTACTTAAGAAACTTACAGACAACTTTGTCAGCTCCTACCCTCAGTTCGCCAACCTTCTTGAACAGGAATACAATCTGTTCAAAGAGCTTAATCTGGAAGAATGCAGATATCTCACCAAAATAGAAGATTATATAGAGTCCGAAAAATGCGGAATTTATAAGTATACACCAGGATGGACACTTGACGAGTTCGTTGTGGTTAAGCAACCATACTTCTTCAAGAGAAGCACAACAATAAAGTTCTGCAACCAGTTGCTCGACACACTCGATTTCCTTCACAAAAAAGGACTTTGCCATCTCGACATCTGCCCAGACAACATCCTCATAAAGGCTGACGGCACATACGACATGCAGCTTCTCAATTTGGGTATTGCTCCTGCATACTACAACAAGATTCCTATCGGCAACGGATACGGCGACTTCTGCCCACCAGAACTAAAGAAAGAGGTTGCCAATGTTACACCAAAATCAGACATCTGGCAATTCGGAACAGTTCTAAAACTCATCATCGAAACCAGACGCCACGACCCGACAAGAGCAAGCAACCACCTAAAGAGGATAGCCATCAAGTGCACTCAGGAAGATCCGGCAAAGAGATACGACAATGTTCTTGAAATCAAGAGGGACATTGCAGAATGGCAGCACCTCTACGACAACTTCGGCATAGCTCCGAAACCGGACTGAAAACTCTATCAACAAAAATATGTACATGATTTTACTGGCGCACACTGCATACATCACAGCAGGTGCGCCAGTTTTTGTCTAAAAACCATTCAATAAAAATCTGCCAGAAAAGTCTATTATTAAAAACATTCAGACAAAACAAATCTGATTACATGCACTATTATTGTTAATAAAATAAAGTCTCATATTTTAATAAACAAATTAGTTATATTTGCAATTTATTTCATAAATCATCGATGAATGAACTCAAAGACTAATTTGCCATTCATTTTATTGTTGTTGCTTTCAGTGGTAATACAATGTATTTTTGGAAATTTCCCATTTGCCTTTCTAGCCTTTCCGCTGGATGCCCTTATAGCATTGCTTTGGACTGTAGGAATGGTGTACGCATATAAAGAACATCGGCATTCCCGATTCGTTCGAATATGTATTTCCCGACAATCCACATACTGGACTCTGGGATGGTTTCTGGCAGGCTGTTTGGTTGTCGGTTTGTTTCCACAGCTTTCAGCACAGGAAATAGCAGAAAAGTCGGACATCTTCTCCCGCTTGGGATGCTATAATTTTACATCCTCATGGATATTTGTGACAGGATTATTCTTGTTGCTTACCCATTTGGGCATGATCACACTGAAAAGAGGCTTCCTTCCAGGACGCAACAGGTGGCGCTTCGTGCTTAATCATGCAGGTCTGTGGTTGGCTCTTTTTGCAGGATTCATAGGCAGTGCCGAAGAACAGACATTGCGCATACCTGTGTTCCGCAGGTCGCCAAATAATGAAGCATTTACAGAACAAGGAAATCCAATTTATCTGCCGAAGGCATTGCAGTTGACCGATTTTGTTGTTGAGCATTATCCCAATGGAGCCCCGCGCCATTTTTCAGCAGAAATTTCAATAGACGGCGAGCCTGCTCATCTGGAAGTCAACCATCCTTATGCGGCAAACTGGGCTGAAGATTATTATCTGGCGTCTTATGATATGCAGTCGCCGCAACCACAATACTGCATAGTCCAGATTGTGCGTGAGCCGTTGAAATACCTCATGTTGCTGGGCATAGTGATGATGCTGTGCGGAAGTTGTCTGCTGTTCTTGGCAGGTCCAGACAGACGGGAAAATCTTCACTCTGAGACTGCTTGCTGACTTGACATATAAAAACTAATGTTTAGTTGCTATGATAATAACGTGGAACAATTTTGAATGGTTTGCCATTTCGGCCATTGTTTTGTGGCTGAGCGGTGCACTATTTGCTCTATTCTCCAAAGAACGAAGTCGCTGTGCCATCCTGCTCACATTACTTGGCATTACGGTCTTCGCAGTCTTTATTGCAGGATTTTGGCTAAACTTGCATCGTCCACCACTACGTACAATGGGCGAAACCCGATTGTGGTACTCATTCTTTATGGGTATATCGGGACTGTTGACCTACATACGCTGGAAATATCCATGGATTTTATGCTTCTCTACTGTCGTTGGAGCGGTATTTGCAATTATCAATATTCTGAAACCTGAAATCCATGATCAGTCACTCATGCCGGCACTGCAAAGCCCGTGGTTCATCCCCCACGTCACAATATACATGTTTTCTTATTCAGTGTTGGGATGCGCCTTTATCATGTCATGTATGGGACTTTTCAAGCATAATTCCAATTATCTGGAAGCGATTGACAAGCAGGTCTATACAGGAGTGGCCTTTCTTACTGTCGGAATGCTTACAGGAGCTATCTGGGCGAAAGCCGCTTGGGGGCATTACTGGAGCTGGGACCCAAAAGAGACTTGGGCAGCAGTAACTTGGACCGGCTATCTGCTGTATATCCACTTGAGACTGTTCCGAAAAGCCTCTCCAAAGGCACTCTACTGGATACTTGTCGCGTCTTTCCTGTCGCTGCAGATGTGCTGGTACGGAGTAAACTATCTTCCGGCAGCCCAACAAAGCATACACTTGTATTCTCGATCATAGTCTTATTTTTAATATATACTGGTTATTTAATTTTTTAATTCATTTTCTTATGAAAAAAAGTTCGAAAATTATTCTTTCCGTACTGGTGGTGGCCATCGTGCTTTGCGTGGTCTATCGGTTGGTGAATAAAGCACCTTCCGCCAACCTGGAAAGCAATGCACAAATGGAAGAGATTATCGAAAGCAGCGGCTGTATTGCCTGCCATTCAGCAAATCCGGAGTTGCCTTTCTATGCAGAACTTCCGGTAGCAGGCAAACAGGTGAAAGAAGACATCCGCTTGGGGTATCGTTCATTCGACATGACTCCTATGGTAGAGGCATTGAAGAAGGGCGAAAAAATCAACGAAGTGGATTTGACGAAAGTAGAAAAAGTGATTGCTGATGGCACAATGCCTCTTGCTAAGTATTACCTGGTTCACTGGGGATCTTCAATTACCGATACCGAAAAGCAGATAGCGCTTGCTTGGGTCAAGTCACAACGCGAAGCTTTTTACCCTAATCCATTGGCAGACAAGCAGTGGACTAATGAGAGTGTCCGTCCTGTTCAGGATTCTATTCCTGTTGATATTCGTAAGGTAATATTAGGCAACATGTTGTTCCACGACGTACGTCTGTCAGCCGACAACACAGTGTCATGTTCTACTTGCCACGGATTGAATACTGGTGGTGTAGACAACAAGGCTTTCTCAGAAGGTGTTGGCGGACAGTTTGGAGGTGTAAACGCACCTACAGTCTACAATGCCGTGTATAATTTCGTTCAGTTCTGGGATGGACGTGCGGCTACACTGGCAGACCAGGCAGCAGGACCTCCATTGAATCCAGTTGAAATGGCTTGCAAGTCATTCGATGAAATCTGCGAGAAACTTAATGCTGATGCAGCATTCAAAAAAGCATTTACAGAAGTGTATCCAGACGGCATCAATCAGGCAAATATTACAAATGCCATTCAGGAATTTGAAAAGACATTGCTGACTCCTAATTCTCGTTTCGACAAATACTTGAAGGGAGATAAAACAGCAATGAACGACGAGGAAGTTGCAGGATATGACTTGTTCAAGAAATACAACTGTGCAACTTGTCATGTCGGCGAAAACCTTGGCGGACAGTCATACGAACTGATGGGCATCAAGGCTGATTATTTTGCAGATCGTGGAACCGAACTTACTATAGAGGATAATGGTCGTTTCAAGGAGACAAAGAACGAAAGAGACCGTCACCGCTTCAAAGTTCCAGGCTTGCGCAATATAGCTCTGACAGCACCATATTACCATGACGCAACACAGGCCACACTGGAAGATGCCGTGCTGTCCATGGCGAAGTATGAGGTAGGCGTAGATTTGTCACAAGAAGAAGTGAAAAAGATTGTAGCATTCTTGAAGACATTGACCGGAGAATATCAAGGCAAATTGTTGACGAATGCCAACGATACGAAGAAAAACAAATAAGACTATATCTTCGTTTCTATAAGAAACATTTAGGTCACTAAAGACTGACTTTTACTTGCGCACACTGCAAACATCATCATTGCAGGTGCGCAAGTTTTTTATTGTAAATCAAAAACTAAAAAAGACTCTGAGAAGATTTTGCAAGATAAAGCACACGCTCTCATCCTTGTATAAGCTCCTCCATACTAGTACAAGCCGAAGAAGCGATAAGTTCTCGATAAAGCGCGTTCTTTTCAAGAAGGGTTCTGCATCCTACTACAAACATTTGCTCTTTGGCGCGTGTCATTGCTACATTGAGTTTTCTATCTACTTCTGCACCCTCTATTTCGACGGTGTTTGAGAGCAATTCCATTTCGTAAGAACGGGTGACTGTGGTTGCATAGATTATGATGTTGCGCTGACTTCCTTGATAACGCTCAACAGTATCGATGGTCATATCGTCGCAACCTTCTATGCCTAAGCGATGCATTTCGGACAAGACCATTGCTATCTGACGTCTGAACGGTACGATAATTCCGATTTCAGATTCAGCACGGAAAGGCATGGAGTTTATTGCATAGAGTTTTCTGAACGCATCTACGATATGTGCCACCATCCTTGCTTCAGCCTGATTGCTGTGAGGCGAATCTTCAACGGCAGAAGGGGCAGGAACATCAATGAAACCAAGGCGCGTGGTAGCAAAATAAGCATCATCCACAGTGTACTCGGTAAATGGCAAAGTGGTGCGTTTCTGATGCGCAACAGGCACCGGCATGAGGTTCCCTCCATAGAACAGACGACTGGCAAAGGATGCAATGTCCGGGTGCATGCGTCCCTGATGGTCCAACGTAGCCACCACAGACGGGTTGTCCCAATGAAGTGACATAAGACGTTCAAACATTGAGTTACGGCAATTCTTCAGTCCTATACCGCGAAGCTGTTCATCTATTACGGAAGAATACTCTTCCGGCTGTACTACAACCGCAGGAAGCTGTTTGTGATCGCCCACCATGATGAAACGATCTATTGCACAACGGCCTTTATCATCACTTGCACAAACAAGACCAAGCATTTGGGGTTCAAGTATTTGAGAAGCCTCATCAATTATTGCAACGTCAAAATGGCAGAGACTGAACAGCTCGATATGACCGTTTATAGAAGTAAGAGTACCGACAACAATCTTCACCCTGTCCATGAGTTCTGCAACACCTTTTCGACCAGCACCACGAGGCACCTTGTTCTCGATAAGGTGCTCACGAAATTCGGGACCGCAAGACAATTCGCTTCCCAAACGGACATAGTCCGGACACCCTTCAACGGAAGAAAGCATAGAACAGATTTCATCTACAGCACGATTCGTATATGCCACCAGCAGCAATCGGCATCCGTCGCTCATAAACTCTTCTACCATAGATTTCAGGGCAACAGACGTTTTGCCAGTTCCAGGAGGACCAACAAGCAAGAAAAGGTCCTGAGCCTGTTTGGCACGAAGAACAATGCTGTCAATCTGAGGATTCAGATAACGTCTGTTAAGATTGACAGCAGGATTAGTCTCCGGCTGGCGACGATCGAGAATCAGTTCGCGCCTACAGATGTCGGATGTCAGGAAAGAGAAAAGATTGGAATAAAGTAGTCTGAAGGACGACTCAATATAATCGTGTTCAAGAGCATATACAGCATCTTTCCTGAATAGAGATGCATTATGCTGAGGGTTGCGCAAACGAAGATGAAGTATGTCGCCCGAGAAACGCTCGACAGAACATCTTATAATCTGATGATTAGCCACGGTATCTGCCGGTCCTGTACACTCGTATAAAACTGCGGCATCCCCCACCCTGAAATTCGGTTGCATACATCCGCCAAGCTCAGGCACAGCCACAATAAGCTGTTCGATGGCAGAACTGCCGGAAACATCAATAATATGCAGGTCGGCAAGCATGTCGCCATTGAGAAGCTTTGATTCGCGATCAGCGTTCCAGAGACTGGCCATACCGCGTGTGGAATCAAGACGGTTGTCACCTACTTTGCTGTGGTACTGCTCACGCTCGATGAACTGTAAGAACGCATAGAAATATGCGGAAGTCAGACTGTCCATGGAATGAAGAACAGATAGAATCTTGTCAAGCACCGGCTTCTGATAGTCGTTCCATAACTTTCCGGAAACACAGTTTTCATTGAGGTCCTCAACATCAAGACACTGAATAAGTTCATTGCAGCGACCTTCACGCAGGCTCTTTTCGAGCATAACTATGGCATTGCGCGTCTCAATGGCCTTAACCACCCAATCGCGGACTGTACGCTGCTCATAAAGCTTGGGATATGCAGAATACAAGAGATAACCGCCGACATGCTGACGGTTGATGCCGAGGTTGCAGAACAGTACTTCTTTATACAAAATCATCTGTATGAGGTGCTCCATCCGCGGCGCATTGCGGTAATCGTCGGCCTTGCCGCTTTTCAGTTCGACAAGGTTGCGCATGTCGGCCTGAAGAAAGTCCATACGTCCCTGAAGCCCCAAGGTTTCACAGAAAAAAGACGGTTCGAGGAAAACATTGCCGTGGCTGTAGCCGGCAAACTCACGTTCGAAAACGTCGGTAACTACGTGGTGTATGTTGTTGAACTGCGCCCGTGCCTTTACAAAAAAATCGCGGTCTATATCGGCACATACCGTGAAAGCAAGCATGTCTTCATGGAAAACAGTCTGAATGGACTTATCGAAACTAGCCTCAGGGTCGTTGATGCAGTCATCAAGAAACCTGTTGGCGGCATTACCCAACAGTATAGCAGATGTCTTGCTGCGCTTTTCAAACAGAGAAAACAGATAGTTGAAAGGACTTGAACCATAATTACGGATGCAGGCTGAAAGTGTACTGATATCCACCAAGTTGTCAGGATCCACAACAACAATGTCAGGATATACCTCACCTTGCTGACCTAAAGTATAGTATACAGCATTAATCTGCAGACCTTCACACAGATAAGGCAAGACGGATCTGACCATATCGCTGAAATCAACGGGAATCTTCAGCATGTCGGTATCAGGAAGCTCACGGCTCCGGCAGTATATGCAGTGGTCGTCGCACTGCTCTACAACAAGACGCAAACTCCTTCCCTTCTTCTCCCATGTGTGCTCTAATGGCCTAGCAGTCAATTCAACGGGAAACAGTGCTGAAAGCGAAGCTGGTACGTGAGAAGCCGTGAAATGTGCAATTGCTTCACAGAAAACTTTGGCATCAGCCATGAATGTTTGTTCATCCGGAACATCGTCACCCAACATAACTCTGTGGGCTCGCCATCTGAAACGGTCGATGTCATAAAGCGGATAACCGGTAAGACGACACACGGCACGAAGTCTGGAAAAAAGGTCATTATATTCAGCTGAAAGACTGCTTGTAAGTATCACACAGACACGAAGGAGCAGATGATAGTAACGAGAATACTTATCGGATATAGAAAGATCTGATTTCTGAATCTCTTCTATATCGCACCACAACTGATCTATATCCTTATTTTCCATAAGCTGAAAGAGAAATAATGTAAAAATACGTCAGCGCTCTGCCATAAACAGAACACGGTCAGACATGAAAACGATGCAGGCATTCAATGCCATGTACCAGCAAAAAACAAAAAAAAGGAAAGATTCCGAGAAATCTTTCCTTAGTGCTTTCTGAGCCTCTTGTCGGATTCGAACCAACGACCCCGAGATTACAAATCACGTGCTCTGGCCAACTGAGCTAAAGAGGCGGGTGGGTAAGCTGGCTACATCGCACCGCTACAACCTGTTGCCTTTGCTGCGATCAAGCCCTGGAGGATTCACAAGGAGCTGGTCGTATAGGACTTACCCATTTTGTTTTGACGGGTGCAAATATAGAGCTTTTATTTGAATTGACAAAAGAATAAGCGTTTTTTATACACCTGAAAGCCATCGAACAAGCAAAATAAGCACAAAAAGCATTCGCCAACTTTATCATACACTGTGTCCGCCTCACGCAGCCTGCTCCAATATACGATGACGTGCAAATAAGCTGTGGCGTACGGATGCTGCGTTGCGAGGGCGCGCGCCGGCATCTGCAGGCGCGCACAATTGTATTTCCGAGCCCTCGGAATTTCTGTTTCATACCTATGATACGGAAACCGTAAGTCACTTCACCACAGCCGAATCTATAAGGTCTACTAAAAGCTCTATAAACTGCCACCCCGAACCGCGCATATCGGGAAAGGCCCTGCATGAAAAAAACAGCAAATGAAAAATCAGGAAAACCGGGACAATTGCTTCCAAGAAAAGACCACCATCCAGTGCATCAGATAAAATATCATGCAAAACCACCATAGATAAGCAGAAATTTAGTATTTTTGTCCGCAGATTAATTTAATTTAAAATAAGTATGGAAGATTTTATTGTAGAACTTACAGGAGATGCATTGGACAATCTCAACTACTTTTGGATAATAGTATTCATGACAATTGAAAGCTCGTTCATCCCCTTTCCTTCAGAAGTGGTGATGATTCCTGCAGCATACATGGCTGCGGCTGAAGGAGAGATGACCGTACCGATGATTATACTCTGCGGAACAATAGGTGCTCTTCTCGGTGCATTGATAAACTACGGACTGGCTTATTTTCTTGGGCGTCCGATTGTATATGCCTTTGCCAACAGCCGTTTCGGGCACATGTGTCTCATAAACCAGAGAAAGGTTGAACAGGCAGAAGCATTCTTCGACAAGCACGGTGCAGTATCGACTCTCATCGGACGCATGCTGCCGGCCATAAGACAGCTCATCTCCATTCCTGCAGGACTTGCACGCATGAACATGTTCAGCTTCATCCTGTACACATGCATAGGCGCATGCCTTTGGAACTGCATACTGGTGGGAATAGGTCTGGCCTTCCATACACAGGTAAGCAAGGAGGAGCTGATAAGTACAATTTCACGCTACAGTCATATAATAGGAATCGGAATTATCGTCCTTCTGGCTTTGATTGCAATATTTATGGTATACCATGGATTCAAGAAGAACAGCAAGAACCAATAATAGAACTTATAAAAATAAACTACAACATACATGTTTGACAATTTAAGCGAACGCCTTGAAAGATCATTCAAAATACTGAAGGGCGAAGGAAAAATTACAGAAATAAACGTTGCAGAAACTCTCAAAGACGTCAGGAAAGCCCTTCTCGAAGCAGATGTCAATTATAAGATAGCCAAAACATTCACTGATACGGTAAAGCAGAAAGCCATCGGACAAAACGTGCTGACAGCCGTCAAGCCGAGCCAGCTGATGGTGAAGATTGTGCACGACGAGCTGACAGAGCTGATGGGCAAGGAGGCTGTAGAGCTAGAGCTCAAGGGACACCCTGCAGTCGTTCTAATGTCAGGCCTCCAGGGTTCAGGTAAGACCACGTTCTCTGGAAAACTTGCATTGATGCAGAAGACGAAAAAGAACAAGAAACCTCTTCTTGTCGCCTGTGACGTATACAGACCTGCGGCAATCGAACAGCTCAAGGTTGTCGGAGAGCAGATAGGCGTGCCGGTATATACAGAAGAAAATGAAAAGAACCCTGTAGCAATCGCACAGAATGCCATAAAAGAAGCCAAGACAAAAGGATACGACCTGGTTATCGTCGATACGGCGGGACGTCTTGCCGTCGACGAGCAGATGATGCAGGAAATACAGAACATCAAAGAAGCCATCAAACCGGATGAAACGCTCTTCGTAGTCGACTCGATGACCGGACAGGATGCTGTAAATACGGCAAAGGAATTCAACGAAAGACTCGACTTCGACGGAGTGGTACTTACCAAGCTCGACGGCGACACTCGAGGCGGTGCGGCGCTTTCCATCAGAACTGTGGTGCAAAAACCTATAAAGTTCATCGGTACAGGCGAAAAGATGGAGGCCATAGACGTGTTCCACCCATCAAGAATGGCAGACCGTATCCTCGGAATGGGTGATATCGTTTCACTCGTAGAAAGAGCACAGGAACAGTTTGACGAGGCTGAAGCAAAGAAACTCCAGAAAAAAATAGCAAAGAACAAATTTGACTACAACGATTTCCTCGGACAAATACAGCAGATAAAGAGAATGGGAAACATCAAGGATCTTGCGCAAATGATACCAGGTGTAGGAAAATTGACAAAGGATCTCGATATCGACGACAATGTGTTCAAGAGCGTTGAAGCAATGATCGGTTCAATGACTCCATACGAGCGTGAGCATCCAGAATGCCTCAATCTGAGCCGTAAGAGAAGAATCGCAAAGGGAAGCGGAAACTCAATCGACGAGGTTAACAGAATAACCAAACAGTTTGAGCAGATGAGAAAGATGATGAAAATGATGACAGGCAACAAAATGGCATCACTCATGGGCAAGATGGGCAAAATGCCGGGAATGCCGAAATTCTGACGGAGGACTTCAACATGACACTGATCGACGGAAAAGCCACTGCAGCAACCATAAAAAAGGAAATTGCAGCAGAAGTAAATGAAATAATAAACAACGGCGGAAAACGCCCGCACCTTGCTGCCATTCTGGTAGGCCATGACGGCGGAAGCGAAACCTATGTAAAAAACAAGGTAATCGCCTGCGAGGAATGCGGATTCAAATCGACTCTCATCAGATTTGAAGACAATATAACAGAAGAGGAACTGCTGGCCAAGGTAAAAGAACTCAACGACGATGACGATGTTGACGGGTTCATCGTACAACTTCCTTTGCCGAAGCACATTTCCGAGCAGAAAATCATAGAAGCGATTGACTACAGAAAAGATGTCGACGGCTTCCACCCTATAAACGTAGGAAGAATGTCGATCGGACTGCCGTGCTACATTTCTGCAACGCCCAACGGCATAATGGAACTGCTCAAAAGGTACGACATAGAGACAAAAGGCAAAAAATGCGTTGTTCTGGGACGCAGCAACATTGTCGGCAAACCAATGGCTCAGCTTATGATGCAGAAGGCTTATCCGGGAGATGCAACTGTGACTGTATGTCACAGCCATACAAAGGACATAAAGAAAGAATGTCTCGAAGCCGACATAATCATTGCAGCTATCGGACAGCCCGACTTTCTTAAAGGAGACATGGTGAAGGAAGGTGCCGTTGTTATCGATGTGGGCACTACAAGAGTGCCTGACGCAAGCAGGAAAAGCGGATTCAGACTCAACGGAGACGTGAAGTTCGATGAAGTTGCACCTAAATGTTCATATATTACTCCTGTACCGGGCGGTGTAGGTCCTATGACCATCTGTTCACTGATGAAAAATACATTGGCGGCAGGCAAAAAGGAGTATTACAAATAAGAACAAAAGTAAGGCATATTGAGGCTTGGCAACACTAGTTTCAGTGCAAGAAATGCTCAAAAAGGAAAAAATCACAGCAAAACTTAAATTTTCAGCCTGCAAATTTTGCAGATTCAAAAAAAGCCTCTATATTTGCACTCGCTTTCGGGAATGAAGCAAACACGGTGGATGTAGTTCAGTTGGTTAGAGCGTCAGATTGTGGTTCTGAATGTCGTGGGTTCGAGCCCCACCCTCCACCCTCCAGAAGAGAATCTTCACATTGAAGGTTCTCTTTTTTGTTATACGCACTTTCCCATATTTACAATTTTACTTGAGGGGTATATAAAATAGATTTATATATCATACATTTCTGCTATGTCTGAAACAATCTCGACGCCGAAAGCGTTATTTAGATAAAGTCAGAATGCTATGAAAAGAATATTTATTTTTTTGTTTCTCATAAACGTTTATTTCACCCCTCATGCTCAAAACCTAGTACCAAAGGTTATCCCTGCATTGCAATCGTGGAAAAGCACAAAAGGGATTTATACTGTTCCTGAAAAAGGATTCATATACGTAAACAAAAAAAGACTCGTGCTTACTCTACAACACAGCCAAAACACTTTCTGAAGATTTGAAGTGCATGTTCGGATATGACTACAAGGTTACAGTTTCAGAAAACAAAAGAGAAGCAAAAAGCATTTTATTGTCACTCAACGAAGACATTTCCTCACATGGAGAAGAGAGCTATAAGATAGACATTAATAAAAGAGTGGAAATTACGGCTCCACACACCAAAGGAGTATTCTGGGGCACGCGTACATTACTTCAAATGATATACAACCAGCCTAATGGACTGCAAAAAGGGTGTGCCATAGATTTTCCACGTTATAAAGCTAGAGGATTCATGCTTGATGCTGGAAGAAAATTCTTTTCAATGGATTTTCTTAAGGACTACATAATGATTATGGCATTCTACAAGATGAACGAATTCCACATACATCTAAATGATAATGGATTCGTAGAACTTGCCGGAGGAAACTGGAACAACACTTATTCGGCATTCAGATTGGAAAGCAGAGTTCCAGGACTAACATCAAAAGACGGATACTACACTAAAGAGGATTTCAAGCAACTGCAAAAGACGGCTATTACCTATGGAATCAAAATTATACCAGAAATCGATGTTCCGGCACATTCACTAGCCTTCACCCACTGCAATCCTAACCTGGCAGCATCAAACAGTGCCGAATATGGATTTGATCATCTAGACTTATACAAAAAAGAAGTTTATGAATTTCTGGATTCACTATTTGACGAGTACCTCTCCGGCGACGATCCGGTGTTTGTTGGTCCAGAAGTCCATATCGGCACAGATGAATACAACACCAAAGAAGCTGAACAGTTCAGACATTTCACAAACCATTATATCGAGCTAATAAAGAAGTACGGTAAAACTCCCCGCTTATGGGGCAGTCTTAATTCGATGAAGGGAAAAACAAATGTGGATCTTAACGGCACAGTTGTCAGTGCATGGAATTACTGGTGGATGGATTTGGAAACAGCTATAAACGCAGGCGCAAAGGTAGTAAACATGTGCGACCAGTTCTTATATATAGGGATATTCAGTAAATAGAATAAAATTAGCCAACTAATTCATACACAAAGTGT
>ERZ824598.289-NODE-289-length-85458-cov-6.616419_pt1 | contig 85458 bp, 71 predicted proteins | sample MGYA00519934_ERZ824598 | MGnify/ENA primary metagenome ERZ824598 (study PRJEB31778, sample SAMEA3449177) | human gut metagenome | biome: human gut; feature: human-associated habitat; material: faeces | place: United Kingdom | collected 2010/2012 ... | reverse complement strand
TTCAGAGAAGCATCCATGATGTAAATATAATTATTCAAATTTTTAGCGGTGTCCAGAAAACTGGGTACATATCAATGTTTAGGCTGTTAGAACGTTCTTTAGAAATACCAATAATATTTTTCCCCTCAGCAGAGGAACTCATATTAATGTTAATTTTATCAGCCTTAACCGTTACGTCTCTAGTATCTGCTACAATACCCTTAGCACCGCGGTCAGTAAGATTTTTTTGCTCTATATTTAAAGTATGACCTGTGGCATCAATAACACCGCCACCAGAATACACTGCAGTGATAGCGTCCAATCTCCATTCAGGTACACCTGCGGCTAAAGCACCTTCCACGGTAGGAGCAATGGTAATATCCTGTCCAAAGGTATAGTTACAGTCATCCATTCCCCATTTACCAGGAATAATTGTTTCGTGACCAATTTCTACGTAATCGGTATCTTTCATATTACTGGTAATAGGCATCTCAAAGGCCTGCTCTGCTGCAAAGGTAGTACCTCCAAATAAACATGAAGACATTACAGCGCAAGAAATAAGTTGGATAAATCTCTTTTGTTTCAAAAACAAACTAGTTTTTGACTTTTTCATACACTATTCTCCTTTCACTTAGCTCATTAAATAAATTTACTCAAACTTCCCGCATAGAAAACCACTGAAACGCAGTTTTCAGCTGGAATTAACCTAAAAAAATGAAAATAGCACAAGCCCCTCTTAATTGCTATAATGAATTGGCAACAACAATAAACCGGAAAGAAGGACTTATGCCATGAACATTATACCATCTAATTACTTTAATGAACTTAACTTATCTACTTCTGTCAACAAATTTTTTAAAACTTTTCAGCTCAGCAGTATTTTAACCATCTGCAACTGTGAAAAGCTGAAAGGTGTAAATGTTATGTTTCTGTTTTCTTACATCTTATGTAATGTATTTCACGACTGCTCCTTTTATATGCAGTCTCATCTCTAACCAGAAACATTAGGCTTTTCTCTTTTTTGACTTAACTTCAGCATACTTTCCTCCTTAGTAATAAACTTTGAACGACAGTAGTCATCCCCACTATTGCTGCTGCCTCTCATGTACAGAGCCATGCTCCGTACAGCTTATATGAAAATTCCGCAGACCACTACTCATCAATGCAGTCTGTGATTTCATAAGCAAAAGTTTACTTTACCGGGCAGTCGCTGTCTTCATCGCTATGCTTTCAGACAGTGCTGTCACTGCAAGCAATTATTTAGCCCAAACAGCTTCCATTATGTTGCCATATTGCGCTTCCAGGAATTTTACAGCTTCAGCCATAATTGCATTTGTCAGAGCCGGATTAAAGGTGTTGTTTTCAGCAGTGATGCAAGCGTTCAGCATGAGATCGCCTTTTTCGGAAACAGTGAATTTAAACGGACGCACGTTGTTATTCATGTTGTTGATAGCACCTGCAAACTCCTTCAGCTTTTCTTCGTCGATTACCTGCGGAGCAATTTGTACCTGCAGCATTACATAAACGCTGTCATCCATCAAAAGTGCCATCGGCAGCAGCTGACCCTTAACCTCCATACGGCTACGGAAGATAGTGGTGTGCTTTTCGTCTTCGATTTTTTGCACGTCAAAGCATTCGATTTTATTATCAGCCAGAAACTGAGTCATTTTCTCAATTTTGTTTTCCATTTCGATTACCTTAGTTTCTGCTTTTTTTACCATGATTAAAACTCCTTTACATTAAACAACTTTTTATAAATTGAGAAGCAGAGTTTTCTGCTTCGCAGATAACAGATTAATTTTTATTATTGAATATTCCTAAGATTGAAAAATATATTCAGACTCATAAAAAAAAGACTAGCACACACCAAAAGCAACAGGATAAATTCCACATGAAAATATCACACGGAAAATCCGATTTTCTTTAAGCATGCCTAATCTCGTAGACCTCTTAATCCATACAACTAGTCAGTACCCCTGGCTTAAGATCATTGCCGCTTCATCCCTTGGTAAGAGGTTTAAGCTATAGCTTAACGATGAAGGTGCTCCCTTTCACAGTTGCGGAACAGCGTCGAAATTACATCGCACTTCCCTGCAAAGAAGATATCTATGATATCCTCACCTAATTGCTGATAATACGCGCTGACAAAAGCAATGATTACTTCCTTATTGTGAAGCAACATTTTTCATTTGCGCATATCACATGTTGTTATTTAGTTATTAATATTTTATCTTATATAGAGTTTACCACGCTAGTTATGTGCTGTCAAGTGCATTTGGAAAATATTTTACATATTTTTATCGCTAGGGATTTTGTTTTATAGAGTAACAATGCTCAGCAGACAGCACATTTTTCTTGCCTACGTAACAACAGCAAAGCAGCCACCTGCCTTTCGGCAGATGACTGCTTCGCTTTCTAAATTCAGGGAGCAGGCCGCAGCGCTGCCTTGATAGCGCCGCAGCCGGTTTATAAAAGAAGGGGAAAAACTTATTTAAGCAATCAGAACTCGAAGCGCAGGCCGGCACTTGCCTTCCACTTACGCTCGAAGTCGCCGCCAAAGTCCTTGGCAAAGTCTGCATAGATATGGCAGTTGTCGCTCAGGTCATAGCTGCCGCCAATGCTCATTTCCATCCAGGTATCATTGCCGTCGAAGCTGGTGTGCTTGGTGCCGCCGTCCTTAGCGAAATAGCTTGCGCTGATGTCGCCGTTGAATTCATGTGCACCATACAGGCCAACGTATACGCGGCCTTTTTCGCTCTTAGCGCCTGCTTCAACGCCGAAACGTGCTACCAGGCTGCTGTATGCGTCCTGGTCAATTCTCATGCTGTCGTTCGGAGTATGCGCAGTGTAGTCCTTAGCGCCTACCTGAGACCAGGTCAGCTGTGCCTTCGGGGTGAAGTAGCTTGCCTCAGTGCCGAAGGTCTTGCCATATTCCATGGTCAGGCCATATGCGTTGGCTTTGTAATCGCCATGCAGCTTCAGACTGCGGATTTCGTTGTAAACGTCGTATTCGTTTTCTACACGGCCTGCTTTAGCTGCTACACGCAGATAGGACTGATCTTCGAAATTCTTCACGCCGTATACGCCAAAGCTGTAAAGCTGGTTATCGCCCTTGCCGCCCAGCAGGTAGTTGGAATCGCCGTCACGGTAATCAAAGGCTACGCCTGCATGCCAGCCGTTTGCCAGAGCCTTGTCATAGCCAACCTGTACTCCGCGGTAGGTGTTGTCATCTTTAACACCCTTAACATCGGAGCTGGTCTTGCCGCCCAGTGCCTTAACAAAGATGCCGTCCTCGTCTGCCAAATCTGCACCGGTGTAGGTGTCCTGCATGTTGTCACGCCAGCTGTGCATGGAGGTGGTTGCAGCGCTTCTTACGCCCTTCATTACCAGGGTTTCATAGTCGCCGTTGTAAATTTCGCCCCATTTTATGCTGCTGGGATCAAATTTGCCTATACCGGTTGTTTCATCCCACTTCATGGCACCTGTCTTGCCGGCAGAAGTCAAACCTTCGGCAATTCTTACCTTACCCTTCAGGTTAGCACCATTTGCTGCATGGTCGGTATACTGAACCTTTTCTGCCAATACTTTCAATACTGCTTCAACCTCAGCCTGACTGTTAATATTGATATTATTGCTGTCGGTGAACAGAATTACACCAGAGCCTTCTTTAGCATTACTGATAACAGTATTGCCGGATTTGAATTCTTGTGCTTCGCTGCCTTTATTATCGTGATTATAGATGATGGTTTCCCAACCGCTATAATTAGCAATTTGGAGAGCCTTGCTTCTCTTAGTCATGTTCAGGTAGCCGGTTTCAGCTTCGGTTTTACCGCCATTAATGGTCAACCCTTTTGCAGGAGCTGCAGCCGGAGCTTTTGCAATTCTCAGCAAGGACATGCCTGCAGCTTCCTCGCCGTCGGTCAGGTTCCAGGTTGCACCGTTTGCCAGGCTCAGTGCAATGCTGCTGTTGCCATCAACATTGTAGCCGCCGTTCATTACGGAGTTCTTTTCGATCAGGCTGATTACTACACTGCCGCCGTTCGCTGCATTGATATCGCCGGTAATAGTGCTGCTTGCGTTGCCGCTATCTACGGTAATGTTGCCGCCGTTGGCATTGATGCTGCCGTTGATAGTAAGTGCGCTGTTGTTGCCGTTAACATTTACGTTAGCGTTTTCACCTGCGTTGATTGCCGCATCGGTGCCGCTGATAACAGTGCTGCCGTTCAGGGTTACGTTGCCGTTTTCAGCGTTGATACCGGTTTCACCCTTCAGCTCGAGCTTAGCCTTGGTGGTGTCGATTACGATGTCTTTAGCAGTTGCATTTACTGCCGCGCCTTCTTTAACCTCGATAACGGTCGGATCCTGAGTGAATACATAGGAGCCGTCTTCCTTCAGAATGCCATCTTTCTTATACTGGTAATCTGCCTTAGCATCGCCGGTAATACCGCTGTTGAGCTTGCTGCTCTCAGGAGTCTGGGTATCGGGATAGGTGAGGCCCGGAGCAATGGAGCCATCCTTTAAGCTGCCCTTGCCGTCCTTGCTGCTGAAGGAGATATCGCCGGTCTGCATAGCCTTGCTGCTTGCGGTCAGGCCGTCGGCAATCTTCACATAACCTGTCAGGTTATTTTCGCCGTTTACGAAATTGCTGTAGGTCAGCTTGCCTGCCAAGGTGTTCAGCACATTAGCTATGCTGTATTCGTTATCCATTGCAATACCGCTGTTATCGGTAATCAAGGATACTACAGAGCCTTCTGCCGCATGCTTGATAACAATGTCGCCAGCTTTATAATCGGCTGCTGCTTCGCCGTTACCGGTGTGTGCGTAGAAGATATTGGTATTGCCGCTGTAGTTGTCAACAGTCAGATTCTTACTGTCCTTTTGGAAGATATTGCCTGCATGTGCTGCATCGCTGCCGCCGGTAAAGTTGGTTACATGGCTGCCGGTAAAGCCGCTCGGAACCTCTTTGCCGTTCTTCTCGTTTGTCCAGGTTGCACCATCTGCCAGCCACAGATTAAAGGTGCCATAGCTGGTGGAATCATCACCGGAAGTAACTTCGTAGAGGCTGCGGCCGTTCCAGCTGCTGTCTTTTCCCTGCAATGCCAGATTAACGGTAGAAGAGGTAGAAGTTGTTTCATCCTCCCAATAATCATAGGTTTCTGCAGACTTGGTGAAGACATCGCCATCAATCTTGACAATGCCTGCACCTGCCTTGCCATTCTTAACATTGACGTTGATAATGCCGTTATCGTCAGAATTCAGCGCAATGTAATTAGCTGCCTTGCTATCCTTTTGAATATCCAGATTGCCGTTCATGGTAACAGTTCCGCCGCTGCCACTGTAAATACCATTGCTTTCTGTCTGCGCAGATGTAGAAATAGTGGTGTCTGCGTCAATGGTAATCTTACTGCCGGTTGCATAAACACCCTGGGCCCTGAAGCCGGTGGTATCAGTGCTGAGCTTCAGACTCTTAGCCTTAATAGTAATGTCTTTGGACTTTCCATAGCTGAGGCCGGTAGCTACCGCACGTGCAACATTGCTGCCCTTAAGAACATGGTAGGCTACGTCCAAACTGTGTCCGTCGGCATTAATCGTAATCGGTCCGCCACTGGATTCAATAGCACTCAGGTTGGAGCTGTAATCCCCCTTAATTACATTGATTGTTGTATCCTGAGTAAAGTTATAAATGCCTTTTTCGGTTTCAATTCCCAGACTTACATACTTTTTATCAAGATTGCCGGTGATTGGATCAGTAATAACAGAATCGTCCATTTCGGTATATTCATAGAAGCCCTGACCAGGTGTCTTGGTGCCGGTTGCATCAGTAGAGAAGCTGATATCGCCGGTCTTCAAGGCTGCGGAAGAAGCAGTCAGGCCGGAAGCAATCTTGACAGTACCTGCCAGCTTACCATCATTAGCTGTGTAGAAGAGCTTCTGTGCCAGCTTGTTAAGAACTTCATTAACGGTATTCTGGTCTTCTGCCTTATCATAGGCATTAAAGCCTTTGGTGATACCCTTATTATCAGTGATAAGCGTAATATTGGAGCCGTTATCAGCCTTACCGATGGTAAAGCTTCCACCGAGAATATTCGTCGGATTATCAGCATCATGGTTATAAATAACATTGGTATTGCCGCTGTACTCAGCTACATTGATATCGCCTGCATTGTTTGCCACAATAATGCTGCCATTATTACAGGAGAAGGAAGCAAGCTTGCTGGTACCATTTACATTCCAGATAGAATTATCCAGCTTCAGGTGCATAGCATTACCATTGCTATAGCCGGTCCAGGTTGCATTATCCAGATTAGCGTTTACAGTGTTGCCGGAAAGATTATTGCCGGTCCAAGATGCACCGTTTCCCATATAAAGGTTAACGATACCTGCACTGCTGCCGTTAGTATTGCTTACATCACCCTTCCAGAAGGATTCCTTAGTATTCAGGCCAATGCTTACATCTGCACTTGCACCGGCACTATCCATGCCGCCGCCGAGATTTACATTGCCTTCCATCTGTACATTATTGTTGCCTGCACCAATGATAGCGCCTTCGGCATCCTTCTTAACATTCACATTAACCTGTCCACGGTTCTTGGAAGCGAATTCGCCATAGGCACTGATAGCATATTCAGCCCCATTAATAGCCTTGATGACGCCACCGCCAATCTCAACCTTGGAAGCAACTGCACTGATTGCTTCGTTGGCACCGGAAGCATTGCTCTTATCAGCCAAAATATCAACAAGACCGTCAACAGTGATAGCAGACATAACGCCGCTTACACCGTTCATGCTCTTGATAACTGCAGCATTTGCAGGAGCAGCGCTGTTAGCACGCAAGGTAAGTACATTATCAGCACCGGCATTGTGAATATTAATCGTACCTCCGGCATTAACGAACAGCGCACCTGTCTGTCCGTTCGTAGTGCTTGTAGCATTAATAGACATTGCACCGGCATTATTGATATTTACTGCACCCTTGCCGACAGCTGCGATACAGGTTGTATGGGTATCGGTTGTTGTATCTACAGTCAGCTTGTTGCCGTTCATATCAATGGTAACATTATGGTTTTCGTCGGAGCCGGAAATAGCAGCGCTAATCTGCGGGAGCCATGCACCACCGGCAATCAGATGCTTTTCAGGTGTGATGGTTGTGCTGCCTGCAGTAAATACATAGGTACCATCGTCCTTCAATACGCCTTTTTCTATGTAAACCTTATCAGCAGCTGCGTCGCCGGTAATTGCCGCAGTAAATTCTTTGGCTATCTGGCTGCCTGGCTTGCTAGTCTTATAATCATAGTAGCCCTGCCCAGGTGTAAAGGTACCTGTTTCTTCGGTAGAGAAGGAAATATCGCCGGTCTTCAGTGCTGCGGAAGAAGCTGTCAGACCATCGGCAATCTTCACTACGCCGGCCAGATGACCATCAGTATAATTCTTGTAGAACAGCTTGCCTGCCAAGTTGTTCAGTACGTTGGCTACTTTATCCTTAGCATCAGCGGAATCACCATCTGCAAAGCCGGAGGTGATACCCTTATTATCTGTAATAAAGGTGATAGCAGAACCTTCTGCTGCATTGGTAATATTGAAGCTGCCGCCAATAATCTTGCTCGGATCAGCAGCATCATGATCATAGAATACAGTGGTATGCCCGCTATAATTTACAACAGAAATAGGATTGTTATCCTTTTGGTAAATCAGACCTGCGTTATCTGCATCCTTGCCGCCATGCAAAGTCGCCAACGTGCTGCCTGCCCATACAGGATTTTTGGACGCTATGGTCGTAGTTGTCACATGCGATTGCTGTTCGTTGGTCCAGGCTGCACCGTTTTGCAGATACAGGTTGAACTGGCCGATATCATGCGTAGTATTGCCGCCGCTGCCATAGTCGGAATTATACATATCATAGGCTGCAACACCCTTCCAGAAGGAATCCTTATCGGTCAAAGCAACATTGAGAATGCCTGCATCATTCCAGTTAATCAGCTCGCCACCAGTGTATTCCACAACCTTCTTGCCATATTGGCCGGTTGCGTACATATCACCGGTAATCTTGGTGGTCGTATCGCCTGCTGCGCCGTCCTTCATGTTGATGTCCAGCGTGCCTTTATCTACGCGGACTGCATAGAAATTATGCGATTTATCACTGTCTTCGGCTGCAGTAATAGTGCCGCCGCCGACAGATACCTTGGTATTAGCGCCCACCAGCTTGATACCGCTGCCGCGTACACCGGAAATATCTACAGGACCGCTGACAGTTACAGTGGAGCTGTCACCGGTTACCAGAATACCGGAAGCACTCATGCCTTTGCCACGTTCTCTAAGACCTTTGACATTGCTGATTGTCAGCGGGCCATCAATATTAATCTCGCTCTGCTGGCCCTGGATATTGATGCCGGTTGCAGCATCACCCTTAGTGGTAATATCAGTAATTTCTACCGGGCCGGAAATATTCAGGTGCGCATTGCCTAGGGCGTAAATGCCATGAGAGCCTTTGGTATCCGTATTGGTTGCTCTAATTGAAAGCTTTTGGTCAGCAGACGGGTTAATAACCTTGATGTAGGTATTAGCGCCTGCGTAAATAGCCGCTGCCTGTCCGCCAGTTTGTGCAACATTCAAAGCCAGACCTTTACCGGACATATTTACAGTCATCGGTTTGGACGGAGAAGTTTCCTCACCTGCGTAAAGAGCGCTGGCAAATTTATTATTACCGGCATTCGATTCAGTTACATTAATATGTGCAACACCCTTATCGTCTACCTCGCGGTTCAGACTGATATTTTCCGACTTAGTGATAGCGCCTGTCTTGTAATCAGGCTTATCTTCTTCCGGAGTATAGTCATAGAAGCCCTGTCCTGCTTTTTTCGTTCCATTGCTTCCGTCAGAGAAAGTGATATCGCCGGAGGCTTTTACAATAGCACTTACACTAGACGCTGTCAGTCCATCGGCAATCTTCACTACGCCGGCCAGATTTGCATCCTTGTAGCCGGTGTAAAACAGCTTATTAGCCAGCTTGTTCAGTACTTCCTTAACATTATTCTTTTCTGCTGCAGTATCGGCAGCCTCAAAGCCGGCATTAATGCCCTGACTATCAGTTACCAAAGTAATCTTGGAACCTACAGCCGCCTTCTTAACAGTGAAATTGCCACCATTGATGGTAAGCGGATTATCGGCATCATGGCCGTAAACAACAGTTGTGTCACCGCTATAATCATATACGGTAATACCCTTGTCGGAATTTTGGTAAATTACACCGGAACCATCCAGCTTAGAAACATTGCTGCCGGCAAAAGTTGTCTTAAGCGTATCTACCGAACGACCGGTTTCATGATTCCATACAGAGCCATCTGCCATTGTCAGATTAAACTGTCCGGCCGGGGCATTATATGTACTGCCTGGAATATTGCTTACCGCGCCTGTCCATTGAGAGCCCTTGGTCATGTTGACATTGATAACAGAAGCTTTATTGTCAGTTACCTTCATGTCACCGGTAACGTCCAGAATTCCGGCAGTAATGCCTTCTCCTGTATTCAGGTTAATGGTACCCTTGTTGGCCTGCAAAGCATAATATTGGCTATAATCCGTACCGTTAGACATATCCGCAGCTTTAATAGTTGCACCTGCAGTAGATACAGTTGAAGTATTCAATGCACGGATTGCACTGCCCAATACGTTTTCAATATTAAGATTGCCTTTAACAGTTATATTAATAGGCGCATCTGCACTTGAAGAACTGTCTGCATAAATACCGGCAGTGTTCGGTCCAACCTTGTTGCCAGTCTGAACATTCTTGATGGTCAGGTCTTTTTCGAATACAACATTGCCTTTGGTACTTACATATACACCATAAGCACGCTGAGTAGCACTAGATTTAACTCCGTCTATCTCAACATCGGTATTTGCAGTAAGGTTGCCGCCCTCGCCTACACGAATGCCATAGACATACTTAGCCTTAGTATCAGCATTGCCATCAGCACCAAGTCCGGCAGAAACCTTCAGCACACCATTGCCCTTGGAATCCTTAATCTCCATGCTCTTGTTTTCATCAACGTAAACCGTAGACACATAATTAGCAGTTTGATTGTTGGCATTGAGCTTCAAGGTGTGTCCCTGTAAATCAACAACAAGCGGACCTTCTGCCTCGCCTGCTGCATACATAGCACTGGGAGCATTACCGGACACCCCATCCTGAGCTTCGGTAACATTAACGGAAACTACTCCGTTGATATCGCTTTCGCGTGTTTCACCGATGTTTTCGGATTTTACAATCGGGCCGGTTGCATAGGTCTTATCGTCCTTCTCAGGAGTATAGTCATAGAAGCCCTGTCCACCCTCGGCAAAGGTAATGTTGCCGGTCTTCATAGTTACAGAGGAAGCTGTCAGGCCTTCAGCAATGGATACGCTGCCTGTAAGGTTGCTGTCGCCTGCCATATACCACAGCTTGTGTGCCAGAGAATTCAATACTTCGCTGACATTATTTTTCTCTGCAGCGGTATCACCTTCTGCAAAGCCCTTGGTAATACCGTTGTTGCCGGTATAAAGCATCATCTCGGTGCCGGTCTTGGCATTAAAAACCTTGATATCACCGCCGATAATAGTACCCGGTGCAGCATCAGCGTGCTCATACCATACCTTGGTAACACCCTCGGCATTAGCAATATGGATAGGATCGCTGTCATTTATCTTAATAATACCGGCAGATTTTTTATCCTTACCGCCTACAAGGCTGCTCAGATGAGAAATGCCATCATATTTTTCATAGTACGGCCTGCTGTAATCAGGAAGATTGCTTGCATCAAGGCCATCCTTACGGGAAGCATTTTCATAAATCCATTGCGCGCCGTTATGCAGCCACAGATTTACTTCACCGGCTTTTGCAGTACCGGCATTGTCAATTACACCCTTCCAGGAGGAATCCTGCGTGGTCAGGCCGATGTTAAGGCGACCGTTTTGATAAACCATAGCCTTTCCGGCCTCATCAGAGGACTTCATTGCCAACACGTTGCCGACCATTTCTACCTTGCCGTTTTGTGCTTCCTGATTCTTTACATTGACGTTAATCGTGCCGCCGTAGCTTGCCAGAGCATAGTACGGCTCGATAAATTTGCCGAAGCCTTCAACAAAGTTTTCTTCTCTGTACGGTGTGTCGATACGGATAGAATTACCCAGCAAAGAAATAGTTCCCAAATCATAAGCCGGTACATCACCGTCAGTCTGATAAGCATCGGTTCTTACAGCTGGCGTACAGCAAGATCCACATTACCGTTGACAGTGACATCACCGCGGGTATAGTCAACGGAAATACCTGCAGGCTGCCAACGGGCGCCTGTATAGTTGGCATCGCCACCCATGCTGGTTGCACCGCCGGGGCCTATATTGCCATGAACATTCTTGGTAATGATGCCCCAGGGATTTTCTGCATCATCCTTACGCATTTTTACATTACCGTTGATAATCAGGTTGCCCTTATTGGCTGCCGCAATACCAACAGAAGAATATTCCGAGGTTGCAGTAATATCCAGATTACTGTTGACAACAATAATGCCCTTGTTTGCAGTAAAACCGTTTACACCAGCCCAAACATTACTCTTGTTGTTTGTCTGATAAATATGGAGCGTGCCATAGCCGCCATCTGCGCCTACGTTATTATAAACGCTGTCTTTGCGGGCAGTAATACCATCCTTATTGGTAATAGTAAAGGTATGGTCCTTTCCTTGGAAATCATAAATAAGTTTACCGTCATTTTCTGTTACGGTATTACCATCGGGACTCAGTATCTCGCTGTCCTTTTTTAGCGTGCCTATGAGAGGCTTGCTGTAATCAGCGGCATATACCGGTGCTATGAGAAAGCTAGATGCACTGGCTGCGAGAAGAACACCTGAAATAAGTGACTTCCACTTTTTTTGACTTAGCTTCATGATATATTCCCCCTTATCAAAAAGCAAGGAACGAACAGAAACAACCACTGTTTCTGCTGACTCCTTTGTACAGAGAAAAGCTCCGTACAAATATACGTACAAATATATATGAAAACCCCGCAAACTGCTACTCATCAATACAGTTTGTGACTTCATAGCAAAAATATGCAGACGCTGCCATCACGGCAATGATTTTGCGGCAGCGCTGCCTGAATGTTTACACAACAGCTATAAAATAAAAACACAGCTTAAATTGCCTTAAGCTGTGCTATATCCGTTTCTGTTCAGCACAAGATCAAGCAAAACAGGACTCTTAATTTATTATTATAGTCAAACCAATATCAATAATTAATAAAGTCCGTTCTCGTAGACCTTTACTAAATACCAATCTGTCAGTACCCTGGCTTAAATTCATCGTCTCTGCATTCCTTTGTAAGAGGTTAGTTTTTTTCCTAATAATGCATCGACTCTTTTTTACAGTTGCGGAACAGCGTTGAAATCTCATCAAACTTCCCTGCAAAGCATTCATCCGCATGGGATAAAGCCTCCAGACTAGGATTATATTCTATTGTAATCTAGATAGTCAGAAGTAAAAAATCACTTCATTTATCAAAAAAATGTATACTTTATTAAATATACTTCATTTGCACCATATCTTGTTTTAGTACTAATTTCAGTTTAGCACTGATATAAAATTTCGTCAAGAACCATTATCAGAAAACTTATTTTTTGCAAAACAATATATTTACTTTACTATTTTCCAGAATGTACGTCACACAACAAAAATACCGACACCGCAACCCTTTCGGGTTATAGCGTCGGTATTATCACTTACGCCTTACGGCGATATTCTTATTTTGCTTTCTTCAGGAATTTTTCATACATTGCATGGTCTTCAGCCATCATCTTATCAGCATCGGCACCGATAATGCAGGTCGGGTCGATACCCTGTTTCATGAAATAATCCTTGAATTCCTTGGATTCGCAAACCTTTTTAGCAGCAGCGCGCAGAGCTTCCAGCTTTTCTTTCGGAGTATCCTTAGGAGCAACCAGAGCTGCCCAAGCGCGAACGGTCATGTTGTGGCCCAGCTCTTTGAAGGTCGGAACATCCGGATAGATTACGCTGCGGGTGTCAGCCATAACAGCCAGAATCTTCAGGTTGCCTGCGTCTACCTGGCTCTTGAATACAGACGGGTCAGCCAAAGTTGCATCGATATGCTTGCCTGCCAGAGCAGCGGCAATATCAGCGGATCCTTTCGGATACGGTACATGCTTGAATTGTACGCCAAATTCTTCTTCAAAGGAAAGTGCGGCAATATGCCAGATAGCGCCGATACCGGAGTTACCCATCTTCACCTTGCCGGGGTTTGCCTTAGCAAAGGCTACGAATTCATCTACATTATTATAAGGAGCATCCTTCGGCACAATCAAAGCTGCCGGAGCTGCAATCGGAGCGCAGATAGCTGCATAATCCTTATAGGTGTTTTTGCATTTGCCCTGATGCGGGAACATAGCCAGCTCAACAGTAACCATGCCCAGAGTATGGCCGTCGGGTTTAGCATTAGCCAGCTCTACCATGCCGGTTACACCGCCGCCATCGGGTTTGTTTACAGGAACAAATTTGCTGCCCTTCAGCTCTTTTTCCATGAACTGAATCAGACCTCTGGCAGAGATATCGGTACCGCCGCCCGGAGCCTTAGGAATAATTACGGAAATATCTCCGTCTGCAGGATAAGCTGCTTTTTTGCTATCACCGCCGCAGCCGGTAAGCATAACAGCCATGGTCAGCATAGCCATCAGCACAACTAAAATTTTCTTCATTGTCTTACATCTCCTTATATTATAAATTTAAAGGGTAACAAGTTCATCCGCGCTCAATTTTACACAAGCAATATTACAACGCTTATAGGTATAGGTAAGCACAAGGCCCTCGCCGTCGGCAATAATCGCTGGATAGGAAAATTCCGCAGGCTCTGTTTCCAGGTCAAGCAGCTTTTGCCAGCTCGCACCCTCATCTGTGGATTGGAACAGACTTAAGGGAGAACGCTGACCCCAGTTGGCAGCCACCGGATTGCACACCAAGTAGAGTACACCGCCGGCAGTCCGCACCAAGTCAAGACCGCTGTTATTGTTTGGCAGACTCAAAGCGTAGGCACTGCACCAGGTTTCGCCGTCATCCGCAGAATCGCTGCGATAGACAAAGCCCTCGCTGCTGCGCAGCAGCATATGCACACTGCCGTCCGCACTCTGCCACAGGCTCGGCTGAATCACGCCGCGTCCGTAAAAGGACTGCTGGCTGACGGCAATATTACTGTCGGCAGTCTTTTCGCCTGCCTGATATTGCAGGCCATCAATCTGTACAGCAGAGGATTTATGCCAGCTTGCGCCGTCATCGTCACTGATATCGGCAAAGGCCTTCCAGATACCGTGTTCGGTAGAAGCACCGGCAAGAATGCGTCCGTTTGCCAAACGCAACGGCTTATTGCGTACAGGTCCGCGCCCTCCGCTCAAATCACCGGGCACCAGCTCCTGCGGTCCGCTCCAGGTTACGCCGTTATCCGTCGACTGCAGCAGCCACGTCTGCCAATCGGCAATCTGCTGGCCCTGCTTGTAAAACAGCAGCAATCTTCCGTCCGCGCCCGCAAAAAGCACCGGATTCCAGTTCGCCGCCGCCCCGTTCACCAGCAGCTTTGACTCACTCCAGCCTGCATCCGTGCGTCTGCTTAGGTAGATACCCACATCGCTTTCGCCCTCATGCGTACCGCCGAACCAACAGCAAAGCAGGCTGCCGTCTGGCAGCGCCAATACTGTTGAAGCATGGCAGAAGGCCGTCGGCAAACAGCGCATAATCAATTCCTTTTGCATTATATCAATCACATCCAAAAAAGTCGCATAATTCTATAACATAAATATTGTAACACATATACAAAAAAGCGTAAACTATTTTCTTCACATTTCTGACAAATTTTGTCCGTCGACACGTTGCCTACTAAGCCAAGCGCTTTACAGAACGCAGACAGAAAAAACTGCGCAGGCTTTTTGCTTGCGCAGCTGCTTATTTATTCGACACACAGCTTTTCTACATTAGATATAGAGCAGCAATATTGTCATGATGTACAAGCCAAATTAGAGCATTCCCTTAAGCTCCCCCGATTAAAATGTAAGCCTCATCTGGTGCCAGACAGCATTGCCATGCGTAGATTTCTCGGACACACCCTCATCAGTAAAACCGAATTTAGCATAATAATGAACGAGCCTATCCTTGCAGGTCAGCACCAGGCCCTTTCTCCCCTGCTTTCTGGCATCCTCAATCGCACGGCGAATCAGCTCGCCGGCATAGCCATGCTTGCGATAAGCAGGAATAGTATTGACACCGAAAATCATCTGCCACGCGCCGTTTTCATCGTGCAGCGTTGCCTTCTCGTACATTTCATCCGTCAAATCAGGCTCATCCGTTACAAAGCCATCCACAAAGGCAATCAGCTTTTCAGCCTCATACATAAGCCAGAAATGATTACCGTAATATTTTACCCTGTCAATAAATTCCTTTTCCGTTGCAGCCTCCGCCGGTGGAAAGCATTCTGCCTCCACTGCGGCAATCGCAGCAATATCTTCCGTAGTTGCATATTTTATAATCATAAGCTTTTTCTCCTCAATAAATTATTTATTCAAAGCACATGCATCACAATATTTTGTTACGCTTTGAATTTATCCTCATAGTACTAGCAAAAATTGCAAATCATAATAAGTATATCACGAATCGTTATCTGGTTAAATAGAAAAAAGCAGAAGATATTCTTAGCAGTTGCCTTTTTGGCAAAAACCTGGAACGTTTTTATCTATAAAAATGTTTGTTTTGCGAACTATTGTTTTTATTCTTTTTCTATGTTATAATAACCTTAGTTGCATGGGTAGCCGCAATTTTGCGGAGCTCTTGCCTGGTCGTGCGGACCAGTGGCGCCTGTCGAGCTTTCGGCAGGCGCCTTTTTTTACATCTGCTGTCTTATATATTTTTGCCTTATTTTATGCTATAATCAAAGGAGGAAACATATGCAAAACTTGGCAACGAAATTTGAAAACTTGACGATTCAAAGTGACTTCATCTTTAAAAAAGTTATGTCACGCAAGCGCATCTGCATTCATCTTTTAGAGGAATTACTGCAGATTAAAATTGCTGACATCAGCTACTTCGAGGCTGAAAAATCTCTTGAGCCTGACTATGCAAGTCGTGGCATTCGTCTGGATATCATCGTGGCGGACGATAAGAATACACATTATAACTTGGAAATGCAGGTCAATAATATCAAAAATCCCGACACCAAACATTATGTGCTGCCCAAGCGTACACGCTATTATCAGGCGTTGATGGATATTGACTTACTGCAAAAGGGCCAGGAGTATGACCTGCTGCCGCCAACCTATATCATATTTATTTGTGTCTTTGATTTTTTTGCCAAAGGCAATTATGTTTATACCTTTAAAAAGCGTTGTCTGGAGGATATGGAGCTGGAGCTGCCTGATGAAGCAACTACCATGATTTTGAACACTAAGGGTACCCACGGCAATATCTCCAAGGACATCAAAAGCTTTTATGATTATGTTAATAACCATATTATAAATAGCGATTTCACCAGACAGATTGACGATGAAATCAGCTATCTTAAGCTTGATTCGAAAGTGAGGCGAGAATTTATGCTTTTGGAAGCACGTTTGTTAGACGAAAGACGAGAAGGTAAGGCAGAAGGTGAAGCTAAAGAAAAACTTGCTACTGCTAAGCGTCTTTTAAGCATGGGTTTGTCAGTACAAGATGTCGCTAAAGGTACTTCGCTTTCTGTTGAGCAGGTTGAAAAAATTAAAGCAGAGCAAAAATAACCAAACCATAACAGAAAAACCTAATCCCTACTCCCACCGCCGTGCGCTACTGCGCACGGCTTTTTCTCTGCCCGCACAAAAAATCTCCCGCACGCTGCCAAACGCAGCTCGGGAGATTTTCTGCTATATTCGTATATCTTACTCAGCAGGCCTTAACGCCTGCTATCTGAAAGCAGCCTCTTATTTGCCGCTGTCAAACAGCGCTTCTACAAACTTATCCGGCTCAAAGGGGCGGAAGTCCATAATGCCTTCGCCTACGCCGATCCATTTAACCGGCAGGCCCAGCTCTTCCTTAATTGCCACAACAACGCCGCCCTTAGCAGTGCCATCGAGCTTGGTGAGTACAACGCCGGTAACCTTGGCAGTTTCCATGAACACCTTAGCCTGATTGATTGCATTCTGGCCGGTGGTAGCATCCAGAACCAGGAAGGTTTCGTGCGGAGCTTCGGGAATTTCGCGCTTAATAATGCGGTGAATTTTTTCCAGCTCGTTCATCAGGTTAGCCTTATTGTGCAAACGGCCTGCGGTATCAATGAAGAGAATATCGGCCTTGCGCGCAATAGCAGCCTTCATAGCATCAAACACAACTGCCGCCGGGTCTGCACCCTCAGCGTGACGGATAACGTCGCAATGCGCACGTTCGCCCCAAATCTGCAGCTGTTCGCCTGCTGCGGCACGGAAGGTATCGCCTGCTGCCAGAACAACCTTGTATTTGAACAAAGTGAAGTAATTTGCCAGCTTGCCGATAGTAGTAGTCTTGCCTACACCGTTAACGCCAACAACCAGAATAACCGTCGGCTTGGCACCGATACGTGTACGTTGGCCGCTGTCAGCCAGCATTTCTGCCATATATTTTTTCAGGAAGGGAATAACATCCTCGGTACCGCTGATTTCCTTCTTCTTCGCAGCCTTGCGCACTGCGTCGATCAGCTTTTCGGTAGTTTTTACGCCCACGTCCGCAGAAAGCAGAATCATTTCCAGTTCATCGAGGAAATCATCGTCAATCGCTGCAGACAGGCCTACAAGCTCCTGAATGCGGTCAGTAAAATTGCGTCTTGTTTTAGAAAGGCCTTCCTTTAAACGCTCAAAAAATCCCATTATTCATTCTCCTTTGCATTTATTTTTACGGATAATAGTTTAGAAACACCGGATTCTTCCATAGTTACGCCATACATGATATCAGCGCATTCCATCGTTCCCTTACGGTGCGTAATCACGATAAACTGCGTGTTTCCTGCATAATCCCGCAGGAAATCGGCAAAACGCTGAATGTTGGCATCATCCAGAGGCGCGTCAATTTCGTCCAGGATACAGAACGGCGATGGCTGATAGCTCAAAAGCGCAAAGAGCAGTGCGATAACCGTCAGCGCTCTTTCGCCGCCGCTCATCAGATACAGGCTCTGCAGCTTTTTACCGGGTGGCTGGACGTCGATATCAATACCGGAATCCAGCAGATTATCCGGCTCGGTGAGCCGCAGCACCGCCGTACCGCCGCCAAATATCTTGACATAGCATTGCGCAAAGTATTCGTTGATTTTGGCAAAGGCCTCCTTGAAGCGTTTGGTCATACCGCTGTTGATTTCTGCGATAACAGCCTCCAGATTTTCCTTTGCTGTACACAAATCATTATATTGCTTACACAGGAATTCGCTGCGCTCCTTCACTGCGTTATATTCTTCAATCGCCGCCGCGTTAATCGGTCCCAAATCCGCAATCTGCAGTGTCAGACGGCTTTCCTGCTTTTGCAGCGCCGCCAGATCCATTTCCTGCAGCTCCGCAAAATCCTGACCGCGGGCCGCCTCCTCATCCAGCTGATAATCCTGCTGCAGCTGCTCACGTATATGGCCGCAGTTGCTTTCGTGCCGCGCCAGGTCCAGCTCTATCTGCTTCAGCTGTGCTTCACTGTCATTCACCTGCTTGCGCAGTCCGGCAATCTCTTTTTCAATATCCTGCTGTTTATCAAGCAGGTTGCCACGCTCCTGAGCAAAGTCATCCTTGCCGCCCAGAATCTGCTGCAGCTGTGCCAGCAGCTCGTCGCTTTGCTGCTGCAGCTTCTGCTTTTGCACACCGCAGTCGGCAATTTCCTGCTGTCTGCGCTCCTGTTCTTTTTGGTTGGCAGCAATTTCCTCCTGCAACCGCAGTGTATCCTGGTCCAGGCTGTGCATAGCCTTGCTGATATCCTGCGTGCGTGCGGCCGAGGTCTGCAGCGTAATTTGGGCATCCTGCATCTGGTTATCCAAGGCGGTAACCGCACTGACGTATTTGGCAATTTCTTTCTTCAGGTTATCCAACAGCTCCTTAGCCTGGGTATCCTGACCTTCGCGCTCGGCAACTGCCGCGCGCAGCTCCTTGACCTTATCACGGTTTGCCATATAGGCCGCGGTGATATTGCTGCGGTCGTCCAAGAGCAGCAGCAAACGCTCGTTGTCGCGTGTCTTCTGTTGCTGCACCTGCTCCAGATTGAGCTTAAGCCTGTCGGCCTTCAGCTGCTGTTGACGCAGCTGTGCAGCAAGCTGCTGCAGCTGCTCCTTCTGATTTCCTTCGGTTGCTTCCAGCTCCTCCAGCTTTTCCTGCCAGCTGAGCATCTCGGCATGCAGCTGTTTCACCTGCGCCGCAGCCTGCGCAATTTCTACATTACGGCTCAAATAGCCTTCCTTATGCTTTTTACTGCCGCCGCTCATACTGCCGCCGGCATTTACCACATCGCCGTCAAGCGTAACTACGCGCAGACGGTAGCGTCCGGCCTTTGCCGCAGCCAAGGCAGCATCAATGTTTTCGGCAATCAGCACCCTGCCCAGCAAAAAGCGTACCGCATTTTCAGCCTCAGGCTTATAGTCGATTAAATCTACCGCATAGCCAAGAATTCCCGGCAGCTTCGCCAGTGCTTCCTCCTCGCGGTTCGGCCCGCGACGCTGCACGGTATCCAGCGGCAGGAAGGTTGCGCGTCCGCTATTGGAACGCTTCAAAAAGGCTATCGCTTCCTTCGCCGCATTGGCCGAGCGCATCACCAGGTTCTGCGCACCCTCGCCCAACGCGGTTTCGATAGCAGCGACATATTTATCTTCTACCTGCAGCAGCTCCGCTGCCACGCCTACAACCTGCTCACGCCATGGCTCCTGAGCCTTCAGCACCGCCTTGATGCCGTAGCTGAAGCCCTCGTAGCTCTGCTGCAGACGCTTTAAGCTCTGCTCGCGTGTTTCGGCCGCAGTCAGCTGACGTTGGCACTGCTGCTGACTGCTGCGTACAGCCTGCAGCTCCTTTTGACCTGCATCATAGGCACTGCGCAGCTCCTCGCCCTTTTTGCGCACCAGCTCCATGCCGTGAGCGCACTGCGATTGCTGCTCCAGCAGGCTGTTATACTGCTCCTGTGCCTGACGGTCAGCCTCCTCGGCTTCTTCTATACTTTTCTTCAGGGCCTCGCGGCGACGTGCGCGCTGCTCCTGCTCCTGTTCCAGATTGTGCAGCTCGTTGCGGAGATTAATCAGCTCCTGCATGCCACTGAAGAACTGTGACTGCGCCTGCTCGTCATTGCGCTTCGCCTCTTCCAGCTTGGCGCTCTGCTCGTCACGCTGCGCCTGCAGCTGCTTTACAGCGCCATCGGCCACAGCATGTCTTTTTTCGACAGCATCAAACTCTGCTGCCAGCTCCTGCATTCTTGCTTCCTGCTCACGCACCTGCTGCTCTAAACGTTCATTGCGCTGCACAAGGCGTTCGCCGGCCTTTTCGTTCTGGCTGACACGTTCATCCAAAACCTTTTGGTCGCCGCGCAGCTTTTCCAAAGCAGTTTCGCGGTTCTTGATATCATCCTGTAATTTATTATAAGCCTCGGCCAGCTTATCCAGCTCCTGCTGTACCTTTACGGCCTCGGCCTGCATGCTGCCTACCTTCGCTGCCTGCTCGGAATAAGCACCTGCCGCCGCTTCCTTTTTCGCCTGCAGCTCTCTGCCGGTTTCCTCCAAAGCGTCCAAGCGGCGCAAAAGTACAGATAACCGGCAACGGCGCAGCTCCTCGCTCAGCTCGTTGAACTGCTGAGTTTTGGCTGCTGCCTGCGCCAAAGGCTCTACCTGCGCATCTACCTCACTGCGGATATCGTTAATACGCGTAAGGTTGTTGGCCGTATCGTCAAGCTTGCGTACCGCATCCTTCTTGCGCAGACGATATTTAGCGATGCCTGCTGCTTCTTCGAACAGACTGCGTCTGTCCTCGGGACGGCTGTTTAAGACCTCATCAATTTTATTTTGGCCGATAATGGACATCGAGCCCTTACCAAGGCCTGTATCCGCCATCAGGTCGATAATATCCTTCAGGCGGCAGCTTTTCTTATTAATCGCATATTCGCTGTCACCGCTGCGGAAAATGCGGCGCGTCAGGCTTACCTGCTCAAAATCAAGCGGCAGCGTCCTGTCGCTGTTATCAAAATCAATGGTGACCTCTGCTACGCCCAACGCTCTGCGCTTGCCGCTGCCGGAGAAAATTACGTCCTCCATCTTGCTGCCACGCAGATACTTGGCGCTCTGCTCGCCCAACGCCCAACGGATGGCATCAGAAATATTGCTCTTGCCTGAACCATTCGGTCCGACAACAGCAGTAATTCCCTTGTCAAAGGTCAATTCAGTTTTATCAGCAAAGGATTTAAAGCCATAGGTTGAAAAGGACTTTAAACGCACTAGCAATCACCCATTTTCTATAAATCAGTTATTATATCTTTTTATTGTATCATAAAACGGTGTTTTTTTACACCTTGCAAAACTTCTCTTATGCTAAAAATTGCAAAATAACCTGCCAATGCTCTGCCAAATCCTCCAAACGCAGGCGCGCGTTGGCAGGACTTGTAGACGGCAGATAAAAGACCTGCACCCGCTCGGGAAGTTTTTTGGCAAAATATTTTTTGAAGGCTGCAGCTGCCTTGCCACCGTTGCAGACTACCGCCTGCAAATGCGGCAGCTCGCCTGCAAGCTCCACAACGGCATTCGGCGCTTCGTTTTTGATGCTGCTGTCCAAGCTGCCCTCGCGCTCGCAATAGCCCAGCGTGTCCCACAGTGCAATGTGATGCTTATGCAGCAAGGCCTGCTTAGCACTGTAATCCTGCGGCACATCCTCCTGCAGCAGCAGCGCCAGCAGACGCCAGAAGCGGTTCTGCGGATGTGCATAATATTCCTGCTGCTCCAGGGATTTTATTCCCGGCATAGAACCGAGAATCAATATTCTGCTGTGCTCATCTACGATTGGTGCAAAGGATTTACATGTGGACATACTCTTATCTCATCTGCCTTATTTTGAATTATCTGCAGCTTAAGCCCCGGGAAGCACGCTTCCCAATAGCGCAGGTTGCAGCTTTTTTGCCCGCGCAGCTTCGATTCCAGGCGTGCAGGGCAATATATTGTAACAGCGCCGCAGTCAGCCAGCTTTTCTAATTGTGACGTCACTTCGGTGCGCAGCACCCTGCTTTTCACCAGCTCGCCCATCGCCGGATGAAACGGCCCTGCAAGGATATTCCCCGGTGCGCACAGCTCCTCGTCAGGCTGCAGGCCGATGCGGATAACATTCACGCCTGCTTCCGTCAGCTTGCGATAAGCCCAGGCCGCCTGCGTCACGGCCTCCTCCAGCGTCAGCGGTACAAAGCGCCCCGCCGCGTAGTCCGCAGCCAACGGCGTACCCTTGATTACTAATAAAGGATAGATGCGTGCCACGTTAGGCTGCATTGCTATCGCCTTACGCACCGTTTCCTGCACGCTATCAAAGCTCTGCTCGGGCATGCCCACCATCAGCTGCAGGCCGACTTGAAAGCCGAAGCGTTTTAAAAGCGCCACCGCCGGCGCCACCTGCGCTGCCGTGTGTCCGCGCTCCGCTGCCGCCAGCACTCTGTCATCAAGCGACTGCACGCCCAGCTCCACCAGTCGCACACCATGCTGCTGCAAAAGCTGCAAGCGTTCTTCATCTATATAGTCCGGTCGCGTGGAAAGGCGCACGCTGCCGATAAAGCCTTCGGCAAGCAATGTGTCCGTCAGCGCCAGCAGCTCCTCCTGCAGTTCCAGGGGCAGGCCGGTAAAGCTGCCACCGTAAAACGCCGCCTCGTTGGCAGCGCTCGGTTGCAGCCAACTGCGCCAACGCACAAGCTGTTCCTTGGCGGCTGCGACAGCAGCCAGCTTCTGTCCGCTAATTGTCTTTTGATTACAAAAAACGCATTGATGCGGACAGCCTGCATGCGGTATGAAAATCGGCAGAATAGACATAGATATCCCTTCTTTTAAACAAAAAACACAGCTTTTATGTAAATTTTTTAGAAAAAACTAATTAATGATAATTATTCCTATTGACATTATCCCCTATAGGGGGTTATTATAGTGTTGCAAGAAATTTAATAGGAATGTGGTGCAGCAATGAAATTATCTCACATGAAGTTTATAAAAACAAGTCTTCCCTTTACATTTTCTACAGTGGCGGCCTCGCTTATGGGTGCCGTCGACACTGCCGTAGTCGGGCATTTGGGGAATTATACATACATTAACGCTGTTTCTTTGGGCGCAGTAATCTTCAGCACAGTCTATTGGCTTTTCGGCTTTCTGAAAATATCTACCAGCGGCTTTGCGGCGCAAGCCTTAGGTCAGCACGATCCCAAGCTGCTCGCTGGTGCTTTTATCCGCGGAGTGCTGGCAGCCTTCGGTATCGGCCTTCTGCTCGTAATTTTACAGGAGCCCATCTGGCGGACAGCATTACTGCTCTTCAACCCCGATGCAGCAACCAGGCCTATGTTGGAGCAATATTATCGCATGCTCATCTGGATTATGCCGCTGACGCTCGTCTTTCAGACAGCACAGGGATGGTTCGCCGGCACGCTGCATGTACGTATCGCGGTACTCACCGCACTTGCCAGCAACATCATCAACCTGCTGCTGGACGTGCTTTTTGTCATTGTATTGCATTACGAGGTAACCGGCGTTGCTGCTGCCACCTGCATCGCCAATATTATTGGCTTTTTAGCCATTCTGTACTTTTATGCCAAGCACAAGCCCCTGCCGCTGACAGCAGTTCCGCTGCGAAAAATCTTTTCCGGCCCCACCTGCCGTCAGATGCTGCAGTGCGGTTCGCATCTCACCATGCGTATGTTCTGCATGATTATCATGGTCAATAGCTTTATGCATCAAAGCTCAGCCTTCGGCGGCGAGCTTTTGGCAGCCAATTCTATTCTTTTCCAGATACAGTTCATTATGGGCGATATTCTGACCGGCCTTTCGCAGGCAGGTGCCATCTATTCCGGCATTGCCTTCGGCGAGCACGACCGCTCCATGCTCAATGATACGCTGCGGATCAGCTTTATCTGGGCCATCGGCTTCGGCCTGCTGCAGACTGTCGGCTATTATTGCTGCCGTCACGCCATTCTTGGCTGCTTCACAAATCTGCACAGCGTTATTGCCACGGCGCAGCAGTACGATTTGTTTATAGCCTTCTTCCCGCTTATCAGTGCACTCGGTATCGTCTACTACGGCGTATTCAATGGTGCGCTCTACACCAAGCCTATCTGCATCTCCATGCTGCTTACAGCAGGCTGTTACCTTACCGCCTACTTTACACTCATTCCGCTTTATGGCAACATCGGCCTGTGGCTGGCCTTCCTCATCTTCTATATTGCTCGCAGCAGCTTTTTACTGTTCTTTGTTCCCAAGCTGCAGCAAAAAGTTGCTCTGGCATAGCCTCAAACACAGCTGCACGCTCTTAACGTGCAGCTTTTTTATTTTCAGCGCAGATATTGATCAATAGCCGCTTCAAAATCCTCCAGACTTTTGCTGCCCTCACCTTTTTCGATAGCATGCAAAATGCAATGCTCCAGGTGGTCCTTTAAAATAACCTTGGCTGTATTATCCAGCGCTTTGCGCACCGCAGCTATCTGAATCAGCACCTCCGAGCAATCCCTGTCGTTATCTACCATAGTCTTGATAGAACGCACATGGCCTTCAATGCGTGCCAGGCGGTTGACAACCTTCTTCTTATTAGGATGGTTGTGAGCGTGTGCATGAGCTTCCTGCAAAGTCTGCTGTTTTTTATCATCCTGCTGATTTAGCTCCGCCTGCCTGCGCACATATTCCAATAAAGATTTTTCCTCTGCCATTACTGTCACCAACCTTATCTCTACATTATTAAAAGGGAGCGCACTAAACACGCTCCCTCATTTTATTCCGCTGCCTGTGGCGTCAAAATGCTTTCGATTACCAAAGCAACGCCGTCATCATTATTGGATGCCGTAATGATTTTTGCATTCTGCTTCACGCTATCCTTAGCATTAGCAACAGCAACGCCGATGCCGGCATTGGCAATCATCTTCACATCGTTATTGGAATCACCGATGCACATAATTTCCTGCGGCTGTACACCGTAGCTTGCCGCTACGCTCTTAACTGCCTCCCATTTGTTGACACCGGGCTCCATCAGCTCCAGGAAATTATCTTTAGAGCTGGTAACATCCAGCTTACCGGCAAAGTCCTCTTTGAACTGCTGCCATACATCGGCGAATTCTTCGCTCTTAGTCATAACTAAAATTTTATATGGTGCTTCATCCGTATGATACAGCGCCTCACCGATAGCAGTCGTCTGAATGCCGCTGATTTTGGTATACATGCGGGAGCAGTCGTTCTCCTGCTTAATCAAAATGCTGTCACCCACATAAAGCTGCAGGTAATAACCCTTCTCGCGGCAGTATGCCAACACCTCGTTGGCTGTAGACAGCTTCATCTTGTGCTCGTAATAAACCTTGCCGCTCAGGCTGCCCTTCACCAATGCGCCGTTATAGGTAACCAGCGGCACATCAAGACCCAGCTTTTCCGCATAAGGACGCACGGAAACGTACATTCTGCCCGTAGCAATCAAAAAAATCTTGCCTGCGTCCAGCGCCTTTCTGATAGCTGCCTCGTTACGCGGAGAAATTTGGCAGTCCTTATTCAAAAGTGTATCGTCCATATCGCTGGCAATCAGCTTAATTTCCATGCTCCATCTGCTCCTTTAACATCAATTTATCCAAAACTATAGCTGCTGCCGGATAAAGCAGCAAAAGAAAAATACCGTGCATAATGCCAAAGTTAAGGTCATAACCCGGCAGCATACGGCAAACAGTTACGGCACCCTCCAGGGAGAAGGCAGCCATCACCAGCATAGCCTTCAGGGAGTCATTTCTGCGTTTGGCCAGCTCCTGCAGCCTAGTCAGCAAAAACTGCTTGTCGACAATAACATGCATCAGCTTCAAGCCCAGACACATAAAAGCACCTTCGATAAAGGAGCCTGCCACCAGACCGCCTAATGTCACAACCTGCAGCATACCGGTTACATATTCACATAGGAAAAAAATGACGCTCAGCGTCAGCCACATTGTAGCTAAATTATACATTGTTTTCTTCAAATTAATCACCAAAATACATTATAACACAGACAGCCGTCAAATTACACTGGGCGTCTGATATTTTATGATGCTTTTAAGCATATTTTGCAAGTATTTCTGCATATTTTGTGGTAAAATAAATTTATTAACGTAAGCAGACAGTATTGTCTGTACGAAAGGAGCAGTTTATATGAAGCGCAGTGATAAATTCCGCCAGGCCAACCGTGAGGCGCTGGCAACTGTTCTTGCCACCATCGCCGTCATCATCTTCTGGTGCCTGGCAGGCTTTGGACTGGCAGACAGCAATATTACATTCTGGCATACGCCTCTTTGGGTTTGGGGCGGCTGTGTAGGCACCTGGCTCTTTGCCATCGCCGTTACCGTTTTTCTGACAAAGAAGGTTTTTGTCAACTTTGATTTGGATGACAGCACGGAGGATAAGCAGCATGAGTAGTATTTTGAACATTATACCTGCGCTGGCCTTTCTGCTGATTCTTCTGAGCATCAGCGCCTATATCCAGCGCACGTCAAAGGAAAACAGACAAAAGGATTTTGCCAAGGATTACTTCATCGGCGGTCGTACTCTCGGCGGCTTTGTGCTGGCTATGACCACCGCTGCCACCTACAGCAGCGTAAGCACCTTCGTCGGCGGTCCGGGCGTAGCCTGGGTTATCGGCTACGGCTGGCTGTACATGGCCATCGTGCAGGTAGTCGTTATCTTCCTCGTTTTAGGCGTATTCGGCAAAAAAATTGCCCTGATTGCGCGTGAAATTGACGCCGTAACTGTCATCGACGTGCTGCGTGCCCGCTATCATTCCGATTTTCTGGCGAACATGGCGGCTGTTGTCATTGTCGCCTTCTTCTGCGCCACCATGGTGGCACAGTTCGTCGGCGCCGCCAAGCTCTTCGAAGCAGTAACCGGCTTTTCCTATCTCACTGGCCTCACGATGTTCGGCCTGATTGTTGTCATCTACACCACTATCGGCGGCTTTAAGGGTGTTGCCGTTACCGACGCCTGCTGCGCCATCGCCATGATTGTCGGCCTGTGCATCCTCATGGGCGGCATGATGCACGCAGGCGGCGGCTTCAACAAAATAATGAGCTACATCAGCACGCAGCACCCCGATATGCTGGAGCCGCTTTCCCGCGGCAAAATGCCGATTTCGCTTTACATCAGCCAATGGCTGCTCGTCGGCATCTGTACGCTGTCGCTGCCGCAGTCCGTTGTCCGCGGCATAAGCTACAAGGATACTAAAGCGCTGCATAACGCTATGATTATCGGTACCGTCGTAATCGGTGCTATGACACTGGTAGCAACCTGGATAGGTGTCATCAGCAAAGGTGTTCTGACTGCGCCCATCACAGCCTACGGCAACAGTGTTGATAACATCATGCCTGTCGCCATCGTGCAAAGCCTCACTCCCTTCTGGGCCGGTGTCATTATCATCGGACCGATTGCAGCAACCATTTCCACCGTATCCTCGCTGCTGCTTTCCTCATCCTCCTCTATCGTTAAGGACGTTTACATGAACATCAAGGGCAAGCGCGAAGAGCAGCTCAGCAATAACCAAATTCGCCTCTACAGCCTGGGCGCAACAATTATCCTCGGCCTTTTTGTTTATGCCATCGCTATAAAACCGCCAAGCGTTATCTGGCAGATTAACATGTTTGCCTTCGGCGGTCTGGAAACAGCCTTCTTCTGGGTACTGATTTTCGGTCTTTTCTGGCCCAAGGCCAATAAATACGGCGCTATTGCAGCCATGGGCGGCGGCGTTATCATCTACTGCCTGGCCATGGTCTTTAAGATTAAGGTGCTTGACCTGCACCAGATAGTGCTCGGCATCGGCCTTTCCCTGCTGTGCTTCTTCATCGGCAACAGCTTCGGCAAAACAGTCGATGAAAAAACACTGCGCATCTTCTTCCCCGAAAAATTCGAGGACGAAAAATAAAACTGCATATTAATCCGATATCCAAGAATCAAAATCTCTGCTTACGGTGTTTGCAAGCACCTTGGCAGAGATTTTTTATGCTCTGTTTTCTTTATAAAATTAAGTATCTGACACTGTTTACCTATGGTTTTCCTGCATTTAACAGACACTGCTGATTAATTTCCTCATAGATAAAATTTTTTCAATGCTGACACTCCTGTCTTTTATATCCGCCTTATTCTTATTTACAAAAGCGACAAGTAGTTTTCATTAAGTAATCATAATTATCCATTGACACAGAATGTTATTTTCTGCTATCTTAAAAGTATAAGCAGTTCTCAGCCACTCACCCCACGATGCAGGAAGGAGCGTGCCGTCATGCTAAAAAAATTTGTCATTATTCTCGCAGGAATGTTGCTTTTAATTACCAGCTGCTTTGCCAACACACGTATGCAACAATCTGCTAAACAACAACCAATCCCCAAGGTCAAGGAGGTCACAATTATGGATTTTTCCCAAGAAAAAGAAAACGTCATCTATCTTGCAGGAGGCTGCTTCTGGGGGCTGGAAAAACTGATGCAATCCATACCGGGCGTAATCGATGCCCAAAGCGGTTATGCCAACGGCACAGGCAAAGCAGATGCCAAGTATCAGACAATTTGGGGCGGGAAAACCGGTTTTCGCGAAACCGTGCGTGTTGAATACGATCCGGCAAAGGTAAGTCTTGACCATCTGCTCTTGGCTTATTTTTACGTCATTGACCCAACAGTACTCAACAAGCAGGGTAATGATACCGGAACACAGTACCAAACAGGCATCTACTATACCAATACACAAGCGCAGGCTGTTGTAGAACGTATTGCGGAACTGGAACGTGGTCGTCATAAGGTATTCGCAGTCGAAGTCGGACCACTGAAAAACTATTATCCGGCAGAAGAATATCATCAGAACTATCTTGACAAAAATCCTGGCGGATACTGCCATATATCGCCTGCTAAAATCAAGCTGCTCAGTACCTTGAAAATTGATGCCGGTGCCTATAAAAAACCTGCTGCCGAAACTATACGCGATAAGCTTACCGCAGAACAATTTCAGGTAACACAGCAAAACGGTACCGAACGACCGTTCCACAACGAATTCTGGGATAAATTTGCCAAAGGCATTTATGTTGATATCGTAACCGGCGAACCACTCTTTTCTTCAACCGACAAATATCAGAGCAGCTGCGGCTGGCCCGCCTTTACCAAGCCTATTGAAGCACCTTTGCTAGTAGAACGCAAAGATACAAGCCATGGTATGGTACGCACCGAGGTGCGCAGCCGCAGCGGCGATTCGCATTTAGGCCATGTTTTCACCGGTGACCACGAATCACCCAACGGTGTACGTTACTGCATCAACAGTGCTTCCCTGCGCTTTATCCCCTACGAACAGATGGAAGCCGAAGGCTATGGCTATCTGCTGTATCTTTTCAAATAATACTCTCCAACATAAAACACCCTACGCATTGCCAACGGCAATACGCAGGGTGTTTTTCATTACTTATTCAAAGCTCACTCAAATTTCTTGTAAATGCCTTCCTCACGGCGTCTGGTGGCCGTTTTGGAAATATATGTACCATGAACAATATTGGTAAGCTTCTTTTTCGCCAAAATCTTTTGGATGTAATCAAGATGCGGACAAGGCGGCTTATGCGAATTATCCGATACCATACAGGTAGAAAAATGCACGCAAATCTCCTGTCCATCCTCCTTAAAGCGGCGCAGGCGCTTCGCCAGGTTTTCCAGCTTAACCGTCAGCGCACCGCCGGAGCAGCCGCCGCAAGTGAAGCTCATGTAATGTGTGTCCTCAGGATAACCGGCAAACTTGCCCTCACGGCTGTAAAAGGCGTGCGTACAGTTGTAGCCGCAGCAACGCTGCTGCACCGTATCACACTGGATAATTACTACCAGCTTGCTCATTTTATCATGCCTGCTGCTTTTAAAGCTGCATCCAGCTTAGCCTCAGCGGCCGCGCTGATAGGAGTCAGCGGCAGACGCGGAGCACCTGCTTCAATACCGGTAACCTTGGTAACGGCAGCTTTGATAGGAATCGGGTTGCTTTCTATGAACATAGCTTTAGCCAGCGGCACCATAACCTTGTTGAGGTCAGCGGCATCCTTAACGCGGCCTTCGCTGTAAGCCTGCATCAATTGCTGCAGTATGTTGCCGTTAACATTGGCCAGAACGGAAATCAAGCCGCAGGCACCAACGGACAGGAACGGCAGAATCAGGCCGTCGTCACCGCTGTAGATGGAGAAATCTTCAGGAAGCACGCGATACAGCTCTGCAGTCTGTGCTACATTGCCTGCTGCCTCTTTAATAGCCACAATGTTGCTGAAATCTGCTGCCAGACGTGCAACAGTTTCCGGAGCAATATTGCCGCCGGTACGTCCGGGAACGTTATATACGATAATCGGCAGCTTGGTAGCCTTTGCTACGGCTGCAAAATGCTGGTAATAGCCTTCCTGAGTAGGTTTGTTGTAGTACGGGCCTACTACGAGCACGCCATCTACACCGCAGGCCTCCATTTTCTTAACCAAATCAATAGTGCTGGCAGTGCAGTTTGTGCCTGCACCGGCAACAATCTTAGCACGGCCGTTGACACGTGCAACGATGGTCTGCATGAATTTAATTTTTTCATCCATGTCCATGGTTGCAGCTTCACCGGTAGAGCCTTCTACTACCAGGCCGTCACTGCCGTTAGCCAGCAGCCAGTCGGCAAAATCTGCACCGGCTTCATAATTGATGCTGCCATCAGCGTTGAACGGCGTAACCATAGCCGTTAATAATCTGCCAAAATACGGTTTTTTCATTGTAATTCCACCTCTTAAAACTAATAGAAACTAAAATTCTCTATGATATATTGCTTATTATCTAAATGATTTTATATTTTTTTACGACACACTAGCGGTACGTCAAAACTATGTAACAACGCAGACGGTGCTTTATACACAGACTACACTACAGCTTGAAGGCCTCATGCAATGCTTTGACTGCCTCCACCAAATGCTCCTCTTTTACAATCGCGGAAATCGTAGTATCGCTGTCCACAGTCTGCAGAATAGCGATATTGTGGCTAGCAAGCGCAGTTACAAAGGTAGCCATAATGCCGGGCACGCCACGCATAGCACTGCCGACAACGGAAACCTTACCGCAGCCCTCGTTCAGCGTATATTTAAAGCCGGTTGCATCAAGCACCTTACAGGTGTGCTCTACGTCCGGAGAGAATACAGCAAACATTGCTTCCTTCTCCGACAGGTTCAAGCAGCCTACGCTGATGCCTGCATCTGCCAAATCCTCGAACAGATTGCGGCCTGCAGTAATATCCTGCGGGTTCAGGTCAATGCGGAACTGTGCCAAATCATTGAGATGAGCAACGCCGCTGGCGCAGGATTCGTTAATCGCAATTTCGCCGCCGTTACCCTGACCGATGCGTTCGCTGGTAATCAGAGTGCCGGGAGCATCGCTGAAGGTGGATTTTACATACATGGGAATGTTGCTGCCCATAGCAATTTCCACGGCACGCGGATGAATAACCTTAGCGCCGTTCTGTGCCATCTGGCAAACCTCAGCATAGGAAATCTGCTGCAGAATATTAGCCTTCTCGACAATGCGCGGGTCGGCAGTCATAATGCCCTCAACGTCTGTATAAATTTCAACAAAATCAGCCTTGAGCGCAGCGCCCAGTGCAGCAGCAGAGGTATCGCTGCCACCGCGGCCCAATGTCGTAAATTTATAGTTGTTTTCCGTCATACCCTGGAAGCCACAGACAACCGGAATGATGCCTGCCTCCAGCAGACGGATAAGACCGGAGGTATTGATGTTTTTGATGCGTGCGGCACCAAACTGGGAATCAGTGATGATGCCTGCCTGACCGCCGGTGAGCGCCATAGCGTTGATACCGAATTTTTGCAGCGTTGCTGCCATTACGCAGGAGGAAATGATTTCGCCACAGCACATCATCATATCCATCTCGCGCACATTAACGGAAAGGTTAACGTCCTTCAGTGCACCGATAAGCGTATCGGTTGCGTAGGGCGCACCCTTGCGTCCCATAGCCGAAACAACTAATACCGGGGAGTAACCGTTGCGGATAGCCTGCTGTACCTTATTTTTAACTGCAACGCGGGCTTCCTCACTCGCGACGGAGGTGCCGCCGAATTTCTGTACAATGATTTTCATGTAAATTGCTCCTCATCTGTTTATATTAAAATGCAAAATGTACCGGATGCCGGAAAGGCTGCGGCGTACAAACTGTACGCCGGGTAGTCTTTACACCGCAGAGGTGCATTATTATTTTTCTAACCAGCCGTTTTTAATCATAACCTCAGCAATCTGCAGCGTATTCAGCGCAGCGCCCTTGCGGATCTGGTCGCCTACTACCCACAGGTTAAAGGTGTTCGGATTGGACTCATCGCGGCGCAGACGGCCAACGAAGCAGTCATATTTTTCCGAGGTATATAAAGGCATCGGATAAACCTGGTTGGCAGGATCATCCATCATCTGAATGCCGGGGAAAGCGTTGATTGCAGCTGCCATATCCTTCAGCTCCAGATCATGCTCGAATTCAATGTTTACCGATTCGCTGTGGCTGCGGTATACAGGCACACGCACGGTAGTAGCGGTGATGCGCATTTCGTCATCATGCATAATCTTTCTGGTTTCGTTGATCATCTTCATCTCTTCTTTGGTGTAGAGATTGTCAAGGAAAACATCAATCTGCGGAATCAGGTTAAACGCAATCGGATAATGCTTCGGCAAACTTGCGGACGGAAGAATGTGTGCCTCCATCTCACGTCCCTCGCTGTAAGCCTTGGTCTGGTCGGTGAGCTCGTCAATGCCCTCCTTGCCGGCGCCGGAAACAGCCTGATAGGTAGAAACGACAATACGTTTAATGCGTGCCAAATCATACAGCGGTTTCAATGCCATAACCATAATAATTGTAGAGCAGTTAGGGTTGGCAATAATGCCCTTGTGCTTCAGGATGTCCTCAGGGTTAACCTCCGGCACAACCAGCGGCACTTCGGGGTCCATACGGAAGGTGCTGGAGTTATCAATAACAACGGCACCGGCTTTCACAGCGTAGGGAGCGAACTCCTTGGAAACGCTGCCGCCTGCGAACAGAGCAATATCAATGCCCTCGAAGGAGTCCTTGGTAGCCTCCTGCACAGTATATGTTTTGCCCATAAATTCAATTTGCTTGCCTGCGCTGCGCTTGGAAGCCAGCAGACGCAGCTCGGCAAACGGGAAGTTTCTTTCTTCAATAAGCTTCAGAAATTCAGTACCAACAGCACCGGTAGCACCCAAAATAGCAACGTTATACTTTTTCATAAAATTCTCCCCCTCACTATTTAGAGTAATTTATCTAAGCCGTATACCAGGCCTACTTGGTCAACAATTTTACGGCAGCCAAGCGCAACGCCCGGCATGTAGCATTCGCGGTTAATCGGGTCGGTACTGATTTTCAAAGTTTCGCCCTGACCGCCGAAGATAACTTCCTGGGAAGCAACGTAACCCGGCAAGCGGACACTGTGAATCTTCATGCCCTCGTAATCCGCACCGCGCGCACCTGCCATGGTTTCCTTTTCATCAGGATTGCCCTGATGCATTGCCTTGCGCACCTCAGCAATCTTTTGTGCGGTGATAATAGCAGTACCGCTCGGAGCGTCCAGCTTATTATCGTGATGCTTCTCAATAATTTCTACATGTGGGAAATATTTGGCAGCCTCACACGCCAGCTTCATCATTACAACTGCGCCAAGCGCAAAGTTCGGAGCAATCAGCAGGCTGGTGTTATGCTTGCGTGCCAGCTCATCAACCTCTTTTAAGTCCGCATCGCTGAAGCCTGTTGTGCCAACTACTGCATGCACGCCGAGCGGCAGCATTTTGCGCAGATTGCCCATAACAACATCAGGACGGGTGAAGTCAACAACAACGTCCGGTTTGGCAGCTTCAATGGCAGCAACCAGGTCTGTCGTCACCTTAACGCCGTCACCCAGATGTACAGTGCCTTCCTTAATATCAACAGCACCTACAAGCTCCAAATCAGCTTCGCTATATACCTTTTTACATACCTCGCTGCCCATGCGGCCCAGCGCACCATTTACCAAAACACGAATCATGTCGTTCACTCCTTAATCATAAAAATAACCGTTGAGATATTTCCTTTGGATTCTATCTCAACGGTTAGCATGTCAAATAAATATTCACACCCATAGCCGAGATAGCCCTCCGCTGCAGATGCAGCGACAGTCCGGCAGCTTTCACTGACGGCCCAGCACAACGACACGGCTGCCATTGCACTTCGGCGTTAGCCCTTTTGTGATGCTTCTCAGCTCCCGCTCCACAACCTACTCATGCTTTCCGCGCCTCTATCTTAATGGTTTGCTATTAAAAAAATTATATTACTGTTACTGCTATTTGTCAACGAGGAAAATTATTAGCCTGTTCTTATAGCGGCAAGTGTAAAGATTTTACAAAAAGAGGGAGACATTCCTGTTAATCATAAACATCGCGCTTTGTCTTCTTGCAATTCTGACTATTGTTCGTTATACTAAAAAATAGATACATTATACGGAAGGATGATTTATCATGACCATATCCATCACAAATGAATTTTACGAGTTAATGTCCAAAGTAAATTTTAACGTATACGGTATTTTAGATGCACAAAATCAAATCCATACCTTAGGAACAGATTCAAAAATCATCGGGCGCATATTTGAAATGTTTACACAACCAGTTCTTTTAAAAATAGCTGAAAAGCACAATTATATATTAGAAACCCCCGAATCGCAAACACTATATCCTGATTTTATCATGATGAAAGACAAAACATCTAAAGATAAAATTGCTATTGATGTAAAAACCACTTACATTGATAACGATAATTCTAAAATCAAATTTACGCTTGGTTCATTCGGATCATACATGCGTAATAACACCAAAAACATCGCCTATGAGTATACGGACTTTTCTAAACACTATGTCATTGGATTTATTTATAAGCGTAACGGTTCTGCCCAAGAAAGTTACCAATATGATTATAAATTTAAAGATATGGTTGTTTTTCCGTATTATGACGTTGAATATTTCATTCAAGAAAAGTATAAAATTGCAGGGGATAAACCTGGTTCAGGTAACACCGAAAATATTGGCTCATTCCCAACCAATAATTTTGCAGACCTAAAAAATGGCAATGGTCCTTTCAGCATTTTAGGGCAAGATATTTTTTGAACTTTATTGGCGTTATTATCCTAAGTATAGAAACAAAACTCAAGCTGATATATATAAATCACTACCGCAGTTTCTTCAATGGCTACCAGCGCATATTGAAGAAGTTGAATTACTACATCCCTTTGATAAAGCTTCCATTATGAAAAAAATAAAACAATATAAAAGTTATAACCATTTGTAAAAAGAGATGCTATGTAGCGTAAAAACTTCATAGCATCTCCTTTTTTTATCTTTTTATAGCTAACAATTCAACCATTGGATGCCTATTCCTTTCTTTGGCGCCTATATGGTAAAAATGATTATATTCATGCCAAGTAAAGTCACTCCAATATTGAAATAAATGCTCATTTCTTCTAAACTCGTTTTCTTTCCACATGGATAAACAAACATTAGCAGCCGTCTGATGTGAGTATTCAGCCAAAGCAACAGCTTCTTCGTCAGGCCATTCTCCAACATAAGAAGTATCTCGGCCTATATATGGCGGGTCAAGATAAATGTAGTCATCTTCACCAGCTGCCTGAAAAGCTTCCTTCCACGATCCATTTTCAAATCGCCAATCATTATCTGCAATAACTTCTGCTACTCTCTCTACCTGATTGCAAATTTTCGTAATATACGCCTTAGCAAAACGGTTTGGCTTCTGGCAAAAAGGCACATTAAATTTTCCTTTTCTATTAAATCGAATCATGCCGTTAAAATCAGAGCGATTTAAAAACAAAAAAAACAACGGCTCACCATTATTATTAAATTGTTCCCGAATCTCTAAATAATAGTCTTTTCCTTTTTCTAAAAGCTTCGGACCATGATATTCTAAAAACTCCCTAACTATTGTAGCAGTTATCTTTTTATTTTGAATATCTTTATATAATGCAATTATATATTGATTTTTATCAATTAGTAACGCATGCTTAGGTCTCATGTTAAAAGCAACGACCCCAGTTCCCACAAACGGCTCTATCCATAGGCCATTCGGATTTCTTTTTACATGTTCTTTGATAAATGGCACTAATTTGGTTTTTATTCCCTGGCACTTTATTGGTGGAACAATTATTTTGGTTTCAATTTGCGAATTCACCAACAACCATCCTCCTCTTATTCACTAATCATATTCTAACACAGAGAAAATTCTATATCAAGATTATAGAAATAAATGTTCATTATTTTTACGCCATCTACGCTTTTTCTTCTAACTATCAAAAAATTATGTTATCTATATTAGGAAGTTTGACATTTGTAATTGCACAAACTTCTTCTTTGAAAGCGAATTACAGTTCTGTATGCGCCAATACGACTGTTCTAAATAGTACAGACGTTCTCCTATTATTGAGATAGGCCTGTTTATGGATGGCGACGGTATTCCCCTTGCCTTCTCCATTTTCCCAGGCAACCACAATAAACAGCTATCGCTCATCCCTTTTGAACAAGAAATCATTAAAGATTTTTCTCACTCTAAATTTGTTGTCTGCACTAATGAATGATTGTCTTCTATGTAAATAACAGCACTTCAAAGCGTGCGTTCATAACCACCCAGTCTATCAGAAAATTAAAAACTCATCTCAATCAATGGTGCCATGATCATCAAGGCTGGCGTGCGGATGGATATGATACAGTTTTTGATATAAGCTCCTTGAAAGCAAAGAAGCTGTCATTGAAAAGTATAAAACCATCACTTTTTTGAAGAACGATGGATTAACGAAAACGGGTTGTGAAAAAATTTTTATGCTTACGAGAAAGCAGTAAAAAGTACTCACAATTGCAAACATAAAAGGTTTGAAAAACGCAGTAACCGTACTTTCCGAGCCTTTTACCCTTATTCAACTATCAAAGGTGGAATTATATTACTGTTACTGCTATTTGTCAACGAGGAAAATTATTAGCCTGTTCTTATAGTGGCAAGTGTAAAGATTTTACCAAAAGGGAAGGTATAATGATTTCTATTACGAGATTTGGGCACTTTTTCCCTTTTCTCGTAATAGAATTATAAAAGCATGCTTTCAGGTTGAAGTAAAAACTGCTGCAACCCCAACACCAAAATTCCCTCTTCATTATACCAAGGCTTTATATCATCCTTAACCACGATAATCTTTTTAAACGAATCATTGATACGGACAAGGGAATTCTGCTCCTGCTCCATCTTTTCCCTATCAGGAATGGAAAAGGCGGACTGAATATAAAAGCGCTGACTTCCCTTATTGCAAACAAAATCAACCTCTAAATTCACCTTTTCCTGCTTTCCTTCAGCATTTTTGGTACGATACTCTACAACTCCGACATCAACATTAAAATCACGCACCAGCAATTCATTATAAATAATGTTTTCCATAATGTGATTCTCTTCCTGTTGACGAAAATTCAAACGTGCATTGCGTAAGCCAACATCAGTAAAATAATATTTGAATGGTGAAGCAATATACTTTCTGCCTTTAATATCATATCGTTCCGCTTTATTCACTAAAAAAGCATCCTGCAGATAATCAATATATGCCCCGATTGTTTTATCACTGACCTTAATACCTTTGCTGGCAAAAGTATTGGCTAACTTGGAAGGATTAGTCAAAGAACCAACGGACGAAGCCAAAATATTTACCAAGGTATCCATAACCACATCGCCACGCAAGCTATTACGCTCTACTATATCAGCCAAATACACCTTGCTGAACAAATCTCTCAAATATTTTGCTTTTAGCTCATCCTTTTTACGAGCTAAAATCTGTGGCAAACCACCATAAGTATAATAATTCTTCCATGCTTCTTCTTTGCTTCCTTCAAATGCTGAAACAAATTCTGCATAATTCAAGGGATAAACGCGTACTTCATCGCCACGCCCGCGAAACTCTGTCAAAATATCAGTAGACAAAAACTTAGAATTGCTGCCAGTAACATAAATATCCAAATTACTGTAGCGATTTAATCCATTCAATAGCTTTGCAAAGCCATCAACAAACTGCACCTCATCAAGAAAAACATAGTTTATTTTCTCTGGGACTATCTTGCTTTTAATATACTCATTAAGCATCTGAATATTAAGCATATCTTCCCATTCAGGACTATCTAAAGCTATGCGTATAATGCAATCCTTATCTACTCCGTTTTGCAGCAGGTAATTGTAATACAGATTAAATAACAGATATGATTTGCCACATCTGCGAATACCGGTAATAACCTTAATCTCTCCGTTTTCTTTACGGTCTATAAGCTTTTGCAGATAAAGATCTCGTTTAATTTCTGTCATTTCACACACTCCTATTACGAGATTTTTCACCTAGTGCACTTTTCTCGTAATAAGTATAGCATTATTAAGCACCTTAAGCAAGCTTAAGCATACTTTCTATTACGAGTTTTATGCACTTTTTCCCTTTTCTCGTAATAGAATTGCCTTTTTACCGCTTCATCGCTACTTTCTATTACGAGATTTTTCATCTAGCTCACTTTTCTCGTAATAGAGTTGCCTTTTTGCTGCTTCAACGCTACTTTCTATTACGAGATTTTTCACCTAGTGCACTTTTCTCGTAATAGGATTGCCTGATTACAGAAAAAAGTTTAAACTATTTTCTTCATCTTTCTAGCTAAATACGCTGTTAAGCCTGCAAAAAACATCGAAATCCATATAAAAATCACGCAAGCACAGTAAACTGCTTACGTGATTAATTCAAGATATTATATTGCTTGCTAAAATTAAAGAGCGACTTTTCTAAGCAGGAAATCGATGAGATTATAATGGATAATGCCATTTCTTGAAATGGTATGCTTATCCAAAGTTATAACATATTTGGGATAATTATCGGCAATTTTTTCATATGCCCCAAACTCTCGCTCTATTGTTTTTTCATCAGTTAAAAGATATGCTGCCTGAATATAGACAATCTTTCCATTCAATTCTGCGATAAAGTCAATCTCACCCTTCCAAGTTTTACCTACATAGACCTTGTAGCCACGCGAAATCAGCTCATTATAGCAAATTGTTTCAATAATATAGTTATACTCGTCCTTAATTCTGTTTTTTTTCAAATGCAGAAAGCCAAGGTCGCAAACATAATACTTCTCTTCAAATGCAAGCGCCTTCTTGCCACGAATATCATAACGCGAAACCTTATCACAAACACAGGCATCAACAATGCAGCGCAGATAATCGTACACAACAGGTGCAGAAACCTTATGCCCATTACTTGAAAGCGTGCTCGCAATAGCATTACCGGAAACAGTCAGTGAAGAGTTACCTACAATATAATCAAGAACCTTTTCCAGCACCAGCGGCGAATTTATTTTGTTGCGCATGACTATATCCTTCAGCACAACCGCATCATATATATTATTTAAAATAACCTCTTTGGTTTCCTTATTGGCAGCGCCACATACCAATGGTAAGCCACCATAAGTCATGTATTCCGCCAACAGAGTTTCATAATCCGGCGCTGAAATATCTTTGTATTGACAGAACTCCATAAAATTGAACGGTAATACGCGCAAAGATACAGTCCTGCCACTTAAATGCGTAGCTAATTCTCCCGAAAGCAGTTTGGAATTGGAACCGGTAATAAAAATACTCACATTATGCGTTGCCCGAAAAGAATTTACCACAAGCTCAAAATTATTTACATTTTGAATTTCGTCGAAAAACAGATAATATTTTCCTTCATCAACAATTTTTTGCTCAACATATTCATAAAAAGCATCTGCATCTGTCAGCTTATGATACTTGTAATCTTCAAAATTTATGTAGATGATATGCGAGTCCTCGATACCATTTTCCTTTATTTCAGCAATAACCTGACGCAAAATAGTAGATTTACCGCAACGTCTGATGCCGGTAATAACCTTTACCAGCTCCGAATCATAAAATGGGCGCAAACGTTCCAGATACTGTGTTCTGATAACCATAACCCTGCTCCTTTCCGCTTTGTCAGCACTTTTTCCTTGATTATATTCTAACACAACCCACTCCCACCCGCAACAGTGTTAATTATTTTTAACACTATCGCACATTTTGTCGATAGTATTAATTTATTTTAACACTATAAGCGATTTTCGCGTTAGTGTTAATTATTTTTAATACTATTGCACGAGATGCTTATCTTTAACCCAAACGCAAGCACAAAAAAAGCCCGCCCTTACGGACGGACTTTTCAGCATAAACCGGATTATTTACGGATACCCAGTTTAGCAATGATTGCACGATAGCGCTCGATGTCTTTAGCAGCCAGGTAGTTCAGCAGGCCACGACGTTTACCTACCAGTTTCAGCAGGCCACGACGGGAATGATGATCTTTTTTGTGCTCTTTCAGATGCTCGGTCAAATATTTAATGCGTTCGGTCAGAACTGCAATTTGTACCTCAGAAGAACCGGTGTCACCTTCATGACGTGCGTTTGCCAGAATTACTGCTTGTTTAGCTTCGCTAGTTAACATTGTTTGTTTCCTCCTAAAATTTCAAATTGCCATAAGCGTAGCAGCCGTTGGAGAATCGAACTGCCAGGCCTTGGTTCAAATACTATGATAGTATACCATATCTTGCCACCAGATAGCAAGTATTTTGTAAAGTTTTTTATAAAAACAGCTTTGATTTACCGCAATGCCGCTTCACAGTCGTTTTTATCCTGCGCCAGCTGCTGCTTGAGCTGCTCAATGCCGGCAAATTTTACTTCGCCGCGAATGCGCTGCACAAACTGCACCGTGAGCTGCTTACCGTAAAGGTCCCCGGTAAAATCAAAGATATTCGTTTCCAGACGCGGTTTGGCTACATCGCCAAAGGTAGGATTATAGCCAATATTGGCCATGCCGTGATAGCTTTGGCCGTTGACAATTACCCGCACAGCATACACTCCCCCCAGAGGAACCGCAACATGAGCATCCTCCAGCTCAATGTTGGCCGTAGGATATCCCAGTAAGCGACCGCGCTCGTTGCCGTGCGCCACCGTGCCGCTGATGCTGTAGCTGCGCCCCAGCATAGCAGCAGCCTCTGCTACCTCACCGGCAGCAATCAGCTGACGGATAGCGGTGCTGCTGATAACGGTTGCACCCTCGCTTACCAGCTCGCGTACAATCAGCTCAAAGCCCATGGCCTTGGCGGAAGCAGCCAGCGTATAGACAGTTCCCTGTCCGCGGCAGCCGTAGGTGAAGTTGGCACCGACTACCAGACATCTGTAGTCAAGCTGCTGCAGTCGCTGCAGGAATTCCTGCGGCGAAAGATCTGCTACCTGCTGATTAAAGGGAATGTCCACCAGCACATCCACGCCAAGCTGCTGCAAAAGCTCCTGCTTTTGCGCGCCTGTTATCAGCGCCGGCGGCACCATGCCCGGACGAATCCATTCAAAGGGATGGTTGCTGAAGGTAAATACCGCCAGCTGCGAATTACATTCATGCGCCTTATCCCTTGCGGTTTCAATTACATCAAGATGACCGCGATGTAAACCGTCAAAGGTACCCAATGCTACCACACAGGGAGCGGAAAATTTATGCAGTTGTTCTAAAGAAGTAATAATCTCCATGCTTATTCCTCTGGCATCGGGTAATGCTCTAAGATTTTTTCTGCCTGCAGGCGCTCCTGCTCACAGCGGACGATGCCTAAGAATTCATCCCCCGGACCCAGCAGAGCGTATCTGCCGTCGGCAGTCTGCGCCACTGTGGTGCGCACACCGTTAGTGATGCGTGCCGCCTGACGCGCGTTCACCTTGAGCTTGGGCAGCTCGGCAACGGCAGTCAGCGGCTCTGCGGCACAGACCTCGGGGTTCTCCGCGATTTCCTGCAGCGTGCAGGCCTTGTCAATCGTGTAGGCTCCCACCTGCGTGCGCAGCAAAAAGCTCATCGTACCGCAGGTTCCCAGCGCCGTTGCCAAATCTTCGCCAAGAACGCGGATATAGGTGCCCTTGGAGCAGGCCACGCGCACGGTAAAGCTAGTTGCCGTATAATGCAGAAGCTCCAGCTTATAGACCTCGATGGGACGTGCGGTGCGTTCCACCTCTACGCCCTGACGAGCCAGCTGATACAGCTTTTTGCCGTTGATTTTGATTGCCGAATACATCGGCGGCAGCTGCATTTGCTTGCCGGTAAATTGCGCCAGCACCGCTTCCAGCTCCTGTTTGCCGAATGCAGGCACAGGCATCGTTTTGACAACCTCACCGCTGTCATCGCCGGTAACTGTCTGCGCTCCCAGCGTAAATTCGGCAATATATTCCTTGCGGCCTTCTACAGCAAATTCCAGCAGACGAGTTGCACTGCCCGCAAAAACAGGAAGAACTCCTGCCGCGTCAGGGTCAAGAGTTCCCCCATGTCCGATTTTCTTTGTGTTAAGCACGCGCCGCAAAAAGCCGATAACATCGTGCGATGTCATCTGTGGTGGTTTTAATACATTAAAAATTGCGTCCATATTAAACCAATTTGCCCAATGCCTCCAGCAGCTGAGTGCGAGCCTCCTCTACCGGTGCATAAATCGTACAGCCTGCTGCCCGCAGATGACCGCCGCCGCCGAAGGCTACAGCCACAGCGGATACGTCAACGCTCTTGGAGCGCATGCTCACGCGCGTTACCGCCGGCTCTACGGCCTTGAACATAATAGCTACGTCAACGCCCTCAATATAGCGCGGGTAGGACACAAAGCTGTCGGTCTGGACATCCTTGTCATATAAATCGTTGGTAATTGTGAGATAAGCAATTTTGCCTTCATAAGCGAAGGTCAGCGAAGGCAGTACCTTGGCCAGCAGCTCTACCGTATCACGGGAGCGCACGTCCAGTGCATCGCTGATTTCGTTAGGCTGCACGCCGTATTCCAGCAGCTTGGCAGCATTACGCATAGTTTTTGGCGTAGTGTTGGCATAGCGGAACGAGCCGCAGTCTGTGCTGATTGCTGTGTAAAAACAGGTAGCAATTTCCTTATCTAAGGGCCATTGCATAGCCATGAACAGATCGCACATTACCTCACCTACGGCTGCTGCCTTGGCATCCAAGTAGAGATATTCGGCAAAGCGTTCGTTGGAAATGTGGTGGTCGATGTTCAGCAGTATTTTTGCTTCTACAACCTCGGACACCAGACCAATACGGTCAAAGGAGCTGGCATCAATAACTACCAGCAAATCCGTCTGCAGCTTGCTGCCCTCTACCGGGCGTTCACACAATTCAATACCGGGAAAAAAGCTAAAGCTTTTGTTGATAACGTCATCACAGAAAACAGTAACCTGCTTGCCCTGTGCCAACAAAAAGCGCGCCAGTCCCAAAGTGGAGCCCAGGGTGTCACCATCCGGGCTTACATGGGTGCACAGCACGATTTTTTCTGCCGCCAGCAGCATAGCGCCTGTTTCCTGCAGGCTAAGCTCCTTACTCATGCTCTGCTTCCTCGGCTGCAGGCTTTTCTTCCTGCTTAATCTTATCTAAGATGCTCTGAATATGCGCACTGTATTCTGCGGAGGTATCCTTCTGCAGAATCAGGGTCGGTGCAAAGCGCAGGCGGATGCGTTTGGCAATTTCCGTACGCATAAAGCCTAATGCCTTGTTCAGAGCCTTCCAGGTTTCATCCTGTTTATCCTTGGGACCATACATGCTGATGAAAATCTTTGCATAGCTCATGTCATCTGTCAGCTCCACGCCGGTTACGGTAACAAACTGAATGCGCGGATCCTTGACATCATGCAGCAGCATTTTGCTGATTTCGTGCTTGATGGCCTCCTGTACTTTTTCTACTCTAAGTCTTGCCATTTTCTTTTCCTCTATATATAGATACAGACTGACGTACAGGCAGCAGGTGCGGGGAATGCGGCGTATACGGCCGGCATTCCTGCGCAATGTGCCTTATGCGGCAGACTATTCTACTGCGATTTCTTCCATGTCGTATACTTCAAAGATATCGCCCTCTTTAAGGTCGCTGAATTTCTCTAAAGTAATACCACATTCAAAGCCTTGGGCAACTTCCTTCACATCGTCCTTGAAGCGGCGCAGAGATTCGATAACGCCCTCGTGAACTACGATGCCGTCACGGACAACACGAACCTTGGAGCTGTTGGTAACCTTGCCTTCAACTACATAGCAGCCGGCAATCTTCAGCTTGGAAATAGTAATCAGCTGACGGATTTCTACGCGGCCTTGGATAACCTCTTTGAATTTAGGAGCAAGCATACCCTTGATAGCAGCCTCAACGTCGTTGATTGCGTCATAAATTACACGGTAGGTGCGTACGTCAACCTTCTCGGTTTCGGCAGCCTTACGCGCGTTAGCGTCAGGACGAACGTTAAAGCCGATAATCAGAGCGTTAGCAGCGGATGCCAGCATTACGTCGGACTCGGTGATAGCGCCTACGCCTGCATGGACAACGGCAACCTTAACCTCATCGTTTTTGATTTTCTCCAGGGATGCCTTCAATGCTTCGATGGTACCTTGAACGTCAGCCTTAACAACGATGTTCAATTCTTTGATTTCGCCTTCTTTAATGCGTTGGAACAGGTCATCCAGAGAAACCTTGGAGTTCAGCTTGATTTCCTCTTCCTTCTTCTTGGCGATACGTTTTTCAGCAACGCCGCGGGCAGTCTTTTCATCGGTGCTGTCGAGGATATCGCCGGCAGCCGGTACATCGTTCAGGCCCAATACCTCTACAGGGGTAGAAGGCAGAGCCTTCTTAACTTTTTCGCCACGGTCATTGATCATGGCACGAACCTTACCATAGGAGGTGCCGGCAATAATGGTATCACCGATATGCAGAGTACCGCGTTGTACCAGTACGGTAGCAACCGGGCCGCGGCCCTTATCCAGCTGTGCCTCGATGATGGTGCCGTGAGCAGGCAGATTCGGGTTAGCCTTCAGTTCCTGCATTTCAGCAACCAGCAGAATCATTTCCAGCAGGTCGCTGATACCGGTTTTCTGATGTGCGGAAACAGGAACCATAATGGTGTCGCCGCCCCAATCCTCAGGAATGAGCTCATGCTCTGCCAGCTGTTGTTTAACGTGATCCGGATTTGCGCCCGGACGGTCGATTTTGTTGATAGCTACAATGATAGGTACCTTTGCAGCCTTAGCATGGTTGATAGCCTCGATGGTCTGCGGCATTACACCGTCATCTGCTGCTACAACCAGAATTGCAACGTCGGTTACCTGTGCGCCGCGGGCACGCATAGCGGTGAAAGCCTCATGGCCCGGGGTATCCAGGAATACAATCTGCTTGCCCTGGTAGTTTACCTTATATGCACCGATGTGCTGGGTAATACCGCCGGCCTCGCGGGAAGTAACGTTGGTTTTGCGGATAGCGTCCAGCAAGGAGGTTTTACCATGGTCAACGTGGCCCATAACGGTAATAACCGGCGGACGCGGAACGCGTTTTTCAGGCGGATCGTCAACCTCGGGAATCTCGGTCGGATCCTCTTCCGGAGCCTTCTGGCCAACCTCTACGCCGAAGTTGTCGCCGATAAGCTGTGCGGTATCGAAATCGATATCCTGGTTGATGGTAACCATTACGCCCAACATAAACAGAGCCTTGATTACTTCATTAACCTCACGCTTAATGAGCTTGGAAAATTCCTGTACATTGATAGATTCGCCGATTTCAACGTAGGTCGGACGAACGATTTCTACCGGAGCTTGTTGTTGCTTCGGTGCGGGCTTCTTGCCGCCGCGGTTTACCGGCATCTGATGGCCGGCGCTGCGGTTCGGACGGCTTTCGCGGGTAGCGTAGCTGCCCTTAATCTGCGGCTTGTTGTCCTTACGGCTCTTGCCTGCGTTGCGGCCGCCCTGACGGTTATCGCGACCGCCTTCGCTGCGACCGCTGCTGCGGCCTTCGCTGCGGCCACCGCTAACCTGTGCACGGCTTTCACCATGTACGCTCGGGCCCTGCTGGCTCTTAGGACCTACAAAGATACCGCCCTGGCGTTGTTGGCCGTTGCGGTTACCCTGACGGTTGCCCTGAGCACCCTGCTGGCCGCCACGATTTTGCGGACGGCCTTCGTTACGGCCACCTTGACGGTTGCCCTGCTGGCCACCGCGGTTTTGCTGCGGACGGCCTTCGTTGCGGCCACCCTGACGATTTTCGTTACGCCCTTGTTGAGCGTTGTTGTTATTGCGTTGATTTTGTTGCTGATTTTGTTGCATATTCCTCTGTCCGTTATTCCTATTCATATTGTTATCATTTCTTTTAACTGTATCCTGCGGACGCGCAGGAGCAGCCGGTTTGCTGACATCACGTTTTTCCGTCTTCGCCGGTTTGGGCGGTTCTGGTTTTTTATCGTATGCTTTACGGATAACAGACATAGCCTTGTCATCAGCTGCACTAAAATTAGTTTTTTCGATATTATTTTTCTTCAACAGGTCAATAACCTCATTTACCGGTTTGCCATAATCCTTGGCAACCTCATATATTCTTTTATTACCCATTCATCCACCTCCAGACCAGATAATAAGAAGCAGACTCATCTGCGGAGCTTGCACAAGCTGCGCAGACAACTGTGATTTAAATCATTATTTTTTCAACAGCATGTTGGCAAAATTCGCATCGGTAATAGCCACAGCTATTCTCGGTCCTTTGCCGATTGCATAGCCCAGCTCATTGCGCGTCAACAGCTCAATGACCTGCACGCCTGCCATCTCTGCCAGGAAATAAATTTCCTTTTTTGAATTAGGGGCAGCATCTTGTGCCAAAACAAGTACCTTGACCTTGCCGCTTTTTAAGGCAGCACGCACAGCTACATCGCCGGAAGCGGTTTTGCCTGCCTTTTGCGCCAACCCTAAAGCAAATGCGACATTATTGCCTGCCATGTTCGAAATCCTCCAGCAGCTGCTTGAGTACATCCTCACCGATAGGCTTTTCCAAAGCGCGCTCCAGACGTTTCTCCTTTACGGCCTTGGTAATGCATTCCTTATCGGGGCAGACATATGCGCCACGTCCGTTTTTCTTGCCGGTGAGGTCAAGGCTGACCTCGCCCTCAGGTGAACGTACAACACGCAGCAGAGCCTTTTTATCCTTCATTTCATTGCAGCCTAAGCATTTACGCTGCGGAATTTTTTTTACCTTCATCATGCTTCTTCCACGGGAGCAGGCTCAGCAGCAGCCTCTTCGGCAGCCTGAGTTTCGCTCTTAATATCAATTTTCCAGCCGGTCAGCTTAGCAGCCAGGCGGGCATTTTGGCCTTCCTTGCCGATAGCCAGGGACAGCTGGTAATCCAGTACGACAACGCGGCAGATTTTGTCTGCTTCGTTAACGGTTGTCTTGACAACCTTTGCCGGGCTCAGAGCATTGGCAACATATTGTGCCGGATCTTCACTGTATTTTACAATATCAATCTTTTCACCGCGCAGCTCGTTAACGATAGTCTGCACACGCATGCCCTTGTGGCCTACGCAGGCACCTACCGGATCAACATTGCTGTCAGCGGTATATACGGAAATTTTGGAGCGCATACCGGGCTCGCGGGCAACGGATTTGATTTCAACAACGCCGTCATGGATTTCCGGAACCTCCAGCTCGAATAAGCGCTTCAGCAGGCCGGGATGAGTGCGGGAAACCATAATCTGCGGTCCCTTGTTGGTGCGCTTAACCTCAACAATATAGGTTTTCATACGCTCATGGTATTGGTAGATTTCACCGGGAATCTGCTCGTTCGGAGTCAGCACGGCTTCAACCTTGCCCAAATCGATATAAACGTTTTGGTTTTCCATGCGCTCGATAATACCGGTAACGATATCATTGGCACGGCTTTGGAAGCGTTCATATACCTGTCCGCGCTCTGCCTCACGGATACGCTGTACAACAAACTGCTTAGCATTTTGGGCAGCAATACGGCCGAAGTTTTTCGGTGTAACCTCAACCTCTACGATGTCGCCTGCAAGATACTGCGGGTTGATTGCCTGAGCATCCTCCAAAGTCATTTCGTTAATGCCGTCAGCCTCACCATCAACTACAGTGCGCTGAGCATATACATGGATTTCACCGTTTTCTTTATTCATTTCAACACGGACATTCTGGTTTGTGCCGGTGTTCTTCTTGTAAGCAGCAACCAAAGCGTCATCAACAGCCTGGAACAAAAGCTCGGGGTCAATACCCTTTTCCTTTCCTAATTCCTGGATTGCTGAGATAAAATCTGCGTTCACTTAATAAGCCTCCTATTTCTTAAATTAAAAGTCTATATGCGGTCTGATATTCGCAATCAGCCTACGTTCAATGCGGTCAGGATTTTTGAATTCCTTACCTTTAATAATTTTTTTAACCTGTACAGCTTCGTCATCATGTGCTACCAGAATGCCGGTCAGATTTTTCATTCCCTCCCACGGAGTATAGAACATAATGTCAACCTTGGTGCCGTAGGCAGCTTCAAAGTCCTTGTCCTTCTTCAGCGGACGGTCAATGCCCGGAGAAGAAACCTCCAAAAAGTATTTGTCGGGAATAGGATCCTCTGCATCAAGAATCTCCGTCAGCTTTTCGCTCACCATCTGGCAGTCATCAATTTCAACTCCACCAGGCTTATCGAGAAAAATCCGTAGGTACCAGTCCTTTTCACGCACATATTCTACATCAACCAGAGTAAGCCCGGTGTCCTGCAGAAGTGGTTCTACCATTGCGGTAATCAGTGCTTCAACTTCTTTTGCCTGCATCATTTTCACCTCCATATTAAGTTTTTCTTTCTGTATTAACCTTGCGGCCAATACCTGCCTCTGCCGCAAATGCGTCAGAAACATCGTAATAAGCGGAAAGAGCGGGCTTTAAACCCACTCTTTCACAAGTCATACTTATTTTGGCTATCCTTATTATAGCATCTGTTGACAAGTCTTGCAAGTAGCTTACGCTATATCTAGTTATTATATGTTAAATTTTATACAGAAAAATGCTAAATCTGCCACGTAAAATGTATACACTGCACTTTCCCTTGTCAGTGGCAAAAATATCTGCTACAGTAATACAGTAAACAGATAGAGATTGTGGAAAAAGTGTCAGTTTGGACAAGGGCGCTTTATCGACAAGCTTTTTATGAAAGGTGGTATTTTTATGTCCTATAATTTTGATGCTGCTGTTTCTCCCTTTATTAAAGCACTGCCTCCCTCCGGTCTGGCAAAGTTTCTTGATATTATGGCCGCTAACCCCAACATCGTACCTCTCAGCGTAGGCGAACCCGATTTTGATATTCCGCAGGCTGTCAAGGATGCCGAAATCAACAGCATCTGCGAAGGCAAAAGCTGCTACACTCCTACCCTCGGCCTTTTGGAGCTGCGCGAAGCAATTGCTGCTGATATCCATAAAAACTACGGCGTGAAATACGACCCGAAAACCGAAATCATGGTAACCGTCGGTGTCAGCGAAGCACTGTACACCACTATTACTACCATTATGCATCCCGGTGACGAAATTATTCTGCCCGAGCCCTGCTACGTTGCCAACAAGGCCTGCGTTATTCTGGCAGGCGGCAAGCCTGTTTCCGTAGAAACCTATCAGGAAAACGGCTTTGTGCCTACTATCGAAGATTTGGAAAAGGCTGTTACGCCCAAAACTAAGGCTATTATGCTTGGCTATCCCAACAACCCGACCGGCGCTATTATGAGCAAGGAGCAGATTAAGGCTATCGGCGACTGGGCTGTAAAACATGACCTGATTGTCATCAGCGACGAGCTTTATGCTCATCTTACCTACGGCGGCAAAACACACACCATGTTCACCTCCTTCCCGGAATTCCGCGACCGCACCATTATTTTCAACGGCTTCTCCAAGGCCTACGCTATGACCGGCCTGCGTCTTGGCTATATCATGGCACCGGCAGCAATCATCAACGCTATGAACATCCTGCATCAGTATGTTGTGCTCTGCCCCAACGTTACAGCACAATACGGTGCGATTGCGGCACTGAAATACTGCCGTCAGGACGTTGACAACATGGTTGCCGAATACAGCCGCCGCCGTCAGATTATGATTGATGGCTTCCACAAGATGGGGCTGCCGCTGTATGAGCCCGAAGGCGCCTTCTATGTTTTCCCCTGCATCAAGGAAACCGGCCTTTCCAGCATGGAATTTGTTGAAAAGCTGTTGGAGGAGCAAGAGGTTCTCGTGATCCCCGGCAACATCTTCGGTGCCGGTGGCGAAGGCTATATCCGCTGCTCCTATGCTTACAGCGAAGAAATCCTGCATAAAGCGCTGGAGCGCATCGCCCTCTTCGTAACTAAATACAGAAATCTGAACAAAGCAAAATAACTGTTATGCTTATTAATTATTAGACACAGTTATCTTATTAGTATATAATATCAATTGTAGATTTGATATCTGCTTAAAAATTCTTTGTTTTGATTTCGCTATATCTCACTTTCCTTCCATGAGACATAGCACATAAGAAAAACACGGTGTTTATCAGCCGTGTTTTTTCTTTTTGAAAAAGCTTTTTGATTATTCTATTGCAGCAGCAGCGTAAGCTAAACAAAAAATCCGCATGAAAAAAACATCATCATATTCCCGCTAAAACAGTTAAAGCTGCCAGCCTCCGGTTTGAGACGGAGACGGCAGCTTTTTGCATAAAAGCATTTGCGTATAATTTTTATCTTAAGTTAAAGCTTACCGCACGTGTAACGCGACAGCGTGCGTTCTGGCCGTACTTATCCTTGGCCGGACTGAAGCTCCATTTGTTGACCGCCGTCACAACGCTGTTATCCATAGCACCGTTGCCGGAGGAACCGACAACCGTTACATCCTCTACACTGCCGTCAGCACCCACCAGAATGCGTACCGTTACCACACCGGTAGCACCGCTGTTGCGTGCGGACGCAGGATATACAGGCGCAACCTCACGCAGCAGGCGGGGCGGTTTGACCGGCACACCGCGGCCTTCGCCGCTGCCACTACCACTGCCACTACCGTTACCATTGCCGCTGCCATTACCACTGCCCGTTCCGCTGCCCGTACCTGTGCCTGTACCATTACCAGCAGGATTACCGGCAGGAGCCTTCGGCCCGGGGGCTGCAGTTGCTTTTTTCTTAACAATCTTCTTCTGTGGCTTAGGCTTCAGCTTTTGGTCAATAATATCCTCCAGGCTTTGGATGATAGGCTCTTCCTGCTGCTCCTCCTGTTCGATTTCTTCCTCCTGAGCTTCAGCGCCGCCACCGCCGCCCTCCAAAGAAACCTCCAAAATTTCCGGAGGCGTATGCACAAAGCGGTAGCCGAAAATGCCAAGGCCGGCGGCAAGAATAAGATGCACAGCCAGAGCTACGGCAAAGCCCTTGCCAAATCGCTTTTGTTCATCCTTCATTTGCTCTCACCTGTATCCGTAGCCAAACCGAAGCGTGTGACACCTGCTCCCTTCATTTTATCCATCAGCTGGATAATAGTTTTATATGGAGCTTCGTCCTCTGCTCTGATAATAACAGAGAAGGAGGAATCATGCTTGCTTTCAATCGCAGCATTCTGAACCAGCATATCCATCTCGATTTTATTTTCATCAAGATAAAGGCTGCCATCCTTTTTAATCGTTACATTAAAGTTACTCTTGCTGACATTCTCCGAATGCCGAGCAACAGGCAGGCGGATAGGAATCGTCTTGACCTCGCTCATATACATAGTGCTGACAATGAAAAATACCAGCAGCAGGAAAATCATATCAATCATAGGACTAAGCATGATTTCCGGTGACTTCATCACTCTTTTACGACGTCTGCGCATTTTCTGACACCGCCCCTCATTTGCTCTGCTCGTTAGCTTTGAAAATATCAACCAACGTATCCGCTACTTCGTTGATATTCAGAGTTTCGGTTTTGATTTTACTTGTAAGATAAGCATGGATACACATACCCATAATGGCAATGCACAGGCCGAAAACGGTAGTAATCAGCGCTTCACCAATACCTGCAGTAACGGCCATCGGGTTTTGGGTTCTTTCGTTCAAAGCGTTGAAAGAAGAAATCATACCGGTAATAGTACCGAGCAGGCCGAGCATCGGCGAAAGACCGATAACAACACTCAGATAGTTGATATTTTTTTCCAGACTGTCGATAATACGGTCAGCCTTGGTATAGACTATAGTTTCCAGACGCTGGCCGAGGTCACCCTTAATATCCAGAATTTCCTTAGCCATGGCAGCAGCCTCGCCCTTGCTCTGCTCTGCCAGCTCACTGGCGCCAACCAGATTAAAGTCATTCATCATGCGGCAGAAGCTGCTCGCGAACTTTTCTCCGGAAATAGCCTTCTTATAGAAAAGATATCGTTCCACACCAATAGCAATAGCGGCAAAGGAACACATCAGCAGCGGCCACATGCAGGGACCACCCTTAACAAAATAATCAACAGCTCCGGCAAAAATACTCATACTTAAACCTTCTTTCAAAAAAATAACGCTGCAATTTTTTTGCGGCAAATCGCAAGCTCATCATCCGCTTATACACAGCGGAAGGAAGTCGGCATAGCTCCCATATCTGATACTTGTTGCTATTTACTAGATGTTTATATTATAGCCTTTTTACTAATCTGCGTCAAGAAAACACAAACTATATAAACAAAGGCAGTACAGGGAAAATTCCACGTACTGCCCAAAGATTTATGTTATTTGAAATACTTGGCGAAGGCCTGCGCTGCCGCCGACTGCACCTCTGCATTAAAGGCTGTATACCGCTCGAGCAGCAGGCGTCCCTCCGGCGTCAGCACACTGCTGCCGCCGCTTTTGCCGCCTGCCGTGCTGCTGACCAGCGCAAAGCCCAGGTCTGCCTCCGCACGCCGCAGAATCTTCCACGCTTTGCTGGCCGACATCCCCATAGCCTTGTAGGCAGCACTCAGCGAACCGGTGGCCTCAATGCGCTGCAAAAGCTCCGCCACGCCCTTGCCGAAATCTATGCTTTCATTGTACACGCGCACCTTCACATGATAATGCTGCGGGTCTGCGTAGGTCATTTTACCACCCCTTGCCAAAGCCGCAGGCAGGATAGGTGCACACTGCACAGTTCAGGCAAAGTCCACCCTCACCCAGAGCTGCCAGCTCGTCGGCAGTAACAAGGTCACAGGCCAGCACACGCGGCAGCACTAGGTCGAAAATCGTGCGCTTAGCGTACATTACGCATCCCGGCAGGCCCAGAACAGGCACCTGGTCTTCACCGTAATACGACAGCAAAAACATGGCCCCAGGAAGCACAGGCGCACCGTAAGACACAATGCGTGCGCCGGTGTTTTTTATTGCCAGCGGCGTGCGGTCATCCGGATCAACGCTCATGCCGCCAGTGCAAAGCACCATTTCCGCGCCCTTTTCCTCAATCGCGGTTTTAATCGCAGCGGTAATCTGCTCCGGTTTGTCATCCAGCACCTGCTTATAAACTACCTCCACGTTGAACTCGGCCAGCTTTTCCTCCAGCACGGGCGTAAAGGTATCCTTAATGCGTCCGCGGAAAACCTCGCTGCCGGTCGCCAGCACGGCAGCCTTTTTGATTTTATACGGCAAAAGCTGCAGCAGCGGTTCATCACCGCACAGCTCACGCACACGCTGCATCTTTTCCTTTTCGATAACCAGAGGAATGATGCGTGTACCGCAGAGCTTGTCACCTTTTTTCACCGGCGTATTGCCGTGACGCGTCGCAATCATCATCTGCCCGAAGCTGTTCACCAGACGCAGACGCGCGCCGTCTACCTTGAACAGACCGTCAGCAGCGGCGGCCAGCTCAATCTTGCCCTCTTTCACAGGCGATTCATCCATCATAGTGTTTTTGCAGATGTCGCACAAAATGCGTGCGGCATCATTTTCATGAAGCATACTTTCATCAGCTTCCCACACATATAAATGCTCCTTGCCGATGGAAAGCAGCACCGGAATATCCTCCGGCTGCACCACATGTCCTTTGCGGAACACGGCATCCTTGGTAACACCCTTGATAATCTGTGTCAGGTCATGGCAGAGAACACTGCCGACCGCATCCTCAGTACGAATTAATTTCATGTTTATCTACCTCTTATTTAGCCTGCGCAAAGCCGTAGGCGGCAAAAATCTTCATAGTTTCTTCGGTCTGCAGGAAGGCAGCAAAATCCTTGGCAGCCTCAGCCTGCGGAGCCTTCGCCAGCACGCCGATAGGATAAATTACCGGCTTCTTTAAGGAGCCTGCCGGAGCTTCGGCAACAACAGTTACCTTGTCCTTCAAAAGCGCTGCATCGGTAGCGTAAACAAGGCCTGCATCGGCACTGCCTTCAGCAACCCAGTTCAAAACCTGTGTTACATTGGTGCCAAGGCTTACCTTGCCTTGAATACCGTCCCATTGACCCAGCTTGGTCAGCGCTTCCTTGGCATATTGGCCTGCAGGAACGCTTGCAGGATCGCCGATTGCAGGATGCTTAGCCTTGCTGAAATCCTCAAAGCCTTTGATTTCGCTGCCGTTTTTAGGCACAATCAGCACCAGCTTGTTTTCCAGCAGCGGCTTTACCGTGCTTTTATCCATATAGCCCTTATCGCGCAGCGCGTTCATCTGCTTGTTGGCCGCAGAAACAAATACGTCCGCTGCAAGACCGCTTTCAATCTGTGCCTGCAGCTTGCCGCTGGCATCATATACGCCCTCGATTTTGATTTCCGGGTGCTTTTGCTGATACAGCGGAATGAGCTTTTGCGTAAATGCCTTTTCCATGCTGGCAGCAGCAGCCAGACGCAGTGTTTTGCCGGCCTGCGGTGCAGCAGCCTGTTTATCACCGCCGCCGCAGCCTGCCACCATGATAACTAACATTAAAGACCAAACTAAGCATAAGAGTTTTTTCATTTTAATCCCCCTGTTGTTGTTTTGTTTTATATAAGTAAATATTAAGACCAATAACAACTAATAGGCAGATACCTACAATTACGGCCACATACCAGCCTGCAGCCTCCCAATCGCCTGCCGCGACGGCAGAATAAACTGCCAGCGGCAGTGTGCGTGTGCGTCCTGCGATATTGCCGGCAATCATTGCCGTAGCGCCGAATTCACCCAGACCGCGGGCGAAGGCCAGCAGACCGCCGGCAATAATGCCAGGCAGTGCATTCGGCAGATGAATGCGCCAGAAAATGCGCCATTCCGTCATGCCCAGTGAACGTGCCGCCTCCAGCATGCCCTTATCAACCTGCGACAAGGCTCCGCGCGCACTGCGGTACATGAGCGGCAGCGAAATTACCGCTGCTGCCAGCACCGTCGCCAACCAGCTGAAGGCTATTTTTATGCCCGTCAGCTGATAAATAAGCTGGCCCAAAAAGCGGTTGTTGCCAAAGAAGTATAAGAGAAAGAAGCCTGCTACCGTAGGAGGCAGCACCATCGGCAGTGTTATTACAGCGTCGGCAAAAATCTTCAGACTTTGGCTCTGCAACCGTTCCACCCACCAGGCAATAATTACGCCGATAAAGAAAACTATGACGATTGTTGCTGCGGCAGTATGCAGCGAAATCCACAGCGGTGACCAGTCAATTGCGCTCATTTTCTCGCACAGTCATGGGCGCTGCCCTTCAGGATACGCAGTCCATGCTCCAGCTGCGGCAACACGATTGCCAACGCTTCCTCCACTGCCTTGGTACTGCCGGGCAGATTCACAATCAGTGTCTGGCCGCGTACTACGCTCACGCCGCGGCTCAGCATTGCCCGCCGCGTAATCTTGAGTGATTCCGCACGGATGGTCTCCGCGATACCGGGCACGTTGCGTGTAGCCACCGCCATTGTTGCCTCCGGTGTAACATCACGCAGCGAAAGTCCTGTGCCGCCTGTGGTGATAATCAGATCCACCTGTCTGCTGTCCGCCAGACGCACCAGCTCGCGTTCGATTTTTTTCTGCGCATCGGGAAGCAAAACCTGCTCCACAATTTCGTAGCCTGCCTCCGCCAACAGCTGTACTGCCCGCGGACCGCTGGTATCGACACGCTCACCCGCTGCACCCTTATCCGAAAGCGTCATTACCGCTGCGCGCAAGGGTGCGTCGGCAGCAGGCAGAATCACCTCCAGCTCCATACCGCTACGCAGGACTCCGCCATGCTCTACCGTCGCAAAAACGCCCTCACGCGGCATAATGCAGTCACCCACACGCGCATAAATCGTGCAGTGACTATGGCATTCCTTGCCAATCTGCGTCAGCTTCATCACTACGTCACCGCTGCGCATAATGCTGCCAACCGGCAGCTTTTTGAAGTCGATACCGCTTACGAGAATATTTTCACCGAAGGCACCGATAGCGGCATCACCGCCGCGCGCATTGAACTCATTTACCTTTTCCGCACTCAGCAAACTCACCTGACGGTGCCATTTGCCGGCGTGAGCATCACCCTCGATGCCGAAATTTTCTTTAAGAACAATCTCATTAACAGGATGCTTTTCCGTACCCTTCTTTTCACTGATACAAACAGCCTTGATTATACCTCTGATGCTTGCTTCCATACAAAATCACCGCTCTTTCCGCCTGCCTTACTAAGCAGATGCACATCTGTAATCACCATTGCCTTGTCCACGGCCTTGCACATATCGTAAATCGTCAGCAAGGCAATCTGTACGCCTGTCAGCGCCTCCATCTCCACGCCTGTCTTGCCTGTAGTTTTTACCAAACATTGCGCCTGTACGGCATAGCTGCCGTTTTCCGCCAACAGCTCAAAATCTACCGTGCACTTCGTCAGCTGCAGCAGATGGCACAGCGGAATCAGCTCGCTGGTGCGCTTGGCCGCCATAATTCCCGCAACACGCGCTACGCCCAGCACATCACCCTTGGCCACACTGCCGGCAGCAATTTTTTCATATATTTCTCTGCTTACGCAGATTTTTCCCTGCGCCACGGCAACCCTCGCGGTATCAGCCTTATCGCTGACATCCACCATCAGAGCATTGCCCGCAGCGTCAAAATGTGTAAATTCACTCATTGTCTGCTCCTTCAAAGCCTGTATTTATCCGCCTATCTGGCTCATATTAAAGCGCGCTGCTTTTACATCAAAGCTGTGTCCCGCAGGCTTAGCGTAAATAATCTCCTGCATCGCCTTAACTAAATCTGCATCACTTGCGCCGTCACGCAGCAAGCGCTTGAGGTTCATGCCCTCGTTACAGTAAAGACAGGGCTTCAGCATGCCCACGGAGGTAAGGCGCACCCTGTTGCAGACAGCGCAGAATTTATTGTGCAGCGGTTCAATAAAGCCCACCGGCATTGCATAACCGCTAATGCGCCAATAGCTTGCAGGACCGTTGCCGTAGCGCTGTGCGTCTGGCTGCAGCTGCAGGCCTGCCTGCTCCAGTTGACTACGGATTTCGCTGCCGCTCAATCCTTTTAGATCAACGTTGCAGTCTAGCGGCATCAGCTCAATAAAACGCAACGGTGCATTATATTTGTCTGCTAGCTGCAGCAGCGCCATGATATCCGCAAAACCGTTCTCCGCCAAAGTCACGCAATTCAGCTTGAACGGTATTCCTGCAGCCTGCAGCTGCTGCAGTGCCTGCAAAACGCTGCCCAGGCTGCCGCCGGTCAGCTCTGCGTAATACGCCGCATCCAACGTATCCAAACTAACGTTGATGCTGTCCACACCCGCTGCGATAAGCGCAGGCAGCTGCTGCGAAAGCAGTGTGCCGTTCGTTGTAAGTGTCACCTGCTCCACGCCTTCCGTTTGCTTCAGGCAGGCGATAAAATCGCTGCAGCCCTTGCGCAGCAAAGGCTCGCCGCCGGTGATTTTGAATTTGCGGATACCAAGCTGCAGTGCAGCGCGGCAAATACGCAAAAGCTCCTCATAGCGCAATATTTCGTTATGCGGCACATGCTCGCTTATCTCCGGCTGACAATAGCGGCAATGCAGATTGCAGCGGTCGGTAAGGGAGATGCGCAGGTAATCTATTTTGCGGTTGTATTGGTCATACATGATTGTAGTCCTTCCCCCGCGTCACTCTCACCCGAGAATAACGCCTGTCAAAACAAATGTGGTCTTGCAACCACATTTGTTTTCAGCTTATAAAAATCTTATTCTTCGTCAACGCCCATAGCAATTTTTTCCGGTGTAATCGGCAGCGTCATGAAGCGCTTGCCGGTTGCCTGATAAATTGCATCGGCAATCGCCGGAGCTGGAGTGTTGATTACCAGCTCGCCTACGGATTTGGCGCCGAAGGGACCGCTTTCCTCATAGCTGCTGGCAAAGTCAACATAGATATGACCGATATCCTCACGGCAGGGAACCTTATACTGCATGAAGGAGTTTTCGTAAATACGACCTTTAGGACTGTAGGTTACGTTTTCCATCAGCGCCATGCCGATGCCCTGCAGAATGCCGCCCTCGGTCTGCACCTTCGCCAGATGCGGGTTAACCGGAGTACCGCAGTCAACAGATGCGTAGAAGTTCACAACCTGTGCCTCACCTGTCAGCAGGTCGGTTTCAACCTCAGCCACACCGGCCATAAACGGCGGCGGGGACAGCACGCTGTTTTGCTCCACGGTTTCTTCCAGAGCGATATCATTATTCACCATGGAAGCAGTGGCGATATCAAAGAGGCTTACAGCCTTGTCGCTGACGGTATCACGCACCTCGCGTCCGTCAAAAACAACCTGATCTGTACCGCATTCCAGCATACGTGCGCCCAGCTGGCAAATCTTCCCGCGCAAACGCTGTGCGCAGATTTCTACGGCCTTGCCGGTAATATATGTTGTACTGGATGCGTAGGAACCGGAGTCATACGGAGACGCGTCGGTATCCGCACCGAATACGGTAATGTTATCGTAATCACATTCCAAAACCTCTGCTGCCATCTGCGCCAGAACGGTATCGCAGCCGGTGCCCATATCGGCAGCACCAATCAGCAGTGTGTAATGTCCCTCGTCGTTAATTTTGAGGGTAGCACCGCCGACGTCGCAGTAAGGAATGGAGCTTCCCTGCATCGCAATAGCCACGCCCATTGTGCGTACCTTGCCGTCAGGCAGCTGCTGCAGCGGGAATTTCTGCTCCCAGCCGCTCATCTCGCGTACCTGCTCCAGGCAGCGGTCCAACGCACAGCTTGTGTTGGGCGCACCATAATAAGCAGGCATAATATCGCCCTCACGCGTAATATTCATCTCACGCAGCTTAATCGGGTCCATTTTCAGACGTGCTGCCAGCTCGTTCACAGCGGACTCTACGGCAAAAATGCCCTGAGGAGCGCCATAACCGCGGTAAGCGCCTGCAGCCTGCAGGTTGGTGTAAACTACGTCAAAGCCGAAGCGGAAGGCCTCGGTACGGTACAAAGGAATAGATTTGTGACCGGAAAGGCCGACGGTCGTGGGACCATGCTCGCCGTAAGCACCGGTATTGGAAAGAGTATATAAATCAATCGCGCGGATTTTGCCTTCTTTAGTAGCACCAAGACGCACGCGCACCTCCATCTCGTGGCGCGGGCTGGAAGCTATATGGCATTCGTAACGCGAGAAAATCATCTTACTCGGCTTTTTTGTTTTCCAGGTAACAAAGGCCGGATACATTTCGCTTACACAGCTCTGCTTAGCGCCGAAGCCGCCACCTACACGCGGTTTAACCACGCGTACCATAGTTTTGGGGATATGCAGCGCATTTGCAATAATACGGCGGCAGTGGAAAACAATCTGCGTAGAGCTGAGGATGTTCAGACGGCCGTAGGTATCAATAGAACAGTAGGTTACAAACGGCTCCATCATATCCTGCTGCACAGCCTTGGTATGAGTTGTCTGGTCGATAACAACATCGCATTCCGCCAGAATCTTATCAACCTCGCCATCCTCGATAACCTCATGGGCACACAGGTTGCGCTTATTGTCGGCACCAACCGGGCAGTTGGCCTTCCAGGTATCCTCCGGATGCACGAGCACAGGGTTATCCAACGCAGTGCGGAAGTCAAGCACTGCATCCAGCAGCTGGTATTTTACTTTAATCAAAGACAGCGCCTTGTCGACAGCCTTTTCCGTTTTGCCGGCAACAATCGCTACAATGTCACCCACAAAACGTACATGACGGTCCAGCAGCAGGCGGTCATAGGGACTCGGTTCGGGATAGGTCTGGCCTGCGTAGGTGCAGCGCTCGCCGTCCTGGTCCACGTCCTCCCAGGTATAAATTGCTTCGATATCAGGCACCTTGGCTGCAATCGCGGTGTTGATGCTTTCAATAATTGCATTCGCATGCGGAGAACGCAGCACCTTGACAAGCAGGCAATCGTTAGGTACCAGGTCATCGGTGTAGACAGGCTGGCCTGTCACCAGCTGCATAGCATCCTTTTTGCGGTAGGATTGGTTAACTATTTTCATCTGCAGCTCCCCTCCTTATGCCTGCGCCTGAGCTTTTTTCCAGGCGATGAAATTCTGGATTCCGCGCAACTGTCCCTCATAGCCGGAGCAACGGCACAGGTTGCCTGCCAGAAATTCCTTGATTTCTTCTTCCGTAGGCTCGCTGTTTTCACGCAGCAGCGCGATAGCGTTCATAATCATGCCGGGGTTGCAGAAGCCGCACTGCTCCGCGCCCTGGTCTGCAATAAAGGCACCGAACTGCGCTGCCTCCTGCTGCAGTCCTTCCATCGTTACGATGCTGTGGCCTGCAGCACGCGCTGCCAAAACAGCACAGGAAAGCACCGGTTTATCATCCATAAATACAGTGCACAAACCGCAGTTGGTAGTGTCACAGCCGCGCTTTACGCTGTAACAGCCTTCCTTGCGCAGAAAATCGAGTAAAACTGTATCAGCCTCCACCATACGGGTCAACTTTTTGCCATTTAAGGTTAAGGTTATCTCCATCAGGCCTTACCTCCCAATTCCGTTAAACATCTTGCCGTCAGCACCTTAATCAGGTGTGTACGGTACGCAGCACTGCCACGCGGATTGGTTTCCGTCGGCAGTAAGCCGGCAGCATATTCCGCAAAGGCCTGCGCCTTCTCGGCAGTCATAGGCAGAGTTGCGAGCTGCTCTGCATCCTTCACCAGCGCAGCCTTCGCCGGGCGTGCGCCCACTGCAACCTGCACGCCTTCCTGCGTCAGCGCCGCCGCGCAGGTCAGCACCGGAAAGTCGGTTTTGCTGATGCGCACGGATTTATAGCTGTAATGTGCTGCCGTCTTTTTAACAATAACACGCACCAGAATATCTCTGTCATACGGCATATTCACAAAATCTGCCAACGGCACAATACCGCCCTTGTATAATTCCACATAGCTGTCCATAACCAAAAGCAGTGTCAGCACATCCGAAAAGCCGAAGCGTCCGAACACACTGCCGCCTACGGTAGCAAGATTGCGGAACTGCACACCTACGATATGGCGCAGCGCCTCCTTATTTGCTCCCTCACTGTAAGCGGTAAAGCCTTCATGCAGCTCCAGCTGGCGCAAGCTCAACATCGCACCGATGCGGAATTCTGTTTCTGTTTCCTCTATTGTATCCAGGCCTAAAGCCGACAAATCAATCGCTGTCTGCACATTGCCCTTGCTCAGGCGCATCCACAGCATACCGCCAAGCACACGGTTAGGACGCTTCTGGTTCAGCTGCCATGCCTCCTCCAGGGTTGTTGCCTGCTTATATTCACGAATTGTCAACATATACTGCCCTCCTGTTCTTTTTTTATTGCATACCTATTCTATTATATTTTACCATATTTTTTCTATACTTGAAAAGATAAAAAATGCACATTGGCTCATAAGTTACATTCTTCTACGACATAAGAAAAAATGGATGCCTCGCTGTAAAGCAAGAGAAGCATCCATAATTTTTATTAAAAATTCTAAGCAGGCTTATTTGCCTTTTTTAGCACCCTGACGGCGGTTACTGCCGGTTTTGGGAGCCTTGCGCTTATCAACAACGGAATTGCGTCCGCGCTTAGGTCCTGCGGGCTTTTTCTTTTTGGCAGCCACAGCAACGCGACGTGCCACAACACCGCCCTCCAGATTTTGGCGCTCCATCAGAATACCCAGCTTGGTTTCGATATTACGCAGCCATTTAACCTCGTCGGCGGTATAAAGCGTAATTGCTTCACCCTCATTGCCCGCACGTCCAGTACGGCCGATACGGTGAACATACCAGTCGACATCATGCGGAATATCATAGTTCACAACATGAGTTACACCCTCAACATCTAAACCGCGGGCAGCCAGATCGCTGGCAACAAGAATCTGAATCTTAGCATCACGAAAGGCCTTCATAACAGTTTTGCGCTTGGCAGGAGACATTTCGCCATGCAGCACGTCAACGTTGTAGCCCTGCATGCCCAGCCAGTCACCCAGCTCCTTGGTGCGCTCCTTGCTCATGCAGAAAACAATCATCAGATAAGGATTCAGGCGGTCAATGAGCGCTGCCACAGCCTTATTCTTGTATTCGTCGGTTGTTTTCAGGCAAATTTGCTTGATTTTGTCAACGGTAGCCTTGTCGGGGTTAATATCAATCAGCGCGCAGTTTTTCGTCAGCTTGCGTCCCAGCTTGCGCACCTCTTCCGACAGTGTTGCGGAACAAAGCATCGTCTGATGCTCCGGCGCAGTCATAGCAATCAGCTCCAGCGCTTCATCCATAAAGCCCTGCTGCAACATTTCGTCAACCTCGTCCAGTACCAGATAGCGCACACCGCCAAGGTCGGTGTTGCCCTTGCGGATATGGTCCAACAGACGGCCGGGAGTACCGATCAGCACATGGCTGCGTCCCTCCAGCTTATATTTTTGCGTTTCGAAATCGCGTCCGCCGGTAACAGCCAGCACTTTGATATCGCTTTCGCCCAGAATTTTTTTCATTTCGGTGGCAATCTGCTGTGCCAGCTCACGCGTCGGCGTAATTACCAAAGCCTGCACGTAGCTTTTGGCAGTATCGATTTTTTCCGCCAGCGGCACCAGGAAAGCCAGTGTCTTGCCTGTACCTGTCTGGGCACGAGCGATTACATCACGTCCGGCAAACAGCGCCGGGATAGCCTGCTCCTGTACCGGCATAGGCTTTTTGATGCCCATTTTCTGAAGCTGCTCTACGGTGTGGGCACAAACCTTTAAGGCTGCAAATCCATTTGTCATTTCACATTCCTCTTTTCCTATTAAATTTATCTTCTGACCGTATGGTCTTTTTTCTCTATAACTTTAGTATTATATCATAAATCAGGCAGTAACTGAAAGATACAGGCAAATTTTTCTGCTGCATATGATTGCTATAGCCTGAAAACCATCTCTGATTTTATAATTAAGCATATAAAAATGCTTAGACAAGCAAATTGTACATGTGACAAAAGGCCCCTGCCGGTGATTGCTGACAGGAGCCTTGACTTATTCAATTTATTCAGCTTCGCAAGCTGACATTTGCTTTTACATTACGCCTCTGAAATAGTGACCTCTTGTAGTACCCGGCAGATTTTCCGGTGCCTCCACCGCACCTCCGAGAATCTTGCGGTACAGTGCCACAAGCTCGCCCAGACGTGCCGCATCGTAATCACGGCCGTCAATTCTCAGCGCCGTTACGCCTGCTTCCGCCATATGCTGCACATTGGCAGTCATAGAAAGCTCATGTGCGTTCAGAATATGCATGCGGCAGAATTGGTCCGTCACAATCGGGAAGCGTGCATCCTTGCGGTCACCCAAGAACAAAGGCTCTGCACAGTTAAACTTGCAGGCACCCTTATCCAGCGCACCCAGGAAGCTGCCACCTACGCAGTATTCGGAAACCATCATCTCCAAGCGTCCCTGAATCATGCACTCCAACGGCAGCGGGCTGACGCTTACAAGATGCTCTACCTGCGCCATAGTCAGCTCGGGGCTGAGCACTGCGCCTGCAGCGCCCTGCTCCTGCCAGAACTGCAGTGTCTGGTTGTTGAAAATATTCAAAGACATGTCTGCTACCAAATTGAGCGCAGCATGCTTCTTCGCCAATGGCCACAAGCCGTTGTTGTTGATATAAACAAAATCAGGCTGCAGCTCCTCCCACAGAGTGAAAAGCTTGTCGAAATATGCCAGCTGTGCTTCCTTGATGATACGCGGAGTAGCAAAGGCCAGCTGACGGCCTGCCTTGCGCACCAGCTTGGCAGCCTTAGCATAATCAGCCTCGGACGGCAGCTGATGATTGAAGCAGTCACCGCCAAAGAGAATGCGTTCAGCACCTGCCTGCAGCGCAGCATTGACCTTCTCAACGCTGTCGCAATGCACTACCAGAACGGATTCATGCTGTTTAGCCTTATGTGCCTGCGGCACTAATTGCTCGCTGAAGCTGTGCACCGCTATGCGCGCCGGTGCGAAGGCATTCAGACGCGCTGCATCCAGTGCCTCGCATGCCATACGGCGTGCTTCGTTCATTTCGCTCATCGGCACCATAACATTTTCATCATGCTCAAAGCACAGGCTGTTCAGGAAATATTCTGTCGTACCGAGGCGATCCAGCTGCTTGCGCACGCCCGCCTCATCCAGCGCACGCTTGCGTGCTGCCTCTACGATAAAATCGGTTTCGCCGTAGCCGACGTTGCCATCATCATCCGTCAGCGTAACGGTCATGGGCTCGCCCAGACGTGCAGTAACAACGGCATCTACCGGAATGCGTTTTTTAGCATCCGGTCCGAAGAACTGCTGCGCATAGCTCATCAATCTGCTGTCGAGAGTACGGAAAACGCGGTCATTCAAACGTACACCGTTAGGCACGTCAATCGTTACCTGCTGTCCGGGGGCAGCGCTCTGCACACTGTTGCCGCCGCACAGCATATCAGTAACAGTGGTGCCCACACGTCCGCCGACGCTTACCCAGAATTCCAGTCCGTCGCCCAGATGCAGCTCCTTATCCAGCTTAATAACTGCCTTATTGCGGTTTTTATCCAGCTTCGCTACACGGCCGATAAGCACACCGCGATTGTTAGGACGGCGGTCGCTCATCATCGTGCGTCCGGGACGACGCTCCAGATAAGCGGTGGTAAAGTCACGGTTGAAGATTTGCTCGATATTCGCCAAATCTTCTTCCGGCACGTTGTAGTCACCGGCAAGATAGCTGTCAATCGCACGGCGGTAAGCATCTACTACTACCGCAACATATTCGGGGCGCTTCATGCGTCCTTCGATTTTGTAGGACACAACGCCTGCGTCAATCAGCTGCGGCAAAATGCTCAAGGTATTCATATCTTTGGGGCTCAGCAGATACTGGCCTGCATCCTTGCCCTGCAGCATATCCTCATCCTTCGCGTTGAGCAGCTTATACGGCAAACGGCAAGGCTGGGCACAGCGTCCGCGGTTGCCGCTGCGGCCGCCGATAAGACTGCTCATCAGGCATTGACCGCTGTAGCATACGCACAAAGCGCCATGGATAAAGGTTTCGATTTCATTGCCTCGGCTGCAGGCTGCGCCGATTTCCTTCAGGCTCAGCTCACGCGCCAATACGCTGCGCTCCATGCCTGCACCCATAGCAAAGTCTACACCGCTGCTGTTGGTAATGCTCATCTGCGTGCTGGCATGCAACGGCAGCTCCGGCACAATTTTTTTCGCTAGGCGGATAACGCCCAAATCCTGCACAATGAGTCCGTCTACGCCTACGTTATTCAAAAACAGCAGGTAAGCGGATAAAGCCTCCAGCTCGCTGTCATCAACCAAAGTATTGACGGTAATATACAGGCGCACATGGTGCATATGCGCAAAATACACCGCCTTAGCCATTTCCTCTTCATCAAAATTGCTGGCATAGGCACGTGCGCCAAAGGCTTTACCGCCCATATATACAGCATCGGCACCGGCGTTTACCGCTGCCTCCAATGCTTCCCAACTGCCTGCGGGAGCAAGCAGTTCTATTGTTTGCTTTTTCATATGTTATCTACCTTTCACGCACTGCTGCCAGCAGTCTGTCATATCTGGCCTGCAGGCTTTGCAGCTCTTCTGCCAGCACAGCATTTCTTTGCTGCATTTCCTGCTCGAGCGCAGCATATTTTTCCTGCATTTTCTGCTCTGCTGCTGCGCACTTTTGCTGCAGTTCCTGCTCCATCGCAGCGCATTTTTTCTGCATTTTTTGCTCCGCTGCCACGGATTGCTGCTGCATTTCCTGTTTCAGAGCAACGCATTTTTCCTGCAGCTCCAGTCTGTCTGCAGCCAGGTCAAGCGCCGTCCAGATGGCGATTTTATCTGTCTGCAGCAGCTTTTTGCTTTCTGCCAGCTCCTGCATTCTTCTGTCTACCTCTGCTGCTATTTTCAGCACCTGTTCTTCGGAAGCAGAGGTCGTTAATGCATAGGTACTATTATATATTTTTACAGAAACTGATGCTTTTTCCATAAACACATCCTCTAGCTTATTCTGCGATAACGGTAAAGTTAAAGCTCTGCAGACTCATTTTTTCCCAAGAGCGCTTGTAATCCATGCGGATATTGTAGGTACCGGGCTTGGTAACTGCCAGCACCAGAATTTCAACGCCGGGCGCACCCATTCTTTCCTCGTCACCACGCGGAATGGTAAACGAGCTGCCTACCTTGCTTACTGCCGGCGAGCTGCAGGTAAATTGCCAGCCGTAGCCGGTGGAAGGATTGCTGTCCAGCTTCAGCGCCATCAGTCCGCTTGCAGGCAGACGCAGTGTTTTGCCTGCAGCCTTATCGGTAATTTTCGCCAGCTGCAGCAAGCGTCCTGCTTCGCCGATGCGCAGAGAGGTAACTACATCCCTGTAGGGCACAAAGCTGCTGTAGGCAGCATTTTTCTTGCTGCGCACAAACAAGCCCTCTTCACCAAAGAGCACATTATCATAATTGCCCAAAGCTGCCTTTACGTTATCATTATCGACAAAGAAATCCGTAACCTCGAACTCCTTGCCGGTTGTCAGATCAAGATTCAGTCCGGCATATGCCTTGCGTCCGCCATTATCTGCCTCCAGCAGCAGGCTCACCAGACTCGGACGGTTCAGCATCACCTTATAGGTTACACTTCCCTGACCGCCTACCTCCTTGACCAGCTTAGCTGCAGCATCGCGCACCAATGCGTTGGCCTGTTTTTCCAGCTCAGCGGAATTACTGCCGTCGATATAAGGCAGCGTTGCCGTTGCCTTGCCGACAGAGGTCTGTTCGGTAAGCACCGTAGTCTGCTGGTCTGCCAATACCGGCAGAGATAAACATAAGCACAATAATGTCGTCAACAGGATTTTCATAGCCTGCAGCTCCTTTCCAAAAAACATTGCCCAAGCCTTGAATCTCTTGGTAAAAATTAAGCAGGAAGAAAGCCCTCCTGCTTAATTAAAGCAATCGCGCCAAAACTAGCCGCCAATCGCTATTTTACAATCATAAACTTTTAATGAACTCAACAGCCTTTTCTAGACGTGCCAAGGTTTTTTCCTTGCCCAACAGAACCATAACGTCAAACATACCGGGGCTTACGGTGCGTCCGGTCAGAGCCAGACGAGTCGGATGGATAACCTTGCCCAGAGCCAGACCGTTGTCGGCAGCAATCTTATTATAAGCTGCTTCGGTAGAAGCCAGGTCATATACATCATCAGCCTTAATTGCTGCAATGCACTGCTCCAGTACAGGAATATTTTCTGCCTTGAAGTGCTTAGCTACACCCTTTTCATCATATTCTTCAACATCCTTGAAGAAGTAGGTGGAAGCATCGGCAACCTCCTGCAAAGTTTTAACGCGTACACGTACAACGTCTACGAGCTTTTCAAAATATGCTTCGTTGGCAGCATCGTTGAACCATTCTTCGGTTACCAGGCCGTCTTTCACGAAGAAAGGCTTAGCATCCGGCAGAATTTTTTCCAGCGGCAGCTCGGACAGATATTGGCCGTTCATCCAGGTGAGCTTTTTGGTGTCATAAATAGCAGCCTTTTTGCTCATCTGCTCCAGTTCAAACAGCTTAACAGTTTCTTCCAGAGTGAAGATTTCGCGTTCATCGCCGGGGCCCCAGCCAAGCAGAGTCAGATAGTTGATGATAGCTTCCGGCAGATAGCCTTGGCTACGGAATTCTTCAACGGAGGTTGCACCGTGGCGTTTGCTCAGCTTGGAACGGTCCATAGCCAGAATCATCGGCATATGACCGAACTTAGGCGGCTCCCAGCCCAGTGCTTCGTAAACCAGCAGCTGCTTCGGAGTGTTGGAAAGATGCTCTTCGGCGCGCAGTACGTGAGTCATGCCCATCAGATGGTCATCGACACAAACAGCGAAGTTATAGGTAGGAATACCGTTGGATTTTACAATTACGAAATCGTCGAACTGGTCCATGTTAAAGGCAACTTCGCCATGAATCAGGTCATGAACGGTGATGCTGCCCTCGGCAGGAATTTTGATACGGATGGAATACGGTTCGCCTGCAGCGATACGTGCTTTAGCCTCTTCTGCCGGAATATCGCGGCAGGTACGTGCATAACGGAACGGTTGCTTAGCAGCGCGTTGTTTTTCGCGTTGTGCAGCCAGATCCTCGGTAGTGCAGAAGCAGTAGTATGCTTTGCCTTCGTCCAGCAGCTGCTGAGCATATTTTTTGTAAATATCAAAGCGCTCGGACTGATAGTAAGGACCATATTCACCGCCGGCCTCCGGACCTTCATCCCAGTTGATGCCCAACCATTTCAGGCTGGTAATGATTTGGCTTACGGAATCCTCTTTCAGACGTTCAATATCGGTATCCTCAATACGCAGAATCAGCTTGCCGCCCATTTTGCGGGCAAACAGCCAGTTAAACAGCGCAGTACGCGCACCACCAATATGTAAATACCCAGTAGGACTGGGAGCAAATCTTACTCTGACTTCAGACATTTCATCGTCTCCTTACATTTTAATTACGAATATAGATTGTCAATCAGACTAATTATACAGCTTTGAAGAAAAAAGTGCAAATATTAATCTGCGTTGCCGCCGTTTTTTATTTTTCTTCATGATTTAAAGAAAAAGCAAATTCGAAAGACTTCGTTCATAGAAAACTGCTTTTATTGCTATTATTTCGCATTTTTTTCGTTTGTCTAACCGCCGTTTTCGTATTATAATATTGTAATAAAGTAAACAAAAGGAGGATGCTTATGTGCCAAGCCCCAGATTGGTCCGTCGGTGACCGCTATCTGCGTGAAAACGTTCCAGAGCTCGCCCCGTTAGTTGACCGTTATTCGCCCTGTCCGTTAAAACCAAAATCCAAAGAGTCTTATTTTACTATATTACTGACCGGTATTATCGCCCAACAGTTGCCGCCTGATGTCAGCCAGCAGCTGATGCAAAGGCTCGAAGGCCTCACCGGCAATCCCATTACACCGCAGGCAGTGCTTGCTGCTTCCGCCGAGGACCTGCTCAGCATCGGTCTTGTTAAGCAAAAGGTGGATTACCTGCGCAGCTTTGCCGAAGCAGTGATCAACGGCAGCGTAACCATGGATAAGTTCGATGATATGACCGACAGCCAGATTACCAAGCAGCTGATGCAAATCCGCGGCCTCGGCCAATGGACCATCGAAATGTTTCTGCTGCTGGCTCTGTGCCGCACAGACGTTGTACCCAGTGCCGACTTTATCTTCAAGAAAGAGCTGCAGAAAATGCTTAATCTGAGCGAAATTCCCAAACGCGGCAAAATCAATACGCTTACGGAAACATGGCGTCCCTGGCGCTCGCTCGCAGTGTGGTATATCTGGCAAAAAGCCAACGATAGCGAAAAAAAATAACACCAAAAGCAAAATTAAACCGTCCTTCCCTGTCTGCATTTTTGCAGATAGCGGGAAAGGACGGTTTTTCTTATTCTCCGAACACTATTTACTGTTCACTAATCACTGAATACTATTTCAGGCTGGCAATAGCAGCAGCGGTATCCTCAGCGCCGTAAACATAGGAGCCTGCTACCAATACGTTGGCACCGGCAGCCTTCACCAGCTTGGAGGTTTCGGCGTTAACGCCGCCGTCAACCTGAATATCCACGTTCAGGCCACGCTCGGTAATCATTGCATGCAGGCGCTCAATCTTCGGCACTACGCCTTCAATAAAGCTTTGGCCGCCGAAGCCGGGGTTAACGGTCATCAGCAGTACCATATCAACGTAAGGCAGAATTTCTTCTACCGTACTCAAGCTGGTAGCGGGGTTCAGCGCAACGCCCGCCTTCATGCCCTCAGCCTTAATCTGCTGGATGCAGCGGTGCAGATGCTTGGTGGTTTCTACATGCACAACAATCTGGTCGGCACCGGCAGCCTTGAAGTCGGCAATGTATTTTTCCGGATTTTCTACCATCAGATGGCAGTCGAAAAACAGGTCGGTAACCTTACGGATTTTTTTCACTACAGGAGCACCGAAGGTCAGGTTAGGTACAAACTGGCCGTCCATAACATCGATGTGTACCCAGTCGGCACCGGCAGCTTCAATTTTTTTGATTTCATCAGCCAGATATGCAAAATCGGCAGATAAAATTGATGGAGCAACTTTAATCATCATTTTCTTCCCTCTTTCTCTTGCAGGAGTTTTACCTCTGCTAACATTGTCAAATATGATTCATAACGGCTAGCAGAAATCCTTCCTGCAGCCACAGCATCCTTTACACCGCAGACAGGCTCGTGCGTATGCGTACAGGGACAGAACCTGCAGCCTGCCTCATAATCGGCAAACTCACGGAAGGAGGCCAGCACCATTTCGGCGGTCAGTCCCTCCAGCAGCAGATTGCCGAAGCCCGGAGTGTCCGCAATATAGCCTTCGTCGAACGGCAGCAGCTGTGCATAACGTGTAGTATGCTTGCCACGGCCGATTTTTTCGCTAACCTCGCCTGTGCGCAGGTCAACGCTGCTGTCGATAGCGTTGATAGTAGACGATTTGCCTACGCCCGAAGGTCCGCCAAAGGCACAGATTTTACCACGCAGACGCTCACGCAGAGCCTCCACACCGGTACCATTCTGCGCCGACAGAGTATAAACCTCGTAGCCGATAGGCTCATAAACAGCCTTCACCTGCTCAATCAGGCCCGCAGGAGCGTTATCCTCTTTATTGAGCACCAATATCGCAGGAATTTTTGCCAGCTCCGCCAACGCCAGCAGCTTATCCGCCAACAGAAAGCTGAAATCCGGCGCAGCACAGGCAAAGGCTGCCACAAACAAATCCAGATTAGCCAGCGTAGGACGCGGCAGAAAATTTCTGCGCGGCAGCACGCCGGTAATCATCCCCTCGCGCTTTTCGCTGCTGCTTACCTCAAAGCAGGCGATATCGCCTGTTGCCAGCGAAAAACGGTTTTTCTTCATTTTTCCCTTTACCTTGCAGGTATAAGGCTCGCTTTCGCCTTCTACCTTAAGGTAATAATAGCCGTTATAATTTTTCAGGACTCTGCCCTGCAGCTCTGCCATGTTTACAGGTTCCTTTCGGAAATGAGCTTGCCGTCACAGATGAACTGGACCTTGGCATTGCCTGCATATTCCACCTTCTGACGCAGACGCACGCTACCATTTTGTGTACCGCTGTACAGCGTTGCCGTGCCGTTGTCATCTGTCAGTACAATACGCACGTTGGCAGGCTTGCCGCTCGGTACGACAAAGTCAACGTAGGCGCTCTTCTTTTCGCCGCCGGCAGCTACAGTAATCGCTACAGCCGCGCCGTCGTTAAGGTTACTGCCTACACCTGGGTTGCAGGCCAAAACTACATTCTTCTTAGCGTTGGCATCCTGAACCTTTTTGATTTCACCCAGCTTCAGGCCTGCCTGCTCCAGCATGCCCTTGGCTTCGTCAACGGATTTGCCGATAATATTCGGAACCGGCTTGTCGCCCTCGTTGATTACCAGGTCGATGGCAGTTCCTTTTGGAGCCTTGTCCAGGCCCTTCGGCGACTGGCTGAGAACAGCGCCAATTTTGCCGCCGTCCACATGCTTGCGCGTCACCTTGCCGACCTTAAAGCCTGCATCCGCCAGCTGCTGCTCCGCCTTCGACAGCGACATGCCCGTAACATCAGGCACAGCCTTCAGCTCCGCACCCTTACAGATGGTCAGGATAATAAGGCTGCCCTGCTTACGTTTTTCGCCGGCCTTCGGAGACTGCTCCATAACAGTACCGGGCTTAAACTTATCAGGATCGCCGTATTTTTCCTCCAGCTCTACCTTAAACTGCTTTTCCTCCAGCAGCTTCTGTGCTTCTACTACCGTCATATTGGTAACATTAGGCACCTCAATCTCCGCCAGATTGCGGTTGAAGATAAAGTGCGCTACCAGTGAAATTGCTACTACCGCAGCAGTAATCATTACTATCAGTTTGGTATAATTCAGCTTTTTCTTAACCACCGGTTTTTCATCCCCTGTTTTTTCGGAAGGCATTGCTTCCTGCTTTTCCTGAATTTTTTCCGGCTCTTGTGTTACAGCCGGAGTTACCTGCTTCGGCGGCAGCTCACTGCGCACCGGCTTCATAATCACCGTAGCACCATCATCAGGGCTATCAACAACATTGCCGTTGGACTTCACCGCGCCCAGCTCCTGATGATAGTCCTCGCTGCTGAACGGGAAGAGCTTCATCTTCAGGTTCAGCAAATCGCGTCGCATCTGTCCGGCGTTAGCATATCTGTCCTCACAGCGCTTCGCCAGCGCCTTGTTCATAATCTCCTGCATGCCCTCGGGAACATTATCCATGTAGTCCTTCAGCTGCGGCACAGGCTTTTCTACATGCATCATAGCAACAGAAACAGCCGTTGTACCAACGTAAGGAACCTCACCCGTAAGCATTTCGAAGAGCACTATGCCCAAGGAATAGACATCGCTGCTGGCAGTAATCTTACCGCCACAGGCCTGCTCCGGCGAAATATAATGCACTGAACCCATCACCGATTTGGAATAAACCATCGTCTGGTTCGTGACCATTTTGGCAATGCCGAAATCGGCAATTTTAGGATTCATGTTTTTATCTATCAAAATATTCTGCGGCTTGATGTCACAGTGAATAATATTATGGCTGTGAGCATGCTGCAGCGCATCTGCAAGGCGCACGGCGATTTCCAGCACAGTATTCAGGCTCAGCTTGTGCTCCTGCATATACTCCTTCAGAGTAACACCGTCAACATATTCCATAACTATATACTGATTGCTGCCCTCCGACACAACATCATAGATATTGATGATATACGGATGCACCAGGCGCGCCGCGGATTTCGCCTCCCGTCGGAATTGCTCCAGCAGCTCGTTGTCCTCGAGGAACTGGTCGCGCAGCATTTTCACGGCTACATTACGATCCAAAAGCTGGTCGTGGGCCAAAAAGACTTCGGCCATACCGCCATAGCCAATCGGACGAATAATCTCATAGCGTCCGTTCAAGATGGTCTTGCCATTTTTATCCATTACAGCTTTCCTCCCCCTGCGTAGTTAAATCAATCAGAATCAGAGACACATTATCGCGTCCGCCGTTGTCCAGGCTCTGCTCCAACAGTTTGTCAGCAGCCTGCTCCGGATCTGCACAGCCTATAATCCGGCTGATTTCAGCTGCACGTAGCATGTCGGACAGACCGTCGCTGCACAGCAGCAGCCTGTCACCCTCCTGCAGACGGAAGCTGAAGAAATCAGCATTGACTGTTTCCTCGACACCCAGGGCTTGCAGCAAAATATTGCGTTGCGGATGTACAAAGGCTTCCTCGTCCGTGATTTTTCCCTGTTCCTTTAAATCTGCTACCAGCGTATGGTCATGCGTCAGCTGCTCCAGCTTGTCGTTGCGGAACAGATACAGTCTGCTGTCGCCTACATGGCAGCAGTAGCCGTGCCCGTCCCCCGGCAGATAAAGTGCCGTCATCGTCGTTCCCATGCCGGAATAGCTTTCGTTGCTCACCGCCATTTTATAAACGTGCGTATTGGCCTTGTCAAAGGCCTCCAGCATAACCTTACGGATATTCTGTTCCTCCTGCTCATGGCGCAGGCTGTGTGTCGCAGCCTCAAAGGCTTTAATAGTAGACCTGCTGGCAATTTCACCTGCCGCATAGCCTCCCATGCCGTCGGCAACGGCAAAAAGAGAAGGCTCGCGTACCAGCAGCGCATCTTCATTATTCTCTCTGACCAGGCCCACATGGGTTCTGCTGATTACCTGCATTATTTTTGCTCCTGTTCTTTGGCAAATTTAGCCCGCAGCTGACCGCAGGCCGCATCAATATCCTTGCCCATCTCCTTACGAACGGTAGCGTTAATCCTGTTTTTCTGCAGGATGCGCAAAAAGCGTTCTACTGCCGCTTTGGACGGACGCTCAAAGCCCTGCTCCGGTACCGGGTTGGCCGGTATCAGATTAACGGATGCCTGCTTATAGCGCAGGTAATTGCTCAAAAGCTCCGCGTCCTGCGGACTGTCATTTTTTCCCTTCAACAGAATATATTCATATGTTATCTGCCTGCCGCTGGCTTTGCTGTAGCTTTCGGCAGCTGTCAGCACATCCACGAAGGGATAACCCTTGTTGACAGGCATCAGCGCCGTACGCAGCTCATTTTTAACTGCGTGCAGCGAAATTGCCAGATTAATCGGCTTGCCCTGCTCCTCCAGGCGCTTGATGCCCGGAATGATGCCGCAGGTGGAAAGCGTCATGTTGCGGTAGCTCATGTTGCAGGTGTCCTCGCGATGCAGAAAATCCAGCGCCTGCAAAACGCTGTCAAAGTTCAGCATCGGTTCACCGCTGCCCATAACCACCACTCTGCTCACCATCGCGCCCTGCTCACGCAGGCGCTCGTTGAACAGGTAAACCTGCGCCACGATTTCTGCTGCCGTCAGGTTGCGTACAGCGCCCTTCAGGCCGCTGGCGCAGAAGGCGCAGTGCATATCGCAGCCGACCTGGCTGGAAACGCACACGCTGTAGCCGTAATCATGGTGCATTAGAACAGTTTCTACCGAATTGCCGTCCGGCAAGCCCAAGAGCAGCTTGCTCGTCATGCCGTCGGAGGAATTCTGCTCACGCAAAATTTTCAGACTGCGCGGCAGCACGGTAAATTTTTCCTGCAGTACGGCAATATCGGCCTTGCTCAGGTTGTGCATAGCGGCAAAATCAAAGACCGACTTTTGGTACAGCCATTGAAATACCTGCTTAGCACGGAACTTTTTCAGGCCTGCCGCCACAAATAATTCTTGTAATTCTTCTATTGGTAAAGCAAAAATATCTTGCATTCTCTTACCTCTATATTACTGCTTTTTCATCAGCTTACAGATATAAAAGCCGTCGATGCCGTCATTCTGCGGCAGAAGCTGCAGCTCCTGTACCTGCTCACCCGTCAGCGGATGCGTAAATTCCACGCGCTGCCATTCGGGATGCTGCGTTAAAAACTCTTCTACCAGATAATGGTTTTCGCTCTGCTCAATCGTGCAGGTGCTGTAAACCATGGTACCGCCATCCTTCACGTACTGTGCGGCATTCTTTAAAATTGCCAGCTGCAGCGGCGGGAACAGCTTCAAGTCCTTACGCTGCTTGCGCCAGCGTGCTTCCGCACGGCGGCGCAGCACACCTAAACCGGAGCAGGGTGCATCCACCAAAACTCTGTCAAACGCGCCCAGCCATTCGCTGCGCAGCTGCAGAGCATCGTTCTGCAGTGCTTTGACGCTCTTCATGCCCAGACGGGCAGCATTTTCGGCAATCAGCTCCAGCTTGTGCTCGTGGATGTCGCAGGCGATAACCTCGCCCTTATCCTGCATAAGCTGTGCCACGTGCGTTGCCTTGCCGCCGGGAGCGCTGCACATATCCAGCACGCGCATTCCGGGCTGCGGCGCCAACACCGGCGCTACCAGCATGGAGCTTTCGTCCTGAATATAAAAATGCTGCGGCAGTGCTGCCAAAAGTGTATGCAGCGACGGCAGATGCTCTGCCACAATGCCGTAGGGACTCCATGCGGAAGCACGCACCTGCGCACCCATTCCCGTCAAATCCGCCAACAGCTTATCGCGCGTAGTCACCAGCGTATTGGCACGCAGGCAAACCGGCGCAGCCGTGTTATCAAACACCAGCAGACGTTCGGTGCCGCCGCGTCCCCATGGTCCCAGCCAGCGCTTCACCAGCCAGCGCGGATGGTAGTATTTCAGTGACAGATAATCGGCATCCTGCTTTTCGGCATCGGGCAGGACGAACGCGCCTGCCTCCTGCTTACGCAGCAAACCGCGCAGAACGCCGTTGACGAACTTGGCACTACCCTCATGGCTCACCGAGCGTGCCAGCTTTACAGCCTCGTTTACTGCCGCCGACGCAGGAATACGCGTCATATACAGCAGCTGGTAGGTACTTATGCGCAGTATCGCCAGAATATCACCGGCCACCTTATCCAGCGGACGGCTGACGCACTGAGCCAGATACCAGTCAAGCGTACCGCTGGCCTTCACCGTGCCGTATACCAGCTCTGTTGCCAGCCTTCTGTCAAGATCGCTCAATCTGATGCCGCGCAGATACTGGTTCAGCGCGATATTCGTATAAGCGCCGTCCTCCAGCACCATACGCACCAAAAGCGCCGCTGCTCCGCGGACGCTCTCAGGATAATTTGCTTTTTGTTCCTTCCGCATGCTTTGTTTCTTCCTCATCATCTTCCATAAATGCTAAAATTGCTGCTTCCAGCTTATTGATATCTACCCGTGTATTAAAGCAGGGACCGAAGGGACGCTCGTTTAAAACGCCCAGAACCGGCAGAGGAAACACGTCCTGAATGCCGCTGGTCAGATCACGCTCGCAGGCTACGGCCACAATAGCCTTCGGCCTTGCCTGCTTCACCATCTGCCTTGCCAGCGTACCGCCTGTAGCCACAGCAAAATGGCAGCCGTACTTGTGCGCCAGCCCCAGCATAGCACCTACGCTGCAGCGTCCGCACTGACGACAGTTCTCTACATTACGGGTTATCTTATGTACGCAGGTATCCAGCTGGATACAATGCGGTGTTAAAATCATAATTCGGTTGGCAGGCACCTTTACCTTATGCTGCAGCACCAGATTGTTGCTGACCTCGATAAAGGACTGCTCGATGCGGTCACGGGGAATGTTGAACAAGCGTCCCAGTACTACCGCAAAGGGGAAAAGAATATTAATTGCCTTCCACGCCCAAAAATACAAAATCTTGAGCACCGGTATTCCCAACAGCGCCATGACAATTCCCAGCACGCCGCTGAGCATTGCCAGCACAATAAGTACGCCGAAAAAGCCGAAGACTATCGGCAGAAAACGGCTGATTTCATAAAGACCTGGAAAGGTTACCTTCCAGACAACATAAAACATCAACGCACCTAATACGGCGCTGATGGATGTCAGAGCCATAAATATACGTTTTTTGGGCTTAAATACACTATCTTCGTTCATTAAAAGATTACTCCTTCAATTTACAGCCTGCTTCAGGCAAGCAGGTCGCCCTCCTGTACACCGCGGCCGTTCAGGAAAACCTGCGCCGGCATACGTTTTTTGGATTCGGGCTGTACCTCGGTGATTTCCAGTACGCCCTCACCGCAAGCAACAAAGAAGCTGTGCTTGCCGGTTTCGATAACTGTACCGGCAGCAGCAGCGCTGCTTTTGCCGGTCATTTTGCTGCCCCAGATTTTCAGGCTCTTGCCGTTCGGCAGCTTGGTAAAGGTGCTGGGTGCAGGGTTAAAGCCACGGATGAGGTTGTGTACCTCCTGCGCCGTTTTGCTCCAGTCGATATGCTCCATGCTGCGGTCGAGAAGTGTCGCATAGGTAGCTTGCTCGTTATCCTGCGGTTCAGCCACGGCAGTACCTGCCGCAATCTTGTCGATAACCTGCAGCAGCAGTGCCGCACCCTGCTCACGCAGAGCGTCATGCAACTCGCCCATCGTGGTGTTTTCAGCAATAGGCACCACTACCTTATCCAACATTGCGCCGGTATCCATGCCGATATCCATCTGCATAATCGTTACGCCCGATTCCTTTTCGCCCTTGATGATGGCATACTGAATCGGTGCCGCACCGCGATACTTCGGCAGCAGAGAAGCATGCACATTGATGCAGCCGTATTTCGGCAGCTCCAGAATTTCCTTGCTCAAGAACTGGCCGAAGGCAGCTACTACAATCAGCTCCGGCTGCAGCTCGTGCAGCAGCTCAACAAATTCAGGGGTTTTTACCTTTTGCGGCTGGTAAACAGTCAGGCCCTGCGCCAGCGCATATTCTTTAACCGGTGTTTGCAGCAGCTTGTTGCCGCGTCCCTTCGGACGATCCGGCTGAGTTACTACTGCCATAATTTCATGCTTGCCGCTTTCGCACAGCGCCTGCAGGCTGCCTACTGCGAAATCCGGTGTTCCCATAAATACTATACGCATTTGTTTTCCTCCGTATATCTTTTTTTCATATCTCGCTCAGGATTTATCTTACAGCATCCTCGGGATTTTCCTTCTGCTTAGGCGAAATGGTTTTAGCCTTGTCGATGAACAGAATGCCGTCCAGATGGTCCAGCTCATGCTGAATGCAGATAGCCAGCAGGCCGCTTGCAGAAAGCAGCATGCGTTGACCGGTTTTATCGGTGAATTCGCATTCCACATATTCGGAGCGCTCTACCTCGCCCTCATAATCAGGCACGGAAAGACAGCCCTCGCTGCCCAGCACCTTGCCCTCACGTTTAACAATCTCAGGGTTAATCAGTTCGTACAGGCCTTCGCCTACGTCAATAACTACTACGCGCTTGCTTACACCCACCTGCGGTGCTGCCAGGCCTACGCCGTCGGCCGCATACATTGTTTCTGCCATATCGCGCAGCAAACGCTGCAATTTTTTATCTATACGCTCTACCGGTTGAGCCACCTCACGCAGCACCGGAGCGCCGGCAATCACTATTTTTAACTTAGCCATTTTTGTTCCTCCTTGTAGCTATTCCAATAGTTCATTATAACACATTCTCACAAGAAAAAACAAATTCTCTGCGCAGGCTTCCTCATATATTTAGGCAAAGTCAAAAAAAGCCTTCTGCGTCAGGCGGATTTCCCGTCCGAAGCAGAAGGCCCTTAAGCTTTTTTGTTATTTATTTTTTATAATTGTTTTTATCTGCCATACGGATACCGGTATTTACCAGCTTCTGTGCAGGCTTGCTGCCATCTTTTGCTGCAGCGGCGGCAGCCATCACAGCCTCATAGCCCATTTTGTACTGATTCTGTACGGCAACGGCAATACTATAGTTCTTGTCCTCCAAGCCCAGTAAAGTCTTTTTGCCAAGGTCAAAACCGGTAACGGCAACATCCTTGCGACCTGCAGCCATTACAGCCTCCACGGTTGCATTGGTGGAACCGTTGTTGCAGGCGATAATGCCCTTAACATTATGAGTGTTTTTAATTTTTTCGGCAACCAGCTTAGCAGCGCCTGCGTCATCACCGTAGTTAATAATATAATCATGTTCTATTTTCCAGCTTGCAGGAGCAAATTTACCCCAGTTTGCCATAATGCTGTTCAAGCGGTCGGCAATCGTAGTGCTGGCCAAAGTGCTGACATGCACCAGAACTGTTGCCTCCTCGGATTCCTTCACACCGTTAGCCTTCATCTGCTCTACCATCTGTTGGCAAACCTCGGCACCGGCCTCCAGGTTGTTGGTAAGGAAAGCTGCATCGTAATCATTGCTGCTCAATGCAGTATCAACCAAAAATACCGGCAGCTTCTGCTCGCGCAGTGTTTTCGCACTTGCCGTCATATTGGAGCTGTCCGCCGGAGCAAGAATTACTGCGTCTGCTTTTTTGCCGGGAAGCTCTTTGACCATATCGCGCTGCAGCTCCCAGTCGCCGTCCTTCATAACGCCGCCGACATAAACGTTAACGTCAGCCTTAGCTGCTCCGTCCTTAATGCCACGGATAACATCCTCCCAATAGTTACCCTTCATAACCTTGAGCACAGCATAGACATTTTTGCGTCCTTCCTTAATTTCTGTTACAGGCTCAAAATCCTGCTTGGTTTTGGCGTTCATAACCTTTTGTGTCACCGCGCCCTGCTGTGCGTCATTGCCGCCGCAGCCGGCAACGCCTACAAGCAGTAAAGCCGAGAATAAAACTGCTAATAATTTTTTCATACCCATACCATCAACCTCCGCTTATTTTTATGAACAACATTTCAAAACTTGCTCACATATTATCAATAATATTATAACACATTTACACGAAAAATCAAGCAATTTGTAATTTTTGTTTGCTTTAACCTAAACTCAATAGCCACGTAAACATTAAAGAGCAAAAAGACTCAGCAAGCATTATATTTATCACAAATCAAGGCTGTTTTTCTGCGTTCAAATCAAAGCTAAATATTATTTTTGTCCTCTTTCACTTCACAATAGCTTGCGTCAGATAAAGATAACTTTACAAAAACCTCTTTCTTCTCATCAAAGTTTGTGCTATAATCTTTTATTAAGCAAGCAAAAACTGACAACAGTACAGCCCGCTTTATGATAATTTAGGGAGGATTTTTACATATGCTGAACCAGGTTTCTTTATTCACAGAAAACAATGAGGGTGGTTTGTTCAAAATCACTACCATTCTTGCTAAAGCCAACATCAATATTTACACCATGCTGGCCAACGACAGTGCGGAATTCGGCATCGTGCGCCTGATTGTTGACAAGGCAGAAACTGCTATCGAGGTGCTGAAGGCAGAAGGCTACCAATGCCGTCAAGACAAGGTTATTGCCGTAGAGATGAACGATACTCCGGGTTATCTGGACGGAATTCTTTCCGCTATCCACGGTGCCAACATCGATATTTCCTATCTGTACATTTCCTTTAACCGTGACAATGTTAAGCCGGTAGTAGTTTTCAAAACCAACGAGCCGGAAACTGCCACCTTCCTCATCGGACGTGGCTACAAGCTGCTGGAAACATTTTAATAGCTGAGAATGTTTAGAGGCCGCCCGCTAAAGCAGGCGGTCTTTTTTGCATGCAAAAAAGCTGCCGCAGCCCTCGCTGCAGCAGCTCATACTTATCATTTTACAGTTCTTCCGCCAGGTCAAGCAGCAGTCTTTCCGTTTTTTCCCAGCCCAGACAGGGGTCGGTAATAGATTTGCCATAGACGCCGTCATGTACGCCCTGAGCACCGTCCTCGATATAGCTTTCAATCATCAGGCCCTTGACGATTCTGTTGATGTCCGAGTTCAGCTTACGGGAATGAACAATATCCTTAGCGATGCGGATTTGCTCCAGATATTTTTTGCCGGAGTTGGCGTGGTTGGTATCCACGATAATTGCCGGGTTCTGCAGCTGACGTTCTGCATACATATCAATAACAATTTTCAGCACTTCATAGTGGTAGTTGGGGAAGCTGTTGCCGATGGGGTCAACATAACCGCGCAGAATAGAATGCGCCAGCGGATTGCCTTTGGTGCGCACCTCCCAGCCACGGAACAAAAATTCCTGCTCATGCTGTGCCGCCGCCACACTGTTAAGCATAACGGACAAATCGCCGCTGGTAGGATTCTTCATCCCTACGGGAATGCCAACGCCGCTGGCAATCATGCGGTGGAGCTGGTCTTCGCTGGAACGTGCGCCTACTGCAGCATAGCTCAGCAAATCGGACAGATAGCGGAAAACCTCAGGATAGAGAATTTCCTCTGCACCGGTCAGGCCTGTTTCTTCTACCACGCGCACGTTCATTTTACGGATAGCGATAATACCACCCAGCATGTCCTCTTCACCCTCGGGAGAGGGCTGGTGCAGCATACCCTTATAGCCTACGCCGATAGTACGCGGCTTGTTGGTGTACAGACGCGGTACGATAAAAATTTTATCCTGTACCTTTTCCTGCAGCTTAGCCAGACGATAAACATAGTCCAGCACAGCGTCCTCATTATCGCTGGAGCAAGGACCGATAACCAGCAAAAAGCGGTCATCCTTGCCTGTAAAAATATTCTTTATAGCTTCGTCACGCTGCAGCTTCAGCAGCTTAGAAGCCTTACTTACCGGATAATCCTCCATTAAGGCCTGCGGTGAAGGCAGCACCTTGATAAATTCCATCTGCATGCTCATAAACAATTACTCCCATTAATCAATTTGCTGACACCGGCAGATTTTTTGCAACATTCTACCGGCATTAGCAGTGTTAAATCTTCTATATTGTAACACAAACTCCGTTTTTATACAATCATTTATCACTTTAAATTACACTTACAGGATCAACATTAAAGTACAGGTTCGGCTTTTCCTTAAACTCGCTGTTCAGCAGTGCTTCCTTTGTTTCCCTCAAATCCTGCGCCTTCAGCAGCACATTAAAACGGTACAGGTCATAGGCCTTCGCCACCAGCGAGGGAAACGGTCCTGCAATCAGCAAATCCTCCAGCTTGCCCTGCAGCTTCAAGCTCTGTAGATAAAAGACAACCTGCTGTGCCAACGCCAGGCCTGCACCCTCATCTTTGTCCACCACCTGCAGCTTGAGCATCTGAGCAAACGGCGGATAAAAATAGTTCTTGCGCTCCTGCAGCTCACGCTTGGCAAAGGTGTCGTAATCCTGCGTCACCGCCAGCTGCAGAATCTGGTTATCCGGATCATAGGTCTGGAAGATTACATGTCCCGGCCTGTCACCGCGTCCCGCGCGCCCCGCTGCCTGCGTCAGCAGCGAAAAGGCTCGCTCCGACGCTCTGTAATCCGGCAGATGCAGCGTACTGTCCGCCGCCAGCACTCCCACCAACGTTACATTGGGAATATCGTGTCCCTTCGCTACCATCTGCGTGCCAATCAGCACATTGGCCGCACCGTCAGCAAAGCGCCGCAAAATATCGGCATGCGCAAACTTCGCCACAGTCGAATCCTGGTCCATGCGCAGCACACGCACCTCCGGCAGCTGCTGCAGCTGTTCTTCCGCCTTCTGCGTACCGCTGCCGAAATATTTGATGCGGCGGCTGTGACAGTTTGGGCATTCCTGCGGCAGCGGCATCGTATTACCGCAGTAATGGCAGCGCAAATCCTCGTTCTTCTTATGGTAAACCATTGCTACTGCGCAATGCGGACAGGTAATCGTCTGGCCGCAGTCACGGCACATCACAAAGGTAGAATAGCCACGGCGGTTCAAGAGGACAATCGCCTGCTCGCCCGCCGCCGCCGTCATCACCAGCGCCTGCTGCAACGCGCGCGACAGCACGCTGAAATTTCGTGCCTCCAGTTCCTTGCGCATATCCACGATTTCAACCTTTGGCAAAGCGGCACCATTAGGACGTGACGTAAGATGCAAATGTGTACATTCGCCCTGCAGTGCCTTATAATACGTGCATAAATCCGGCGTAGCACTGCCAAGCACCAAAGCTGCGCCGGTCAGGCGGCAGCGGGTGCGGGCAACATCACGTGCATTGTAATGCGGACGATGGTCCTCCTCCTTGTAGCTGCCCTCGTGCTCCTCGTCGACAATCACCAGTCCCAGCTTTTCAAACGGAGCGAACACGGCACTGCGCACCCCGATCAGCACCCTTGCCTTGCCTGTGCGCATGCGGTACCACACATCGCCTCTTTCGTTCTGTGAAAGCTTACTGTGCGCTACAGCAATTTCGCTGCCGAACCACGCCTGAAAGCGCTTCACCAGCTGTGCTGTGAGCGCAATTTCCGGCACCAGCATCAGCACCTGCCAGCCTGCATCCACAGCATGAGCCGCCGCGCGCAGATAAACCTCCGTCTTGCCGCTGCCGGTAATTCCCTGCAGCAAGAACGACTGCGCACGCTGCGCATCTATCGCCTGATTAATCTTTGCCGCAGCATCCTGCTGCTCCGCCGTCAGCTGCAGGCTTTCGCCACGCTCCTGCACCGTGTTGTAGCTGTTGCGCAGCACACGCTTCTGCACTGCGTCCGCAAAACCGTTCTGTGACAAAGCGCGCGCCACAGCGGAGCTCACGCCCTGCTGCGCCAGCTCGCTCACACTCAGCGTTCCTGCTTGCGCCAGTATGCCCAACGCAGCATGCTGCCCCTTGGCGCGTTTGGCAAGTGTTCCTTCAGCCAACACCTGCCTGCCTGCGGCATTGATGCGGTAAGCCAGCACTGTTTTTTCCTGCAAGCGCTCATTATAAACATAATAAAGCAAACGTCCCTGCGCATCACGCACGGCACGCCGCTTAATGCTCGATTTTCCCGGCACGAAAAGGCGCATCGCCTCTGCCAGCGAACACATATAATAATCTGCCATCCATTTAGCAGTAGCCAGCATTTCCTCATCAAACCAGGGCGTATCGCCCAAGGCTGCCTCTACAGGCTTAAGCTTGCCGCGAAGCTCTTGGTCGGCAGGCTGCGGCACACGCTCTACCACAAAGCCTTCCACCTTCTGGCCGCTGAAAGGAACAACTACACGCCAGCCGCTGTCTATAAACTGCAGTGCTTCCGGCACACTGTAGGTAAACTGACGGAATAAATTTTTTACCGGTAAATTTATCGCAACATTAACAGCAAACATGGCAACCTCCCGCAAACATACTTGTAGTTTATTATAGCATAAATCAGGGAGAAGATAAATCGGCAGGGGTGCGGAGGGTGTGTATATCATGTATATAAATAAGGCGTTCTACCGTACTTTTGGTAGAACGCCTTGTAATGCTATGCTGTTATACTTTTACGCGCTCAGCTTGGATGCCAGCTCACGTACTTCTGCTTCCGAAAGTTTTGAAAGACGTACAGTTCTTTCGATGCTTTCCCCTTCACTCAAAAGGTCTTTGGCTAATTCAATGTTACGTGCCTGTGCTTTTTCACTAGCTTCTTTCGCTACTGCTTCTGCCTTTTTTGCAGCATATTCTTCGATCACGTCAGTCATTTTTTCTTCAACTGCCTTCGCCGCTGCTTCGGCTTTTCTTGTAGCATATTCTTCAATTACGTCAGTCATTTTTTCTTCGCCCTCCTTGCTGTATTTCAAAAACTCCATGCGCTCGGCAAATTCATGGTAATGTAAATTTTTAGGCTCTGTACAATATAAATCCTGCATCAGTTTACCTAATGCTGTATCATCTCGACGCTGGCTGTTGACATAAATGATATGCGAACCATCTTCAAAGCATTTCGCATTTTCATCTATTCTGCGTCTTATATTATACAAAGGCAGATTATCGCGCAAGACATCATTCTCTGTAATAAAAATTACGTAAGTATCCGGCAGTTCTTCGTAAAGCTTACTTGGTTGCAGGAAGTGTGTATCTAGTATACTGCTGTAAAATCTGGCGCGTCTTGCCGGAGCGCCTTCATCGCTTCTTTGCACCTCTACGTTGAAATAGCGTCCCTCGCTATCCTGCGCCAGGATATCCAACTGCGAAGAATGTCCATAGATGTTTTGGATAAAGCTTTGTATCCTGACATTCCTCACCTTAATTTTATCATCTCCCAAGATTACGCGCAAGAAAACCTGCGCTGCTTCTTTGTTGTCATCAAGCATAAAGTTCATAAACCTGTTGTTCATCATGCAAAGGCTGCGTATGACCTGTTTGATTTCAGTGTTTTGACTTGCTTCATTTATCTGCATAACTTCAACTCCCTCGTATAATATAGCCATAGCTTAGGTTGCTTTTAATAAAAATTTAAGCTAT